>MDTG01214691.1_pt1 | contig 70045 bp, 71 predicted proteins | sample 811421 | NCBI WGS metagenome assembly MDTG01 (sample SAMN05326645, study PRJNA326480) | marine metagenome | isolation source: seawater | place: Pacific Ocean: South East | collected 2011
AAGGAGGAGATCGACCCCATTCTCAGCATTACCACGAAAGCCGCCTGATCATGACCTCAGGCCATCCGGGAATTTACACCACCTTGACGGACACGACCCATGGGGGTCACCGCCGCTGGCGGACAGCCCTCGCGCGGGGCGGACGATCCCGCGCCCAAGATGACCGGCCAAAGCCGTTGCTTTGGCTGAACTCACAGGAGAGTATCGCATGATCCGCTTTGCCGCCCCGGCTCTTGCCGCCCTCGTTTTCGCGACCCCGGTTCTTGCCGAGCCCGTCGCCTACGAGTTCGACAAGTCCCACGCCAATCTGGCCTTCTCCTACAGCCACCTTGGATATTCCACGACCGATGGGCGGTTCGGCTCCTGGGAGGGAGATCTGGTGATCGACCAGGACGAGCCGGCGAATTCCAAGATCAACTTCACCGTGGACATCGACAGCCTAGACACGTTCTGGGGCGAGCGTGACACGCATTTCAAGAGCGCGGACTTCTTCGATGTCGCCAAGTTTCCCAAGGCGACCTTCGTCTCGACCTCGGTCGAGAAGACCGGCGACGACACTCTTTCCGTGTCCGGTGACCTGACCATCAAGGACATCACGAAGCCGGTCACCTTTGATGTTACCGTCAACTCCATCGGCGAACATCCGATGGCAAAGGTTCCCGCCGTCGGGCTCGACGCAACCACCGTCGTCAAGCGCTCCGATTTCGGTATGGACAAGTTCGTCCCCTATGTCGGCGATGACGTGACGATCACGTTCAGTGCCGAAGCGCTGCAGGCCAAGTAAGGGGTTCCTCCCGGACGACGACAATCGTCCGGGAGCCCTGTCGGGCACGGAGACAGGCCATGCAGATACGCAACACGACCAGCGGCTTTGGGGCCGTTGCGATCGCTTTTCACTGGACGATGGCGCTTCTGATGGCGGGGCTTTTCGTGCTCGGCAAGATCATGACCGATCTCGACCCGATGGCGCCTGACACTTTCGCGCTGTACCAGTGGCACAAGTCCTTCGGCTTTGTCGCGCTGGCGCTTGTTCTCGCGCGCCTTGCCTGGCGCGCGCTGAATCCGTCCCCCGAGCTCCCCGAGGGGATGCCCTGGTACGAGCGACTCGCGTCCAGGCTCGGGCATGCCGGCCTTTATGGCGCGATGATCCTGCTGCCCCTGTCCGGCTGGCTCATGGTGTCCGCTTCGCCCTGGGGCATTCCGACGGTTCTCTTCGAGGTCCTGCCGGTTCCCCATCTTCCCGTGCCGACCGCACTTGGTGACAAGGCGGCTGCGGAGGCGACGCTGAAAAGCGTGCACGAGATCTTTGGCAACCTGCTGCTCGTGCTGGTGTTGCTGCATGTGGCCGCGGCACTCAAGCATCATTTCATCAATCGGGACGTGGTGCTTCGGCGCATGATCTCGACGCATGTCGCCGGTTCTTCCAGGCGCATCTGACTGTCATTCTGACGGAGACCTTGATGACTGTATTGACCCTTGCACGCCGTGCGGCACTGTTCCTGCCGTTGGCATTTCTGGTCTCTCCGGCGTTTGCCGACACCTGGACGGTGGACCGGGACAACAGCCGGCTTGCCTTCGTCGCGACGCAGAACGGCGCGCCGGTGGAGGGGGCCTTCTCCGACTGGTCGGCCGATATCACGCTCGATCCCTCCGATCTCGCTTCCGCGCGTATCGAGGCGCGGGTTCGCACCGGGTCGGCCGCGACCGGCCAGGCCCAGATCGACGGCACACTGCCCGGGGGCGCGTGGTTCGACGTCGCCTCGACCCCGGAGGCCGTGTTCACGTCGTCGCAAATCACCGGGACCGGCGAGAATACCTATGAGGCTTCCGGCGAACTGACGATCAAGGGCGTGTCGAAGTCCTTCGTTCTCCCGTTCACGCTGGAAATCGACGGCGACACGGCCCATGCCACCGCCGAGGTCCCGCTGGCACGCACCGCATATTCGCTCGGATCCGACATCCCCACCGGAACGGTCGCGGACGAGGTGAAGGTGATATTGGACATCACCGCCACTCGCTGATCCGGGGAAAACACTCCGGCGTCTCTTCGGGACCGGTTGTCCAGCGAGTTGAATTTGTTCGCCGCGCCGACTTGGCGCGGCGGCGCCCTTTGGCGTAGAAGGTCGGCACGATCCCGTTCGCTTTCCGGTCCGCAACACGCCGACCCAGCCAAGGCAGAACCATGTCCGAGCCGAAAACTCCGCCGTCCTACAATCATTCCACCCTTTTCCCGCTGGGCAAGGATGAAACGCCCTACCGCAAGCTCACCTCCGATTTCGTTTCCACGGAGACATTCCGTGGCGAAGAGGTTCTGGTGGTCGAGCCCGAGGGGTTGAAGCTCCTGGCGGAAGAGGCTTTCGCCGACATCAATCACTTCCTGCGCCCGGGTCATCTTGCGCAGCTCGCCCGCATTCTCGAGGATCCGGAAGCGACGGAGAACGACAAGTTCGTTGCCTTCGACCTCCTGAAGAACGCGAACATCTCGGCTCATGGCGTTCTGCCCATGTGCCAGGACACCGGCACGGCCATCATCATGGGCAAGAAGGGGCGCCGGGTCTGGACCGACGGAAGTGACGAGGCCGCGCTCGGCGAGGGCGCACGCGACGCCTACTTCAAGAAGAACCTGCGCTACTCCCAGCTCGCGCCGATCTCCATGTTCGAGGAGAAGAACACCGCGAACAACATGCCGGCACAGGTCGAGCTCTATTCCGAGGGCGATGACGCCTACAAGTTCCTGTTCATGGCCAAGGGTGGCGGATCGGCCAACAAGACCTTCCTGTTTCAGGGGACGCCCTCGCTGCTGACGCCCGAGCGGCTCGTCGAGTTCATCAGGGAGAAGGTCCTGACGCTCGGCACTGCCGCCTGCCCGCCGTATCATCTGGCAGTGGTGATCGGAGGCACTTCCGCTGAACTGAACCTCAAGGCGGTCAAGCTCGCCTCGGCGCGCTATCTGGATGCCTTGCCGGATCACGGCTCCGAACTCGGCCATGCCTTCCGCGATCACGAGATGGAAGAGCAGATCCACAAGCTGACGCAGGCGACGGGGGTGGGCGCCCAGTTCGGTGGCAAGTATTTCTGCCACGACGTCCGCGTGATCCGCATGCCGCGCCATGGCGCCTCGCTTCCCATCGGTATCGGCGTGTCCTGCTCGGCGGACCGGCAGGCGCTCGGCAAGATCACCAAGGAAGGCATCTTCCTCGAGGCGCTTGAGCGCGAGCCGCACAAGTACATGCCCGAGGTCACCAGCGATGCGCTTTCCGACCATGTGGTCAAGGTTGACCTGACCCGCCCGATGCCGGAGATCCTGGCCGAACTCACGCGTCACCCGATCAAGACGCGGCTTTCGCTTACGGGGCCGCTGATCGTGGCGCGCGATCTTGCTCATGCCAAGCTGCGCGAGCGGCTTGAGAAGGGCGAGCCGCTTCCCGACTATTTCAAGAACCACCCGATCTATTACGCTGGCCCCGCCAAGACGCCGGAGGGCTATGCCTCGGGGTCGTTCGGTCCCACGACGGCCGGGCGCATGGATGCCTATGTCGACCAGTTCCAGGCTGCAGGCGGATCGATGGTGATGCTTGCCAAGGGCAACCGTTCGGCCCAGGTGCGCCGGGCCTGTCAGGCACATGGCGGTTTCTATCTTGGCTCGATTGGCGGCCCGGCGGCACGTCTCGCGCAGGACTGCATCAAGAAGGTCGAGGTTGTCGAGTTTGAGGAACTGGGCATGGAAGCGATCTGGAAGATCGAGGTCGAGGACTTCCCCGCCTTCATCGTCATTGACGACAAGGGGAACGACTTCTTCAAGGAGCTGAACCTCGGCTGAGGCTGCAAGGCGCGGACATTCTCGAAGCGTGGGCCGGGGTGGCGGATCGCCCCGGCCTTTTTCGTGGCATTTGCCGTCCAAAAAATGCAGGGAAACCTGCAACTGACCTCACGTCCTTGTGATTCAGATCACCACAGCGTTCGCCTTCCATTCGCCATACTCTGGGTTCGAGGCAGGCTTTCGTTAACCGCGCTGCAACGTCGCCCGGGGATAGTGCTTACATGGGCCAATTCCCTGACTGCCGATGTGGCGGAGACCGGGGCCTGGCCTGTTCGGAGCGTCGTGCTCCGGATGACCTGAGCCGATCACGTTTTCGTTGCAGGGGCGTTGCTCGAGATCCGTCTCTTCATGCAGCCCCGAGCAGGGATGGGAATGACAGAATGCGCATGTTTCGCTTGCTTGGTGTAATGCTCGCGGCCGCCGTTGTTGCAACGCCGGCCTCCGCCAGCCGCTTTTTCGACCCGGTCACGCGCGAGTGGAAGGAATACTCCGCCTACGGGGTTCCGAGTGGAAAGTCGCCGATTCCGCGCGAGCGCGTCAGCTATGACGGCCCCTATGCGCCGGGCACCATCGTCATCGACACCGGAGAGCGCCGTCTCTACCACGTGTTGCCGGGCGGTCGGGCGATGAAATACGGCATCGGTGTTGGCCGTGAGGGGTTCCAGTGGGCGGGAACCAAGAACATCACCCGCAAGGCCGAGTGGCCGGGCTGGACTCCGCCGCCGCAGATGATCGCGCGTGAGCGTCGCAAGGGCCGCAAGCTTCCCGCCTACATGGAAGGTGGTCCGAACAATCCGCTCGGTGCCCGCGCCATGTACCTGGGATCGTCGCTGTACCGGATCCATGGGTCCAACGAGCCCTGGACGATCGGAACCGCTGTCTCCTCGGGCTGCATCCGCATGGCGAACGACGACGTCATCCACCTCTATGACAACGTCAAGGTGGGAACCCGCGTCGTCGTCAAGCGCTGAGGCTGCAAGGCCGAGCGCAAGCGAAGCCGAAAGATCGACGTGTTGGGAAGGGCCGGAGATTTCTCCGGCCCTTTTCGCATGCGTCGTCGAGCGGCCGGATCAAACGGTGATGGAGGCGAGAAGGCTGCGGCGTGCCTCGTCGATGGGGACCGAGCGCCGTGTCTTGGCGTCAACCAGCACATGGACGAAGCTCCCCTGCGCGGACGCTTCTTCGGCCTCTCCGCGAAACAGGGCGATCTCGTAGGTGACGGAGCTGCCGCCCAGACGTGCCACACGGATTCCGGCGGTCACGTCGTCGGGAAAGACGAGTTCGGAAAAATAGCTGCAACGGGTCTCGACCACGAGAAACACCGTCTCCGATGTCCTTGGGTCAATCGCACCGTTTTCGATGAGCCAGGCGTTCACGGCCGTGTCGAAGAAACTGAGGTAGACCACGTTGTTGACGTGGCCGTAGGTATCGACGTCCATCCAGCGCGTGGGGATCGTGCGCAGAACCGGAAACGCGTCGCGGGTAAACGGGATGGGACGGCCGGACATCCTGCGTCTCTCCTGTATCGGAAGTGGAACGGACAGGGAGCGGGGCGGTGCCCCGTTCCGTCTATCCCTTGCGCGGTGTGAAGGTGTTCGAGCGGGGGAAGCCGTTGGGAGGCAGGCGACCCGCCTGGGCCCTGTCGCCGCGCCAGTCTGTCAGTTCCTCCAGCGAGCGGGTGTAGCTGCGTCCGGAGGAATCCACCCAGGTCAGGCCGGCTTCGCCGGAGAAGACCACGGCGTCGGAGACACCGCCGTCCCGGTAGCGCTGCAGGCGCACGCCACGGCCGCGCGTCATCTCCGCGATCTGGGCGAGCGGGAACACCAGAAGCTTGCGGTTACGGCCGATGATGGCGACGTGGTCGCCTTCCGCCTCGACGCAGAGTCTTGCCTCTGCCGGTTCCGACACGTTGAGCACCTGCTTGCCCTTGCGGGTGTTGGCAATGACGTCGGCCTCTTTCACCACGAACCCGCGTGCCTCGTCCGAGATCACAAGCAAACGGCGGTCGGGCTTGTGCACCAGGACGTCGACCACGTCGTGTCCCTCGTCCATGTCCACCATCAGGCGGATCGGTTCGCCATGCCCGCGTCCGCCGGGGAGCTTGTCCGCGCCGAGCGTGAAGAACTTGCCGCCGGTCGAGAAGATCAGGAGCTTGTCCGTCGTCTCCGCGAAGAGCGAAAGCTTCAGGCTGTCGTCCTGCTTGAAGGAGAGGGAGGACAGGTCGCTCTGATGCCCCTTCAGCGCACGGATCCAGCCCTTTTGAGACACGATGACGGTGATCGGCTCCTTTTCGATCATGGCCTGGTGGATGTCGGTCAGATCGAGGTCGGTCGCTTCACCGAAGGTCGTGCGGCGCTTTCCGAGTGGCGTGTCGGGGCCGTAGGCCCTGGCAAGAGCTCCGACCTCCTTGCCGATGCGTGTCCACTGGCGACGGTCGGAGCCCAGAAGCGTCAGCAGGTCATCGCGTTCCTTGGTAAGCTTCTCGTGCTCCTTGCGGATCTCGATTTCCTCGAGCTTGCGCAGGGAGCGCAGGCGCATGTTGAGGATCGCTTCGGCCTGCACGTCCGTGAGCCCGAAGGCGGCCTTCAGCGAGGCCTTGGCATCGTCCTCCTCGCGGATGATGCGGATGACCTCGTCGATGTTGAGATAGGCGATCAGGTAACCGCCGAGCACTTCGAGGCGATGCTCGATCTGCGCGAGGCGATGCTGCGACCGGCGGACGAGCACGTCCTTGCGATGATCGAGCCACTCGCGGAGCACCTGTCGGAGGCCCATCACCATGGGCACGCGTCCGCCGGAGAGCACGTTCATGTTGAGCGAGAAACGGTTTTCCAGATCCGTCAGCTTGAACAGCGACTCCATCATCAGCGTGGCGTCGACGTTCTTGCTGCGCGGCACCAGAACCACGCGGACGTCTTCCGCAGACTCGTCGCGGATGTCGTCGAGGAGCGGCAGCTTGCGGGCCTGGAGAAGCTCCGCGATCTTCTCGATCAGGCGTGACTTCTGCACCTGGTAGGGGATTTCGGTGACGACCACCTGCCAGGTGCCGCGTCCAAGGTCCTCCACCTCCCAGCGGGCGCGAACGCGAAAGCCGCCGCGACCGGTTTCATAGGTCTCCAGGAAACCCGCGTCGTCGCGCACCATCACGCCGCCGGTGGGAAAGTCCGGCCCCTGCACGAACTGCAGCAGGTCGGCGGTTGTCGCCTGAGGATTGTCTATCAGGTGCTGGGCGGCCGTGCAGATCTCGGCGACATTGTGCGGCGGAATGGACGTTGCCATGCCCACGGCAATGCCCGCCGCGCCGTTGGCGAGCAGATTGGGAAAGCCGCCCGGCAGAACCACGGGTTCCTTGTCGAGCCCGTCATAGGTCTCGCGGAAATCGACCGCGTCCTCATCGAGACCGTCCAGCGTACGCACCGCCACGTCGGTCAGGCGAGCCTCGGTGTAACGCATGGCCGCCGCGCTATCGCCGTCGATGTTGCCGAAGTTGCCCTGGCCGTCGATCATCGGATAGCGGACGGCGAAATCCTGGGCGAGACGTACGAGTGCGTCGTAGATCGCCTGATCGCCGTGGGGGTGGTATTTACCCATCACGTCGCCCACCACGCGGGCGCATTTCTTGAAGCCCGCGTTGGGGTCGAGTTTCAGGAGACGCATTGCATAGAGCAGCCTCCGATGCACCGGCTTCAGTCCGTCACGGACGTCGGGAAGTGCTCGATGGGTGATCGTCGACAGCGCGTAGGAGAGGTAGCGCTCCTCGAGCGCGGAACGCAGGTCGATCGGCTCGATGCCGTCCGGCGGAATCAGGTCTTGTCCCATGCCTCATGGCTACAGGCATTCGCGTGTGCGTGCAACGCGGATGACGCGGGGAAAGCGCGGAAAACCGCCGTTTCAGGTGCTTGCTTCGGCCTCTGTCGAGGTCGTTTCCCGATTGTCGCCGGCAACGCTTCTGGAAAGTGCCGCGATGAAGCCGTCGCGTGCCGGCGATACGGGAACCTGACGCGGCTCGTGAACGTGCCGGTGAAGGAAATAGCCGGTCAGGCGAAACGCCTCCCGCAGGGCCTCCAGATCGATAGAGGCCCCATGCTCGTGCTCGGCATCATCCACGTCTCGGCGCAGGAAGGCGGGCAGGGGAAGCATGCGCGGCGCGTAGGGAAGTCCGGCCTCGCGGCACACGGCGCGGCCAGACCTTGGGGAGACGTAAATCAGGTCGTCACGCCGTCCCGTCGCCGCGCATTCGCTCAGATCCAGGCCGAAACCGAGTTCGGCAAGCACCTGAAGTTCGAAGTGGGCCATGAGCGCGCCGGCGATCTCCGGTGTGCCCAGATGAGTAAGGATCGTCTCCAATCCGTCATAGAGCATCGGGTGCGGATCGCGCTCGGGCAGAAGATGGAGGAGCGCGGCAACGGTCTGGATGCCGTAGACCCCGGTGGGACTGGCCATCAGTTCGGCCGCGCGCAGACGAAGCGGTTCGACCGCAAACATTCCCAGGTGGTCGTCGATGCGTGCCCGCCACACGAGGGCGGCCTCATTGCCGGGCTGGAGTGCGGCCTGCATCTTGCGGCTACGTCCGCCGCGCACGAGCCCGAGGTGCCGTCCGCGTCCACGGGTCATCACCTCGAGGATGAGGCTGGTTTCGCCATGCTTGCGCGTGGCGAGAATGATGCCGGTTTCACTCCATTCCATCGAGATGCCTGCTCCGGCGAGATGTCGGTTCCCAATCCCGCGCCGTTCTACCTCGGAAATTCCAGTCCCATCTCCCGGTAGCGCTCCGGATCGTCCGACCAGTTTTCACGCACCTTGACGAAGAGAAACAGGTGAACCGGACAGCCGGCCGCCTCGGCGATATCGGCGCGCGCGGCCTGCGAGATGGCCTTGATGGTACGCCCGCCCTTGCCGAGCACGATCATCTTCTGGCTGTCACGCTCGACATAGATGGTTTGCTCGATACGCGCCGAGCCGTCCTTGCGTTGCTCCCACATTTCCGTCTCGACGGTCGACATGTAGGGAAGTTCCTCGTGAAGCCGCATGAACAGCTTCTCGCGCGTGATTTCGGCGGCAAGCATCCGCATCGGCAGGTCCGACGCCTGATCCTCGGGGTAGAGCCAGGGGCCTTCGGGCATGCGTTCCGCAAGAAAGCCTGTGAGGTCGTCGAGACCGGATCCGGTCTGGGCCGAGACCATGAAGGTCTGGTCGAAGGACACGATCCGGTTCGCCGCCTCGGCCAGTTCGAGCAGCTTCTCGCGTTTCGTGATGTCGATCTTGTTGAGGATCAGGATCTTGGGGAGCTTAACATCCGCGAGCTTTGTCAGGATCTCCTCAACCGCGTCCGTGATCCCCTTCTTCGCGTCGATCAGCAGCGCGACCATGTCAGCGTCGCGGGCACCGCCCCACGCGGTATCGACCATGGCCCGCTCAAGCCGCCGCCTGGGGCGGAAGATGCCCGGCGTGTCGACGAAGACGATCTGGGAGTTGCCGTCCATGGCGATGCCGCGCACGAGTGCGCGCGTCGTCTGCACCTTGTGGGTGACGATGGAGACCTTCACGCCAACAAGCGCGTTCAGCAGCGTCGACTTGCCGGCATTGGGCGCGCCTATCAGCGCGACGAAACCTGCCCGCAGCGGCCCGTCCGATTGCTCATCGAGGGTTTCCTCGCCTTTCGGGGGGGCGTCGTGCTTGAGCTCTTCTTCGCTGTCGGGCCGTTCAGTCAAGGTCTGCATGCCTCCATCGGTCCGGCCCGGGGCGCTTCGCGCGAACCGGCCGGAAAACTGGTCTCTCAAGCCGGCGCGACAGAAACGACGTCCGGCATCGCTTTGTTCTCAAGGGCAGTACTGTCAGTCGTCAGGCGTCGCCCAGAAGCCCCTCGCGCCGCAGCACTGCCTCGGCCGCTGTCTGCTCGGCTACGCGCTTGGATCCGCCAGCGCCGGTTCCCGGCTCCTCGCCGTCGATCTCGACGCTCACCACGAAGCGCGGCGCGTGATCGGGGCCGCTGCGTTCGACGATCTCATAGTGCGGGGCTGCTTTGCCGCGGCCCTGCGCCCATTCCTGAAGCATTGTCTTGGGGTCGCGCAAGGGACCCGTGTAGCTGCGCATTCGCGGCTCCCAGTGCCGCCTGACGAGAGTTTGCGCCGCTTCGATCCCGCCGTCCAGATAGACGGCCGCGATTACCGCCTCGCAGACATCGGCAAGGATCGCCGTCTTTCGCTTTCCGCCGGTCTGAGCTTCGCTGTCGCCAAGGACAAGCGCATCCCCGAGCGCCAGCTCGCGCGCGACCTCGGCGCAGGTCTCGCGACGCACGAGCTGGTTCAGCCGGCGGGCGAGTTCGCCTTCCTCCGCCTTGGGGAAGGCGTGATGCAGCATGGTGGCAACCACGAGGCCGAGCACCCTGTCGCCGAGAAACTCAAGCCTCTGGTAGCTCGCGTCCGATGCGCCGGAGCGGGCCGTCGCGCTGCCGTGGGTGAGGGCGCGCGTCAGCAGGCTCGTATCATGGAAGCGATAGTCGAGCCGTTCCTGGAGCGCCGCCTCGCCGGCGACCTGCCGTTTGCGCGCGGTCATGGCGTCATCCCCGTCTGCGTGAGCCTTCAGAGAATGCGGAACAGTCGATTCCAGCGCACGGTCCAGGGCCACTCCCAGACCATCCACGCCGAAGCCTGCTCGTCGACAGAGAAGAACAGCATCTCCGCGCGACCGACGAAATTCTCGAAAGGCACATACCCGACCGCCGAAAGCACGCGGCTGTCGGTCGAGTTGTCACGATTGTCGCCCATCATGAAATAGTGGCCGGGGGGAACCTTGTAGACGCCGGTGTTGTCCCAGGTGCCGCGCGGCGTGAGGTCCAGTGTTTCGTAGCTGACGCCGTTGGGAAGCGTCTCGCTGTAGCGTGGGACGCGACGCACGGCGCCGAAGGAATCGGTGGTGATGAAATCGTCGATGCGCGTGCGCTCCACGGCCGTTCCGTTGATGTGCAGGACGCCGTCGATCATCTGGATCTCGTCGCCCGGCAGGCCGATCACCCGCTTGATGTAGTCGGTGGAGTTATCCGCCGGCAGCTTGAACACCGCGATGTCGCCACGCTCCGGCTCGCTGGCCCAGATCCGGCCTTCGAAGGGAACGATGCCGTAAGGAAACGAATAGCGTGAATAGCCGTAGCTGTACTTGGAAACGAACAGGTAGTCGCCGATCAGCAACGTGTCCATCATCGACCCGGACGGGATGTTGAACGGCTGGAAGAGGAAGGTGCGCACAATCAGCGCCAGCAGCAACGCCTGAACGAGAACCTTGACGGTTTCGTAGACACCGCCTTCCTTGGCTTTCGACTTTTCGGACACGCTTTTCTGTTCCTTCGCGATGTCCCGACCGGTGCCGGGAGCGTTTTCCGCCATCTGTTCCGTCCGGGCGGGCACGCCCCAAGATCTCATGGTCAGGCGGAACGATCCGAAACACCTGAGGACGGAAGACCGGGACATCCGCGCCGGGGAGGGCAGCCGGAGTCACGTCTTGGCTTGTAGCCGCAAGGCCCCGCCGACGCAATGGCGCAGGGGCCACGGGCGCGGGATCAGTCGTCCGAGGGATCCGCGAAAACCGGTTCGGGCCAGTCGGATGGCCACGCGCTGATGACGACGAACGCCTGGGCGAGGGGATCGTCGTCCGTGATCGTCAGATCGATGCGTGGAATGAAGCCGATCGGAACGAGCGCGGACAGGCGACGTTCGGCGGAGCCCGTGAGATGCAGGGTCGGCTTGCCGGAGGGCAGGTTTACGACCCCCATCTCACGCCAGTTCACACCCATGCGGATGCCCGTTCCAAGCGCCTTGGAGCAGGCCTCTTTCGCCGCGAAACGTTTGGCGTAGGAGGCCGCGCGCAGCCGACGGCGGTCCGAACGTGCTCGTTCTTCCGCGGTGAAGACGCGATTGACGAACCGTTCGCCGAACCGCTCAAGCGTCTTTTCGATGCGGCGGATGTCGATGAGGTCGGATCCGATACCGATGATCATGAGTCAACGTGCCCCGGCGCGTGCCTCGTCCATCAACCGGCGCATCTCCCGGATTGCCCCTTCAAGGCCGATGAAGATTGCCTCTCCGACGAGGAAGTGGCCGATGTTCAGCTCCACGATCTCGGGAATTTCCGCGATCCGGGTAACTGTGTCGAAGGCGATTCCGTGACCTGCATGGATCTCAAGCCCCATGGCTGATCCAAGGCGGGCGGCATCGCGCAACCGGTTGAGCTCGTGCGCCGCCTGCCTGGTCTCGCTATCGTTGACCAGGTCGCAATAACGTCCCGTGTGGAGCTCGACGACCGGTGCGCCGAGCCGCATGGCGGCCTCAAGCTGTGCCTCGTCGGGTTCGATGAAAAGAGAGACGCGCGCGCCGGCATCGCGAAGGCGCGCGACGATCGGCTGCAGGTGGTTGTACTGCCCCCGGGCGTCGAGACCGCCTTCGGTGGTACGCTCCTCGCGCTTCTCCGGAACGATGCAGGCAGCATGAGGCCGTGTCCTGACCGCGATCTCCACCATTTCGGGGGTCGCGGCCATCTCGAAGTTGAGCGGCAGGGGGATTTCGCTCGAAAGGCGTTCGATGTCGGTGTCCAGGATATGACGCCGGTCCTCGCGCAGGTGAGCGGTGATCCCGTCGGCGCCGGCCTTTTCGGAGAGCTTCGCGGCCCGCACCGGATCGGGCAGCAGCCCGCCGCGCGCGTTGCGGACCGTGGCCACGTGGTCGATGTTGATGCCAAGCCGAAGGGCAGAGGTGGTCATGCTGTGTCGTTCCCGGACAGTCCGTCAGGCGTCCACGCAGGGCCGCCCGCTTCGGTCGAGACTATGGAGCGGTGAACCCTAGCTGTCGAGACCGGAGGTCTGCTCCTCGCGCCGGCGCAGGGCGATGCGGTGGCGCCGGGCGCGTTGGTAGCCACGCACGCTGTACAGCACGAGAAAATAGAAGAAGAGACCGGCGGCAAGACCAAGCGGCACCGAACCGATCAGCATAGGCTTGATCAGCGGCAGCAGCACATCGAGTGACTTCTCCAGCAGGCTGCCGTCGAGATGCCGGTTCATTTCTCCGGTGGAGAGCGTCTTTGCCTCACCATAGGCGATCAGCGTGCCGACCTTGTAGGTGCTGGCCCAGATCAGCGGAAAGGTGAGGGGGTTGCCAACCGCGGTACCGAGAGCGGCGGCAAGCATGTTGCCGCCGATGATGAAGGCAATGACGAAGCTCAGGATGAAGTGCAGGCCGATGAAGGGCGTGAAGGATGCAAATGCCCCGGCTGCGAAGCCAAGCGCGATGGCATGCGGACTGGCGGTCAGGCGCAGCACGCGCTTGGAGAAATAGCGGGCGGAGCGGGCAAAGCTGTGCCGCGGCCAGACGGCGACGCGCAGGCGTTCCAGGTGACTGGGTTTGGTGCGGCGTTTGAAAAGCATTGTGCCCGTGGTCTTGAGTGGAAGGCCGTGCCGGAAGGCGGCCCGGTTTCCGGAACAGTGTGGCTTGCCTAGGACGTGGCCCGACAAACGAGGCGGACACATCCCGAAGGGATGCGGAAACGATTCTGGCCTGCGGTGTCGAAGCCCTTGAAGGGGGGCGAACGACGCCCGTGGCACGGCTCCCAGCCTCTCCTTGCCGTTTTCACGCCGAACAGACCTCGCTTGTGGATCCGGGTTCTAGCCGATCACCCGCGTCACCCCCGAGACATTCGGCTTGGCCCGAAGCTGGTTCATGATGTGGGTGAGGTGTTTCAGATCCCATACCTCGAGATCAATGAGGATTTCGTGAAAATCCGCCGCGTGGCGCACCATCTTGAGATTGTCGATGTTGGCGTCCAGATCCGCGATGGCTCCCGCGATGGTGGCGAGCGAACCGGGCTCATTGAGGGCGGAGACGCTGATTTTCGCGGGAAAACGCACAAGGCGGTCGGCGGCCATGTCCCAGCGGACGTCCAGCCAGCGGTCGGTTTCATCCTCGAATGCCTGAAGGGCCGTCGACTGGATCGGATAGATCGTTACACCGACGTCGGGGGTCAGGATGCCGACGATCCGGTCGCCTGGAACCGCTCCGCCCTCGGGCGCGAACGATACGGGCAGGTCGCCCGACAAACCGCGAATCGGCAGCGCCGGGCGGCCGCCAGTATCGTCTCCGTCGGGAACACGGAACTTCATGCCGGATCCCGCTTCCAGGTCGAACCATCCGGGCTCGGACCCCACCGGCGGCGAGACGGCACGATCGTCGCGGTAGTCGGGATAGATCGCGGCAACGACCTCATGGGCGCGCATCCCGCCACGACCGACCGCGGCCAGAAGATCGCTCTGGTGGGCGAAGCCGAGCGGCTGCAGGGCGGCTCCGAGGGCCTCGTCGGTCAGCGTATGTCCGGCGCGCAGGAAGGCGCGCTCGAGGATGTGGCGGCCCAGGGCGCCATACTGCTGACGCGCGGACTCCTTGGTCGCGCGGCGAATCGCGGCGCGGGCCTTGCCGGTGATGGCAATCGTTTCCCAGGCGGGCGGCGGCGTCTGCGCCTGGCTGCGCACGATATCCACCTCGTCACCGTTTCTCAGTTGGGTGACGAGCGGCATGATCTGGCCGTTGATCTTCGCTCCGACGCAGGTGTTGCCGATATCGGTGTGGACCGCGTAGGCGAAGTCGATGGGGGTTGCGCCGCGCGGAAGCGCGATCAGGCGCCCCTTGGGCGTGAAGCAGAAGACCTGGTCGTGGAAGAGCTCCAGCTTGGTGTTCTCGAGGAATTCTTCCGGCGTGTCGCCTTGCGACAGCAGCTCGATGGTGCGCCGCAGCCATTCGTAGGCGCGGCTGTCATCGTTGTGCTTCGCGATGTTGCGTCCGCCGAACTCTCCATCCTTGTAGAGCGCATGGGCGGCAATGCCGTATTCCGCCACGCGGTCCATCGCGGTGGTGCGAACCTGCAGCTCGACGCGTTGCCGGCTGGGGCCGACGACCGTTGTATGAATCGAGCGGTAGTCGTTCTGCTTGGGGGTCGAGATGTAGTCCTTGAAGCGGCCGGGCACCGAGGGCCAGGTGGTATGAACGACGCCCAGAACCCGATAGCAGGCTTCAACGGTACCGACGATGATGCGGAAGCCGTAGATATCGGAGAGCTGCTCAAAGGCGACCGACTTCTGCTGCATCTTTCGGAAGATTGAGTAAGGCCGCTTCTCGCGCCCCTTCACCAGGGCCGCGATGCCGCGCTCCTCGAGGCGGTCGACGAGATCGTGTTCAATGTCGCCGATCAGGCTCTTGTTCTTTTCCTCGAGCGCCGAGAGCCGGTCCACGATGGTGGAGTAGGCTTCCGGATAGAGCGTGCGGAAGGAAATGTCCTCCAGCTCCTCGCGCAGATCGTGCATGCCCATGCGCCCGGCCAGCGGGGCATAGATCTCCATCGTCTCCTCGGCGATGCGACCCCGCTTGTGGTCGGGCATGTGATGAAGCGTGCGCATGTTGTGCAGGCGGTCGGCGAGCTTCACCAGAAGCACCCGGACATCGTCCGCGATGGCAAGCAACAGTTTTCTGAAGTTCTCGGCCTGCTTGGCGCGCTTGGAAACCAGGTCGAGCCGCTTGATCTTGGTCAGTCCGTCGACGAGCTTGCCGATCTCGGGACCGAACATCCGGTCGATCTCGTCGCGTGTCGCGCTGGTATCCTCGATGGTGTCGTGGAGAAGTGCGACGGCGATCGTCGCGTCATCGAGCCGCAGATCGGTCAGGATCGCGGCGACCTCGAGAGGATGTGAGAAAAAGGGGTCTCCCGACGCGCGCGTCTGCGTGCCGTGCTTCTGCATGGCGTAGACATAGGCCTTGTTGAGCAGGGCCTCGTCGCAGTTGGGATTGTATCTCTGGACCCGTTCAACGAGTTCGTATTGCCGCATCATTGCGGTGCCGCCTTAATCCTCACGGTCGAAGCAAATGCCCTCCGACACGTTCGGCGGCGAAGCCGGCCGGCTGGCGATCCCGTGAAGTCGGGTTGCCGGGCCGGCCGGGCGCGCTGTTCGGATGCCGGATCGGGACGCTCAGATGTCGTCCTTGCGTTCCGGCGGGACAAGTCCCTCGAGCCCGCGCAGGAGGTCTTCCTCCGACATGCGGTCGAACTCGACGGCGGAATCGTCGACCGTGTTCACCTCGGTGCCGCCGCGTGAAGACGCATTCGGCACCATGGGTACGGCCTCGGCCTCGGGCTCGTCCACTTCCACATACTTCTGCAGCGAGTGGATGAGGTCTTCCTTCAGGTCCTCGGGGCTGACGGTCTCCTCGGCGACTTCGCGCAGCGCGACCACCGGGTTCTTGTCATTGTCGCGGTCCACGGTCAGCGGAGACCCGTTGGAGATCATCCGCGCCCGATGGCTCGCAAGCAGCACCAGCTCGAAACGATTCTCGACCTTGTCGATGCAATCCTCGACGGTCACGCGTGCCATTGGCAGTCTCCATGTCCAAAATATCTCGGCAAGCCGCGATATGTACTGTGTCGCACCGCGGAAGGCAACCCTCGGGAAGCTTGCTGCGGCGCAAAACGGCTTGCTGCGCCCATGGCGTCACGTCACGGCAATCGGAGGTGCGCGAACAGGCGTCCTGCGGTCGGCGTGAAAGTTATTTTAGTGAAGTTATTAACGATGCGTTTAGTCTGTTTTTAGTTCTCATGCCGTTGATCTTAGGGGAAATTTTGGAATCTCGCGGTTTCGGCTAATTTGACATTTGAACATCGCGGTCAAGTTGTGTTGCCGAGCCTGTCTCGAATGGTGTAGGGAGCAAGAAACCGTAGAACCAGAAGGTGATACGGAAGAAGAAGTCAGGCAGCCTCAAAGGTAATCGCCTGTCGGGTACGCGAAACCGGACCGAAATCCGGACGGGCAGGTTCCTCCGCATGTGCCGAGGCCGGCCACGGCATTCTGGCCCTGGCCTGGAAAATGTCCGGCAGAACAGACTTTTGTCATGTTTTGCTGGTGTCTCTTCTCCCAAGGCATAGGAAACCTGCATTAAGATGGAAGGCATTCTACGTTATGTTTGATCCACGCGAGAAAGTGGCATTGTTCATCGACGGTGCGAACCTATATTCCACGGCTCGGTCGATTGGTTTCGATATCGATTACAAGATGCTTCTTCAGGAGTTCCAGAAGACTGGATACCTTCTGCGCGCATATTATTACACGGCGCTCATCGAGGATCAGGAATACTCCTCAATTCGCCCCCTGATCGACTGGCTCGATTACAACGGATACAAGGTCGTTACAAAGCCGGTGAAGGAATTCGTCGACTCCAGCGGCCGTCGCAAGATCAAGGGTAACATGGACATCGAGCTTGCCGTCGATGCCATGGAGATTGTCGAGTTCGTCGACCACATCGTGTTGTTCTCCGGTGACGGCGACTTCCGTTCGCTGGTCGAGGCGCTGCAGCGCAAGGGGCGCAAGGTCACGGTCGTTTCGACACTCCAGACCCAGCCGCCGATGATTGCCGATGACCTGCGTCGCCAGGCGGATCATTTCGTCGATCTCGCGACCCTGGCCAAGAAGGTCGGTCGCGATCCGTCCGAGCGCGCCGTTCGACCGGCGGCACCGACGCGCCGGCCCGATGCGGACGACGACGACGACTATTGATCGTGCAGGGTCCTTCCTTTGCCGCCCGTGGCGGTGACACGCCGCGCGATCCCGATCGCAATTGCCCTGCCTGTCCGCGCCTCGTTGCCTTTCGCGAGGAGCACAGGCAGCGCTCGCCCGATTGGCACAATGCGCCGGTGGAGACCTTCTCCTCACCGGCGCCGCGCCTTCTCGTGGTTGGGCTGGCGCCAGGCCTGCGCGGTGCGAACCGTACGGGTCGCCCCTTCACGGGCGACTATGCGGGTGACCTTCTCTATGAGACCCTTATTGACTTCGGGTTTGCCTCGGGGCGGTACGAGGCACGGCCGGATGACGGGCTGACCCTTTGCGATGCCGCCGTGACCAATGCCGTGCGATGCGTGCCGCCGCAAAACAAGCCGACGGGGCCGGAAATCCGCACCTGCCTGCCATATCTCACGGCAACGATCGAGAGCCAGGAAAACCTGAGAGTGCTTGTCGCGCTCGGGCGCATCGCCCATGACGCGACACTTTCCGCGCTCGGTCTGCGACGTGCGGCCTATCCCTTCGGGCACGGGGCGCGGCATGAGGTCGGCAGCGGGCTTGTGCTCTTCGACAGCTATCACTGCTCGCGCTACAACACGAACACGCGCCGTCTGACGACCGAAATGTTCCGTGATGTATTTGCCGCCGTGCGGGCGGAGGTCGACGCGAGCCGCCCCTGAGGCGGCGGCGGCACTCTGAAGCTTTCGCGTCAAGAGAGCATGTCGTCGGCGCTTGTCCAGCCGGAAGGGCCAAGGTGGTCCTGCGGCTGGAAGCGGGCCTTGTAGTCCATCTTCGGAGAGCCGGCGACCCAGTATCCCAGATAGACATAGGGCAGCCCCCTTGCGCGGGCGCGCTCCACGTGATCGAGGATCAGGTGAGTGCCGAGACTGCGGGTCTCCGCATCGGGGTCAAAGAACGAATAGACCATCGACAGGCCGTCGCTCAGCACGTCGGTGAGGGCGATGGCCAGGAGCGGGCCTTCGCCGCGCCCGTTCAGAAATGTATCGGGCCCGCGCTTTCGATATTCCACCACCAGCGTGTCGACGTGCGTGTCCTCGATCATCATCGCGTAGTCGAGCACGGTCATGTCCGACATGCCGCCGTGGGCATGGCGGGCATCGAGATACCGGCGAAACAGGTCGTACTGTTGCGAGGAGGGGGCGGGCTGCGTCTCGGTGCCGACCAGATCCCCGTTGCGCTTCCAGACACGGCGGAACGAGCGCGTCCAGTTGAAGTCATCCACCCGGATGCGGATCGACACACAGGCCTGGCATCTTTCGCAGGCCGGTCGGTACGCGATGTTCTGGCTGCGGCGAAACCCGCCCTGGGTCAGGACGTCGTTGAGCGTCCGTGCCCTGCTGCCGACAAGATGGGTGAAGACCTTGCGTTCCTGCTGGCCGGGCAGATAGGGGCAGGGCGAGGGCGCCGTCAGATAGAATTGCGGTGTGTCTGTCGGGTGGCGCGTCACCGGAAGAGCCTCCGCTCAGCGTTCAGAGCATCGTGAAACCATAGTATAGTGGCGCGATAAAAGTGAACGACAACCAAAGAAGCAGTGCAAGGGGGGTTCCGGCCAGGAGAAAGTCGGAAAACCGGTAATGACCGGGGCCCATGACGATCAAATTGGTCTGGTAGCCGATCGGGGTCGCGAAGGACGAATTGGCCGCGAATATCACACAGGTCACGAACGCCTCGACCGGTATTCCGGTCTGGTGGGCCATGTTGATGGCAATCGGCGTGAACAGGACCGCGGTCGCATTGTTCGACAGAAGATTCGTGAGCACCATCACGAGAAGATAGAGCGCGGAAAGAATGATGCCCGGTGGCTGGCTCTCGAGCTGGGTGACCAGCAGATCGGCAACCGCATGGGCGCCACCAGTCACCTCGAGTGCGGAAGCCGAGGCGATCGAGGCTCCGATCAGCATGAAAATGCGGCTGTCCACGGCACGCATGGCCTGGCGCACGTTGAGACAGCCGGTGAGGATCATGGCCATCGTTGCGGTGATCGAGGCGGTGACGATGGGAACCACGCCGGAGGCGCTGGCCGCGACCATTGCCAGGAAGATCAGAAGCGCGCGGGGGGCGAGCCGGCGCGGCGGTACCTCCGAGGCGGACCAGTCGAGCAACAGCACGTCGCGATAGGTGCGCAGACGTTTCACCTCGCTGGCGCTGCCGGCCACGAGAAGCACGTCCCCGGGCTCCAGACGGATTTCGGTCATGGCCATGCGTGGCATACGGGAGCGACGCTGCAGCCCCATGACGACGCAACCAGTCTCCGAGTGAAACCCGCTCTGCGAAATGGTACGGCCCGAAAGGCGCGAGGCGGGGGCGACGACCACTTCGGCGAGCGTCAGTGAGCGCTGGGGCTGGGCGGCGGTTTCGCTTTCTGTGGTGTCGTCACCCTCTGCCGCCATGAGCGGGCGGCGTTGTGACAGGGCGGCGGTGAGCGCGGAGCGTGTGGCGGCGACGATCAGTGTGTCGCCCGGCGAGAGCGTGACATTCTCGAACGGCGGCAGAATCGGTCGCTCGCCACGCTGGACGAGACGCACGGTCATGTCCTTGAGGGCGGGGAACAGTCCCGAGACGGATGTGACCCCTTCCAGCGGATGGCCGCTATTGATCTGGATTTGCGCAATGAACTGCTTGCCCGAGGAGGACTTCAGTTCGTCGGCCATGGTTCGGCGCGGCTTGAGCAGATACGGCATCACGAAGAGCACGTACACGCTGCCGATGCCGGCAAGTGTCAGGCCAAGTGGGGTGAAGGAGAAGAAGCCGAGCTCGATTCCGCCTGAACGTGCCGCCACGTCGGCGACCAGAAGGTTGGTCGATGAGCCGATCAGTGTCGTCATGCCGCCGAGAATGGCGATGAAGGAAAGCGGCATCAGGAGGCGGGCCGAGGAACGTCCCTGGGCGGCGGCGACGGCAGAAAGGATCGGCAGGAACATCACCACCACGGGCGTGTTGTTCAGGAAGCCGCTGATGATCGCAACTCCGACGAGAATCGGGATCGTTGCAAGATGGGGAAAACGGCGGGTCGCGGTGACGACGATCTTGGCCGGGGTCTCCAGCGCGTTGGTCTGGAACAGCGCCTGACCGACAATCAGCAGGCAGATGACCGTGACCAGTGCCGGATTGGCGAAACCTGCCAGAATTTCGGCCGGACCGAAGCTCGCGCCCGTTGCTGTCGCAACCGGGAAGACTGAAAAGACCACGAGCAGCGCCACCACGGCAGCGAGCGCGACAGCCTCGAGGGCGTAGCGTTCCAGCGCGTAGAGGCCGATTGTGACGACAATCACCACGAACGTGAGGATCATTGCGGGATCGGCTGGCATCATGCGGTCGGATCCACTCCTCGTCGTGACACTGCCGGTCGAGAGGCGGTCTCTCGCGGCATTCGACCCACATTTCTAGCGGCCGCGCGTCGCTTCGCCTAGCCGGAAAGAGAAAACCCCTGCACGCAGCGCGTGCAGGGGCGATTGGCAGGAGGCTTTTCCACTTCGCTCAGTCGCGAACGCGATTGATGACGATGGTTGAAAGAATGATGTCGTGAAGGAGCCGCTTGTCCGAATTGAGCAGGCTGACAATCAGCACCAGCGGCGTCAGCAGCGAAACGGAAAACCAGAAAAGAAGCGCATGGATCGCGGCGATGAGCATGTCCGGACGGCGGCCGTCGTTCATGCGCATGGTCAGGCCCATGGCGCGCATTCCAGGCGTGGCGCTTGTCACGCCGCCAAGGGTGACGGCCACATAGACCAGCGCCACCGCGGGCCACAGGATGGGAAACAGCAGCCATCCCAGCCCCAGCGTGAAGATGCCGAGAAAGAAGACAAGCACGCACGACAACAGCGTCAGCGCGCCGATCAGGAGGGCATCGACAAGGAATGCAAAGACGCGGTTGGTTCGCACGGAAGACAGGCGTGCGGGACTCCAGGTATCGGTCACGTGTGGTGTCTCTGCATTGCTTTCATAGTGCGCCATTCGCGGCCCCCGGGGCATGTGTCATTGTCGCGGGCATGTTTCCGTCCGCCTTCCTCAAAATGGGGGTGCGGTGGGAGGATTTCAAATCGGTCGCTTCACAGGCGGGATTCGCCGAGATCGATGCGTTCGGTGCGGTGCCCGGCGTTTTCGAGGGCATCGAGGATCGTGGCTGCGTGCTCGCCGTCATGGGTTTCCATCGTCACGTCGAGTGTGGTGCCCTTGGCCGGAACATTGAGAAACAGCCGGTGGTGGGACACTTCCATGATGTTGCCGCCCGCGCGTCCGACGATCGAGGCGATCTCGCCCAGAATGCCGGGCCGGTCGGCGGTGGTGATGCGTACGGAGACGAGCTGCCCGTCGCGTGCCAGGGCCCGCACCATGATCGAGGACAGGAGCCTGGGGTCGATGTTGCCGCCGCACATGACCAGTCCGACCTTCTGTCCGGAGAAGGCGTCCGGATTGGCCAGGATCGCTGCCAGTCCCGCCGCGCCGGCTCCCTCAGCCATTGTCTTCTGGCGGGTCAGATAGGCATTCACCGCCCGCTCCAGGGCCGTTTCATCGACCAGCAGGATGTCGTCGACATGCTGGCGCACCAGCTCCAGTGTCAGTGTGCCGACATTCTTGACGGCGATGCCTTCCGCCAGAGTCGCCCCGCCGCATCGGGCCGGTTCGCCGCGCAGCGCGGCGATCATGGAGGGATAGAGCTCCGACTCGACCCCGACAATGCGGATGCCGGGCTTCAGCGCCCTTGCCGCGATCGCCATGCCGGAGATGAGGCCGCCCCCGCCGACCGGCACGACGAGCGTGTCGAGACCCGGCTGGTCGGCGAGCATTTCCAGCGCGATAGTGCCCTGTCCGGCGATGATCGCCGGGTCGTCATAGGGGTGGACCCAGACGAGATCGTCGGCCTTCGCGATGCGTTCCGCCTCGGCCTGTGCGTCCGCAAGCATTTCGCCGGACACCACGACGCGCGCGCCATAACCGCGGGTCGCTGCCACCTTCACGATCGGTGTGGGCTCCGGCATGACGATGGTGGCCGGGATGCCAAGGCGCGCCGCATGATAGGCGACCGCCTGCGCATGGTTGCCGGCCGACATGGCGATGACGCCGCGTGCACGCTCGGCGTCCGACAGCGAGGCGAGCTTGACGAGTGCCCCGCGCTCCTTGAACGCGTTGGTGACCTGCAGGTTCTCGTATTTGACGAAGATCTCGGCGCCGGTGAGTTGGGAGAGCTTGGGCGCCGGCAGGCAGGGCGTACGCATGACGGCGCCCTCGATTAGGCGGGCGGCATCACGGATCGTCTCGATGGTGACCGGCATTGGAAGACCTCGGCAGGTGTCGGGCCTTCGTGTTCCCTCATGAGGACACCATTTGCAAGCTGAGGATGGTGGAGATCACCATGAGGCCGGCCAGAGCGAGCCGCAGGACCTGCAGCACTTTCGGGTTTCCGCTTGCTCCGCGCAGCCACGACCCGGCCAGCAGCCAGAGGCCGTTCAGGATGCCGCCAAGCATCCAGAAGGTGATGGAGACTGTCAGCGCGTCCGTGAGATAGCGCTCGGGCGTGACGAACTGGGCGATGGCCGCGACCTGCATCGCATAGGCCTTCGGGCTGAGCGGATGAACGATCACGCCGCGCGGAAAGCCGGGTGCACGGGACGCCGCCGATGGATCGCCGGGCGGGCTGCGCACGACCACCCACGCCAGATAGACAATGTAGGCCATGCAGGCATAACGCAGCACCGCGAAGACCTGCGGCGCGCTTTCAAGCAGCGCATAGAGACCCGCGACATTGAGCCAGAAGATGATCTGGAAGCCGGTCATGGTGCCCAGCAGAAAGGGCACCGCGGGGCGGGCGCCAAAGGTCAGCCCGCTTGCCATCAACGCCATGTTCGCCGGGCCGGGCGAGCCGACCAGCGCGACGATGAAGGCAACGAGGAGCCCGTACTGGGCGAGTGGCATGAGATGGTCGGGAAACATCCCGCGTGCTCCGGAAAAGTGTGTCAATCGACCGAAGAATTGTTCGAGACAATTCGTGATACGATGATACAATTGTACTCATGACAATATTCTCCGACTTCACGGACGCGAACTCCGCCGCGGCGACGGTCGATGCACGCGGTCTCGAGGCCTTCCTGCGGATGAGGATCTCGCAGGGCACGCTCCCCGCCGGGACAAGGCTGCCGCCGATTCGCGAGGCGGCCTGGGAGCTGCACTGCGCACCGGGCACCGTGGCGCGCGCTTATCGGGGACTTGTGGTGGCCGGGCTCGCCCATGGCGAGGTAGGGCGCGGCACTTTCGTCGGAGCCGCTGTCGAGGGCGTCACTTTCCCGCCTCCTGCGGCACCTGCGGCGGAAAATGGCGGGGCGGGGCTGGTCGATCTCGCGCTGAATGCCTTCCGCATGGTGGATCCCGCGCCGCTTCTTTCGCCGGCACTCGCGGAAGCCGTGGCGAGGCTCGACGTGGGACAGGGATATATTCCCGCTGGAGGAGAGCGGAGTGACAGGGAGGCGGCCCTGGCGTTTTTGTCACGCTGGCGGGACGATCTCGATATCGACTGCATCACGGTGACGGGAGGCACCCAGCCCGCACTCTTCGCAACGTTGCTGGCCCTGCGCGATCAGGGAGCGCTTGCCTGCGAGGCTTTGACCTATCCAGGCGTTCTGTCCATCGCGCAGGCCGTGGGCACGCGCGTCCACGCCGTGGCCATGGACGAGCAGGGCATGTGTCCCGAGGCGCTTGACCATCTGGCCAGGCGCGGAGGTATTGGCGCCGTCTTCGTGATGTCCGGACGTCAGAACCCGACCGGCCGCATCATGTCGGGAGAGCGGATCGTGGCACTTGCCGAAGTCGCCGCGCGTCACGGCCTCACGATCGTCGAGGATCAGGTTTACGGGTTCCTGTCACCGGAAGTGCCGGCGAGCTTTTCCCGCCTTCTGCCGGAACAGACCGTGCTTGTGTCAGGTCTCGCCAAATGCGTCTCGCCCGTTCTGCGAGTCGGCTATGCGGCTGCGCCGCCGTTGCTCAACCGGCGTATCAGGGGAATCGAGAGCGCCATGCTTTTGATGGTGTCCCCGGTGCTCACGCATGCTGCCCGGCTCGTCCTGAAGCATCCCGACTTCGAAAGGCGGCTCCACGCGCTGCGGTGCGAGGCCGACCGCCGTGCGGGACAGGCGGCGACGATCCTGCCGGACGTGCGCGCGGCCGACATGACGGGTGGTATCGCCTGGATGCGACTTGGGAACGGCTGGCGGGCGGAGGACTTTGCGCAGGAGGCGGAACGCCTTGGAGTGCGGGTCAGTCCTTCGCGGCATTTCGCGGTCGATACGCGGGCCGCACCGGAAGCGGTCCGCATCTGCCTGGCCGCGGAGCCCGACGAGGGAAGGCTTGGCGAGGCGCTGGCGCGTCTCGCCTCGCTTGCCGGGCAGGCGGGTGAGCGTCCGCCCGTCGCACCCTGAGGGCAACGGGCGCGCATCATCCAGCTCAGCTCTTGCCGGTCAGCTTCCTCGCGACGTCGACGGCGAAATAGGTGAGGACGCCATCCGCGCCGGCCCGCTTGAAGGCCATGAGGCTTTCCAGCATCGCGCGTTCGCCGTCGAGCCAGCCGTTCTGCGCGGCGGCCTGGATCATCGCGTATTCGCCCGACACCTGGTAGGCGAACGTCGGGCGAACGAAAGTGTCCTTCACCCGGCGGATGATATCGAGATAGGGCAGGCCCGGCTTGATCATGACCATGTCCGCGCCCTCGGCGATGTCCAGTTCGACCTCGTGCAGGGCCTCGTCCGTGTTGGCGGGGTCCATCTGATAGGTGCGCTTGTCGCCGATCAGGGTCGCATTCGTGCCGACCGCGTCGCGGAACGGGCCGTAGAATGCGGAGGCGTATTTCGCCGCATAGGACATGATCTGAACGTCGTCGAAACCATTGGCGTCAAGCGCCGCGCGAATGGCGCCGATGCGGCCGTCCATCATGTCGGAAGGCGCGATGATGTTGCTGCCGGCCTCGGCCTGGAGGAGGGACTGTTCCACGAGCTGGCTGACGGTCTCGTCGTTGAGGATCGTCTCGCCGTCCATGAGCCCGTCGTGACCATGGCTGGTGTAGGGATCCAGCGCGACGTCCGTGACGATGCCGAGGGGAAGGTCCGCGTCACGGATTTCGCGACAGGCGCGGCAGACGAGATTCGCCGGGTTGAGTGCCTCTGAGCCTTCCGGATCGCGTCGGGCGGGATCGGTATTGGGGAAAAGCGCGATCGCGGGAATGCCGAGGTCGGCAGCGATGCGTGCCTGATCGGCTATCCTGTCGACGGAGTGACGAAACACGCCGGGCATGGAGGGCACGGGTTCCGTGACATTCTCGCCCTCGGTGACGAACAGCGGCCAGATCAGGTCGTCGACGGTCAGCGTGTTCTCGCGCACAAGGCGGCGCGACCAGTCGGTGCGGCGGTTTCGGCGCATTCGCCGGCCACCGAGAATGGTTTCGATCTGGAAAGCGGACTCGCCGCCGGCCGGGCGCTTGGGCGCGGTCATGTGGAAACTCCCGTCTTGGGCTGGACGTCATGATGTGGGGCGCGACCATAACACCGGCCGGGCTCCTGCCGAAAGCCGGACACTCGCCTGATTTGCCGACAGATTGACGCGGCAGCGGGGGACCGTTACCTCTCGGCTGCCGTCCGGAGGAAGCGACCCGCTCATGCGCGGCGCGGGAGCGGCCGAGCGCGACACGTTCGCGCGATGTGGGAGGATGGGCATGGATTTCACGCTCGGCGAGGACCAGCGCGCGTTTCAGGATGTCGCAAGGGCGTTTGCCCGCGACGAGATGGAGCCGAACGCGCGCGAGTGGGACGAGAAGTCCGTCTTTCCCGTGGAAACCCTCCGCAAGGCCGCCGAGCTGGGCTTCGGGGGCATATATGTCGGCGATGACGTCGGTGGTTCCGGGCTGACGCGGCTGGACGCGGCGGTGATATTCGAGGAGCTGGCCGGCGGCTGCACCTCCACCGCTGCCTATATTTCCATTCACAACATGGCCGCGTGGATGATCGACCGCTTCGGCAGCGCGGAACAGCGCGAGCGGTTCCTGCCCGCGCTCTGCACCATGGAGCACTTCGCGAGCTATTGCCTGACCGAACCCGGGTCCGGGTCCGACGCGGCGAGCCTGCGCACGCGCGCCGAACGGGACGGCGACCACTATGTGCTCAACGGCTCCAAGGCGTTCATCTCCGGCGGCGGCATGTCCGATGTCTATGTGGTCATGGTGCGCACCGGTGGCGACGGTCCCAAGGGCATTACCTGCCTCGTGGTCGAAAAGGACACCCCGGGCCTGTCGTTCGGCGCGCAGGAGGTGAAGCTTGGATGGAAGAGCCAGCCCACCGCCCAGGTGAACTTTTCCGACTGCCGGGTTCCCGTCGCAAACAGGATCGGGGAGGAAGGGCAGGGGTTCTCCATTGCCATGGCCGGGCTCGACGGAGGCCGTCTCAATATCGGCGCCTGTTCCCTCGGCGCGGCGCGGGCGTGCCTTGAGCGCTCGATCGAATATCTGAAGGAACGTCGTCAGTTCGGACGTGCGCTCGCCGAATTTCAGGCGCTTCAGTTCCGTCTCGCGGACATGGCGACGGAACTGGAGGCGGCACGCCTTCTTCTGCACAAGGCGGCGATTCACGTCGATGCCAAGGCGCCCGACGCCACTCGGCTCGCGGCCATGGCCAAGCGCAAGGCCACGGATGCAGGCTTCGAGATCGTCAACGAGGCGTTGCAGCTCCACGGTGGTTATGGCTATCTGCGCGACTATCCGGTCGAGCGCTTCCTGAGGGATGTTCGGGTGCACCAGATCCTTGAGGGAACCAACGAGATCATGCGGGTCATCATCGCTCGCGATCTTCTCAGGGATTGACTGTCCGGCGCCGCCGAGGGCGCTATTGCTTGAAGGGGTAGGCGGGAATGAGGCGTGGGCTGATTGTCGGACTTGTGGGCTGGCTCGTTGCAACGCTTCTGTTTCGTCTGTTCGGTCCCTGGTTCGTTCCCGCGGAAGGCGGGGCCTATCTGGTGGCGCTTCTGGCAGGCGGGTTTCTTGCCGGTGTCGTTGTGCTTTTCGCGGCGCGCTTTGTCTGCGAAGCGGGAAAGAGCGCGCGGTTCGCATTGGGCATTCTTGTCCCCGGACTTCTTGGCGATGCCGCCACAACCCTGGCTTTCCCGACCGTATTTCCCTCTATCCCGCCTGAGCGTGCGGCGTTGTTCGCCGCGATGATGCTGTGGGGCTACGGCCTCATCGCGACGGTGCTGGCGCTTTGGGGCGACAGGGTCGTAAGGTCTTCAAACGAATGAGGTCTCGATGAGCGAAGCTGAAATCCTGGTCGAGCGGCATGGCCGCGCCGGCATTCTCACGCTTAACCGGCCGAAGGCGCTCAACGCGCTGACGCCGGGCATGGTTGCTTCCCTGCGCGCCGCGCTGGAAGACTGGCGTGACGACGAGGCCGTTACGCGCGTGATCCTGCGGGCGGCCGGAGACAAGGCCTTCTGCGCCGGCGGCGACATCCGGCAGGTTTACGAGCAGGGCAAGGCGGGCGACCCGAAACAGGCGGAGTTCTTCGCCGACGAATACCGGCTCAACATCGCGATCAAGCGTTATCCCAAGCCGATTGTCTCCCTCATCGACGGTATTGTCATGGGTGGCGGCGTGGGTATCTCCGCGCACGGCAGCCACCGTGTCGGCTCCGAGCGCACGACATTCGCCATGCCGGAAACGGGCATCGGCTTCTTTCCCGACGTGGGAGGCAGTTACCTTCTGCCGCGGATGCCCGACGAGACGGGCATGATGCTGGCGCTTTCCGCCGGACGCCTGAAACAGGCGGACGCGCTGTGGACCGGCGTGCTGACCCATGCGGTCAACGCGGCCGATCTGGAAGCGCTGCAGGCGACCCTCTGCGAGGCCGACGACATCGACGCGGCACTTGCCGAAGCTGCCGGGCGGTGCGATCCCGGTCCGGCGCCACTTGCGGCACGGGCCGCGCGCATCAGCGAGATCTTTTCCGCGACATCGGTCGCCGCGATCCTCGCCGGGCTCGAGGCGGAAGCCGCGACCGCCGGCGAAAACGGCGAGTGGGCCGGCAAGGTTCTCGGCGCGATTTCCTCAAAGTCCCCGACGAGCCTCGAGATCTCCTTCGAGCAGCTTCGTCGCGGCGGCGCACTGGAGTTCGAGGACTGCATGACCATGGAGTTCCGGATCGTGAGCCGGATCCTCAAGGGGCATGACTTCTATGAGGGCGTGCGCGCGCTTATCGTCGACAAGGACAATCAGCCGGTCTGGCAGCCGTCCCGACTTGCCGATGTGGCCCGCGATGACGTACTTGCCCACTTCGAGGCGCCCGAGGGTGGCGACCTCGAAATTCGCTGAAACGGGCGAGGGGCGTGAAAGGAAACGAGCCGATGCTCGCGGATCTGCGCGACTACTGGAACAATCGCCCGGCATGGTCGACCGTGCTGGTCTGGTACCTGAGGGCGATGGCTATCCTGCTCATCGGTGGCGGGCTCATTCATTGGGCGCGCATCGTGGGGCTGGTGCCCTGGCGCGGAGTCTGGTTCTGGGACATGCCGGTCGAGTGGCAAGCGGCGACGGTTTTCTTCGCCGTGCTCGACTTGGTGGCGGCGATCGGCCTCTGGCTTGCTGTCTCGTGGGGGGCAGTCATGTGGCTGCTGCGCGCGCTGACCCAGGTCGTGATGCATTCGGCCTTCTCCGACATCTACGGACGCAGGCCCTACGAGATAGCTTTCTATCTCTGCACGATCGCGATCTATCTGGTCGTGCTGTGGCTCGCCGACCGCGAGCAAAGACGTTAGCGACGCTCCCTTGCGTGCTCGGGGGCGCGCAAGGGAGCGGTAATGCCGAAAGGCCCGCATGACGGGCCGCACAAGGGAGTGAGACGCATGGCTAGGATCGGATTCGTCGGACTGGGCAACATGGGCGGGCCGATGGCCGCCAATCTCGTCAAGGCCGGCCACGAGGTGAAGGGGCTCGACCTTTCCGATGAGGCGCGCGCAAGGCTTGCGGAAGCCGGCGGCACGCCGGTGACGAGCATCGCTGAGATGGCCGCCGATGCGGAGGTCATCGTCACGATGCTTCCGGCCGGCGCCCATGTGCGCAAGGTATATGGCGACGAGGACGGCATCTTCGCCCATGCGAAGGCTGGAACGCTTCTGATCGACAGCTCCACGATCGACGTGGACAGCGCCCGCGCGGTCGCCGAGGGCGCCAGGGCCGCGGGCATGGCCATGGTGGACGCGCCGGTTTCCGGTGGCGTTGGCGGTGCCACGGCCGGGACGCTGACGTTCATGGTGGGCGGTCCGGACGAGGCGTTCGAGGCGGCCAGGCCCTATCTCGACGTGATGGGCAAGACGATCGTTCATGCCGGCGGACCGGGCAACGGCCAGGCCGCCAAGATCTGCAACAACATGCTGCTCGGCATTTCCATGATCGGCGTGTGCGAGGCGTTCGTTCTGGCCGAGCGACTCGGTCTCGATCACCAGAAGCTCTACGACATTTCCTCCACAGCCTCGGGCCAGTGCTGGTCGCTGACGAGCTACTGCCCCGTTCCGGGACCGTTGCCGGCCTCGCCCGCCAACCGCGACTACCAGCCCGGTTTCGCGGCGGCGATGATGCTCAAGGACCTGAAGCTCGCCCAGGAGGCGGCCAGCACCTCCGGGGCGTCCACGCCGCTCGGGGCGGAGGCTGCCGCGCTTTACAACATGTTCTGCAATGCGGGCGAGGGCGGAACGGACTTCTCGGGCATCATCCGTTTCCTGCGCGGCGCGCAGGAGGGATAGGGCGGGAAACGCCGGATCAGGTGCCCGAAAGGGTTGCGCTTGCTACAGCCGGGTCCCGACGGGATCCGGCTGTCTTTTCAAGGTTCGGGCACCTTCTCATGGTAAATTCGAGGTAAATCGACCCATCCTGCAACGCATTTGCGCGTTAACCTGAGATTTAGTCTCCTTTTTAAGCGGATTTTAGAGGCCTCCGGCTACATTGCTCCTCAAGGTGACAAAAAACGCACCGCAAACAATACATGAGGCGCAAACAATGTTGACGGCAAATAAGGCGGCTGAAGCTGTTACGCAGGCCGAAGACGGAGACGACATCAAGCCGTTGTACCTGGAGGCACTGACGCTCGTCGAGCGTCTGCATCGCCGGTTGCTTGATGTCATCAAGGACGAGTTCGACCGTGAAGGTCGCAATGACGTGAACAGCGTGCAGGCACTGCTGCTGTTCAACATCGGCGACGCCGAGCTGACCGCTGGCGAGCTGCGCACGCGTGGCTACTATCTCGGGTCCAACGTGTCCTACAATCTGAAGAAGCTTGTGGACATGGGCTTCATCCATCACCGCCGCTCGCGTACCGACCGTCGTTCGGTCCGCGTCAGCCTGACGGACAAGGGCCTGGATGTGGCGCGCAAGGTGGCGGCCCTCTACGAGCGGCACATGCTGTCGGTCGAGCAGGTGGGCGAGATCGGCCCGGACGACTTCAAGGTCCTCAACCGCTCGCTGCGTCGCCTGGAGCGTTTCTGGACCGACCAGATCCTCTACCGGCTCTGATACGTCGCTTCCGCGAGAGTGGAACATGACGTGCTCACCAACGGGTCGCCCCGATCGACGGGGTGGCCCGTTGTGCTTTTCCGGTGGCGTTCAATGGTGTGTTCCGATGCCGTACGGCGCCGGATATGCGTGTGGGACATGAATGCGCCACATTGGAGTGCATATGGACATGGAGAAATTGACGCAGCGCCCCTGCGCCGCGTTGGCCCGTTTCCGGTGTTTCCGATTGCTGTCCGGGCGGGCCTGCAGCGCGCGTGATTGTTTGTTAAGGTCATCACGCTACGCCTGATGTCATTCTTCCGACTGGGCAATCCGGATGCGGGAACGCGTCCGGCACGGCGACGAGACTGGAGTGGACGTGGTGGGAACTGGACGAGGCCTGACCTTCGAAGCGCGCAAGGGCGCGCGCAGCCTTGCACGCAAGACCATGGTTCTTGCATCGGTGGTCGCGGGCGTTGCCGTCGGCCAGGCCCCGTGGGGCACGGCATCCGCGCAGACTGCGCTGCAGGGAATCATCCAGCAGAACCAGCAGCGGGTCGAGTGGCGTGACCAATTCGACACGACGACGATGCGCAGCCTTCAGTCGGTCGAATCCTCCTATCCGACCCTGTCGCCGGATACGGCCTCCTATGTGGAGACCGCGATCCAGCGATACACGGCAATCGTCCAGCAGGGCGGGTGGAACAGTGTATCCAGCGGTCGCAAGGCCATGCGGCTCGGCGCGCGCGAGGACAATGTCGTGTCCCTGCGCCGCAGGCTGATGGTTTCGGGCGACCTCGAGCAGACGGCCGGCCTGTCGAGCACCTTTGATTCCTATGTCGACGCCGCCGTGCGCCGTTTCCAGATCCGGCACGGGCTGACACCGGACGGCGTCGTGGGCAAGTCGACCATCGAGGCGCTGAACGTTCCGGCCCAGGTGCGCCTGTCCCAGCTCGAGACCAACCTGGTGCGCCTGCGTTCCATGTCGGGCTTTCTCGGCGACCGCTACGTGATGGTCAACATTCCCGCCGCCGAGATCGAGGCGGTGGAGAACGGGCGCGTGCGGTCGCGCCATACGGCTGTCGTCGGCAAGATCGACCGCCAGACGCCGATCCTGAATTCCTCGATCTACGAGCTGAATTTCAATCCCTACTGGACGGTGCCCGTTTCGATCATCCGCAAGGACCTCATCCCGAAGATGAAGCAGGACCCCGAGTACCTGCAGAAGAACCGGATCCGCATCTTCGACTGGAAGGGCAACGAGCTGTCCTGGCAGCAGATCGACTGGAACACGGACGAGGCGACCAAGTACCAGTTCCGGCAGGAGCCGGGCGAGATCAACTCGCTGGGGTCGGTGCGCATCAATTTCCACAACAAGCACCAGGTCTATCTGCACGACACGCCGTCCAAGTCGCTGTTCGGCTCCGACTATCGCTTCCATTCCTCGGGCTGCGTGCGCGTGCAGAACGTGCGCGAGCTGATCACGTGGCTTCTGGCCAGCACCACGCCGGACTGGAACCGGGCCCGTGTGGACCAGACGATCCGCTCCGGCGAGCGTGAGGACGTGAAGCTTCAGTCCAAGATCCCGATCTACATGACCTACATCACTGCCTGGGCGACCGCCGAGGGCGTGGTGCATTTCCGCGATGACATCTACGACCGCGACGGCTACGGCCTGACGGGGCCGGAGACGGGAGTCGCCTTGCAGTGACGGCGTCCGGCCCGCGTGGTGAGGTCTATTTCGAATTTCAGGCGCTCGGACGTCAGGTCAAGGTCACGGCAATCGACGCCGGCAGCGGCGTCGAGGTCGTGGTGATCGGGCCGGTGCAGGCAAGTCGCGCCGATCTCCAGCAGCTTGCCATGCGCAAGCTGCAGAGGAGGCTCGCCGGCGAATCCTGATCGGCGACGATTGCCGCCGGATGTCTGTTCCTTTTGCGTTCACGATGGGTTGAAGATCCGCTTCTCCGGGCCAGATGGCCGGGGGAGGGCGTTTTCGCGCGCCTGAATGCCGGCAATTTGCCTTGGTTCACCCTGGAGCCTGTGCTATTTGCGGAGCCCCTGCACCGGGTTACGGGGTGCGTCGAGGCAGCCATCCGCGGATGGTCCCGACCGGTGGCGGGAACGGGCAGTTGGACAGGCGATCGCTCGAACGGACGATCGTGCAACGGCGGACCGGACCTCAGGGGGCCGGAAGCCGTCGTGACGGGCCCGGTAAGCGGCGCAGGCCGGTTTCTTTGACTTCAGGATGCGAGAGGGACCCGACGATGTCGATCACTGATACCACGCTCGACACGCCGATTTATCCGGATTTCTTTACCCGCGCGCTCAACGACGCCGATCCGGAGATCACCGACGCGATTTCGCGTGAACTGGGTCGCCAGCGAAACGAGATCGAGCTTATCGCCTCGGAAAACATCGTTTCGCGCGCCGTGCTCGAGGCACAGGGCACGATCCTCACCAACAAGTATGCCGAGGGCTATCCGGGCAAGCGCTACTATGGCGGCTGCGAGTATGTCGACGTCGTCGAGACGCTGGCCATCGAGCGCGCCAAGACGCTTTTCGGCGCGTCCTTCGCCAACGTGCAGCCGAACTCGGGCAGCCAGATGAACCAGGCCGTGTTCCTGGCGCTGCTGCAGCCGGGTGACACCTTCATGGGCCTCGACCTGAATTCGGGCGGTCACCTGACGCATGGTTCGCCGGTGAACATGTCGGGCAAGTGGTTCAACGTGGTGTCCTACGGTGTGCGTGCCGACGACCACATGCTCGACATGGACGACATCGCCCGCAAGGCCGAGGAGCACAAGCCGAAGCTCATCATCGGCGGCGGCACGGCCTATTCGCGCACATGGGACTGGAAGCGCCTTCGCGAGATTGCCGATTCCGTCGGGGCGTACCTGATGGTCGACATGGCGCATATCGCGGGCCTCGTGGCCGGCGGCGCGCATCCCTCGCCGATCCCCCATGCCCATGTGGTCACCACCACCACGCACAAGTCGCTTCGCGGCCCGCGCGGCGGCCTGATCCTGACCAACGACGAGGCAATCGCCAAGAAGGTGAACTCGGCGGTGTTCCCGGGTCTGCAGGGCGGTCCGCTGATGCACGTGATCGCGGCCAAGGCCGTCGCCTTCGGCGAGGCGCTGCGTCCCGAGTTCAAGACCTATGCCCAGTCGGTGGTCGCCAACGCCAAGGCGCTTGCCGAAAGCCTGAAGGCGCAGGGGCTCGACATCGTGTCCGGCGGCACGGACAACCACCTCATGCTGGTGGATCTGCGGCCGAAGAACGCCACCGGCAAGAAGGCCGAGGCGGCGCTCGGGCGGGCCAACATCACCTGCAACAAGAACGGCATTCCCTTCGACCCGGAGAAGCCGTTCGTCACGTCGGGCATTCGCCTCGGCACGCCGGCCGGCACCACGCGCGGCTTCGGCCAGGCGGAATTCCGCGAGATCGGCGAGCTTATCGGCGAGGTGCTTGACGGCCTGCGTTCGTCGAACAGCGAGGACGGCAATGCCGAGGTCGAGGCGCGGGTGAAGCAGAAGGTCATCGCCCTGACCGACCGCTTCCCGATCTACCCGACGCTTTAGGAATACGGATGAAGGGCCGGTTCCTCCGGCCCTTTCCATGACATCGTCAGGTCCGGGTACGCCCGGACCTTTCGAGTGGAGCTCGAACCACGCATGAAATGCCCCTATTGCGGTTGTGACGACACGCAGGTGAAGGATTCGCGTCCCACGGAGGACAACACAGCGATCCGTCGCCGGCGTGTGTGTGGGGAGTGCGGAGGACGGTTCACCACCTTCGAGCGGATTCAGCTTCGCGAACTGACGGTGATTAAGAACAACGGTCGCCGCGTTCCCTTCGATCGCGACAAGCTCGACCGATCGATCCGCATCGCCACGCGCAAGCGGCCTGTCGACCCCGATGCGCTTGAGCGCATGGTCAGCGGCATCGTGCGCCAGCTTGAGAGCTCCGGTGAGAGCGATATTCGCGCGGCCGATATCGGCAATCTCGTGATGGAGGGGCTCAAGACCCTCGACGACGTGGCCTACGTGCGCTTTGCCTCCGTTTACAAGAACTTCCGGGAAGCCAGGGATTTCGAGGCGCTTCTCGACGAGCTGAGCGGGCCGGAGGCGCCGCCCGCTCGCGAAAGCTGACCGGCGGGCAAAACGTTGAGTGAAACGAACGCACGGGACGATGCCCGGTTCATGGCCGCAGCGGCCGCCTATGCACGCAGGGGACTTGGCAAGGTCTGGCCCAATCCGGCGGTCGGCGCGATCATCGTGCGTGACGACGGAGACGGGCCGCGCGTCGTCGGGCGCGGCAACACCCAGCCGCCGGGCGGACCTCATGCCGAGGTCGTCGCCCTTCGCCAGGCCGCAGATCTTGCCCGTGGCGCCACCTGCTACGTGACGCTCGAGCCCTGCTCGCACCAGGGTCGCACGGGACCGTGCGCCGTCGCGCTCGCCGAGGCCGGCGTGAAGCGTGTGGTGATCGGCCTGCTTGATCCCAATCCGCGCGTGGCCGGGCGCGGCGTGTCCATGCTCGAGGCCGGTGGTGTCGAGGTCTGTGTTGCCAGCGGCGAGGCTGCAAGGCTCGCGGCGGAGCTGCACGCGGGCCACGTGCGCCGCGTTACCGACGGGCGCCCCCATGTCATTCTGAAGCTTGCGGTCTCCAGGGACGGGTACATCGGCCGTCCCGGAAACGGGCAGGTCCTGATCACCGGCGAGGACGTGTTCCGCCGTGTCCACGTCTTGCGCGCCGAGTGCGACGGGATTCTCGTCGGCATAGGAACCGTTCTCGAGGACGACCCCAGTCTGTCGTGCCGGCTGCCGGGGCTCACGCATCGCTCCCCGGTGCGGGTGGTGCTCGATACCGAGGCGCGGCTGCCGCTTTCCTCGACGCTGGTGAAGACGGCGGAGAGCATTCCCGTGTGGGTCGTGGTGGGGGCGGATGCCGATCCCGAGCGCCTTGAGGCGCTGACGGCGGCCGGCTGCATGCTCATTCGCCTTGCACGGCCGGAAGGCCAGCGTCTCGATCCCCATGCGGTCATGCGGGCGCTCGGACAGCGCGGTCTGACACGATTGCTGGTCGAGGGTGGGGCAGGGGTTGCCAGATCGCTGATGGATGCCGATCTGGCGGATGAGATCTGCATCTCGCGCGGCGATGTGGAGATTGGCGACGGAGGATTGCGTCCTTTCGTCGACCGGGACCTGTCGCTTGTCGCGGACCTTGGGCGCCATGAACTCGGGTTTGCCTTTCCCGCGGGGCGGGACACCATGATGCGTTACGTGCGCAAGAGGAGCTGAGCCATGTTTACCGGCATCGTCACCGACATCGGCCGCATCGAGTCGGTGGAGAAGATCCCGGCCGGGCTGCGGACCCGGATCGCGACAGCCTACGACCCCGCAACCATCGAGATCGGCGCGTCGATTGCCTGTGCCGGCGTGTGTCACACGGTGACGGCGAAGGGCGGAAACGGCTGGTTCGAGGTGGAATCGGCCGCCGAGACGCTGCGCCTTACCACGGTGCGGGACTGGGCGACGGGCGACCGGGTCAACCTGGAACGATCGCTGAAGATCGGCGACGAGCTCGGCGGACACATCGTGCAGGGGCATGTCGATGGCGTTGCGGAGATCCTGGAGCGTGTCGACCACCCGGACAGCGTGTTCTTTCGCTTTCGCGCCCCGGCCGAATGCGCGCCCTTCATAGCGAAGAAGGGCGGCATCGCGCTGGACGGCGCCTCTCTCACGGTCAATGACGTCGAGGGGGACACCTTCACCGTGTTCCTGATCCCGCACACGCTGTCCGCCACCACCTGGGCCGAGCGCAAGGCGGGCGACAAGGTGAATCTCGAGGTGGACATGATGGCGCGCTATGCCGCGCGGCTCGCGGAATACCGCTGAGGCGTCGCTGCAAACCGGCCCGCCCGCCGGCGCATGGCCGGGCGGCGCAATCTGGTCTGGACAAATGGCCGGCGTCGTGGTTCCTACCCGCACCTTGCCCTCCGGAACGATCCCGACGCGCGCCCTCGTGGCGCGATCCGCGTTGTTCCCCCAGGGCCCCGATCCTCGCGTGCCGCCTTGCGGACGCCCAAGACAAAGCAGGGAAGACCTCCAATGTCCGCTCCCAAGATCCTTGTCATCGACGCGCGCTTCTACGATGACATTTCCGACGCGCTGGTGAAGGGCGCCATGGCTGTCCTGGAGACCGCCGGCGCCGATGTGACCCGCGTGTCCGTGCCCGGCGTTCTGGAAATTCCGGCCGCACTTGCCATGGCGCTTGCCGCGATGGACGGGGGCGATGCCGACTACGACGGCTTTGTGCTGCTCGGCTGCGTCATTCGCGGCGAGACGACCCATTACGACATCGTCGCCAATGAGTCGGCACGCGCCGTGATGGAGCTGACCATCGATGCCGCGCTGCCGGTGGGCAATGGCATTCTCACGGTCGAGAACGACGAGCAGGCGTGGGCGCGGGCCGATCCCGCGCGCAAGGACAAGGGCGGGGCCGCTGCCCGTGCCGCCCTCGACATGATCGACGTGCGCGACCGTCTCGGAGCCTGACCCCATGACGGACGACCGCACCCCGGCGCGCCCGGAACGGGCCATCAAACCGGCAAACAAGCGTGGCGCCGCCCGTCTCGGCGCCGTGCAGGCGCTTTATCAGATGGATGTGGGCGGCTCCATGCTCGCCGACGTCCTGGCCGAGTTCGAGGCATTCCGCCTTGGAAGCGAGCTTGACGGCGAGCAGTACCGGGAAGCGGATCCGGCGTGGTTCCGCGATCTGGTGAAGGGCGTCGTGGCCGAGCAGCGTCGCCTCGATCCCGAAATCCACCGGGCACTCGTTGCCGGCTGGCCGCTGAAGCGGATCGACACCACCCTTCGCGCAATTCTGCGCGCCGGGGCCTACGAGCTCATGTGCATGACGATCGTGCCCGCCCGCGTCGTCATCAGCGAGTACATCGACGTCGCGCGTGCCTTCTACGAGGGCGACGAGCCGCGCATGGTCAATGGCGTGCTCGACCGGATCGCCCATACGCATCGTGCCGAGGAGTTCGGCGCTGCCGCCCAGGCAGGGAATGCCGTGGCGGGGCAGAGCGAGGGCAACAACGACGGGCCGGCCGGGAACTGATTTCCCGGCCTATGGCTGCCATCACACATTCGATAGTTTCGATATGAAATGCTGGTCAGGCATGGGGCGGGCAGGATAGGCTCTCGCTCCTGCCTGACGAGTCGTTGCGACTCGCTTTCTCGTTGCGATGCCGGCTGTCTTCCGTCGGCGACCCGGGGACTTCCAGCATGAGCCAGATTGAAGCCGGCGCGGACGACGCGCCTCTCGTGGACGACCGTCTTGCACGGCGAAACGCCGTTCTGCTTGCCTCCGCGCAGGCGCTTGGCGGCGCCTCGGCGTCGATCGTGATCGCCTCGGGATCGCTGGTGGGCGCCGGTATGCTGGGCGCGGATAAGTCGCTGGCGACGGTGCCCGTCTCCTGTTTCGTGCTGGGCACGGCCTTCGGGACGCTTCCCGCCGGGGCGATCATGCAGCGGTTCGGGCGCAGGGCAGGGTTCTGCGGTGCGGCGGTTCTTGGTGTCGCTGGTGGACTGTTGTCCGCCTTCGCCATTTTCCAGGCGAGCTTCCTGCTTTTCTGCCTGGGCACCATGGCCAGCGGCTTTGTCTCGGCCTTCGTGCAGCAATACCGGTTCGCCGCCGCCGATACCGCGAGCGACGGCTACCGCCCCAAGGCGATTTCCTTCGTGCTCGCTGGCGGTGTTCTCGCCGGAATCATTGGTCCGCAGACGGTGATCAACACGGCGGACCTGTTCGCGCCGATCCTCTTCGCGGGCACATACGTGGCGCAAGCGTGTCTCTCGCTGATCAGCCTCTTCATCCTGGCATTCCTGTGGATCCCGCGCCCGCCACGTGGTGGCGGAGCACGCGGCGACGTCCGCCCGCTCGGCGAAATCATGGCGCAACCGCGCTTTATCGTGTCCGCGGCCTGCGCCATCACCTCCTATGCGCTGATGAGTCTGGTGATGACCGCGACGCCGCTCGCCATGATCGGCTGCGGTCTGACGCAGGCCGACGCCGCCCATGCGATCCAGTGGCATGTTCTGGCCATGTTCGGCCCGAGCTTCTTCACCGGGCATCTGATCGCGCGTTTCGGGCGCGAGCGTATCGTCATCGTCGGTCTGGCTCTGCTTGCCGGCTGTGCGGCGGTGGCGCTCAGCGGCGTCGAGGTGGGTCACTTCTGGACGGCGTTGATCCTGCTCGGTCTTGGCTGGAACTTCGGGTTCATCGGCGCGACCGCCATGCTGGCGGATGCCTATCGCCCGCAGGAGCGCAACAAGGTGCAGGCGGTCAATGATTTCCTGGTTTTCGGCTTCGTTGCGTCCGCCTCCTTCTCGTCCGGCGCGCTGCTGCAGGCGTATGGCTGGTCGACCGTGAACACCCTCGTGTTCCCCTTCACACTGCTCTGCCTTGGCCTCATCGCCTGGCTGGTGATGGCCGAGCGGGCGCAGAGCCGCCTTTGATCGGCGGCCCGAGTCGCGCCATGTCCGAAAGGCGCGGCTCGATCGGAGAGGTGTCCATTGCGATCTGACGCGCCCTTTCCCGGGCGCCTTCGCCGTCGCTGTCGATTTCGCGGACGACGGTGCGAAAATCTTGCGCGCTGCGATGCCGCTCGTGATGCGGCGCGGTAAGTCGTTGGCGTGACGAAGAGACGGGCACGTCGGCTGGAATGCTCGCGTTGCGGGAAACGATTTTCGTAAGCGCAACCAGCTCTCTTTCCCTGCGTCGGGAGAGGTGACGCAGCGGCGAACTGAAACGGCGGCTTGACGCGGGACGCAGGCACGATACCGTCAAGGGGCGTGGGCCCGAAAACCACAACAAAACGGGCCCTTCCCGCGTCTCCGTCCGGAGCGCGTCCTTCACTGGGGGGAAGAATGCTCGAACTAGCTCTCGTGATCGTATGTGGGTTGCTGTCCATCGCCTATGGCGTGTGGGCGGTGGGGTCCGTCATGGCGGCCGATGCGGGCAATGCCAGGATGCAGGAAATCGCCGGCGCCATTCAGGAAGGGGCGCAGGCCTATCTCAACCGCCAATACACGACGATCGGCATCGTCGGTGTCGTCATCTTCGTTCTCGTGGCCCTGCTGCTCGGCATTCTGGTCGCGATCGGTTTCGCGATCGGTGCCGTGCTCTCGGCTGCCGCCGGCTACATCGGAATGCATGTCTCCGTCAGGGCCAATGTGCGCACGGCGCAGGCGGCCAGCACCTCGCTTGCCGCGGGACTCGAGATCGCCTTCCGGTCCGGCGCGGTCACCGGCCTGCTCGTGGCCGGGCTCGCGCTTCTGGGCGTTGCGGTCTATTTCGCGATCCTCACCGCGGGGCTCGGTTACGATCCGCAGAGCCGCACGGTTATCGATGCGCTTGTCGCGCTCGGCTTCGGTGCGTCGCTGATCTCCATCTTCGCCCGACTCGGGGGCGGCATCTTCACCAAGGGGGCCGATGTGGGCGGTGATCTCGTCGGCAAGGTCGAGGCGGGGATTCCCGAGGACGATCCGCGCAACCCGGCCACCATCGCCGACAACGTGGGCGACAATGTCGGCGATTGCGCCGGCATGGCGGCGGACCTGTTCGAGACCTATGCGGTGACGGTCGTAGCCACCATGGTGCTCGCCTCGATCTTCTTCACCGGAGCGACGGCGGTGACGCTGATGCTGCTGCCGCTGGTGATCGGCGGCGCCTGCGTGGTGACGTCGATCATCGGGACGTTCTTCGTCAAGCTGGGCTCCGGCAACTCGATCATGGGGGCGCTCTACAAGGGCTTCGTGGCCACGGCCGTCCTGTCCGCGGTGGTGCTGCTGCTGATCGTGTTCTTCTGGCTCGGCTTCTCCAGCGAGTTCACGACCGCCGGCGGCACGGTCTTCACCGGCGCGCACCTGTTCTTCTGCGGCCTGATCGGACTGGTGGTGACCGGCCTCATCATCTGGGTGACGGAGTACTACACCGGAACCGACTACCGTCCGGTGCGCTCCATCGCGCAGGCCTCGGTCACGGGCCATGGCACCAACGTCATCCAGGGGCTTGCGATCTCGCTCGAGGCGACCGCGCTTCCCGCGATCATCATCATCGCCGGCATTCTGGGCGCCTACGGCATGGCCGGACTGTTCGGCATCGCCATCGCGGTGACGACCATGCTGGCGCTCGCGGGCATGGTCGTGGCGCTCGATGCCTTCGGTCCGGTGACCGACAATGCCGGCGGCATCGCAGAAATGGCGGGACTGCCGAGCGAGGTGCGTGTCACCACCGACGCGCTGGACGCGGTCGGCAACACCACCAAGGCGGTGACCAAGGGCTATGCGATCGGGTCGGCGGGCCTTGGCGCGCTGGTGCTTTTCGCCGCCTACACGGAGGATCTCAAGTTCTTCGCCAGCCGCGCGGAACCCGGTTCCTTCTTCGATGGCGTGAGCGTCGATTTCTCGCTGTCGAATCCCTATGTGGTCGTCGGCCTGCTGTTCGGCGGTCTTCTGCCCTATCTCTTCGGCGGCATTTCCATGACCGCCGTGGGACGGGCGGCCGGAGCCGTGGTGGAGGAAGTCCGCCGCCAGTTCCGCGAGAAGCCCGGCATCATGGAAGGCACCGAGAAGCCCGACTACGGGCGGGCCGTGGACATGCTCACCAAGGCGGCGATCCGTGAGATGATCGTGCCGTCGCTGCTGCCTGTCCTGTCGCCGATCGTGGTGTATTTCGTCATCGCCGCGATCGCGGGCAAGTCGCAGGGCTTTGCGGCCCTCGGCGCCATGCTGCTCGGCGTGATCGTCACGGGTCTCTTCGTCGCCATCTCCATGACCGCCGGCGGCGGGGCGTGGGACAATGCCAAGAAGTCCTTCGAGGATGGCTTCGTCGACAAGGACGGCGTGCGCCACGAAAAGGGGTTCGAGGCGCACAAGGCGTCCGTGACCGGTGACACCGTGGGTGACCCTTACAAGGACACCGCCGGCCCGGCGGTGAACCCGATGATCAAGATCACGAACATCATTGCGCTTCTGCTGCTTGCGGTGCTCGCGCATTCATGACCGTGCGGGGCCGGGCGACCGGCCCCTCGCCATGCGAGCGGACCATCCATCCGCCAAATACGAAACGGGCGCGGAAGGAGATCCTTCCGCGCCCGTATTGATCTTGCCCTTGCGCCGGTGCGCGTGCCTCAGAGGTTCAGGCTCGGGTTCTTCGCGCCGCGCAGGATCTGCGTCAGGAAGCCGTAGTCGGAGCCGCCGGTGCGCGTCTTGCGCGTCAGGATGTCGACGACCTTGCCATCCTCGAGGCTGTAATACGCGGTGTCGCGCACGAATCCGTCCTCGTCGAAATAGATTGCCACGACGCGCCGCTCGACCACCTCGGGCGAGAAGAAGGCCGTCGTCTCGTTGGTCTGCGAGATGTAGTAGTAGGCGTCGCCGCCGAGGCGCGAGACCGTCGAGGGCGAGCCAAGCAGCAGCTCCACCTGCTCGCGGCTCGAGCCGACCTGGATCTCGCGAACGCGATCGGTCGACAGAACGCTGCCGTGCTGGAGCGTCGTGGTGAAACAGCCGCCAAGCGGCAGGGCAAGGGTGCCCGCCAGCAGGATCCCGCGAAGCCTGTTCTTCATCAATGCGTGTCCCGTTCGTTCGTCGTTCCAGGCAGTGCCGACCCGGCTTATCCCCGTATCGTGCGGATGCCCGGACGCGCGTCCTTGGCAAAGTCCCTAACCTGCGCTAGGCCACTTGGCAACCGTCGTGCGGAGGGCTTCTCCCAAGGGAAGCGCGCCGCACGACCCGTGAAGCGGGCGAGGTCACCCCGGACCCGGCCCGCGTTCGCCCCTCGTCACCCGATCCGGAGCGCAAGAGCCCATGGTGTTCGGACTGTTCAGGCGCAGCCTGCCCAAACAGGTCGCAGCCGCTTACACGCAGATCGTGGCACAGGCGCGGCAGCCGCATTTCTACAGCGATCTCGGCGTGCCCGACACGCTCGATGGCCGCTTCGAGATGGTGTCGCTGCACACGATCCTCGTGCTCGACAGGCTGCGGGGGGAAAAGGGGCGCAACGCGGCCTTCGCCCAGGACCTGTTCGACTTCTTCTTCGCGGACATGGACAGCTCGCTGCGCGAAATGGGCGTGGGCGACACATCCGTTCCCAAGAAGATCAAGAAGATGGCCGAGGCCTTCTACGGCCGGGCGGCCGCGCTGGCCGCGGCCCTGGCGGAGGACGGGCGCCAGCCGCTGGTCGACATGCTGTCGCGCAACGTCTATCCGGATGAACCGGATCCGCTTGCCGTCGCGGCCCTTGCCGCCTATGTGCGCTCGGTGGCCGAAACGCTTGCTGCCCAGCCGGTGGCCGAAATCATGGATGGCGCGCCCGCCTGGCCGGATGCCACCCTGTTCACTCGTGAAGGAGCCAACCGGTGAGCGATATCGCTTTTCCGCTGCATCATTCCGTCGACGCCGTGTTGCCCGCCGGCAAGCCGCGCGAACTGACGATTGCCCCGGGGCAGGAGGATCTGGCCCGCATCGCAGAGGCCTACGGGCTTTTGGGGCTGCGCGATCTGGTCGCCGATCTCACCCTGTATCCGTTCCGCCGTGACGGCGTGCGCGTGGCCGGTCACCTCACCGCAATCGCGACGCAGGCCTGTGTCGTGACGCTTGCTCCGGTCGAGCAGCCCATCGACGAGACGTTCGAGGTTCGTTTCGACCCTTCGGCGCGGCGCATGAACGAGGGCGACGAGATCGAGATCGACGCGCTTGGCGAGGATCCGCCCGAGCCGCTCGAGGGGGGACGCATCGACCTGGGAGCCGTGATCTGCGAGCAGTTCGCGCTGGCACTCGATCCGTTCCCGAAAGCACCGGATGCCGAGGTTCCGGAGGCGTATCGGCCGCCGGAGGAGGGGGACGAGGATCCCGACGACAAGCCGCCGTCTCCCTTTGCCAAGCTTGCGCAATTGCGCAAGGACAAGGACTGAACCCTGCAGGCGACCGTTTCGGCGTGCGGGAGAAAGCTGTTGTCACGGCGGCCCAAACGGGTATGTTCCCGAACGCTTCCCGTGGTGTGCAGGGTCTCTCGCGAGCCTGACTCCGGTGAGTGCCTTGCGGACGGATACCGGCGGGGCAGGGGACACGCGGCGCTTTTCGCGCGGCGGTGAACGCAAGTAAGAGTGGCCGGTGCGGAAACGGGCGGATCGCCGGAGTGGCCGGACCTGATCCCCGCTCTGGTTGGCGACGGGGCTCCAGAAAACGCGGACGATGGCGCAAACGGTTCGAATTTCACTAGATGCGATGGGTGGCGATCGCGGTGCCGAAGTGGTGGTGCCGGGTGCCGCACTGGCGCTTGAGCGTCGTCCCGACATCGCTTTCTCTCTTTACGGCGACAGTGCCGTCGTGGGGCCGCTTCTGGAGCGCTACCCGACGCTGAAGGCCGCCTCGACGCTGCATCACTGCGAGGTCGCGGTGGGCATGGACGCCAAGCCGAGCCAGGCGCTGCGCCAGGGGCGCTGGAAGTCCAGCATGTGGCGCGCCATCGAGGCGGTGAAGACCGGACATGCGGATGTGACGGTTTCGGCCGGCAACACCGGCGCGCTGATGGCCATGTCCAAGTTCTGCCTGCGCACCATGGCCAATATAGAGCGCCCGGCGATCGCGGCGATCTGGCCGACGGCGCGGGGCGAGTCGATCGTGCTGGACGTGGGCGCGACCATCGGGGCCGATGCGCAGCAGCTTATCGATTTCGCGTTGCTCGGTGGCGCGATGGCGCGTGTTCTCTTCTCCATCGAGCGTCCGACCGTCGGTCTGCTCAACATCGGCGTGGAGGAGGTGAAGGGCCTTGAGGAAGTGCGCACGGCGGGGCGCCTTCTGCGCGAGGCGAACATGCGCACGCTGACCTACGCCGGCTTCGTCGAGGGCGACGACCTGGGCAAGGGCACGGTCGACGTGGTGGTGACGGAAGGCTTTGCCGGCAACATCGCGCTCAAGACGGCCGAGGGAACGGCCAAGCAGATCGGCGGCTACCTGCGTTCGGCCATGAACCGGACCTGGCGCGCGCGGCTGGGCTACCTGCTCGCCAAGGACGCCTTCGACCGGCTGCGGGAGAAAATGGACCCGCGCAACGTCAACGGCGGCGTTTTCCTCGGGCTCAACGGCATCGTCATCAAGAGCCATGGCGGCACCGACCCGGAAGGCTTCGCGGCCGCGGTCGAGCTTGCCTACGACATGGCCCGCAACGATCTGATGCACAAGATTTCGAATGATTTGAAGCACTACCATCGCGGCCGGTTCAGTGGCCGTGACGGATCGGAAGGTGATCTGTGACAGTCAAGCGTTCCATTATCCTGGGTACCGGCAGCTATGTTCCCGAGCGCCGCCTTACCAACAGCGACCTCGCCGAAATGGTTGATACCTCGGACGAATGGATCGTTCAGCGCACCGGCATCCGTGCTCGTCATATCGCCGCCGAAGGCGAGCTGACGTCGGATCTGGCGGTCAAGGCCGCCAGGCGCGCGCTCGATGCCAGCGGCCTTGAGCCGGGCGACATCGACATGATCGTCCTGGCCACGGCGACACCGGACAACACCTTTCCCGCGACCGCCGTCACCGTGCAGCACAAGCTCGGCATTTCCTCCGGCTTCGCCTTCGATGTTCATGCCGTGTGTTCCGGGTTCGTCTATGCGGTCGCCACCGTCGATGCCTATCTGCGTGGCGGCATGGCCAAGCGCGCGCTGGTGATCGGCGCGGAGACCTTCTCGCGCATTCTCGACTGGGAGGATCGCACCACCTGCGTTCTCTTTGGCGACGGTGCCGGCGCGATCGTGATGGAGGCGAGCGAGGTGGCGGACGGGGAGCCCGAGCGCGGCGTCCTGACCTCGCACCTGCGCTCCGACGGCCAGCACAAGGACAAGCTCTACGTGGACGGCGGACCGTCTTCCACGCAGACCGTCGGTCACCTGCGCATGCAGGGCAAGGAAGTGTTCCGTCACGCGGTCTCGATGATCACCGATGTGGTCGAGGCGGCGTTTGCCGAGACGGGGACCACGGCCGACGATCTCGACTGGTTCATTCCCCATCAGGCGAACCGCCGCATTATCGACGCCAGCGCGAAGAAGCTTGGCATCGATCCGGCCAGGATCGTGATCACGCTCGAGGACCACGGAAACACGTCCGCCGCCTCCATTCCGCTGGCGCTGGACGCGGCGGTCCGCGACGGACGGGTGCGCCGTGGAGATCTCGTCATGCTGGAGGCCATGGGCGGCGGCTTCACCTGGGGAGCGTCCCTTATTCGCTGGTGAACCGCCAAAGGGTTGAGTGACTGGCGTTTTTCAAGGCAACGTAACGTCACGTGGTTGACCCCTCCCGCGGGACCACATAGTCTTGAACGCGGGCAAAACGATACGCATCCCTTGATGCCGGAAGGCGGACCCGGCCTAGGAGGAGCTATGGGCGGCAAGACAGTGACACGCGCCGATCTTTGTGAGGCCGTCTACCAGAAGGTAGGTCTCTCCCGGTCGGAATCCTCTGAACTGGTGGAGAAGGTGCTTTCCGAGATCGCGGATTGTCTCGTCTCCGGCGAATCCGTTAAGCTGTCATCCTTCGGTTCGTTCGTGGTGCGGTCCAAGGGGGAGCGCATCGGTCGCAATCCGAAGACGGGCGAGGAGGTTCCGATCCTTCCGCGCCGTGTGATGGTGTTCAAGCCATCCAACGTCCTGAAGAAGCGGATCAACGAGACCATGATGGGCACGTCGGACGACGCCGCGTGATCCATCGCGGCACCGGCGCAGATTGAGACCCCGTGAGCGTTGACAAGAGCCCCGACGCATTTCGCACCATCAGCGAAGTTGCCGACGACCTCGACCTCCCGCAGCACGTCCTGCGGTTCTGGGAGACCCGTTTCTCCCAGATCCGGCCGCTGAAGCGTGGCGGAGGGCGGCGTTACTATCGTCCCGAAGATATTGATCTGCTGCGCGGCATTCGCCATCTCCTGTATGGCGAGGGCTATACGATCAAGGGCGTCCAGCGCATCCTGAAGGAGCAGGGCGCGCGTTTCGTCATGCAGGTTTGGCGCGAGGACGGAATCCCGCTTGCGGCTCTCGCGGCCCAGGCCGCGGCCACGATGGCCGAGGAGCCGGTTGCGCCGCCGCGCGGGCGCGCTCCGGCGGCACGGCCCGCGCCCGGAGGGAGCGAGACCCCGTCCCGCCAGCAGCCCCAGGCTCCAGCCGCACCCGATCGCGGTGCGCCGGTTCAGCATCATGGCAATGTCACGGCTGTCGCAGAGGCGGACGAGGAGCCGATGCCGCGCGGTATCCTGCCCGATGGCGTGGAGCCGCCGCAGGCACGCGGCAGTGGCGGTTTCCGGCTGATGGAGCGTCTTCTGGGAGAGCGCGGCGAGGCCCAGGCGGCCGGCTCGCTCTCGCGCGATGACATCCGCCGTCTCCAGGCGACATTGTTCGAGCTTCTGGAGTGCAAGCGCATTCTCGATCAGGCGCGATAGCCCTTGTCGAGCGGCTTCCGGCTGGTCGAGCCGGCGGGACTGGCTATCTTCAGTGAAATCACTTCAGGAAATCACACCGCCCGGATCCACAGGGGACCGGGCGGTGTGGCGTTGTGTCGTCAGAGCGTGCCCCTGGCCATCTCCGACGCGATGTGATCCGCCTGCCGGATGGCGAGGGCAACGATGGTCAGCGTCGGGTTTTCCGTTGCTCCGGTCGTGAACTGGCTGCCGTCCGAAACGAAGAGGTTCGGCACGTCGTGGGCCCGCCCGTTGCGGTTCACCACCCCGTCGCGCGGGTTCTCGGACATCCGGTTGGTGCCGAGATTGTGCGTCGAGGGATAGGGCGGCGTCGGGAACGTCCGGGTTGCCCCCACGGCCTCGTAGATCGCGATGCCCTGCCTGTAGGCGTGGTTGCGCATCGCGATATCGTTCGGGTGGTCGTCGAAGTTCACATTGGGCGCGGGCAGGCCGAACCGGTCCTTCAGGTCGTGATTGAGGGTAATCCGGTTGGTTTCCTGCGGCATGTCCTCGCCGACGATCCACAGGCCGGCCATGTTCTCGTAGGAGTCCAGCGCGGTCGTGAACTCGCGGCCCCAGCCGCCGGGATCCAGGAAGGCCGCCATGAAGGGCAGTCCGAGGGACAGCGTCTCCAGTTCATAGCCGCCGACGAAGCCGCGCGAGGGATCGTGCCGTGCCTCGTCCTGGATGATGCCGGCCATTGTCGTGCCCCGCCACATGCGCACGGGCTTGTCGAAGGCCGCATAGACCGAGCCCGTGGTGTGACGCATGTAGTTGCGTCCGACCTGTCCCGACGAATTGGCGAGACCGTCCGGGAACAGGTTCGACGCCGAATTCAGAAGCAGTCGGGGGCTTTCGATCGAGTTGCCCGCGACGCAGACGATGCGCGCCTTCTGCAGGTGCTCGGTGCCGTTCTCGTCGGCATAGAGCACGCCCGTCACCTTGCCGGTCGCGTCATGCTCGATCCTGAGCGCGTGGCACCGGTCGCGGACCTCCAGGTTGCCGGTCGCCTCTCCGCGTGGAATGTCAGTGTAGGCCGAGGACCACTTGGCGCCCCACTTGCATCCCTGGAAACAGAAGCCGGTCTGCTGGCAGGCCATCCGGTCGTCGTAGTCGCGGCTGTTGATGGCCATGCGACCGGTGTGGACTTCCTTGTAGCCGAGCTTCCGTGCGCCGGCTTCCAGCACCTTGTAATTGTTGTTGCCGGGCAGACCGGGGCGGCCACCGGTGCGTGTCACGCCGAGCTTGGCCTCGGCCTTCTCGTACCAGGGTTCCATCTCGGCAAGATCGATCGGCCAGTCGAGCAGGTTTGCGCCCTGTACCGATCCATAGGTGGAGCGGGCCTTGAACTCGTGCTCCTGGAAGCGCAGCGAGGCGCCGGCCCAGTGAATGCTGGTGCCTCCGACCGCCTTGACGATCCAGGCCGGAAGGCCGGAAAAGTCCTTCGCGACGCGCCAGTCGCCGGAGGTCGAACGCGGGTCGGTCCAGGCCAGTTGGCCGAAGCTCTCCCACTCGTCGTTGATGTAGTCCTCGGGCATGTAACGTCCGCCGGCCTCGAGCGCGACGACGGCGATGCCTTTCTGTGCGAGTTCGTTGGCGAGCACGCCGCCGCCGGACCCCGTGCCGATGATGACGACGACGCTCGCGTCGTCGAGTGCGAATGGTGCAGCCATGACAGCGTCCTCCCTCACAGCCAGTTGATGTCGTCGAAACCGCGGTCGATGTAGCCGCCCTTGGAGAAGCTTTCGCCCTCGTAACCGAAGAGCGGCCAGATGGCCTTCTGGTTGTAGAGCCCGGTCACGAGGCCGCCACGTACGGTCTGGAAGAACGGGCTCTCCTCCATCGCCCTCAGGATCTCCACCCGGTCGCGCTCCCAGCCGATGGACACATAGTCCGCGTGTCCCTTGCCCCGTGCGGCGGCGTCGAGCCCGGCGATGCCCGTTTCGACCATCGCCGCCGTTTCGGCGGTGTCGTAGCCTTTCACGGCGCGGACGTAGAACTCGTCGGCGACGTGGTCATGGGGGTAGATGTCGCGTGCCATCTGCACGAGCGTTGCCATCGTCTTCGGGGCGACATGGGCGACCTCCATGGCCCATGCCGCGCCTGAACCGGCCAGAAAGCCCGGTCCGGTGACGAAGGCGGCGCCGGCTGCGGCGCCGAGCGACAGCAATTGCCGCCGCGAAAGTCCCCGCGGGGATGCAAGTGTATCGGTCATTGTCTCCTCCCTCGACGCTCCCGCTCCTCCTAGCGGTAGCGTCCGTGCCTTTGCAGAACCTCGATCTGGTATCCGTCCGGATCCTGGACAAAGAAGAACCGCGCGAGCAGGGCGCCCTCGCGGTTGAACTCGACGATCTTGCGCGGTGCCAGGCCGGCCTTCTCGAAGCGTGCGTGCTCGGCATCGAGATCGTCGACGCAGACGGCCAGGTGCCCATAGCCGTCGCCCAGGTCATAGGGTTCGGAACGCCCCTTGTTGACCGTCAGCTCGAGCTCGAAGTCGGCTTCGTCGTTGCGCAGGTAGATGAGAATGAAGTTGTCGAACTCGAACCTGTCGGCGATTTCGAGCCCGAAAGCGGTCTTGTAGAAGGCGACGGAGCGCGCTTCGTCGATCACGCGTACCATCGCATGAATAAATTTCGCCACGATTTACTCCCGGATCGTTCCGTCGGTCCTCGTGCCCAGGGACCTGACGTATCGGTCATGCCATATGCTGCCTTGCAACAAAGCGGTTGCAGCATTCTCCGGCCGGTTCAGCCGGAGATGCAGACAGGATGTGGGCAAGACCTTTTGTCCGGGTAGTATTGGTGTACTACAGGGAGGTTTTTACTCGGCAGCTTCCAGATGCATGGCCGGAAGCGTCTGGCGCAGGCGAATGAGGCAGGCACAGCGCAGCAGTGATGTGAAGTTGCGCGTCTCGCCCCGCAGCTCCAGCACTTCCGAGTGCAGCTTGGAGATGAAGGCCGGCGTGGTCACGCCGTCGGAGGCGGCGATCTCGTCGACGATCTCCCAGAAGGAGCGCTCGAGTCGGATGCTCGTGCTCTGGCCGTTGAGCCTCATGCGGCGTGTTTCCGGCTCGTAGTCGTCGGGGTCTTGCCCCGCAAAGATGTGGCACATGGGATCCTCCCGAAATACGGCTCGCCCGCCCGGACGGTCTGCGTGTCCTGTCGCGAGTGCCGAGGTGCGGTCAATGGTAACGGCCCTTTCCCCCCGCACAAGTGCCCAGATCCACTCAGTGCATCGGGCCGCCCGTCGGCAGTTCGAGCTGCTCGACCTCGGCGCGCGGGATCTGGTCTCCGAGTGCAAAGGCAAAGCGCTCCACGCCGGCCAGGTCCGGGGCCACGTCGCAGGTGAAGGACAGGTCGTACCACAGGCCGTGCCCGTGGACGGCCGCACCGGGCGCCGTCACGTGAAGACCGGAGATCGTCGCCTCCTTGCGTACCTGGACACGTGCGTAGTCGATCCGCAGCTTCGGGTTCTCGCGGCGTGTCTGTTCCACGGCCTCGTAGTTGCAGAGCTGCACGATCCGCTCCTCGTGGTCGGCCGTTTCAAGCTGAGCCAATGTCGCCCGCCCGAGCGGGGAGGCGAGGGCGGCTCCGGAATAGAGGGTTGTCGCCTCGACGAGGTCCCGCTGCCGCCGCTTCGGCGTGAGTTGCATGCGAGGCGCCGCCTTCCCGGTGGAGGTCCTGGGGTCTGGTCTGATGCGCTCGGGCTTCGGCGCCTGAGTCGTGGCGGCGGCCGGTGACTGTTCCCGGGGGGCGGCGGGTTCCAGTGGTGGAGGCTCGGTTTCGCTGACGGGGGGCGAGGGCTGTGGCCGAAGACTGGCTGTCCCGCGCACGAGAACGACCTCGACGGCGTCGTCGCGGGCGCGCACGACCGGGCGCGGTGGCGCGGTGTAAAACGCCAGCGCGGCTAGGATCACCCCGTGCAGGGCGAGCGAGATCGCAAGGCTTCGCCGCATGGGTCGAGGCGGTTTCCTGAGGCGATGTGAGTGTGCGGCGGGCCGCCCGGATATTGCTTTGACGCGCAAATGGGCCGGAATTCCGGCACAACCGCGAAGACCTCAAAAATGGCGCATTCACGACCTCGCCGAGGTCCGTGGATCCAGGGGGGTATGAGGTCCGATCTCGATGGAGTAGTAAGTGTATTCATCTGGCCCTGCACGGGGACGGTGCAATTGCCTGCCGGCTCTCGTGGCGGTGTGCGGCAAGTTGCACGCAATCGTTGGAGATCCATCATGAGCATCGGTTTTTTGCGCAAGAGAGGCGCCGCATGGATTGTGGCCGCAACGGTCCTGGCTCTTGTCGATATCCTGGGGGGTGCAGCACTCGCGCAAACCCCGGACGGCTGGGAGCGCAAGATGGTTGGCAAGGATGATGTGAAGCTTGAAATCTTTGAAAGGGGAAGCGGCAGAACGGTTCTGATGCATCCGTCTCTTGGCCGTCCGGCCCAGGATTTCGAGATGCTCGGCAATGCGGTGGCGAAAGCCGGCTACCACGTTGTGCTGATCAACCCGCGTGGCATCGGCGGCAGCACCGGACCGATGGACAAGGCCACGCTCAACGATCTCGGCAACGACGTGTGGATGGTCGCGGATGAACTCGATGTCGATCGCGCGTTCGTGCTGGGCCAGAACTACGGAACCCGCGTGTCGCGGGCGGTGTCATGGCTGAAGCCGGACCGGGTGATCGGGCTCATGCTGCTCGCCTGCGGTGGCGAGGTCGAGCCGGACGCCGCGACCTGGAAGGTCTTCTGGAGCATGTACGACCCCGACCTTTCGCCGGAAGAACACCGCAAGGCGGTGGCCAGTTCGATGTTCGCACCGGGCAATGATCCGACGCCGTTCCTCACCGGCTGGCACCAGAAGACGGCACAGTTGCAGAAGGACGCGGCCATGAGGACCGACTTCAAGCCGATGATGAAGGGCGGCACGGCGCCGGCGCTGGTGATACAGGGGCTCGAGGACAAGATCGCGCCGCCGCAGAACGCGTTCGATTTCGCGACATCGCGGCCGAATGCATGGCTCGTGGCATTTCCCGACATGGGGCATGCGATGTTGCCGGAGCATCCGACACAGATCGCCGACACCGTGATCAGCTTTCTGAATCACACGAAGTAAGGCCCTGACGGAATTGAGCAACAGGCCCGGTGCGAGAGATCGCTCCGGGCTTTTGCATTTGTGGCTGGCAGGTCGTTCGTGATGGAAGAGGGAGCGGTGACGCGTTGCGTCAGGCGCGCCCCGGATCGCGAAGGCGGTGTGAGCCACAAAGGCGAACGGCATCCGGTTCATGAGAACAGGAGCCGATTTCATATGAAATTGCCAAGTGATTGAATTTGATGGTCGGGCAGGCCGGATTTGAACCGACGACCCCTTCACCCCCAGTGAAGTGCGCTACCAGGCTGCGCTACTGCCCGACTGCCTGCGCTGCAGGCCCGCTCTTCCTAACCGCTTCGTGCGTCGGGCGCAAGCATGGAGACGGCGGTTGATCCCCGGTTTTCGACCGGTCTTTTCGCCCGGGCGCGAACGGCGTGTTCCAGCGCCACCAGACCCCAGGCCAGACCGTAGAGCATGTAGAGGTGACGCCAGCGGTCGGTGTCGATGATGAAGGACATCATCATGTGGCCGACAAGCACGACGAACACGCAGCGCGCCGCCCATTGCCAGGGGCGGGGCTGGAACACGACCGGCAGAAAGGCGCGGAAGGTGACGATCACCAGCGCCAGATACGAAATGCCTCCGAGCCACCCGTAGGTGGTGAAGGCCTTCATGTAGGTGTTGTGCTCATCCTCGGGAAAGAAGTTGCGGAACTGCAGCGGGCCGAGGCCGAAGGGGTGATCGACCACGATCTGGAACCCGAGCACGTAGCGCGCGAAACGCCCGAGCCTGGCCGCGTCGTAGTCCTGCACGAGCTTGGCGCGCTGCAGCAGCATGCCCGAGATCGAATCGAGCGACAGTGAAACCACCACAAGCGCCACGAAGGCGACGACCCCGGCGAGCGCGAAGCCGAGCAGGCGGGCGCGTTCACGTGCGTCGCGGGTTCCCATGAACACCAGCAGGTAGACGCCGAGGCCGGAAAACACGGCCAGGCCCCAGGCCGCGCGCGAGAAGCTGAGCAGGATGGCCAGCGTCAGGACGGCGAGCGCCGCGAGGCGTCCCGCCTGTCGCCAGAACGGACGCTCTAGGACGGGGCGCGTGATCAGCGTGTGCACGAGAACGGTCCACGGCAGCACGAGGAAGGGGCCGAAGACGTTGGGGTCCTGAAACGTGCCCTTGGCGCGGCCGTAGAGCGTGAAGATCGCGTGGCCGTAGCCGAAGTATCCGGCGATTCCGAGCGCGCCGACGACAAGCGCGCTGGCGAGATAGGCGTTGCTGATCGTGGTCAGCCGGTCGGGAGCCTGCGCGACGATGGCGGCGAAGAAGAGGGCCGTGACCGCGAGAAACCCGGTCACGGCGATATACATGATCGCCTCGCCGAAATCGTCCGACATGAGCGTCGCGATCAGGCCGCCGGAAAGAAACAGCGTCACGATCACGATCAGCGGTGCGATGGCGACCGGCAGGCGGGGGGCGCTCAGAAGCCAGAGGCCGAGTCCCGCGACCATGGCGAGTTCATAGGGGGCTGGTTCGTTGAGAACGAAGCCGCCGAGAAACACCACGACCCAAAGCGCGGCCCGACCCAGGCGCGCCGTATCGAACGCGACAGGGGCGAACCGTGCGGAGCGGGTCGCGGCGTGGCTCAATAGGCGCCCTCCGGCTTGAACAGGGCAAGCGGCGTGGCGAGAAGGATGCGGATGTCGAACAGGATCGACCAGTTCTCGATGTAGTAGACGTCGTATTCGACACGCTTCTGGATCTTCTCCGGCGTGTCGACCTCGCCACGCCAGCCGTTGATCTGCGCCCAGCCGGTGACACCGGGCTTGACCTTGTGGCGGGCGAAATAGCCGTCGACGACCTCGTCCCACAGCTTGTTGTCGGTGTGGGCGTTGACCGCATGGGGGCGCGGACCGACGAGAGACAGCTCTCCGCGCAGCACGTTGAAGAGCTGGGGCAGTTCGTCGATGGACGTGCGGCGGATGAAACGGCCGACCGGCGTCACGCGCGGGTCGTTTTTGGTCACAACCTTCTTCGCGGTCGGATCCGACATCTCATGGTACATCGAACGGAACTTGAGGACGTCGATGACCTCGTTGTTGAAGCCGTAGCGCTTCTGGCGGAAGAGCACCGGCCCCTTGCTGTCGAGGCGGATGGCGATCGCCGTGGCCAGCATCACCGGCGAGAGGGCGATGATCGCGGCGGTCGCGACACAGATGTCGAAGCCCCGCTTGGCGATCCCGTCCCAGTCGGCCATGGGCTTTTCGACCACGTCGACGAAGGGCACCGTGCCGATGAAGGAGGAGGCACGGTCGCGGAAGGACACCTTGTCCGTGTGCGCCGACAGGCGAATGTCGACCGGCAGCACCCAGAGCTTCTTCATGAACTCCAGCAGCCGCTTTTCCGCACGCAGTGGGATCGTCACGATCAGCATGTCGATGCGCGCGATCCGGCCGAACTCGACCAGGTCGGCAACGGTTCCAAGCTTCGGGTATCCCGCCACGATGTCGGGAGAACGCGCGCTCTTGCGATCGTCGAACAGTCCGCAGATGCGGATGTCGTTGTTGGGCTGGTTCTCGATTTCGTGGATCAGGTCGGCGGCCACCTGGCCACCACCTACGATGACCGCGCGACGCTCAAGGCGGCCGTCGCGGGTCCACTGGCGCACAAGTCCTGAGGTCACGACGCGCGCGACCAGCAATGCCGCGAGGCCGAAACCGTACCAAACGACGAGAACCGCCTCGTCTATTCCGCGCATGAAGTTGCCGACGCTCTTGATCATGTAGAGCGTGAGAACGACGAGCGTCCAGGCGACCGCGATGCGCGCGCCATGGGCGAGTACCTGCCGCATGACCGGAATCTGGTAGCAGTCGGCGGCCTGGAAAAAGGCGGCCGTGAGAATCAGGGCCGAGAGAACGGGCAGGAGGGCCGTGACCGACATCAGGTCGACCCCGCCAAGGTGCATGCTGACCAGCCCGACCACGGCGACGATGAGGAAATCGACGAGTCGCGTCGTGCCGCTCACCACGGCCGGAGCGATCACGGACTTGCGCAGACCGGCCGCGACCTTGAGCGCGAGCGGCGACAGGTTGGTCGGCTCCGCCGGCGTGTCCTCGCGGGTGTTGGAGCCGGTCGTCGAGCCGGAGGAGCCGCCTGCAAGGGCGTTCTTGAGAATGCCTGCGGAATGGGGCGTCGTCGTCATGGCGCTGGTTACTCTCCCTCAGCCTTTGCATCGGCCTTGACGGTCAGCCGGGCCGGTGCAAGCGCTCCCTGGTCATACGCGCGCGGAAGACGGTCCGGTTTGCGCGGACCGCGTGTTTCCAGATACAGCGACGTGATTCGATCGTTCATGAGATCGACATTGAAGGTTTCGGAAAGGCACGCGCGCTGGCTTTCCGCCTGGCGGCGCGCGGCCTGCGGATCGCTCTTCACCCGTGCCATGGAGGCGGCGAGTTCGGATACCACGCCCGGCGTCACCAGTTGGTCGGCGAAGCGGCCAAAGATTTCCGGGATGCCGCCAACGCGCGTGGCGATCAGCGGAACCTGGGCGGCCACGGTTTCCAGCACGATATAGGGCATTGCCTCGGCGCGCGAGGGCACGACAACACAGTGTGACGTGCGAAACGCCTCGCGTGCCGGACGGGGGCCCAGGAAGCGCACACGGTCGCCGAGGCCGAATTCCGACACCATCGCCTCGTAGCGGGGGCGGTCCTCGCCTTCGCCGGCGATATTGGCGCTCGCCTTCAGGCCGTAGGCGGTTTCAAGCTCGTGCAGCGCGCGGATGAACAGGTCCGGACCCTTGAGGTCGCGCAGCATTCCGATGAACAGGAAATCCGCCGCGTCGGCATCCGGCGCCACCGAGGAAAACTCCTCGGGCGCGAGGCCGTTGTAGACCACCCTCGCGGGGATCTTCGGCGCGCGCACCTTGGATTCATAGGCGGCATATTCATAGTCGGAGACGAAGACCAGCGCGTCGGTGAAGCGCTCCTGCAGCCTTTCCAGCGCGAAATAGACCCGGCCCTCGATCCGGCCGGCGTCGTAGTGCAGGCTGCCGCCGTGCGGGCAGTAGACACGCGTGACCTTGTGGCCGCGCAGGCGCATGATCGTGCCGATGGTGCGGGCGAAGACGCCACCCTTGGCACCGTGCCCGTGCAGCACATCGGGCTTCAGGCCGGAGATGTGGCGGTAGAGTGCGGCCAAAGCCTTGAGGTCGGCCGGCGTCACCTGGCGGCGCATGGGAAAGCGCTTCACGCCAAGGGCGAGCTGGGGCGCGAGCCGCGCGATCGCCTCGTCCTCGAAGGGGCCGCCGGTGGAGGAATCGCAGATCACGCCGACCTGGTGGCCGGCCCGGGTCTGGGCGAGGGCGAGATCGGCGATATGGCGAAAAATGCCACCGATCGGTGCTCGCACGAGATGCACGATGCGCAGGGGCGCGGCAGTCATCGGAACTCTCCCTGTCGAACTGCGCCCGCCGGTTTGTTTCTCCGGTTCGGACGCAGATGAGACTAGCAGGGAGCGATGAGTTTCAGGTTAATGCTTGAAGCAACTCGCTCTTGACGCGCGACTCAGAAGAAGCGCTCGCGCACGTAGATCGTGTCGCCCGGGCGAACCGGGTCGGTGATCGGCACGCGTCCCGACATGACCTCGCCGTTGATCTGGCGAGTGATGTCGACCGAGGACTGCTGCCCGCGCGGCGTGAAGCCGCCGGCGGTCGCGATGGCGTTCTGGGCGGTCATGCCGGCGACGTAGGGGTACTGGCCGGAGTTGGCGACCTCGCCCATGACGAAGATGGGGCGGTAGGTCGCGACCTCGACGGAAACGTCCGGATCCCGCAGAAAACCGTTCTTGAGGCGGGTGGTGATCGCGCCTTCCAGCTCCCTGGCGGTCATGCCGCGGGCGGGCACGCTGCCGATCAGCGGCATCGAGATGTAGCCGGCCTGATCGACGGTGTAGGTGTTGTTGAGGTCGCGCTGTCCGAACACGATGACACGCAGGGTGTCGCTCGAGTCGAGACGGTAGGGCTTCGTCAGCACGTCGTGAAACGCGGACGGCGGCTGCCGGTAGCCGCTGCACGCGGCAACGACGAGGCAAAGGCAGATGGCGGCTGCGATACGGCTGAACATCCCGGTCTCCTGAAGCGTTGCGCCAGTATTTCCGCCGACGTGGTTAATGTGCGGTGAATCGGGGGCGGGTTTCGCAATCACACCGGTCGCGGGATTGACCGTGCGGGCCGGGAAACAGGGTTAACCCTACGCTTACCATAAGGCCCCATCATCATCTTCAAGCCTTTCTTGGAGACACGAGCATGAACGAGTCGCGCGCACCTGGCCTGATCCGCCCCGAGGCGGAAGAGCGGGTGGAGATCGACATGGCTTCGGTCCTTGCCGCCCTGCGCCGTTCCCTTCGGTGGTTGCTGCCGCTGACGATAGCCGTCGCGGTGCTGGCCTTCGTCGTGCTTCAGCTCGTCCCGGCGAAATACCGCTCCGAATCGAAGGTTCTCATCGAAACCTCCGACATCGTCTATCCGGGCGATGCGCGTGGCGTGGAGGAGGAGCGGGCGCTTCTCGACAACGAGGGCATCCAGAGCCAGGTCGAACTGCTCATGTCCCGCGATCTGCTGCGCCGGGTGGCCAAGCGGCTGGATCTCGCCTCCGAGGCCGAGTTCCAGGGCGGAGGCGGCAGCCTCGTCTCCGACATGTTCGTGGCGCTCGGCATGTTGCGCGATCCGGGCCGCTCCTCCCTCGAGGAGCGCGTGCTCAAGACCCTCTACGAGCACCTCGACGTCTTTCGCGTCGACGGTTCGCGCGTCATCACGGTTCGCTACACCTCGCGTGACGCGGAGCTGTCGGCGCGCGTGGCCAACGGCATCGTCGAGGAATACCTGAACCTCCAGTCGTCGGTGAAGCGCGAGACGACCGATCTCGCCGCCACCGCGCTCGAGACCCAGATCGAGCGTCTGCAGGGCGAGGTGAAGGAAGCGCAGGAAAAGGTGGAGGCCTGGCGCTCGCAGGCCGGCCTTCTGCTTGGCGCCGACAACCAGACCCTCGACCAGCAGCAACTCGGCGAAATCAGCACGCAGCTTTCCGATGCCCGTGCCGCGCAGTCGCAGGCGGAGGCACGAGCCAAGCTCATCCGCGAGCAGCTCAGGAGCGGCGGCTCGCTCGAGAGCGCCAACGAGGTGCTGAACTCCCAGCTTATCCAGCGGCTGGTCGAGCGTCAGGTGGAGCTGCGCGGGCGCATCGCCGAGCTTTCGACGACCCTGCTGCCGAATCATCCGCAGATCCGAGCGCTTCGCTCCCAGCTCGACGACATCGACCGGCAGGTGCGGCAGGAAGCGGCCAAGATCGCCTCCGGTCTGGAAAACGAGGCCAGAATCCAGCGGGAGCGGGTCGCTTCCCTCAACGAGACGCTCGATGAACTGAAGACGCGTGCCGGCAAGTCCAACGAGGACCAGATCCGGCTCCGCGAGCTTGAGCGCGAGGCGCAGGTCAAGGCGGCCCAGCTCGATCAGCTCATGACGCGTTACCGGGAGGCCGACACGCGTCGCAATGCGCCGTTGCTGGGCGCCGATGCCCGCGTGATCTCGAGGGCGACCGTGCCCCTTGAGCCCTATTCGCCCAAGGTCGGACCGATCACCGCAATCCTGACCGTCGTCACCTTCCTGCTCGGCGCGCTCGTGGTGGTTCTCGGACAGTTTCTCTCGGGCCGTGCCTTCGTCAGCGTGCCGCTGGATGACGAGCATGAGGACGCGGGCGCTCCCGACACCGTGGCCGCGATGTCCGCTCCGCGCGAAACGGGGGGCGCCGAAAGTGCCCGCCACGCGCATGACGACCTCAACCAGGGCCAGTGGCGCGCCTCCGCCGGTGCCATGGCGGGATACGGCGGCATGGCCAGTGCCGCCGCTTGCTGGGGCAACGACCGCGCCGCCGCCACGCGGGCGGGCGATGCGGATGTGCCGGTTCAGGCGGACGAGCACATGGATCTGGCGGTGGCCGATGCTCCGGCTCCGCATGACGCGGCCGCGTCTGCCATGCCCGCTGAAGCCGGTGAGGACCGTCCGCGCCGGGTCGCGGTGCTGTCCGTCGACAGCGACGAGGCCTCGCAGGGGGTTGCCTTCCGCCTCGTGCGCGAGGCGGCGGAGGAGGGCGTTCTTCCGCTTTTCCTGGAAGTGCGCCCGGACCTTGCGGACCCGGAGGCCGTTCCCGGCTTCGCCGAATTGCTCGACGGGTCGGCGTCCTTTGCCGGCGTGATCTATCGCGATGCGGCGTCGCGGGCGCATGTGATCGAGTCGGGCAAGCGCAACATTGACGACGATCTTGCCCAGGCCGGCCGCTTCGAGCTTCTCATGGACGCGATCGATCACACCTACGATCAGGTGTTCTTCGATCTGGGCCTTATCGACGACGCGCTGATCAGCGCCCAGATCCTGGCCATGGCCGACAAGGTGGTGGTGGCCAGTGGTGGCTCGCCCGCCGGACCGGAACTGGAAGAGGCGCTCCGGATGCTGCAGGACCAGACCGGCGCGCCGGTCGTGGTGGAGAAGATGGGTGGCGGCACGCGCGGCTGTGCGGACATGGCGGCCTGATCCGGCTGGGCACTCTCATCGCGTGACATGCCAGCGAACATGACAAGGCCCGACACCGTCTTCCGGTGCCGGGCCTTTTTGCATTCGGGTTCCCTTGCTGCGGCTCAGGCGCGCAGGCGACGCATCTTGCGCACCAGCGACCAGAGGGCCGGCGTGTTGCGGATGGTCCGGCGCAGGTCGCGAATCCGGCGGATGGCGAAGATGGCGGCGCGGCCCTTCAGCGTGACCGGCAGGGCGACGTCCATCAGCGCCTCGCGATCGGCCCAGGAGGTCTTGTAGCGCTCGGCCCCCAGTCCGAAATCGAAGCTCGTGGCGCCGAGCCGGCAGGCGTCGGCGATCACGTGAAGCAGCAGCAGGTCTCCGGGGCTGTAGACGCCCGCGTCCTCGCAGATGCTGTTGGTGTAGGCGTGGAACCGCTCGTACTGCATTCCGCAAAGATAGGTGGCGCGGACCTCGCCATCGACCTCGAGGCCGTAGATCATGCAGCGGTTGTCGCCGGCTTCCATGGAGCGCACGAGCTGTTCGGTCAGGAACGCGCGCATGTCGGGGGCGTCGAAGACGTTGGGAATGCCGCTCGAGGCCTGACGCAACCCGCGCTGGGTTATGAGCGTTTCGAGGAAACGCAGGGCGGTCGCCGGATCTTCGGCGCGTCGGTGGCACACCGTTCCGGTCTCGGCCAGCTTGCGCTCCTTGGTGCGCAGCTTCTTGCGTGCGCTGGAACTCCGTCGCGCCTTGTAGACCTTGTCGAAGTCGGCTTCGAGCGGGAAGGCGTGCACGGCGTTCAGGCTCGCGATCGCATGCGGACAGATGAGCGGATGAACGCGCTCGTCGATGGTCTCGGGCACATACTTGAGATCGAACAGGTCGATGCGGTGGCTGGCGGCAACCTTCAGGAGGACCTTGCGGAGGCTTCGCACATGAATGCCGGCGAGAACGTCGCGTCGCCACAGGCCGCTGTTCTGGTTGCCATGGAAATCGCCGAGAAACCGGCAGATGCGCAGATGCCCGCGAGCCTTGCGAGTGATCGAGAGAGGCAGCAGGAACGCGGGCTCGCCATCGACCTCGCCGACAACGATCAGCGCCTCGATGCCGCGTGCGCGTCCAACGTGGTCGTACCAGGATGACAGCCACTCGTAGCTGGTGAACAACGTGCCGAAGGCGTTTTCCTGGAGCGTGCGCCAGATGTCCGCAACCCGGTGGGGATCGGACTCGGTGCGGATGGAGAACTCTCCGGTTTCCAGCATTCCGTCCAGCCTCATCGCCTCCACGTCCATGTCTTCGGAGTGCAGGTCCGCGAGTGCGCGCATGACGGGCAGGTCGTCTGCCCGGGCAGTCGCGTGTTGCATGTCAGTCCCCCCGACGTCTCTCGTCATGGCACCATGTTCACCGTGTCGATGCGCTCATTGGTAGCAAGGAGTTCTAAAGAAAACGTCGATAGGGTTGTCCCAAGGGAAAACGGGACCGGGGACGGCATATGGATCTGCGCCGCCGATTGCTGGCCGGAGGCTGCGCGTTGCTTGACCGCAGCGGCCTTGGCCGTGCGCTGACGCCGCTGACGGGCGGACACGGGCTTGTTCTGACGTTGCACAGTGTCGCGCCCATGTCGCCGTGCGATGCCTTCGCGCCCAATCGTCACCTGCGGGTCGCGCCCGATTTTCTCGACCGTACCATCGATCAGATCCGTGCCTCCGGCATTGAGCTCGTTTCCCTTGAAGAGGCCGTGGCGCGCGGCATCGAGGGTCGGGACGGGGGTGGGAGGCGTTTCGCCGCTCTCACCTTCGACGACGGGTATCGCGACAACCTGATCCACGCCTGGCCCGTTCTCAAGAGGCAGGGGGTGCCCTTCACCATCTTCGTGACCAGCGGTTTCGTGGACCGCACGGCGGAGATCTGGTGGGAGGCTCTTGCGCGCATTGTCGCCAGCGCCGATTCCATCGAGGTTCCTGTCGGCTCCGGGATGCGGCGCTTCCCGGCCGAAACGACCGCCGAGAAACGGCATGTCTTCTGCCATGTGCTGCACTGGTTCACCCGTGAGCTGGGTGAGGATTCCCAGCGCCTGGAGCTCAGGCGCCTGGCGGAGCGTCACGGTCTCGATCTCGTGGCGCTCGCGGATGAGCTCATTCTCACCTGGGACGAACTGCGCGAACTGTCCCGCGATCCGCTTTTCACGGTGGGCGCACACACGCACGACCATTTCGCGCTGGCCCGCCTCACGCGGGAGCGGATGCGCGCCGACATCGGTCGCGGCCTTGAGCGCCTGAAGGAGGAATTGGACGTCAGCCCCCGGTTCTTCGCCTATCCGTATGGCTACGAGGCGGCGGTGAACATCGAGGCGCACGACGTGGTGCGGGAGATGGGGTTTCGTGCCGCCGTCACCACCCGTCCGGGCGTCCTGTCCGGTCGGGAGGACCGTTTCGCGCTGCCCCGCGTGTCACTGAACGGCTACTTCCAGAATGCGGCCGTCGTGTCGCAGTTCCTGACCGGCGCTCCGTTTCCGCTCTACAACCTGATGCGGCGGGTCCGCGACGTGATCAATCCGCATCCGGCCTGCGGCTGAGCCGGAAGCCGTGCTCCATCCACCAGATGATGGCGCCGGCGGGGATCGTCCAGGCCAGTCCTGCGATGGCGAAATACGCGAAGCGGATAACCGATGATGCCGTCTGCATCGTCATGTCGCCGATGACCATCGCCACGAAAGCATAGACGATCACGAAGATGACGAGCACCGTCATGCCGATGAACTTGCGGGCGGGATTGGTCATGGTCGTCGTCCGGATCCTGAGCGTGACGCAAAAACGCGTTGATGCCTGAGGTCATGTGTCACGGGCACGGTGCGCGTCAAGCCCGGCGTGTGCCCTTGTCATTCTCCACGCCTGCCTATAACCGGTTTCAGCCGGACGGATTTGCGCCGTTCGCGCGCTGTTTCTCAATGACGGGCCTGGACGGACCATGAGCGATATCACGGCTGACACGCATGTTTCCCCGAATTCCGGGGAGGACAGGATCGCTCGGGACCGCAAGACGATCCGGCTCTGGCTCTATGCCATCTGCCTGCTCATTCTCGCCATGGTCGTCGTCGGCGGCGCCACGCGGCTGACGGAATCGGGCCTTTCCATCACCGAGTGGAAACCGATCCACGGCGTGATCCCTCCGCTTTCGGTTGCCGAATGGGAGGAGGAACTGGAGAAGTACCGCCAGATTCCCGAGTACCAGCTCATCAACAAGGGCATGTCGCTTGAGGAGTTCAAGGTCATCTTCTGGTGGGAGTGGAGCCACCGGTTGCTCGGCCGCCTCATCGGCGTGGCCTTCTTCGTGCCCATGGTGTGGTTCTGGGCACGCGGGCGCGTTGAACCCTGGCTGAAACCCTGGCTTGTCGCGGGGCTGGCGCTCGGCGGCCTGCAGGGATTCATCGGCTGGTGGATGGTGGCCTCCGGCCTTGTCGATCGTGTCGACGTCAGCCAGTACCGGCTTGCGACCCATCTGACGCTGGCATGTCTGATCTTCGCCTATCTCTTCGGGCTGGCACGCTACCTCGCCTTCGCACCGGTTCGCCGGGATGCCGCCGCGCGCCCGCATCCGCTGTCGCTTCTCGCGGCATTGCTCGTTGCAGCCGTCTTCATCCAGATCTTCCTCGGAGGCCTTGTTGCCGGGCTGAAGGCAGGCCATTCGTTCAACACTTGGCCGCTCATGGATGGCGCGCTGGTGCCGTCCGGCCTGTGGATGATGTCGCCTGTGTGGCTCAACCATTTCGAGAGCGTGCTGACGGTGCAGTTCCAGCACCGTATCGCCGCCTATGTGGTGGTGGCGCTGGCGGTTGCCGTGTTCTGGGTCATTGCCAGGCGGGCGGACACCCGCCACCTGCGTGGGGCCGCGCTTGCCGCCGCCGGGGCACTCGTCGCCCAGATGACAATCGGCATCGCCACGCTGGTGGGCCAGATTCCCTTCGGGCTGGCTCTCCTGCACCAGGGCTTCGCGGTGGTCGTCGTGGCGGTCGTGATGGAGCTGTGGTGCCGTGCCCGGTTCCGGCGGCAGGCTGGCGCCTGATCCGACCCCGGCGGGCATGAGCGCTTGAGAGAATGTGTTTGAAAGAATGCAAAAGGCCGGGCAATCGCCCGGCCTTTCGTGTTTCGAAGACAATGCGTTACCGCGGCTGTCAGCCCTTGGCGAGGGCGCTCTCCAGATCCGCGATGATGTCCTCGGCATCCTCGAGACCGACCGAGATGCGCACCACGTCCGGACCGGCGCCGGCGGCGGTCTTCTGCTCGTCCGTGAGCTGGCGGTGGGTGGTGGAGGCGGGGTGGATCAGCAGCGAGCGCGTGTCGCCGATGTTGGCCAGATGCGACAGGATCTCGCAGTTGGACACGAGCGCCACGCCGGCGTCATAGCCGCCCTTGAGGCCGAAGGTGAACACCGCGCCGGCGCCCTTGGGCATGTACTTCTGCTGGCGCTCGTGGTTCGGATCGCCCGGCAGTCCGGCATAGGACACCCAGCCGACCTTCTCGTGCCCGGCGAGGAATTCCGCCACCTTCAGTGCGTTGTAGCAGTGGCGCTGCATGCGAAGCGGCAGCGTCTCGATGCCGGTCAGCAGCATGAAGGCATTGAAGGGGGCGAGTGCCGGGCCAAGATCGCGCAGGCCGAGCACGCGGCAGGCGATGGCGAAGGCAAAGTTGCCGAAGGTCTCGTGCAGCACCATGCCGGAGTATTCCGGGCGCGGGGTGGTGAGCAGCGGATAGCGGTCGGTGGACGACCAGTCGTAGCTTCCGCCGTCGACGATCACGCCGCCCATGGAGTTGCCGTGGCCGCCCATGAACTTGGTGAGCGAGTGGACGACGATGTCGGCGCCATGCTCGATCGGACGGCAGAGGTAGGGGGTCGCCATCGTGTTGTCGACGATGAGCGGGATGTTGTGCGCCCTGGCGATCTTCGGGATCGCGGCGATGTCGGTCACCACGCCGCCGGGATTGGCGAGGCTCTCGATGAAGATGGCGCGGGTCCGGTCGTCGATCTGGGCCTCGAAGGAGGCCGGATCCACCGCGTCCGCCCACTTCACTTCCCAGCCGAAGCTCTTGAACGAGTGGTTGAGCTGGTTGATCGAGCCGCCGTAGAGCTTGTTGGCCGCGACGATGTTGTCGCCCGGGGTCATCAGCGTGTGGAAGGCGAGAAGCTGGGCGGAGTGGCCCGAAGCGACGGCGAGAGCGGCGGTGCCGCCCTCAAGCGCGGCGACGCGCTCCTCAAGCACGGCGTTCGTCGGGTTGGTGATGCGGGTGTAGATGTTTCCAAAGGCCTGCAGTCCGAAGAGCGAGGCGGCATGATCGACGTCGTCGAAGACGAAGGAGGTCGTCTGGTAGATCGGCGTCACGCGCGCTCCGGTCGAGGGATCGGGCTGGGCGCCAGCGTGAATCGCAAGCGTCGAAAAACCGGGGATGCGGTCGGTCATGAGGTCCTCCTCGTTGAAACGTGGCCGGCATAGTGTCCGAAGGCGCTTTCCCCGTCAAAGCAAAGAGATTGCGTTTTCCGCCGCTTGGCGGAAACGAACAGGGGAAATCCCGCCGCGTTTCATATGGGGGCCGCCCGCGCCTGAGGAATGATTTTTCAAACCCGCCGGGACGAGGGGAGAGCCATCCGGATTCAGGCAACCTCGCGTGGCCGGATGGCCTCGATTTCCCCGGAAAGCTCGTTGCGTGCCCGGTCAAGGTCGCGGCGGGTCTGGAGGTTGAGCCAGAATTCGGCGCTGGTGCCGAAGTAACGGCCAAGGCGCAAGGCCGTATCCGTCGTCACGGGTGTTTCCTCCCGTACGATCCTTTCGATACGCGTGCGCGGCACGCCCAGTGCCCGGGCGAGTGCATAAGGTGTCAGGTCAAGCTCGGCGAGGAACTCCTCGCGCAGGATTTCTCCGGGGTGAATTGCGGCAGTCATGAGACCTACCTCAGTGATAGTCGGTTATCTCGACATTTTCCGCTCCGTCGTTCCAGACAAAGCAGATCCTGTACTGGTCATTGATCCGTATCGAATATTGCCCGGACCGGTCCCCTCTCAGCGCTTCCAGCCTGTTTCCAGGCGGGGCGCGCAAGTCGTTCAGATCAACAGCCGCATCCAGCATGGCCAGCTTGCGGCAGGCTACCCGCCGAAGGTCGGCGGGAAACCGTCTTGGTACCTGCCCCTCAAAGAGGGCTCTGGCAACCGGATCCCTGAAATCCTTGATCATGACAAACCGGTGAATGAAAATTCGATAGAAGGCCGAGTGGTCCCGACTGGAATTATTCTCACTTGGTATCATAACGCGATACCAATTGTCAAGCTGCCTTTCATTCACTCCTTGCGCAGGCCACGGTGCTGGAAGCCGGATCGCAGCGCCGGACGCTTGGAGGACAGGGTGCGGGAGTTGACGCCGGTCCAGCCGATTTCGCCGGACAGCCGTCCATACTCGATCTTCGGGCAGCGGTTCATGATGACCGTGACGCCCTCCGCTTCCGCAAGGCGTGCGGCCTCGTCGTTGCGAACCGAGAGCTGCATCCACACGACCTTCGGCTTCGGCGTCAGGGCGAGGGCCTCCTTCGTCACGCCAAGGGCGGCCTCCGAATTGCGGAAGATATCGACCATGTCGACCGGCTCGGGAATGTCGGCGAGGCTTGCATGGACCGTCTGGCCGAGGATCTCCTTGCCGGCGAGGCCCGGATTGACCGGAAACACGCGATACCCCTTCGACAGAAGGTATTTGAGCACGAGGAAGGAAGGGCGAGCGGGGTTGGCGCTCGCACCAACCATGGCGACGCTCTTTGTTTCGTCCAGCACCTGGCGGATTTCGGCGTCGGTGTAGCGCTCGTGGTGGCTCATGTCGGCCGGTGTCGTCTCGCTCGCCATGCTCATTCTCCGGTCCACACGGGCTCGCGCTTCTCGATGAAGGCTCCGATTCCTTCTTCCGCGTCACGCGCGAGCATGTTCTCCACCATCACCTGCGCGCAATGGGCATAGGCGTCGGCGAGTGGCATTTCCGCCTGGGCGTGGAAGGCCTCCTTGCCGATCTTAAGCGTCAGCGGGGATTTTTCGGCGATGGTCTGCGCGTATTTCGCGGTTACCTGGTCGAGGTAGTCCTCGGGCACGACGCGGTTGACCAGACCGAACTCGCGTGCCGTGCCGGCGTCGATGATCTCGCCGGTGAGAAGCATCTCCATCGCCTGCTTGCGCGAGACATTGCGCGTCAGCGCCACCATGGGGGTGGAGCAGAACAGGCCGATGTTCACGCCCGGCGTGCAGAAGCGCGCCTTGTCGCCCGCGATCGCCAGGTCACAGGAGGCGACGAGCTGGAGGCCGGCGGCGGTGGCCATGCCGTTGACCTCGGCGATCACCGGCGCGCGGTGGGTGACGATCGTCTGCATCAGCTTCGCGCAGCGGCCCATGACGTCGGTGAAATAGGCGCGTCCGCGATCCTCATGGGCACGCGCAGCCGTCATCTCCTTGAGGTCGTGGCCGGCCGAGAACACGGGGCCTTCCGCCTTCAGGACGATGACGCGCACGTGCGTGTTCGCGGCCGCGTCGTCAAGCGCGGCCTGGAGCGCCGCCATCATCTCCTCCGACAGCGAATTGCGCCGCTCGGGCCGGGCCAGCGTCAGCGTCAGGATGCCGTCGGCCAGGTCGCTGCGCAGCGGGCCCGCCGCATGGTTCGTGTCCGCCATGATCGTTTCTCCCGGAATGTTTTCGTGTTGCCGACCTTATAGCCCGCGCCGGCAAGCGGCGGAAGCGAGTGCCACGCATGATCCTGTTTCCACTTGCGACAGGACGGATTTTCGGGCTCCCTTGACCAACACGTCAAGGGAGCCGGCCGGTCCGGCGGGGGAGGAGAGAAGCTTGCAGCCTGTGATGAACGTGGAAGAGCTCGAGGTGTTTCTCGAGACGGAGTTTCCCCAGATCCATGTCGATGGACGGATCTACAGGGTGGAGACGGTGTCCGAGGGGGAGGCGGTGCTGTCGGTGCGGGCGCTGGAACGGCATCTTCGCCCCGGCGGAACGATCTCGGGCCCGACCATGATGGCCCTGGTGGACCTGGCCGCCTATGCGGTGATCCTCGCCCATATCGGTCCGGTGGCGCTGGCGGTGACCACCAATCTCAACATCAACTTTCTGAGGAAACCGGAGCCCGGCGACCTCCTTGCGACCTGCAGGCTCCTGAAGCTCGGCAAGCGGCTGGCCGTCACGGAATGCACGCTGACGGGCCGTGCGGGCGGAGATCCCGTTGCCCACGCCACCGCGACCTATTCGATCCCGCCGCGCTGAACCGGCCGGAAAGGCATGAATTTGTGTGGTATCATGGTACCATTTTTCCAGGTCGTTGTTTTTACTGCGTAATTCGCATCGATGTGCGAATGAAGGGCGTTGACAGGATGAGTGAAGCGGCGTAGACACAGCGCCGACGGAAAGCGGGCCCGGGTTGGGCCCGTTTTGCTTGACCTCGGGCCTGGTCGCGTTTCCGCACCGAAGGCCCGTGACGGACACGGACCCAACAACGGACCACGACCATGAAGACCTACTCCGCCAAGACGGCCGAGGTCGAGAAGAAGTGGATCTTGATCGACGCTGAGGGCGTTGTCGTCGGCCGCCTGGCCGCCTTCATCGCCAACACGCTGCGCGGCAAGACCAAAGCGACCTTCACGCCCCACATCGATTGCGGTGACAATGTCATCGTCATCAATGCCGACAAGGCCGTGCTGACCGGCAAGAAGTACTACGACAAGAAGTACTACTGGCACACCGGTTACCCGGGCGGCATCAAGGAGCGCACCGCGCGCGCCATTCTCGAGGGTCGCTTCCCGGAGCGCGTTCTCGAGCAGGCCGTGAAGCGCATGATGCCCGGCGGCCCGCTGAGCCGCACGCAGCTCAAGAACCTCCGGATCTACTCCGGCTCCACTCATCCGCATGAGGCCCAGTCGCCGGTTCCGGTCGACTTCAAGGCCTTCAACGCGAAGAACGATGGCAAGAGGGCGTAACGATGGCTGAGCTCCAGTCCCTCGAGGATCTCGGCGGCGCTCTGGACGCGGAAGCGTCCGAGGCTCCGGTTCATGTGCAGAAGCTTGACGCCCAGGGTCGCGCCTATGCGACCGGCAAGCGCAAGGACGCCATCGCGCGCGTCTGGATCAAGCCGGGCACGGGCAAGATCACGGTCAACAAGAAGGACTACGTCGCCTATTTCGCGCGTCCGGTCCTGCAGCTGATCCTGCGTCAGCCGATCATGCTGACCAACCGCGAAGGCCAGTACGACGTGGTCGCCACCGTTTCCGGTGGTGGTCTGTCCGGCCAGGCCGGTGCTCTGCGTCACGGCCTGTCCAAGGCCCTGACCCACTACGAGCCCGAGCTGCGCGGCATCCTCAAGAAGGAAGGCTTCCTGACCCGCGACAGCCGCGTCGTGGAGCGCAAGAAGTACGGCCGCCGGAAGGCGCGTCGGAGCTTCCAGTTCTCCAAGCGCTGATCCGCTTCGGAACATTCCGACTTCAGGAACGGCCCGCCATCGGCGGGCCGTTTCGCGTTTGCGGGCCCGCTTGTGGCGCTCACCCCTTGCGGGTGGCGAGCAGCAGGCTGGTTTCGGTGGCCGCGATCCCGTCGACGAGGCGGATCGCGGAAAGCAGCCGGTCGAAATCGGCGAGCGTTTCCGTCTCCAGTTCCGCGACAAGATCCCAGCGCCCGTTGGTGGCGTGCAGCGCGCGCACTTCCGGAAACCCCTGCAGGCGCCGCGCGATCGCCTCCGTGCGATGACCTTCCACTTCCACCATCATCACCGCCCGCACCGGCGCCGAACGGTCCTGTGCCCCGAGCGTCACCGTGAAGCCGAGGATCACGCCGGTGTCGACCAGCCGGTCGAGGCGGGCCTTCACGGTTGCCCGCGAAACCCGCAGGCTCGCCGCCAGCGATGCGACGGGAAGCCGCGCGTCGTGGCG
>MDTG01416786.1_pt1 | contig 70034 bp, 64 predicted proteins | sample 811421 | NCBI WGS metagenome assembly MDTG01 (sample SAMN05326645, study PRJNA326480) | marine metagenome | isolation source: seawater | place: Pacific Ocean: South East | collected 2011
ACTCATGCCTAACTCCATGTTTTACAACAGATATAGGTATAGTCGAGAACCGGACAGATGGCGTGCTACATAAACCGGACAAATGGCATGTTACCAACATTTCGCGTTTAAGCTATTGACAGGGGAGCAAAAGCCCCCTAGAATGCGCCCTCCAGTTTGGGGCTATAGCTCAGCTGGGAGAGCGCTTGCATGGCATGCAAGAGGTCGGCGGTTCGATCCCGCCTAGCTCCACCAAAGCCATTAACTATACACGTGATAGTTAATGGCTTTGTCCCCATCGTCTAGAGGCCTAGGACACCGCCCTTTCACGGCGGTAACAGGGGTTCGAATCCCCTTGGGGACGCCACTTTTTCTGGATAAAACGCCGGTCATTTGATCGGCGTTTTTATTTCTACCCTCGCAAAGGAGTTCATTATGCGTATTTTACATACAATGTTACGGGTCGCTGATTTAGCCCGTTCGGTGGCTTTTTACGAGCAAGTCCTGGGTATGCGTCTGCTACGCCAAATGGATAATGAAGATCAGCGTTATACGTTAGTCTTTTTGGGGTATCAGGATGAGTCTGAAGGCCACGCGCTGGAGCTCACCTACAATTGGGATACGACTAGCTATGATTTGGGCAATGCTTATGGTCATATCGCCATTGAGGTGGATGATGTCTATGAGGCCTGCGACAAAATCCGCGCTGAAGGGGGCAAAATCAGCCGTGAGCCGGGTCCTATGAAAGGGGGCAGCACAGTACTGGCATTTGTAGAAGATCCCGATGGCTACAAAATTGAGCTATTAGGGCCCAAGTCAAAATAACTTGTTGTTTTTTCGAAATAATTCATTAAAACATATTTAAAACTAACGTTTTATGCATTATAGTATTCTTTTGCCATCAGTAGAAGGATACTTATTATGCAACTCAAAGCTGCCATGACCAAACTCCGCAAGATGTTAGCCACTGAGCGTGACATCGCGCGAATCATTGAATTTTTTCTCAATCACATCGCCAGTAAAGAATTTGTACTGCGCCAAGGGGTGCCATTTGAAGACGCCGACGTGCTTAAGATGGCTATTAAGCTCAGTCTTGGGAACTTCTTTGGTGAGCCAGTAAAACTGGAATGCTTTAGTCCCTGTTACCTGAAACGCCACAAGTTGGTGCACGGGTCGTTTATCGTTAAGAACCGTTTAGGGATGTTTTTATACTTCGATGATGATCCCTTAGCCGTATTTACGCTTGCGCCCATCGCTCGGGGTAACACAGAATTTTTCCGCTTCAATATTCATGACCTCAAGGCACTGCCCATCGATTTGCTCGGCGCTATGGTGGTCAAAGGCGTTGACGAACGGCAAGTGCATTGAGGTGAGGAACATTTGATCCAACAAAAAATACTTGCTATGGTCACGCTCTACTCATGCCCGCCACGCATCCCGTCAGATCTGCGAACCACGGCGGGTTATTTGTTTATGAGTATATTTTGATTATTGAAATATGAATTTTTCACTAACCTCGTGAAAAATCTTTTAGAGGGCGAATTTTCCACGAGGCTCGTGGAAAATTCGATTCCATATACTCCTTGGTTAGCTAATCCTCAACCAACCCCCGCACGCCAGCCATATACGCTTGCGTATCAAAGGGCTGCATGGTTTGCATGACTTTGGTCATCTCGAGCATTAGTACTTCCATGATCGCATGTTCTGCTTGGTGGGGCGTGTCGACTTGCTGGAGGAGTTGTTGGTAAAGGGCAGTTATTCCCGTGGGATTGTCATCGCGGATTTGTTCAACAATGGCAATGTGAAGACCGAAGTGCATGAACGGATTCACATCAAAATCCGTATCAGGTTTGTCATCAAATACTTTATGGTATTCTGGATGCATCTCGATAATCGTCCAGATGATGATTTCCATGGCGTCCAGGGGTTCATTGTTACGCTGCTTTTGCCAAACGGTATAAAATACTTCGCGAATATCCTCGCGGTCCCCAAATAAACTCATATTAATTACTCTGTTTTGTCTTTGAATTCACATAAATCTTCGATAATACAACTGCCACAGCGGGGTTTGCGCGCAAGGCAGGTATAGCGGCCGTGTAAAATTAACCAATGATGGGCATCGTGCAGATAATCTTTTGGCACATTCTTTAGGAGTTTTTTTTCTACCTCAAGTACAGTTTTACCCGGTGCGATGTTGGTGCGATTGGATACGCGAAAGATATGGGTATCTACCGCCATGGTTGGTTGACCAAAGGCCGTGTTCAATACCACATTTGCGGTCTTACGCCCGACACCGGGCAATGCTTCCAGGGCTGCGCGTTCATCAGGTACTTCGCCATTGTAGTTATCCAGTAAAATTTGGCAGGTTTTGATGATATTGGCGCCTTTGCTGTTATAGAGGCCAATGGTCTTGATGTATTCTTTGAGACCCTCTTCACCGAGCGCGATAATAGCTTGAGGGGTATTAGCCACTGGGTAGAGTTTTGCGGTGGCTTTATTGACACTGACGTCGGTCGCTTGGGCCGATAAAATCACTGCAATCAATAATTCAAAGGGATTGCTATAGATTAATTCTGTCGTCGGATTAGGGTTCTCGCGCTTGAAGCGTTTGAAAATTTCTAGACGTTTGTCTTTATTCATGACTGTCCTTTTTGGCGCGAGCCCGTTGGCGGGCTGCTTCAATATAAGCCTTACGGGCGTGGGCGGTATCTGCTGCTTTGATCTCTGTCTTGGCTAGCTTCGCTGTTTGGTGGCGCTGCTTATCTTCGCGTTCATTACGTTCAAGGCGGTATTGATGATAGTAGTAACGTGTGCGGGCTTTATCGGCTGCGGTTTGCCGTTCTTCATCAGTGGGCTCATGATTAATCGCAATAATATCAATACAATCCATGGGGCAGGGCTCAATACACAATTCGCAACCAGTGCATTCGTCCTCGATAACGGTATGCATCAATTTCGCCGCGCCTGCAATGGCATCCACGGGACAAGCTTGAATGCACTTGGTGCAGCCAATGCATTCAGCCTCGCGTATTGCGACTACTTGATGGGGCTTTTGTTTGTTGGCCATCTCATCGAGATAGGGTTCAGCCGCTTGGCCTGTTAAGGCCGCCAAGGCTTTTAGGGTTTTGACGCCGCCAGGTAAACAACGGTCGATGCTGTCGCCCTCTTCAGCAATGGCTTTGGCATAGGGCATGCAGCCACTGTAGGTACAATCTCCACATTGGGTTTGTGGCAAGAGTGCATCGATGTCTTTGGCGCTTGGTTTGCTCATACGCTTTGTTGGTCTTTTACCGCTTGCGTTAAGGCATCCAGGCTGTCTTGTTCAATGCGTGTTATCAGTGGTTTGAAGGTGTTAATCTTATGCCCCAGCAGTGGTTGGGTACGGTTATCCCAGGTCATCGGTGCGATATCAAGAAATTCTTCCACGTCTGCCGCAATGCCAGGAATGACTGGCTTGAGATAAGTCATCAAGACACGGAATAAGTTAATGCCCACACTACACACGCCTTGGACTTCTTGCTCACGACCGTCTTCTTTGGCCATTTGCCAGGGTTTCATTTCGTCGATGTATTGATTGGCTTTGTCGGCCAGTTCCATGATTTCACGGACGGCGCGGGAGAATTCCCGCTTATCAAAATGCTCGCCAATGCTTACACCGGCATCAACAAATTCTTGATACAGTCCAGGTTTGAGATTCACGGTTGATAGGGTATTGTCAAATCGCTTACGAATAAAGCCCGCACAACGGCTAGCAATATTCACCACTTTGCCTACTACGTCAGCATTGACCCGCAGCATGAAATCTTCAAAACTCAAATCAATGTCTTCAATATCACTGCTGAGTTTTGCCGCGAAATAATAGCGTAAACATTCAGGGTTTAAATGCTCCAAGTAGGTGCGGGCATTAATAAAGGTGCCACGGGATTTTGACATCTTCTTGCCTTCAATGGTCAAGAAGCCATTGGCAAATACGGCCGTTGGTGTTCGAAAACCTGCGCCAGTCAATGTTGCTGGCCAAAATAAGCTGTGAAAATAAATAATGTCTTTGCCGATGAATTGATAAAGCTCAACATCGCTGTCTTTGTTCCAATACTCATCGAAGTCATATTCTGGTTTTTGTGAGCAAAAGTCTTTGAAACTCGCCATATAGCCAATCGGCGCATCCAACCAAACATAAAAAAACTTTCCTGGCGCGCCAGGGATTTCAAAACCAAAATAGGGCGCGTCGCGACTGATGTCCCACTCCCTAAGACCGACCTCAAACCACTCGTCCAGTTTGTTCTTCACTTGTGGTTGCAGGTGCCCGGCTCTGGTCCACTCTTGAAGAACGTCGGTGTAGTTCTTGAGTTCAAAAAAGAAATGTTCGGATTCTTTTTCGATAGGTGTTGCACCGGACACAGCAGACACGGGATTAATTAATTCGGTAGGGCTATAGGTGGCGCCGCAGGATTCACAACTGTCACCGTATTGGTCTTGGGCGTGACAGCGGGGACACTCGCCTTTGACATAACGGTCCGGCAAAAACATATTTCTGCTCGGGTCATAGGCTTGTTTGATAGTTTTGACAACAATATCGCCCCGTTGTTTCAAACGCTCAAAAATTAATTCCGACAATTGGCGGTTTTCATCAGAGTGGGTGGTGTAGAAGTTATCGAAATCAACGTTAAAATCGGCAAAATCCTGTTTATGGGCGACGTGGACTTTTTCGATCAATTGCTGAGGGGTAATGCCCAAGCTCTCAGCTTTTAACATCACCGGCGTGCCATGGGTATCATCACCACAGACGTGGACACAGTCATGGCCCTGCATCCTTTGGAAGCGCACCCAAATATCGGCTTGGACATAGCCTACCAGATGACCTAAATGAATATCGCCATTGGCATAGGGGAGGGCGGTGGTGACTAAGATTTTACGTTGTGCCATGGGTTTGCCTAGATTGTGTTCAAAGGGGCTAATGATACCGTTTTGTCATCTTATGGTCTAGGGATGGAAGTGCCTCATAGCCGCAGAACATGTTCGTCTTGAAACGATTCATTCAGATTCTCAAATTCAGCATCATGCTCTGTGATATAGGCCCGCAATTTTCCCTTATCGACAGTTAATTTCTCAGCCTTTTTATCAGCAGGGTCCATCAAAGGGTACATCTGCAAGAACGTGACAAGGCCACCATCGGTTTTGCGGATATCGTCAATGGATTGGCAAACGCCGTACCAAGGATCGATAACCCAAGCGTCATCATTCCAACTTGCCAAATCATGGTAACTCCCATCGGTGCGATTGATAACCATGTAGCTGTGAATGCGGCCTGCCAGTGCGCTGGTCTCGTTATCAGTCACAAAACGTTCGATACGCCCTATGTAAGCGCCTCGAACCAACATCATAATGACAATATGGCTGATGTGTACACAATCAAAGGCATTGTTACGAAGACAAAAAACACCGTAATGGTAGGCCGGTGCTATTGGGTTCTCTGGTTCTGAGCGTATCGCTTCTAACTCAGCTTTTATAAAACGCTGTCGGGTAGCCCATTTATTACTTTCTCGTTGTGACAGGAAAGAATGGCTACTAATGCGGGGAAGATCCTGAAATGGCGGTCCTAGTGTTGGTTTTTTAACCCAAAAAGTATAGCCAGCCTGTAATAACATTGCTGCGGTGAATAACAACACTAATGCACCCATGCGGGGACTATAAAACACATAACTCAAAATACTTGCAGCCAGGGCAAATGGGGTTAGGTACCACAAGTTAACTCGCGCAGCAATAGTGGACTCATGTAACGTATTTCTGGCTTTCTGCCAGCCGATGAAGGCATTAGTCCCGCCGTAGGACGCGAGTAGGGGCGGAACAGGAGTGGCCAAGTGGGCGTTGACCAAATTATCTTTGGTGCGTCGGCGTAGTTTACCGAATACATCTTGTGCGACCTGATCATGATCCATTTCTGCGTACATATGTGCTTCACCTGTGTTGGTTATTGTTTTGATAAAATTCTTGGTCAAGATGTTATCAAACCTGCCAGTTTGAAGTCAATGCACTTTGGTGCCACAATGCGGCCCAGCAATAATGACCTACATTGAGGCAATCCATGGATCAAAACGACATCCAGAACACTATCCAATCCTATCTTGAACCTACTCTCGGCGCTGATCTAGTCACTGCCAAAGCAGTAAAAACCATTACTATTCAAGGAGATAGGGTCGATATCCATATTACTCTGGGCTTCCCGCACCACGATTGCGAAGCGGCTATCAGAGCGGCCCTGTCAGAGCTATTAACGGCTAAATACCCTCAAGCTCAGTTTACTATTGTTATCGATAGCGACATTGTCTCCCATGCCGTGCAGCAGGGACTACAAAGTATCCCCAATGTGAAAAACATCATCGCTGTAGCCTCTGGCAAAGGCGGTGTGGGCAAATCCACCACAGCCGTGAATCTGGCCTTGGCTTTGGCCCAACAAGGGGCACGAGTGGGTATTCTGGATGCGGATATTTACGGTCCCAGCCAGCCCCAGATGTTAGGCACGTATGATAAGCCGAAGGCGGCAGAAGCCAAACAAATTGAACCTATTGAACGTCACGGCATTCAAGCTATGTCGATAGGGTTCTTGGTGGATCAAAAGACCGCTATGGTTTGGCGTGGTCCCATGGTAACCGGCGCATTACAGCAATTGTTGTCTGATACCTGTTGGCATGACTTGGATTATTTATTCATTGATTTGCCGCCCGGGACGGGGGATATCCAACTTACCATGGCACAAAAAATTCCCGTCAGTGGCGCAGTGATTGTCACAACACCCCAGGACTTGGCGCTGCTGGACGCGAGACGGGCGATCAACATGTTTGCCAAAGTCCGGATCCCCGTATTGGGTGTGGTAGAGAATATGAGTACCCATATTTGCAGCAACTGTGGTCATGAAGAAGGGATCTTTGGTCAGGGGGGCGGCGCGAGTTTGGCAGATGAGTTTGATTGTCCATTGCTGGGGCAATTACCCTTGGCGTTAAGTATTCGCGAACAAGCCGATGGCGGCAAGCCCACCGTGGCGGCAGAACCAGAGAGTCCTATTGCCCAAACCTACCGCCAGATTGCTCTGAAGGTCGCGGCACAACTGTCCAAATCCAGCAAAAATTATTCCGGGAAATTTCCCAAAATTGTGATAGAGTAAGCCTGAATTAACCAACCCATGGAGATGTTGCATGATTAAGTCTGATCAATGGATCCGCTACATGTCGGAAAACCACCAAATGATTGAACCCTTTGCCCCCCAACAAGTACGGCAAGACGAAGCCGGGCGAATTATTTCCTATGGGACGTCCAGCTATGGTTACGATGTTAGGTGCGCGGATGAGTTTAAAGTCTTTACTAATATTAACTCTGCTGTGGTTGATCCGAAAGATTTTGCTGATCAGAGCTTTGTCGATATTCAATCCGATGTTTGTATTATTCCACCCAATTCATTTGCCTTGGCCCGTACTGTAGAGTATTTCCGTATCCCTCGGGATGTCATGACCATTTGTTTAGGCAAATCCACCTATGCGCGCTGCGGCATCATCGTTAATGTCACACCATTAGAGCCGGAGTGGGAAGGGCACGTGACCCTTGAATTCTCAAACACCACGCCATTACCGGCAAAGATTTATGCCAACGAAGGTGTGGCACAGATCCTATTCCTTGGTGCGGATGAAATTTGTGAAACATCCTACAAGGACCGCGGCGGTAAATACCAAGGCCAAACTGGCGTGACACTGCCTGCGACTTAGATAACTCCATTATTATCCACTAATTACAACTATAAGGAGAAATTATGTATTCACCCGAGAACTTAATCACTGGCATTGTTTCCGGTCAAGATGATGCCCTTTCTAGTTTTCGTGCTCACCGGCGCAACAGTAATCAATATTTTGATAATCAACGTTTGATTGAGTGTTTATGTCAGCATGAAGACTGGAGCTTCCTTCATCCATTATTCCTCATATCAGAAGTGCGAGATGCAATCCAGTATAGACCTGGATATATCCAAGAAATTTTTTATCACCGAATCGCATGGGCCTTCCAGGCAAAGAATTTAGGTGCGGTGTGTTTGTTAATTTTAGACCGTTCTTTGTTAGCCCAACTTGTGGGAGCGGATTTAATCAATGTTAGAATTTTTGATGATGTCTATAAAGCAAGCGATGCAGAGGATGAGCTAGCTCAGTCTATGCTCGATACAATTCGTGGGATTCTACATACAGATGGATTTAGCTCACCGAATGGCGAAATGACAGTGAGCAAAGACAAACTTATTGCCAATAATTATCTTACGTTTGCCAAAAGTAAAGTCGCACCAGCGCTGTATTATCAACTGGACAGGCAAATCAAAAAACCAGCAGTTGAGCCATTGGCAAAGCTTCAAGGGATCAGTCGTCAATTTCGTTTGCACTGTAGAATTCTCGATGGGCGTTGTTTCTATCGGTTAGCGCAATGCGAGAGTAGTATCATGGCGATTTCGCAGGACCGTAGCTCACAGTCATTTGAAATGATGTCACAAACAAGGTATTTCGAGTTCCTCGTTGAGGCTGCAAATCTACAATATGCGGATGCCCAATGGCATTTAGCACAGCTGTATTTACAATACGGTCTAGAGGAGGATGCAATGACTTACTTCCGGGCTGCTGCAGAGCAGAATCATGAACCCGCTAAACAAAAACTGGGTGAACTTACCCCTGATGAATCAGTGCTCTCAAGCGATGAACGGTTGTCTCGTGAGATAGAACGGATCCGTTTTTTCTTTCATCCTGAGCATCGTGACCCTAAGAAATTAGCAAAAGAACAATCGCAACAGTCTGGTGAGCCTCTCGAGCTTGGGAGTGATAAAGCGCAAGCATTGTTTGGTGATAGCTTGGTAGTAAATGCTTCACAGGACGACGAAACAAGTACAGCATCAACAGAACCATTAGAACCATTAGAACCACTAGAATCATGGCAAAAGTGTGATGACGAGTTTCCGCCTTTACCATCCAGAGGAAGTAGTGTCAGTACTACTCCATTGCTCCGCACAGAAGAAAGAGGTCGCATGCTGGGTAGCAGCAATGCGAGCACTATCGTACTGACGCCGACTTGTGGTTCAGGTGATTCCTTCTGGGACAGTACAGAAACGGAACGGAATACCAGTTGGCGGCCACGACCTGGCGCCTTTTGCAGCTTTGAATAATCTATCAAGCAAAACGGGGACTCATGGTCCCCGTTTCAGTTCAGTGTTTGTCGAATGAGTTAGTCGTCTTTGCTTTCAGGGTAAGGAATCTCAACCGGTCCAAGACGCGACTGATCCACGTACTCCCGTAATTCTTTCCCGGCTTTGAAGTGGGGGCTGTATTTGGCTTGGGTGATAACCTTTTCGCCAGTTTTGGGGTTATGGGCATTTCGAGGCGCACGGTAATGGAGTGAGAAGCTCCCAAACCCACGGATCTCGATACGACCACCTTCACCAAGACAGTCACCCATGAATTCAATGATTTCACTAACACTGTCAGCGATGTCCTTCTCAGGTAACTGGTTCAAACGACTTGCCATGACAGAGATGAGTTCAGATTTAATCATATTCCTTATCAGCGTTAGCTGCCTCCGTAGTAACTATCCTTGGTTTTTAAGTTAAAATGTACTAAAAAATACACACTTATAAGGATAATACTAGCAGCTCATTTTCGGTTTCGCACGAAAAAATCTGAATTTTTTCATAGGATTAGGTGTGATTGCTTAGATTATGCCCGGTCTCAGGGAGGGCAAAACCGTCCATATAGACGCTACCATTGGTCAAAACTACCCTATCTTGTGTTAGCCAGTGTAAAACTGTTGGGTAGAGATGATGTTCGATTTGATGGACGCGGTTCTTAAGGTCTTGTTCAGACTCCCCCGCAATAACCGATAATTGCTCTTGGGCAATGATAGGGCCACCGTCCAATTCCTCTGTCACAAAATGCACGGTGGCGCCATGGAGACTATCACCGTTCTCGATAACCTGGCGGTGGGTATGCAGACCGCGGTATTTGGGTAGGAGGCTGGGGTGGATATTCACCAATTGTCCAACGAAGCGTTGGACAAATCCCGGCGACAAAATCCGCATGAAGCCGGCGAGAGCAATGACGTCTACCTCATAAGATGCTAAGGCCTCTATTAAGGCTTGGTCGTAATCCTCGCGCTTTGGGTAGTCTTGTTTGGTCTGTACAAGGATTGGAATGTTGTGGCGTTTGGCGCGCGTGAGGCCAAAGGCCTCGGGCTGGTCACTGACTACGACAGCAATTTGGGCTGCAAGACTGCCTGATTCAATAGCATCGATAATGGCTTGTAGGTTAGAACCATTACCCGAAATAAACACCGCGAGTCTTTTCATTAGCTGTACCGTATGGGTTGCGTGTCTCGGGCTTCAATACTGCCGATGCGCCAGGCGGTTTCGCCGAGTTCCGCGAGGGTATTTAAGACTTTTTCGCAGTCATTTTCTGCCACACACAGTATTAAGCCAACCCCACAATTAAACGTACGCCACATTTCTGACTGCTCAATATCCCCTTGCTGTTGTAGCCACGCGAAAATAGGTGGCAATTCCCAACTCGTCGTATCAATATGAGCACCACAGTTATCTGGTAATATTCGCGGCAGATTTTCGGTGATACCACCGCCGGTGATATGGGCAATGCCTTTGAGTTTGACTTGTTCTAATAGTGTTAACACTGTTTTCACGTAAATCCGCGTCGGTGCCAACAGTTGTTGCACCAGTGGTTGGCCATTAACATCCGTGTGCAAATCAATCGTGTTCACGTCGAGGATTTTGCGAATCAAAGAATAGCCATTGGAGTGGGGACCAGAAGAAGCCAGCGCAATTAATTGATCGCCAGGCTCAATAGTTTTGCCCGTGATTAATTGGTTCTTTTCCACAATACCGACACAAAACCCCGCTAAGTCATAATCACCTTGTTGATAGAGTCCGGGCATCTCGGCGGTTTCACCACCCACTAAGGCGCAACCTGCCAACTCACAGCCATCGGCAATGCCTTTGATGACGCTCTCAGCGATATCCAGAGTCAATTCACTCGTTGCGTAATAATCTAAGAAGAATAATGGTTCAGCCCCGCACACAATCAAATCATTCACACACATGGCCACTAAGTCTTGGCCAATGGTGTCATGAAGGTTGGCATCAATGGCAAGTTTAAGCTTGGTGCCTACGCCATCGGTGCCAGAGACCAAAACCGGCTCGCGGTATTTGTTGAGATCCAAAGCAAACAACGCACCAAACCCACCAAGTCCCGTTAACACCTCTGGGCGAGCCGTCTTACGGCAATGGGGTTTAATGCGGTCAATTAAGGCATTACCGGCTTCAATATCAACACCGGCGTCTTTGTAGGTTAAACCTCGGGCTTTCTCTGTCACGACTGTGTCCTGTGGTTAGGGCTCGATGGATGTGATTCTACCATGGACGAAGAGCGAGGGGCAGGGCGTTAGGATGTTATAGGTTAAAACGGCTGAGAGCTGCTGAAATTAGGCTGAAAAGTGCTTTTATTTTTAACCGGAAGTGCTATGATCCGTGCTTATCCTATGACGTTTAATCAGAGAGACCGGAGGTTGTGTCGGTGTCACCGTGCTCGACTATGGTCTAGCACTATTTGGCTTGTGATCGTATGGATTGGATGATAGGTGAAAATTTTGACCTGGAGGCAACATGACCCCAAAACTCCCTATTAATATCGATGATCTATTATATCAACGTACTGTTGAAAGCGAACGTATTGAATATAAAGCAGGCTGGAACCCAGAATCTATTATTCATAGTCTATGTGCATTTGCCAATGATTTTCATAATTTGGGCGGTGGCTATGTGATTGTTGGTGTGGCGGAAAACAATGGCCAGCCACAATTACCACCTGTGGGTGTCGCGCCCTCAGATATTGATGATATTCAGAAAGCCCTGTTAAATTTAGGCCATTCAGCCATATCACCACACTTTCATCCGCTTACCGCAACTTATGAAATTCAAGACAAAACTATTTTGGTGTTATGGGCATCAGGTGGTGAAACGCGTCCTTATAAGGCGAAAACAAGCCTAAGCAATAAGGATAATGACTGGGCGTATTATCTGCGGAAACAATCAAGTACCGTGAAAGCAACGGGTAAGGATGAGCGTGAATTGATGAGTCTGGCTGTTACGGTCCCCTTTGATGATCGTTTCCGACAAACGGCTACCCTGAATGACTTATCACCGTATTTAATGCGGGAGTTCTTACAAGAGATCAACAGTGAGTTAGTAGCTGAAGCCCGTGAATTAGATATTGAAGCTCTGGGACGGTGCATGAATGTGGTTGGTGGCACAGCAGAGATGGCATTTCCTAAGAATGTTGGTTTGCTGTTTTTCAATGAGCATCCGGAGCAATTCTTTCCGGCTACCCAAATTGATGTGGTGTATTTCCCTGATGGGCCGGGCGGTGATCGTTTTGAGGAAAAAGAGTTCCGCGGCCCACTGGGACGCATCACTCGCGATGCGGTGGACTATATTGATCGCAACTATTTGAGTGAAATGGTTGTGAAACATCCTGACCGTCCTGAGGCTGAGCGTTTTTGGAACTATCCTCTAGCAGCTATTGAGGAAGCCGTAGTTAATGCTGTTTACCACCGCTCCTACGAGATCCGTGAGCCAATCGAGGTGCGCATTACTTCAGAAGAGCTGGTGGTACTAAGTTTCCCCGGTCCTGATCGTTCAATCCGTCTGGAGGCTCTACAGATTGGGAAGGCAGTTAGTCGCCGCTATCGTAATCGTAGAGTTGGTGAATTCCTTAAAGAATTGGATTTAACCGAGGGACGATCTACCGGTATCCCGAAAATACTACGAGTGATGAAGGCTAATGGTTCGTCAGCACCAGTGTTTGAAACTGATGACGATCGCAGTTATTTTTTGATTCGGCTGCCGGTGCATGAAGGCTTTGACAGTGCTAGCATGGTGCCCCCTCAAGTAACCGAACAAGTAACCGAACAAGTAACCGAACAAGTAATGCGCCTATTGATGGTTTTGACTAAAGAGCCCTTAAGTACCAAAGCTCTGCTGAAAGCATTATCACTCAAGCATCGGCCAACCTTTATACAGAATTATTTACAACCAGCTTTGAATATGGGTGTTGTAGAAATGACTAACCCAGACTCCCCTCGCAGTCCAACCCAAAAATACCGTTTAACAGGCTTAGGCAAGAGAATCCTTGCCCATAAAACGTCATGAGTACGTGTGGTAAAGGGTAAATACGCAGTTTTACCATGGACGAAGAGCGAGGGGCAGGGCATTAAAATTTGCTTAAATGTTCAAAATTGACACGGTTTGCTTGTGCGCTAGGCTTAGGAGTAGAATGCTTTTATCTAAACGATAACAGCAATATTCTAGCTAGCTACAAGGAGATAACAATGAAGAAATTATTGACAGCCATTGCTGCGACCAGTGTGCTTGCCCTAGGTGTGGGTACCGTGGTGGCAGAGACTGATAAGAACCTTGAAATCCATGGTTCAATCTGGAATCAAGGGGATGTTCCGGTAAAATTGAAGCATAATGTCAAGGGATTTCCTGAAATGATTAACCCGCATTCCAAAGTCTACTACGTTGTCCCGCGAGATAAGTACAGTGTGGTTTATCAAGCGGAAAATAATCCTAATCTTGGGTGTAATTACATGTTTAATGTACAAATGGGTGTTTTGTATATCACAGCAATACCTACAGATACGAAGTCCAAGTGTGACTACACAGGCCACCATCTTGCACTTTCAGTAACTTCCTAATACCATCACTAGGGCTTCAGGCGCGATGGCGCGTCTGAAGCTTTGGTATCGACAGGGAGTTATGTTTCTTAATGGAATCCACGCCAATTCAATCGCGCATAGTTGCTTATCTTCCTTTTGCCTTGCTGGGCCTGTATTTATTACTAAGTCTTAGTTATTTCCTTATACATCCTTTATTGCCAGGGTATTTGCCCTATGATATTAAGCGATTGCTCGAAATTACCCTGCTGGGGGTGATGGTATGTCATCTTATTGCCTCACCCAGGTATTGTCAGCGTTGGTTGCACAAGTTTATTGGAATGTCTCGTTGCGCAAGGGGATTGTTGTTGCTCATTTTAGCGTTGGGGATCTTGTCAGCCTGTTTAGCGCAATACCCGCGCTTTGCCGTATTGGAAGTCGGTACGTGGGTAGGATTATTCTACTTGACGCTCTACATTGCCAGTACGGATAAGTCAGTTATCTTCGATAAAGCCATCTTCAGCGTTATTTATGCGAGCATGGTGTACTTCTTGGGGGTGTTCGTTTATCAGTATGCTGTCAATCTTAGCTCAGGAACATTGCAACAACTGAATTATTTCCCGGGCTTCATGAATGTACGTTTCTTTTCTCAATACCAAATATGGACCTTACCTCTGGTATTATTGCCATTTTTGTGCTTGTCACCGCAACGTTGGTTTATGCGGGGGATAAGTTATGTCATTGCTGTACTGTGGTGGATGCTTGCGTTTTACAGTCAAGCAAAAGGGGTTGGCGTTGCCTTAGTTATTAGCTTTAGCATAGTGAGTCTGTGTTATTTCTCCGTCTGCAAGCGTTGGTTAGTTCATCAGCTTGTGGTGGCTGGACTAGGAGCTTTGAGCTTCGGGGTATTGTTTGTGTGGCTTCCTCACTTGTTGAGTACACTGCCATGGGCAGTTGATACAGTGGGTGGAGTGACTGCAGATACACGCTACCAAGCGTTGCCGGTAAGTGTGAGTACGCGCCTAGATTTATGGTGGCATGGGGTAGCTATGATTAAGGCGAACCCATTCTTGGGGGTTGGGCCGTTGCATTTTAGTATCTATCCTGATCTTATTGCAGCTCACCCCCATAACTCATTATTACAAATTGCAGCGGAATGGGGCCTGCTGGTTATGCTGGCGGTACTTGCGTTATGCGTATGGGGTCTTATCGCTGTTTTCAAATATTTTACCACACTCATCAAACACGATGATCAGCAACGCGTATTATTGCTTTCAGTATTAACGGGATTACTAGCAGGATTTATTTATTCTCTCGTCAGTGGCGTTATTGTCATGCCCTTGGGACAAGTGATGCTCTGTGTCATGGTGGCCTGGGTATTACGGCATTATCAAGAGGTGAAAATGACAGCACTCGAATCAACCACGGTCATGCCATGGTGGCAGCATTTATTGCTGTTAGGCTTCGGCGTGTTAGCGTTGTTGGACATATTCCGTGGCATTTATCCCGATGTGCGTTATCTTCCCCAGCTGCAAATGCAACGTGCAGCAGACGCTAACTTCAACTACGCCATGCACCCACGATATTGGACCGATGCAGTATTGCGGCCAGAGAAGCCTTGAATTAGCCCAGTCGCATTTTGCTTGCCGCTAATGAATCAATGAGACGACGGCAGGGTGAGTCTTTGGTTTCTGTCGCACGCGTAAAGTGTCTACGCGGGAAGAAGGCTAAATTACGGTTGGTTTTGCCTGAGTCGCGTGTAGTATCAAGCCAAGCTTCTACGGTTACAGCAACAGAAGGGGTGGTTGTTTTTTTGAGTGAGTCAGGGAGCGTCGCAATGCAGTCTTTTTTCTTCTGTGAACTACATAGCAAAGGATTGTCTCTGAAAGGAATAGCAGTTAATTGTTCAGAGATGTTGTCTTGGGTAGTCTGATCGGGCTTGAGTTTATTCAAGTTAACTAGCATGGGACTGGTAACATCTATAGAACGCCATTCGTTGAAGAAAGTTTGTTTGTACAATTGACTGAAAACTAATGGCGCACCGACAACAGTTACTATCAGGGGAATAGCGATTAGTGCGCCGAGCAAGGCCTTGAAGTAACCTCGGTAGCGGGGGGCAACTGTACGTTGGGTATTAGAGAGTTTATTTGTGCATTTATCATGGAAGACTTTGTTGAGGCTTTGGATATTATCCTCTGTAATGTTAGTGGTGGTGTTATCTTCGAACGTAAAATCTTTGACTGCCTCGACAAGCTTGTCTGAAAATTCTTCTAGCGTATCATCAACAGCTCGATGTAATGCAGGAACACTGTTAATGTTTTTAAGCTCACGACAAGGCTCATAAACATCGCGCATGAAATTATAAAAATACTGGTGGGTGATGAATTTTTCGATGAGGATGGTGTATTTCCCAGAGTTTTCGCCTTTTTCATCACTGATAAATATCTTCAATTCCGTAGCTGCAGCATCAGGTAGTAAGTCTAATAGTCGTTGGTCTGGTAGTCGTTGGTCTGGGCGAGCATCCTGACCATAAAATTGTTGTCGTAACAGGTATGGACAGGGCTTATCTCCTGATTGAGTTAATATTGAGAGGAGCGATTTTAAGTTCTCAGGTAGTTCGCTTTGTGGTATTTCTCGGAGGCGCTGATTCACATTGTTAAACACAGAGGCATCCATTAACCACCATTCAGAATCTTCGAATATCGATTTTAATGTCGTTTGGCAGACTTCTATGATGCGGTTAAAATTTTCTTCGGCTTGAGTGTATTGTGCAGTGGCGTTGGCGACCACTTGGTTTGTGCATCTTACCGTAGCCATTGTTTCTTCCATCTCGGGGGTGATGAATTCGGCTAGTCGCTGTCCATAGATTCCTTGAAGTTTAACGAGTTTATCTCCAGGGACAGCCTTGTGCTTTGTGAGGTAGAGTTTAGTGTAGCAAAGATAGTGTTCTTCAGGCGTGATATTATCACGAGCTCCTTGGTCGAGTAAGTCTTGTAATTTCTGTCTAAGCCCGGCGGGTATTGAAACTGTGGTCTCACTAAGGAATAATGCGACGGCAGCAATAATAAAAGCACGTTTTTCAGGATGATGTTTATAAGTTTCGTTGAGCGTGCTAAAAGTTCTGATGCACATACCAGATATAATGAGCTGGGACACAAGCTCTTGTGGGTCAAAGCTTGTAATATCAGTTAATATGTCTTTGATTTTTTCGCAAGCAGCTATTTTTTGGAGAATAGCCTCATTCTGGCTAAGTAATTGATACCACTTTCCAAGTCGGGTCTGGAGCAAATGTCCATTGCCCGCAGCCTTTGCCAGAGTATCTGGGTATGGTTCACCGTCGTTATATGTATCACGATCAATTTTACGTAACTGTTCTAGCAACATAGGTTGAATAAACGGATCAGAAATGGTTTGGCTGAGTAAATACCATTTATAACCAGAGTAAACGTTAGCGAATTTCCCGCTATCTTCTTCAAGTAGCGCAGCTAGAAACTCATAATCAACTTGTTCAGTTACTTCGATTTTTTTTCTGTTTTCATCAACTGCCCTCAAATCTGCTGGGAATAAATCACAGCCCTTTTCCAGCAAGTTAAAACAGACTTCAAGCGCTCGCACTTTGAGATCTCCACCAGTCTGTATCGCAGCTAGAAGCGATTTTTGGAAGATGAGAGGTGTTGCAAAATCTTCATCATTATAAATATTGTGAGAGTCAGCTAGGCGTTTAGCAACGGCGATTGCTGCTGTAGGTTCGGCTTTAACTTCAAGATACCCCTGATAGAATCCGGTTATTTCTACGAGTGTGGTATAAGTGTCGACATCTAGTTCGATAGTGTTTTTGAGTTGTTGCAGAGCTGTGGCGAGATGACTGCGTGCACCACTGATGCTTGCAATATCAAATTCACCGTCGATATTGTCAAGTTCATCAACAATAAAGTCACGCCAAATCGACTCAGGCAAATTAACGTCTTCATTTTCGCTAGCGTGGGCATCAATGGCTCGCCAAGCCCCATAGTCTTTTACGATTTGTTGTGCATCTACGTTACTCGCGATGTTTTTTAAGAAATACTGACTTAATATTATGCCAAATAGAATGTTTTGTGACTCTTCTTTCTCTAAAGTACCTTCTTGAAATTTCAAACTGTCTTCATCAAGAATATGGCGTGCAACTGTATTACAGCTTTCAGGCTGCTCGTTGATGATTTTCGCTAAAGTAACAAGAGTCCACCAATGTGTTTTTTGTTTATCAAGAGTTAGTGGGTTGTCTTCAAAGGCATTAATCAACCTTATAAAATGTGGCAGTAGCTTATTGCTATGCGTTTCGAAGCTCTTTTCAACTGTATCCCTCAAAGCAACCTGTAAAAGCACAGTCATCACGGCGACACTATCACAGTTGTCGTTTTCTAGTAGCGCTAATACTCTATCGTAGCCAAGCTCCGCTGCTGCTGCGACAGGGTCGATACCACAACTTTCACCAAGCCAAACCTGATAGTCTGCAGGGCCACTTAATAGATAGGCTTCAACAACTAATTCAGCTGCTCGTTCTTGATTTGCCGTCCAGTACTTAGCTAAGTAAGTTCTGCGTTCTTCAGGCTTTGTCAGCAAGCTCTGCACATGACTCATGCTGAGATGAGTAACATGAGGCTCGTTAAATAACGCCTCACGTAATTGCGGATAATCTCTTGCAACAGAGACTAAAAGTTCAGTGTCTAACGTAAGAATCTTGGTTGAGAATTTTTCCCACAAACAGCGTAGAATGGCATCTTTATTGCTGTGTGTTTGTAATAACCATACCAACTGAAGTAAATACTCAGATAAATTGCTAAGTACATATTTGACGACGGCGGTGGCTTTGAAACGCTCGAAGTTTGTTACATCAGTCACTGTTTTCTCAAAAACCGTGTAAAAAACCCGTAGCATCGTTGCTGCACTATCAAAGTGACGGGAACTATCAAGCAAGGCTAAGCCAAATTCACGATTACCACTTGCTAATTCGACTAATGCATCGCCAGATAAGCGTGCATTGCTAATTAGAGCACTGACATTGATGGGGGGAATGGCATGATGGGTAGACTCTGCAGATACAAGATCATCGCTGGGGTTAGTGTTTGCCTCTGACACAGCAGTGGGTTGGTCTGAAGTCACAACAATTCCAATATCACGGCGACCAATACTCTCAAGACGTGAGCTTAGAGACCTTGTTGCATCATATTCTGCGCGTTTGGCCGAGTTACTAAGAACATCATAAGCAGCAGAAATTTGTTTGAATTCCTCTGCGGCTTTAGCATCTCCAGGATTCTTATCAGGATGAGTTTTTACTGCCTTTTGGTGATAGGCTTTTTTGATAGTGTCAGTACTAGCATCCGGGTCAATGCCTAACACAGCATAGTAATCAGCAGTCGTTTCCCCAAACATTCAAGATACCTCAGTGTGTTCGCCTAGTTTATAGGTCATTATCGGCGCTTTTGGTCAAATTTAAGCCGAATTGTACCCTTGTTAGGGGCTAGTGACAACCATTCAGGTTTTTTTACTCTGCGCTCATTGACGTGTTAGTCTAAAAAGTATACAGTCGCGCCATTCACTATTAAAAAAAAGCATTAGCTGGAGGATTAGGCATGCCAGACCGTAAGCGCCTGACTTATAAGAAAAAATCGAACAAAAAGAAGAAAAAAGCCGAATACATCCCTCTAACTGAGTTCACTGGTAGTGCCATGACAGCTGCAGAGATGACGAAAGTTGCCGAAGCCGCAGATCGTGCTCAACGTCGAGAAGCCGATCGCGCAACCCCAGAATCTAAGGCTCTTAAACAAGGCCCGACCAGAGGCTATGGTTCTGCTTTACCCCGTACCGATAGCGCTGCTTCAAGTGCTTTAGGCGCTAGCATCAATGCCACAGAGGGAGGCGTCGGCGGTATTGAACTGGAAATGATTGAAATAACAACGCCCTCAGAAGAGCGTTCCGCCACCTCATCTGAGTCAACAGACGAAGCTGACGAGATAGTTATCCAGGTTGAGTCGCCACCTGAAGCATCACAGGACGAGCAACGCCTGGTTGACCAGCCTTCGAGTAACACAGATGTTGCTAGTCCACACCCTTATATCCAGGGAGCCATAATTTTTTCGCTTCCGCCCCCACAACCTGAGCGAGAGCCTGCGCCAGGCCAGATAATGCAAGCTAAGGAGGCGGAAGCAATGCGTGCACAGGGCCTCGCTCTCGTGCGCGACGTGGACAACAGTGATGATTCACTGCAAGCCCGCATTCGTCGGGGTATGGTGAAGCACATCGAAGAAGATTTGCTCTGGACGCTGCGCGGCTTAGTGGGAATAAAGGGGCCTTTTGCTTGTGGTATACCAAAGCCTGCCCCCCTGGTATTGTTGCCTGAAAAATCCAATGCCTCACAGTTTACCTTCAAACATCGCGGTTTTGAGGTAACCTGCCATCAGGAGGCTAAGACAGTTACAATGGTTTCATCCCATGATCAACAACCAATCTCCGTCTTTTCACTCAACCATGATCCAATAGTCATAAAACGAACTCGAGAGGTTGGTACTGCGCATGAATTACAAACCCATCAATTAGCTGCGCAGATTGTGCTAATCGATGTGCTTGAAATTAGCCCGAGCGATACTCAAATATTACAGAAATATAATAAGCTTATCGGCATGTTGAACAGCGCTGGTGCAAAGTTTATCTATGATCCTACCCTTGGCTGCGTGACTATTATTCCTAGAAATAGTCGAGATCAGTCGCGTTGGATAGTAATTGCGCCAGAGCGTTGGCGCTATTATGCAAAAGTACATATGTATCCACAACGTCAACATGTGAATACGCTTGAGGGTTTAATCAAGGCGGTTGATTATGGTTTTAATCGACGTGATTTTCGTCCTCACCCTATTAACAGCACCATTGACGATATCTTAAAAAGAATTAACAATAAATACGACTATGACGTAGAGGAATATGTTAATTCTCGGGGTAGCAATGCCTATCTCATCAGCGTTTACTCGTCTCAGTCTCCACTGTCTCAGCGATACCTTTACTCGCCCAGTTCATATAAGCCTGAAGGTGTAAAGCATGATGCAGTCGTCTATAATCCTCGCGGACTGGAACAGGTTTTGTTCAGTGAGTTTGGCTTTACTGTTAGCCTATATTACCGGGAAATTAATCCAACGGCGCCAAAAATATGGGTAGTTGACCATGAGCTTGTGCTGCATCAGAGACGTTCTCATGTTGTGGCACAAAGCGTGTTAAGCGATGTTCGCAGTCCAGACAAATGGAAAAATTTTATTATTCACCGTTTACAGCAAGGAGATAGTGTCGCCTTTGTTGGGCCAGACGCTATTTTAGCTGATCTCACGCTGCAAGTGGCAGAACTGCTTAAAGGATACGAAGATTTGTTGAACCATATTATTTTCAAACTAAGTACTCAGATCAACAAGTTTGATAGAGTGGTTAATAAGGAAAATCAGGCACAAATTATCCATGCAGTCTATGATGAGTTTCGTTCGCGGCAGCCTTTCGAAAAGCGTAAAGCTATAGACGAGTTTGGCGAAGCCAATATCATTTACATGAGTGAGATTCCCTTGGTGAGTGAGTGCAGCAAACGCGCCGGATTTGCTGCTGTCTATGGTAACCCCAATGACGAGACGTTTTGGGAACAGCGTGGTTTAAGTGCTTTCGTTCCATCGGCTCGACAAGTGCAACTAGCCTGTGAAGCTAACGCATTACGTTCCCACGGTTTTCAGTTAGTGGGTGACGTTGAGGCTGGGGATGTTAGTGCTAATGCACTTGTGCGCAGGGACATGGCCGAAAACATCGATGGAAAACTGCTATGGTTTTTGCGGGGAGGGACGAATGATAATACTACCCTAGGTGAGAGTTCACAACCAAGCCACTTAATCCTTGTGCCGGAGGAATCTAATCTCGCCCGACTTGTATTCATGTATGGAGAATTTAAATTTACCTGCGATATAGCATCAAGGGCGATATCTATTATCTCAATAAAAAATAATCAACCTCTTAACGTGGCTTTGTATGAGCCTGATCATGAACGAGTAAGGGATATGTGGCGCGATGAAGGCGTAGATGACAACACACTGTTAAGTGATAGAGTGGCTGTGCAGATAACATTGCTTCAACTACTGAATATTTCAGGTGCCGAAGCGGGTTTAATCAAACGTTATAACCAACTTATTGACCAGTTGAATCAATTAGGGTGTATTGAAATGTATATCGGGACATTTGGTATGGTTATTATTTCCCCAAGGGACTTGAGGTTTGCTACGGTGCGTGATTTTTGCATCAAGCCTGAGCAGATGACACTTAGATTGCAAACGCAGGGTCACATTAAGACCCTGGATGACTTTGAAAAAGCTATCAAGGAGGAGCTTCGACCAACACCAATAGAGACGCTTTTTGATTGGCGAGAGCACCGATCGGGAGAAACTCGTAAGCACCGCGAGAAAGTTGTCAACTATTTTGATAGATGTCATCACAAGGTAACTCACTATCACGTTAGCAGGGCAGTGCTTCTTGAAGTGAATGATGATTCATCTCCAAGAATGCGGCGGTATGTTTATTCTCCAAATGGTCGTAGACCACGTGGACTTGCTTCTTATCGACTTGTAAAATCTATAGCGGAACTAGCTAAGGAAATCGGCATTAACAGACCAGAGTTTGGCTTTAATACGCGTGCAGAGAAACTCTGGATCATCGATTATCGACTGATTATGAAGGATATTACTATCGGTACGGATGGTGATATCCAGAATAATTTATGCAATCCTAAGAACCTCAAAGCATTCATTACCCGTTGTCTTGATAACTGTGATGGGGTTGCTGTGGTAGGGCCGGATGATGTTCAGGAGCTGGTGGTTTTCCATCTTACAACATTATTTACAGGCGATTTAGATAGGTTGGCAGATGTAATCATTCGATCTGATGGCAATTCATCAGCGATTGCGCCGAGTGAGGCATCACAAACACAGCTCCACGAAACAGTTTATGATAGTTTCAACTCAAGGAAAGATAGCAATCAGCGCTGTAGTTTGCCTGAGTTTGGTCAGGAGAATGTTATTTATTTAGGCGTGGAGCCTGCTTGTTCTTACAGCAGGGAAGCAGGCTTCTCGGCATTGGGTCATAACTGGGGGGGTAATTTTTGGTTGCATAAGGCATTGCGGCCTGTCGTTAACTGGGGAACAGCGATTGAATCATATATGCATAACCTTTAATGGTGATGCTACTAAGCTGTAATTCTTAGGGCCAGTTTTTAATCACGACTCCTGGTCCCAAATCCCGTTGATAGTGCTATAATCCTTCAATTGTGAATGGTTGATAGGTAATTCTAGAACTCAATGAAAAAACATTTCCTTATATTCAATCGCTTGGTGTTGGTGGTTGGCCTGTTATTGGGGCTTGTGCCAATGGCGCTTGCCACTTCTGTCAAAAATCTGTACAAGGCCAGTATCCCGGTTGAGTCTCAGTCCCAGAGTCTTCGTGACAAAGCGATGGCCGATGGGCTTGCTCAAGTATTAGTCAAAGTCAGTGGTAATTCTGCTGTGACGACTCTGCCGAAGATCCGTCGCGGTTTGAGCAACAGCAGTGCCATGATGAATAGCTACAGTTACGATGAGAAACGCGACCCTGCCACCGGCGAGCCACAATTGTATTTAACCGTGAATTTTGCCAAGAAGGGTGTTGATGAACTATTACGAAGTGCTGCTCAGGGGATCTGGGGGCGCGATAGACCATTAACAGTGGTGTGGCTCGCAGAGCAGACGCCCCAGGGCAAACAAGTGATTGCCAATGATGGTAATAATTCTGTTCCACAAACCCTGTTTAAAACAGCCAAACAACGCGGCTTGCCGATTGCGTTTCCGTTATACGATCTTGAAGACATGAACAGTGTGGGTGTCAATGATGTCTGGACGCCATTTCCATGGATTTTGCAGCGTGCGTCAGAGCGTTACAATGCAGGTGCTTTGTTAACGGGCCGTATTTTGCCACCAGATGCCAACCATAAACAATGGCGTGGTGAATGGTGGTTTGTGGAGAATGGCACCAAAGAAAATTGGCAAAACAGCGCTGACTCAGCCGATGCTTTGGCGACCGATGCCTTGAATCATACAGCGGATACGGTGGCGGGGCGCTTTGCGAGTTATTCGACAACTAATGAATCAGGCACCTATAAAGTCGCTGTTTATGGGATCAATAGTGTTGTTAGTTATACCCACGCCGATAAATATCTGCAAAATCTCAATGCTGTCAGTGCTGTTGAAGCAGATACTATCGGTCCTGACCATGTGATATTTATCGTGACAGCAAATGGTGGTAAACAAGCTTTAACCCAGGCGATTTCTGTGGACAGAACCTTGATGCCGTTTTCTGATCCGGCAACAGCAGATAACGCTGATTTGACCTATCGGTTGCGCGCATGAAGCGAGCCGATATTCCCAATATCATCACCATTGCGCGGATCATTCTGGTTATTCCTATCCTGCTTGCCTTGATGTGGCAGTCATACACCCTGGCTTTTTGGTTATTCGTTATCGCCGGCGTCAGTGATGCCGTCGATGGTTTTTTGGCGCGGCGGTTTCATTGGATGAGTCGCTTAGGCGGTGTGCTTGACCCATTGGCGGATAAGGCACTGTTGCTAATTAGCTTTATTACGTTAGGGTTTTTAGGGCACATGCCGGTGTGGCTAGTGGTAATGGTTGTGGTGCGCGATATTGTCATCGTCAGTGGAGGCTTTGCGTATCATTTTTTGATTGGGGAATATGATTTTAAACCCACCTGGATTAGCAAGGTGAATACCTTTTTGCAAATCTTCCTGTTGGCATTGACGTTGCTGCAACTAAGTTATTATGTCTTGCCGGCGCATTGGTTGGAGTGGTTGATGGTCTTGGTGTTTATAACCAGCCTCGTCAGTATGTTAGATTATGTTGTGGTATGGGGGTGCAAGGCTATTAAGTCCAGGCGCCAACAAGCCTCTGACAAGCAAGGAGAGCCCCGTGAGTGATAGCAAAAAATGGCTGATACCGGCTGCAATCATTGTTTTATTGATTTTGATCTATGCCTTAACCCCGGTGTTAGAGCCATTTTTGATAGCAGCCTTCCTGGCGTATTTAACCGATCCATTAGTTAACTGGCTACAAAAGTACAAAATCCCTCGTACCCTGGGGGTGGTGATTGTGTTTTTGATCTTAGGCTTGTTGTTAGTCGAAGGTTTGTTGGTATTGGTACCCTTATTACAACACCAAATTACGGTTTTGATCCAAAAGATCCCGATTATATTTAATTGGCTCGAAACTGTCTTCATTCCTTGGTTACACGATAAGCTCGGCATCAATATTAGCCTTAACCTTGAATCATTTGTTAGAGGTTTGACCCAGCATTTACGCCAAGCGGGCGGTACTGCAAGCCGCGTATTGCAGGCAGTGACTAGTTCAGGGATGACTATTCTCGCTTGGTTGACCAATTTAGTCTTGATTCCGGTGGTGATGTTTTACCTGCTACGAGATTGGGGCAAAGTGCTGGATGGCGTGCATAATTTGATTCCTCGCAAGGCAGAGTCCACAGTGGTGGGTTTAGTCAAAGAATGTGATGAAGTCTTAAGCGCCTTCATTCGCGGACAACTATTGGTGATGTTGGGCTTGGGAATTTTATATTCTTTTGGTTTGTCTATCGTCGGTTTAGATTTGGCGTTATTGATCGGTATGATCTCGGGTTTATTAAGCATCGTACCGTATTTAGGTTTTATTGTCGGTATTGTGGCGGCTGGTGTGGCGGCGTTTTTCCAATTTGGGGATGTATTGCATATCGTCTATGTGGCTGTTGTCTTTGGGATATCTCAGAGTATTGAAAGCTCGGTCCTAACGCCATTATTGATTGGTGACAAAATCGGCCTGCACCCGGTGGCGGTGATTTTTGCGGTATTAGCAGGTGGCCAGTTATTTGGTTTTGTTGGTATTCTATTAGCATTACCAGTGGCTGCGGTAATTATGGTATTTATTCGTTATTTTAAACGTCGTTATATGGCAAGTGATTTGTATACGAGTCCAGCAGCGGTTGAAGGAGACCCTGAATAATGCAGCAGCAATTGACCTTGAGTGGTTTGCGCTTACAGGACGCAGCTACTTTTGCGAATTTTTATCCCGGCGATAATCCTCAAGTGGTGGGATTTTTGCAGCAGTGTATGACCAGCGAGCTTGAACAATTCGTTTATCTTTGGGGAACGGCAGGCTCGGGCCGTAGTCATTTATTGCAAGCATGTTGTCATGCTGCTAATGAACAAGGTTTAGGGGCGATGTATTTGCCGTTGGCTGAGGTAAAAAATTTATCTGAAGCCATACTCGAAGGCATAGAGTCCATGGCATTAATTGCAATTGATGATATTGATGTGATTGCGGGATTGCACAATTGGGAAGAAGCCTTATTTCATTTGTACAATCGTTTGCGTGAAGCCCAGTGTCGTTTGATCGTGGCGGGCGATCAAGCCCCAGCCCATCTACCCATTCAATTAGCAGATTTACGTTCTCGTTTAAGTTGGGGAGTAACCTTTCAAGTGCAAGTCTTATCAGACGCTGATAAGATGGCTGCACTACAAATGCGCGCAAAAGTCCGTGGCATGAGTTTACCAGAGGATGTGGGACAGTTTTTATTGCGTCGTTGTCCGCGTGATACCAATGAATTATTTACTATCTTGGATAAACTGGATCATGCCTCCCTCGAAGCCCAACGCCGATTAACCATCCCTTTTGTCAAAGAAGTGTTAACCCTGTAGGTGCGTCATGGTTGCGATTTTAAGTTATCCTAATAAACGTTTAAATAACAAAGCACGTACTGTCGAGGATGTCCTTGCGCCTGACGTACAGGCTGTCATTAAAGACATGTTTGAGACCTTATATAGTACGGAGAATTGCGCAGGGCTTGCTGCCACCCAGTTAGATTTTGAAGAACCCCTAGCTATCACTGTGATTGATGTTTCAGAAGAGAAGGATCAGCCTTATTGTTTAATCAATCCTGAAATCATTGCCAGTGAGGGGGAGACCAATGAGCCGGAAGCTTGTATGTCTGTTTACCCAAGCTATGTCAGTGATTCCGTCAAACGGGCCGAGAAAATCACTGTGCGCTATTTAAACCAACAGGGCGAACAAGTCGAACTCGCCGCCGACGGCTTTTTGGCGAAGTGCATCCAACACGAAATCGACCACCTCAATGGTTACCTTTATATTGATCGCCTCTCCAAACTCAAACGTTCCCGCGCCGATAAGAAGATCGCAAAGGTACGACGGTTCTTGGAGAGTGAGTAGTAATGCCGCTAGTACCGTGACACAAAGAAACCATGAAAACACTAGAAAAAACCGTTATCAGCACCTGGGGAGACACCGGCAAAGCCTGGCTAGAAGCGTTGCCAGAAACTATTGATATGTTGGTCCAGCTTTGGCAGCTGACGGAAGTGAAGCCCGTTGATAATATGAGTTATCACTATGTGGCAACGGCAATTCAAGCCGGTACACGCCCAGTGGTGTTGAAGATCGGGTGTGACAGAAAAGTCATTACGAGTGAATATAATGCACTGCAGCATTATGATGGCGTGGGGGCTGTTACGGTTTATGATTTCAATGAAGCTCATAATGCATTATTGCTACAGCAAGCAATTCCCGGAAATAGCCTTCTCGAGCAGTTTGCTAATAAGGACGATGTGATTGCTCAGTATGCGCAAGCAGTGCAAGGCTTGCATTCTACTTCACAAATCACAAGCGATTTTCCCAAAGTTAACAAGTGGTGTGAAGCGATTGATAGACTTGAGGATCCTCGTGTCAGCCCCAATCTTATCGCTAAAGCCAAAGAATTAACAAACTATTTGCTGAGTTCAGCCACAGACGAATACCTTTGCCATGGTGATTTACATCTGGATAATGTTTTGCAGCACGAGGATGGTTGTTTAGTGATTGATCCTAAAGGTATTGTAGGAGAAATGGCATTTGAGGCTGCCGCATTTGATTTGCTCACTAAAGAAGAAATATCACATTCTGATGCCAAGACTATAATTATTGACCGCGTAGAACGTTTATCCCAAGCTCTGTCAGTCACAAAAGACCGGCTGCTGGCATGGTTCTTTGTCAGAGCGATGATGTCAGCCCAGTGGTTCATTGAGGATAATGGTGACCCAACAGCGAGACTTGCACTGGCAGAGTTGTTGTATGAATTACTTGATAACAAGTTTTGCCTCAAAGACAATGTTGCTGAGACCTATGAAGTGATTGCAGACTGGTATGATAACCACCGCTCCCATGATTTATTCGAGAAGCCGTTACTCGATAAAGTCATTTCCATGCTTCCTGCTAAGGGGAAGGTGCTTGATTTGGGTTGTGGCACTGGATTGCCAATAGCAAAGTATTTTATCGAGCAAGGTTTTGCGGTAACGGGTGTGGAGGGTAGCAAGAATTTACTCGCAAAAGCCCAGCATAATATTCCAACTGCCACACTAATTCATAGTGATATGCGCACAGTAGATTTAGATGAGACTTTCGATTGCATTATTGCGTGGCACAGTTTTTTTCACTTATCACCTGATGATCAACGGCAAATGTTCAGGGTTTTCGAAAAGCATTTAAAACAAAATGGTCTATTATTATTTACCGCTGGTCCTGAAGCTGGTGAAGTTTGGAGTGATAATGGTGGTGAAATGCTTTACCACGCCTCATTATCACCGGACGAATACCACAAGTTCTTGGCTGACCACGGTTTTGAGCTCATTCAACATGAATCCGAAGTTGAATCACTACAAGGTGCGACGTATTGGTTGGGGCGGTATTTGGCGCAATAAAGTTACTTACAATCACTACCTAACCAGCTGATAGCCCGAACGTCCATAATAAACCAAGATATTTGACGGTCTGAAGAATGTATTTGTCATCGTCAGTCACCTTCTTCATCAGTATGGCACCGTGAATATAACTGAGACTTTTTCGGGCGATTCGTTTAGCTTTATGCATGCCATGTATTGGATATAGCAAAGTTATTATTGACTCTTGCCATGTGTCAATAAATAGTCGGATTGCTTGTCTTATGCTCAGTGGCATGCCTTCAACTTCACCTGAAAGAGAAGCAATGGTAGCTGCATACTTTGAGTTAAGAATATAGTCTTCAGTTGCCTTAATGAACGCTTCTAGCTTTTCCTCTGGCTCAAAGACATTATCATCAGCGACTGAAAATATATTAGTATCACAATCCTGATATATCCGTGAAATTACAGCAAGTGATATATCTTCTTTTTTTGAAAAATGGTAAAAGACACTGGCTTTTTTGAGTTGACATGTATCTGCAATCATCGCAATTGATGTGCCATGATATCCATATTGATTGAATAGCTTACATGAAGCATCAATGATTTTTTGATTGGTACGTTTGCTAGTTCTGATATTGTTATCATTGGAACTACTATTCATTATATTAGACATGATTCTTCCTCTCCCTAGGCAACACTTGCTGGTTTTTTGGATTGAGTCCAGCGTTTGATGGTTTTTTCTAACACCTCGGCAGGTGATGGTTTGCTGAGAAAGTCGCTCATTCCAGCATCCAGGCATTTTTGTTGGTAATCTTTGCCATGGGTTGTTAGAGCAACTATCGGCGTTGATTGGTTTTGTCCGTGACGACGAATTAATTTAGTGGCCTCAATACCATCAAAATCAGGGAGTCCAATATCCATGAATATAAGATCGTAATCACAAATCTCAGAAAGATTAACTGATTCTAAGCCTGTCTTGGCTAGTGTTACATCACAGCCGATACCACGTAACAACTCTGAGTTGATTTTTTGTAGCATAGGTGAGTCTTCTACTAATAATACTTTTGTGTGAGTTAACATTTTCATACTCCTTCAAGCAAGAGCCGTCTCAGCTCTTAGGTAATCCAATCATCCAAATTTCTATAACAGAAATTGATTGGCGGTCAATTTACGTTTGAATGTTCAGCAAGCTTTTCAGCCTATTGCTGGCATTCCCTCTGTGATTGTTAGCGGTTAGATGAGTCCTATTTATATCTGCCTAACCAACGTTCACAAGCGTTATGAGACCACGTCTGGAAAAAAGACAAAATAGCTAATCCTCTCTATGCAAATTATCTATAGAGAATTACTATGGAAATTTCTATATTGTAAATTATTAGGGGTAATCTTTATGATTATCATCCGCAATAAAAAAGCATCTATTTATCATATGGTTATTACCCATGAATAGCTCAACTAAATTTTTTTGTTAAAGATTTACCGAATGAGGAAAGATAATTTTTATGATAGGCAATGATTGTGAATGAGATAAAGCGTTCTGTCTTACGAAAATCATGGCAAATGTCTCACATGGTGTAAATAGCAATCCATAGCCTCTACGGGTAGCTATTGTTATGGTTATGCATATTGTTATTTTTCTACTTAGAAGGGCGATTTATCCGATGGATCACCGAAAATATCATCCCTGGCTAATTTGTTTTACTGTGTCACTGTTCTTTCTCTATGTTTTTTTGCAAATGAATGCATTGAATGCTATCAGTGTTGATCTTATTAAAGCCTATAATCTTTCAAATACTGGCCTTGGTATACTTTCAGCCAGTTATCTATTGGCATTAGCCCTATTTTTTCTACCTGTGGGTATACTATTAGATCATTTCTCAATTCGCTATATGATATTGATAGGTATGGGGCTTGAGATACTCGCTGTTTTCTTATTTGCAATGGCGCCAAACTTACTAATTGCGATACTGGCTCGATTTGTGTGTGGGGGGATCCATGCATTAGCTTTCCTCGCGTGCCTTCGACTTGCTAGTCGCTGGTTGCCTCAGCGTCTGGGCCTTGCTATCGGCATGATTGTCACAATAGGTATGGTTGGTGGATTACTCGCGCAGCTACCATTTACCTTACTGTTACATATCCTACAATGGCGATGGGTTTTCATTGTGCTAGGGATTATTGGGATCGGCTTCTGGGGGCTATTTGCCTTTATCATTTATGATAATCCTTCAATGCCTATGGCAGATAGGCCGAGTCATTCGGTTCTGAGTGAGCTTGGACAAGTGATTACTTCCAGCCAAAATTGGCTATGTGCCTTATATGCGAGTTTACTTAATTTACCCTTGATTCTATTAGGTGCGCTGTGGGGGACTCTCTATCTAACTCATGAGACTGGACTCAATACAACTCAAGCTGCCTGGGTGCTATCAATGATATATCTAGGCTTAATGATTGGATCACCTGTAGTAGGATGGATCTCTGATCGTATTCCATCGCGAAAGAAGCCGATGATTCTAGGAGCTTTATTTTCTTTAATTTTGATTTGCCTGATATTCTTTGCATGTCATTTATCGTTTTATATGTTACTGATATTATTTCTCAGTTTAAGTGTAATGACTAGTGCTCAGGTGCTGAGTTATCCGACCATATCTGAGTCTAATTTGCCTTCTGTAGAGAGCACATCACTTGGTTTTGCAAGCATTATTATTATGGGTGGTGGTGCAGTTGCTCAACCTCTATTTGGTTGGCTGGTAGAGCATGGAGTGCCATCTTTTCAGCGTATATTTGGGTTCAATAGTTACCACGCTGCATTCTTCATTATTCCATTGGGGCTTCTTTGTAGTCTTATAATATCAACATTTATTGAAGAGACTAAAGCATCATAGTGCAAGTTCTTTAATACCTGACTTCTGTTTTTCTGATGAGTTTGTGCTGTTGTCACCTGAGAGAGGTGTTTGTTGCTGTTGTGTGGCATTGATCGCTGATGTAATATTTTCAATAACTTCTTCTATCGAGCGATGTCCGACGATACATGAAGCGGCACCTTCCTGTTTCAAAATAAAACCTATGGCAGCTTCGCGTAATTTTTCTGGGGTTTTGTAATGCTCAGTTATCATTTTATTCACAGCGTTTAAAAGCCCATTAACTTTGCCTGGATTCAAGTTAACATTCCAGCGCCAATAATCATCTTCAGTTGGTAAGTCATTTATCGTGTGGAATTTACCGCTTAAATAGCCGCGTTTGAATGGTCCACCTACTAAGATGCCAATGCCATGTTGTCTCGCTAATTCGATTGCTTCGGCACATTGTTTATCAAGTAGATTATACTGAAGCATGATTACATCGATCTGTTGTTTAAGTGCTGCATGGACATGTTCAGGTTCGGCCTCAAAGCTATAACCAATAGACTTAATATACCCTTGTGCTTGTAGTGTTTGTAAAACAGTAATAGCTTGTTGGTCATGAATAACTTGTAAAGAAGGTGCATGTATTAGACAAATATCCACATAGTCAGTTTTGAGTCGTCTGAGGGATTGGGTGAAGTGTTCAACTAAGCGAGCTGGCTCGTAATTAGCTCGATGACTATATTCATCAAATTGTCCCAGTTTAAGACAATAAATTACTTTATCGCGGCGGTTCTCAAACGCTATACCTAATCGTTCTTGCGCTCGGCTTTGAAGGTAGTTGTTTTCATCTTTGTATTGACCGTAAACGGTAGCCACATCAAAGATATTAACACCTAGATCATTAGCCTTCCTAAGCAACTCTATTTGTTCATCATCTGAATCTGCATACCATCGATGCCCACCAAGCTGCCAAGTGCCAAAACCTATAGTGCTAACGTCATAACCGGTATTACCTAATTTGCGATATTTCATAGTGTCCACCTTTCGTTTCTGTAACAGATGTTGATCCCGACCGAATGGTTTAAAGTAACGACTTGGTCAAAGATGGCTGACTAAAGGCGCTATTTATAATCATTTATCGGAAAATTTCGCATTTAATGCTTTTAGTCAAAGCGAGTTTACAGAAATGAGGCTGGTTTGAACAGCCAAAATAGTTGATTTAAACGATAAATTTTACCGAGTGATAGGGACTTTTTTAAACATGTGTCTCATTAGTGTCATTAAAATTTAAGGCATAGATACTGCCAACATACTGATAAATAGAAAATTTTATCCGCTGACTTTGTTTTTGTTTGCTTTTTGCACATTGGCTTCAAGCAAAAATTGATTCTATACTGATCAATTATGATTAATCAGTAGAATTTATAGCTGGCATAATTCTGTATGGCGGCTGATTCTGCAAGAGAACATAGGCCGATATAATGGCTATTCAGCGATTAGCACTAAAAGCAAAATATACCCTTGGCTTTGAGGAGTTAGCTTGGGAAGACGTCAGATCACGTGTAAGGCAGGTAAATCCTGATTTAGTCCGTATCATCGATGAATTTGAGCCCAGCAAAGAGCACACATTTATTTTAGCGAAATATCCTTACGGGTCCTATATTCGCAGTGACGGTGTGAATTATTTTCCTACTGAAACAGGTACACTTGCATCACTAGATGATTCTAGCATGTCTAATCATTTGAAATCGCAATTATCTTATAGTACATCGCCATTAGGTTTGGTACTCGATAAGTGTGTTGAGGTTTTTGCTGAGTCACCAGGTAAAGAGCGATCTATTCCGTTTAAGATATTTGGACAAGGGGTTACTTTTGGCGTATGGGAGTTGATGGAGTTTCCACAGATTTCACTCCGTCAGAATTGGACTTGGGATATTTCAGCAGGTGCAAGATCATTATTCATGCTGACGAGTATTGGTCAGGTTGCTGCTCATGAACGGTTGCAACGTGAATTTAAATTGCGCTCATACGTGCCAGATACTATTTTTGATCATCATAAAATATTCAAAGAAATAGTTCATCATAGCGATACAGACTGGTGCACGGAAGTTTTATTCTTTACTAAAAAATGGCTCGAGCCCAATGACAAAAACCTTGGCTGGATTAAGTTACGTGAATATTGGGCAAGACAAGCATGGTGGCAAATTCAGTATTGGGCCAATCGTGTAACACTGAATTTGAATTGGGAACAATTTATTGCGGAGCTAACACGCCGCAAAATTAAATTGAATGCATATTTGCTTGATACTATTAAGCAGCTTGTCTCGATTGGGACGGGTACTATTACAGGGTTTCGCCCAGTTGATGAAAATGAAATTGTCGCGCCAACAAGCATTATTGAAGATGCCTATTTAGATATTTACCACCTAAAGCGCTATGCACCCATGATAATGCAGCCGGATTTTGTTCTGCCTGACTCAGATACTAAAGCAGTCTATTATTCTCTACAATATCCAACATTACCTGAGAAACCACCGGCGCTTAAAAGCTTTCCAAGTACAATGAAAATGATCCGGCAATTAAAATCTCTGATGGATATTTTTTTGGAAATGATGGATGGGTATCAACCAGTTAATGATGCAAAATTGCTGGACTTTAACGATCATATTAAATTTGATTATTTTCACAATGAAGAAGATAGGCTTGGTTTGATTCGCCCAACCGGTGAGCTTATTATTGAAGACCCAATACTTAAAAGCTGCCCAGACAGATTTAGCAAACGCCCAGCTCCCGAAGGCTGTCACTTCTTTCGTGGCTGTGTGCGCATTTCGCTTGAGTAATATTAAGTAGTTTGTTTCTACGAGTTGATGTTATCTAACTTACCCTAATTTCCCCGCCAATTCCCCTAACCGCTTACCCAAGGCCTTACAGAGTTTCTGTTCGTCATCACTGATGGGGTTTTTGCTTTCAAGGCCGGCGAGGTGGGAGGCGCCGTAGGGGGTACCGCCGGTGGTGGTGGTGGCGAGTTCGGGTTCGGCATAAGGGAGGCTCATGATCACCATGCCGTGGTGCATTAGAGGTAGCATCATACTGATTAGGGTGGTCTCTTGACCGCCGTGCATGCTGGAAGTTGAGGTGAATAGAGCGGCGGGTTTACCAACTAGGGCACCTTCTAACCAGAGAGAGCTGGTGCCGTCGAAAAAGTATTTTAACGCGCCTGCCATATTGCCAAACCGGGTAGGACTGCCTAATGCTAAGCCTGCACATTCTTTGAGATCATCCACGGTGGCATAGGGGGCGCCGGAGTTCGGGATCGTGTCTTCAGTCGCTTCACAGGTGGTGGATACTGCAGGAACCGTGCGGATGCGGGCATTCATCCCAGACTCTTCGATGCCGCGAGCAATGAGTTGGGCCATTTTTTCGGTGGCGCCGTAGCGGCTATAGTAAAGAACGAGGATATCGGACATGGTCGTCTCCTGAGGCAATTGTTTAACCAATGGGCAAGTTGAGGAATCACTCGATGTTTGCCACAATGATAACTGTTTGTTGAATTCAATCTAGGGGATCCATGATAAACCTTTTGCGCCAATGGGGCTATTTTTTTAAGTGCATTTTTGTACGCTTTTTTCGTGATGGCTGTATCTACCGTTCTTCCGCCCTGACCTTTACCTCGCTGTTGGCTATGGTGCCATTAATGTTGGTGAGTGTGTCTATCCTCTCAGCGTTCCCGGTGTTTAAATCCCTCGGCGAGACGGTGCAAAACTTTGTCTTTGCCAATTTCGTTCCCAGTGCTGGGGAAGTAGTAAAAACCTACCTGCATCAATTCGTGCAGCAAGCCTCGCAATTGTCGTTGGTGGGAATTTTGTTTCTGTTAGTCACGGCGGTGTTATTATTATTTACCATTGAACAATCCTTCAATGCCATTTGGCGGGTGCGCAAACACCGCAAAGGGGTAGCAGCATTCATGATGTATTGGGCGGTGTTGACCTTGTCGCCGATTTTGATCGGCGCGAGTTTTGCTGTGAGTACCTATTTATTATCCTTGCCGTTGATTTCAGATACTGCTCAGCACTTGGGTTTTGGTAAGTTACTGTTGACCAGCACGCCTTATATATTGGCGGTTATCACTTTTACGATTTTGTATGTGGCGATCCCTAATTGTTACGTCCCCTTGCGTTATGGTTTCATCGGTGGGGTAGTGGCGGCTATTTTGTTTGAATGTGCTAAGTACGGTTTTACCGCCTATATCAAATTCTTTCCGACTTATGAATTAGTTTACGGTGCGTTGGCGAGTATTCCGTTATTTTTATTATGGCTCTATGTGTCGTGGTTAATTATCTTGTTTGGTGCAGAATTAACTTATGGGTTAACGTTTCACCGTGCACTGCGTACTGACACGCGCTTGCATGCCTTTGCCCACAGTTTTCGTTGGTTGGCCTACCTTTGGCAGGCTCAGACGGATGGCCGTGGATTATCTCTGCGGCAATTGGTGAACCAGGATTTGACGAATTATGATGTTGCCCCGGATGAGCAGATGGAGATGTTGCTCAAGTGCCATCTCGTACAACACACTAATGGCAGTAAATATGTCTTATGCCGTGACTTGTCAGCCTTGAGTTTGCGGGAGCTTTATAAAATTCTACCCTGGAAGTTACCAGAGCTAGACGATTTGCAACAAGATAATCCCTGGGACAAAAAGCTCGCCCAAGCACTAACACCATTACAGTCAAACATGGCCGATGAGTTAGGCATGACGGTAGTGGATGTGTTTCAGCAAGATGGTGGAAAAACTACTTAAGCAGATCATCAAGTTCGACTTCACCATCTACTAACTCATCACTATACATATTGGGTTTTACGCCACCAGCCGTAATCATGGCCAGTAGTAATTGTTTTTTAGTGCCGGTGTGTTTGGCAAAGACTTCCAGCTTGTTGGTTAAGTTCTTGGCGGTAGTTTTATCAATAACAAATGGTGTACGATTGTATTTGATTTCACAAATGGTGATGGTGTCATCATCGCGATCAAACAATAAATCAATTTGTGCGCCAGTCTCCTCAGCCTTCGCGCTAAATTGCCAGCTACCAATGTCTGCGCCGCTAGGGATGTTGAGGCCGGCTTGAATTTGCGGGAGATGTTTATAACAAATCGCCTCAAAGGCAAGGCCAGACCACGATGCCCAACTTTGTGAACCAGATTTAGATTGCCAGTAGTCTGAGCCATGTGACAAGCGCTGGATGGTTTTCAGGTTAGGTTCAACCCAGCGTAAATAGAATAGGGTAAACTCATCGACAACTTTATAGTAACTGCCTTTCTCTTTGTGGCCATAGGGAATGAACTCCAAAATAAAGCCAGCCTCTTGCAGTTCCTGTAAGCGCTGGTGGGTTCGACCACTATCAGGTATATGCTCGGCCTCGATAAGTTCGGTGCGCCTAATGCCCTTGGGTTTGCTGGCAATAGCTCGAATAATATCGATATAGTAATCAGGATTTTTGAACAGTGAGCCAAATAGTCGCTCAAATTCGCTCACCAGCGTACCATCTTTTTGGAAAAATAATTCATCGATATTTTGTACAGCGGATAAGCCTTTTTGTAATAAGGCCCAGTAGTGCGGGATGCCGCCAAGTACCATGTATAAATCAAGAATTTGTTTTTGGCTAAATTTAAGCTTCAATGAACTGACGAACTGATTAATTTCATTCAGTGTAAACGGCGCTAGGCTTATGGTACGTGTAACACGATTATAAAGCCCGCCTTTATTATTGATGATCTTGTTAATGATCCATGAAGCTGATGAGCCGCAAACTATGAGTTTAATACGCTTATCGTGGGACCAATAGCGATTCCAATAATAATCCAACGCTTGCAATAATCCGGAGCGAGGTGTTGCCATCCAGGGGAGCTCATCGAAAAACAATACAATTTTTTTACCCGGTTCTATACGTTCGAAAGCACTGTTTAAGTCATCAAAAGCCTCTTTCCAACGGTTTCTTGCAGCAATAGGAGCGCCGCCATAGAAGGTTAAGCCAATTTGTTTGGCAAATTCTTCCAATTGTTCCGATAGATTGCCATCTTTGAGTCCAGAGCAGTAGAAGAAGACGCAGTCCTCGGTCTGGAAAAAGTTCTTGATGAGAAAGGTCTTACCAACACGGCGACGGCCGTAGATTGCGATGAACTCGGCTTTTGCGGAGTTGAATAGTTGTTTTAACAGCTTCTTTTCTTTATGACGTCCTATGAGCATTCTCTGTACCTTATTTTAACCCGCCATTTATAGAAATTTATAAGTGGCGGGTTATTTAAAAAATCGGTTTAAACCGCCACTTATAAGGTATTATAAATGGCGGGTTAAAATCAGGCAAGTTTTATATTATTTTCGCTATCTTAGTGGTAACCCTTTGATTTCATTGAATAAATATTGAAATAAAGAGAAGGGGGGTTATTTAGGATATTGATTTTACAGGCTATTTATGTCAAAAAATACGTCAAATTCTCTTTGTGACAAAATAACCCGCCACTTATAAATTTCTATAAGTGGCGGGTTATTTGAAAATCTGGTTTAAGCCGCCACTTATAAATCTCGATAAATGGCGGGATATCTTCATAATCGCTCTAGTAAGCCTTGGCAAAAATGATGTGTTTGTCCACTTTTTCACCGGTGAAAATACAAGTACCGCTCTCACTGGGTTGTTCTAATGGTATACATCTCGCAGACACTTTGAGTGGCTTTAAGATCTTCTCGACTTCAGGGCTGTCTACGGCATAACAGCGGACAAAACCGCCGGCGGTGGTTTCGTGCTTTTCGCCTTTAGCAAAAAACGCCTTGAAGTCCTCGAGGTTGGTGACGTCTTGAGTACGTTGATCGCGGTAATTTTGTGCGCGGTTAAATAGTGTTGTTTGAATGTCATCTAAGATATTCAGTACGGAATCTACCAAGTCATTTTGGGAAATTTGCTGACGCTCTTTTGCGCCTTGGTCGCGTCGGTAATAGGTGAGGGCATCATTGTCGATATCACGTGGACCTATCTCTAAACGAATAGGCGCGCCACGTTTGACCCACTGCCAATTCTTTTCGCCGCCGCGCAAATCACGGTCGTCAATATGCACCCGCAGTGGTTGGTGATGATAATACTGTTGGGCTAAGCGAGTTTGTAAATCTCGGCAATAATTTAATACCCGCTCTCTATCAGCGTCTTTGTAAATTGGCAAAATCACAATATGCTGAGGTGCGATTCGTGGTGGTAATACCAAACCGTCATCATCGCTGTGAGTCATGATAACACCACCGATTAAGCGGGTTGATACGCCCCACGAAGTGGTCCATACATGTTGTAATTCACCGTCTTGGTTTAAATAATTAATGTCATAGGCACGCGCGAAGTTTTGTCCTAAGAAATGGGACGTGCCTGCTTGTAAGGCTTTACCATCTTGCATCATCGCTTCAATACAATAAGTGTTGCTGGCACCGGGGAAGCGCTCGGTAATGGTTTTTTCCCCCTTAATCACAGGCAGCGCTAAGACTTCTTCAGCAAAATCTGCGTACAAATCCAAGATCATCAAGGTTTCGTCAACCGCTTCATCGGCAGTGGCATGGGCGGTGTGGCCTTCTTGCCATAAGAATTCTGAGGTTCGCAAAAATAAGCGGGTGCGCATTTCCCAACGCATGACATTGGCCCATTGATTTATCTTCACCGGCAAGTCACGATAGGATTGGATCCACTTGGCATACATGGAGCCAAACATGGTTTCACTGGTAGGACGAATAACATAGGGTTCTTCTAGCTCGCCGGCAGGTTGCAAACCGCCTTTGCCATCTTCAATTAAACGGTGGTGGGTGACAACAGCACATTCTTTGGCAAACCCTTCAATGTGGCTCGCTTCTTTTTCGATTTGGCTTAAAGGGATCAATAACGGGAAGTACGCATTGACATGGCCCGTGGCTTTGAGGCGGTTGTCCAATTGCTGTTGTAGGTTTTCCCAAATGCCGTAACCCCAGGGTTTCACCACCATACAACCACGAACGGGGGAATTTTCTGCCAAATCAGCGGCAGTAATGACTTGCTGGTACCACTCGGGGTAATTCTCAGCTCGGGTGGGGGAGATGGCATTTTTTGCGCACATGATGTTACCTTTTTGTTCATATGAGCGGGTGATTTTAACCCAATCTGTCCTCGAGGGGTATAGGTAGCGACATTCTCTGGTACTTCAATAATGGATAGGTGATTTGGCAGCCAACGCCGGCTATACTTGATTGATTATCAGGGAGTTGGGTGATGTCTGAAATTAGCCATAAGGAACGCAATAGCTATTTATACCTATTAATAGCGCTTGTCACGTTCTTTGTAGTGAATCCCTTCATCGAAGGGATTGCTATGCAACGGTTTGTATTTGGTATTTTGTTTACCTCCGTCCTCGTATTTGCCGTTTATGCCATTATTCACCGACCTCGTTTAACAATCTTTATGGTCATCTTAGTTGCTATCGATGTTTCCAGTTATTGGGCCCACGCTATTTTCGAAGTGCATTGGGCATTAGCCATCATCAAAAACTGCGCGACAATTATTTTATTTTGGGTGGTGACCATTTCGTTATTGATACATATCTTAAGAGAAAAACGCATTACCTTGAGTACCTTATATGGAGCAATATCAATTTATTTGTTAATGGGCTTGTCCTGGGGTTTTCTCTACAATCTTATTGAAATAGCCAATGCCAGTGCATTTGCTTTCCAGGGCATGGAACGTATGACAGAGACAATACGTGAGCAATCGTTTATTTACTATAGTTTTGTTACACTGACGACCCTAGGGTACGGGGATATCACACCGGTATCTGAAGTGGCCAAAACATTTTCATGGTTAGAAGCCATTGTTGGACAGATTTACGTCACAGTATTGATTGCCCACTTTGTCGGTGTCCATGTTGCCCAAAGCGTTAAAAATAATTAGGAGTCCCCATTGAAATTACTGCGACAATGTTTATTGCCCTTAGTGATAGTACTGCTGGTAACCGCTTGTAGTGAAGATTCAAGTCCACCCGCACAGGTTGTGCGGCCTGTTAAAGCGATGACAGTGGGAGATGTGTCCGCTGTAGTTGAGCGTAGCTTTCCTGCCAAAGTTGAGGCTTATCAGGTGGCGGATTTGGCATTTCAGGTCCCCGGACAAATTATTCAATTCCCGGTTAAGCAGGGTGAGCAAGTACAACAGGCGGCGCTACTCGCTAAATTAGATCCCAAAGAATACCAACATCGTGTTGATGAGTTTCAAGCTAAATATGATTTAGCTGTGGTCGAGTTCCAGCGCGCCGAGAAGTTAATTGAGGGTAATTATGTGTCTAAAGCGGATTACGATAAGCGCCGTACCGAAATGGATGTTACCTTAACGAATTTAAATACCGCCAAAAAAGACCTTAATGATACTGTGTTAACGGCACCCTTCGATGGCATTGTTGCGGTGACTTATGTTGAGAGTTTTGAGAATGTGAAAGCCAAAGAAAATATATTGCGCTTTCAAGATATCAGCAAAATTGATTTGGTCATCGATGTGCCTGAAGATGTGATGATCAATATCAGCCAAGATCAGACGGTTGAAACTCAAGCGGTATTTCGTTCTTTGGGGGATAAACCGTTCCCATTAACTTACAAAGAGCACGCAACTGAAGCAGATCCAGACACCCAGACGTATCGGGTTGAGCTAACCATGGAACAGCCCAAGGAATTAAATATCTTACCGGGCATGAGTGCTACCGTACAAGTGGAGATGCCTGATCCTAACGCGGGCCAAAAAGGCCTGTTTGTTGTGCCATCCAGTGCCGTATTCCAAGATGGAGCAGGCCAAGATTCTGTGTGGGTCATAGATAAGGATTCCATGAAAGTTCATCAACAAGCGGTCAAGGTGGGCAAATTGGTGGGCAATAACATCAATATACGTTCAGGGATCAACGTTGGCGATACCATTGTTACGGCTGGTGTGCATTATCTGCGGGAAGGCCAAGAGGTGACACTCATGCGCAAAGGTGAGTTCAAACAATGAAAATCGCTGAGTATTTCATTAAATACAGTGTCATTAGTTGGGTAATGATCATTCTCCTCGCCGGCGGCGGGGTGATTGCCTATGAGCAACTTGGACGGCTCGAAGATCCGGAATTTACCATTAAAGAAGCCAAAGTATTTACCCAATACCCAGGCGCATCACCCAAAGAAGTCGAATTAGAGGTGACCGACCCGATTGAGATCGCCATTCAAGACATGGCGCAAATTAAACGGATTGAGTCTACCTCACGTCCTGGCTTTTCTGACATCAAAGTTGTCATCAAAGATAAATACACCAAGAAAGACTTACCCCAAGTTTGGGATGAACTGCGTCGCAAAGTCACCGATGTACAAAGCAAACTGCCACCAGGAGCAGGGCCTTCGGTTGTCAATGATGATTTTGGTGATGTTTATGGAATGTATTACGCGATTGTTGGCGATGGTTATAGTTATGCTGAACTGAAAAAATACGCGGATTATATTAAGAAAGAGTTATCCTTAGTTCCAGGCGTTGCTAAAGTTGTACTGACAGGCCAACGGCAAGAAGTTATCTACACCGATATACAACGCTCAAAAATGGCTAAATTAGGCATATCGCCCGAGATGTTAGCAAATCTTTTGCAAACCCAAAATGCGGTTGAGTATGCTGGTGAAGTGCGAGTTGGTGATGAGTACGTGCGTATTCAGCCATCCGGGGCGTTTGACAGTGCTGCTGCTATTGGTAGTCTTTTGATCCGAAGTCAAAACTCCAATGCTCTGGTGTACTTGAGTGATGTGGCGAATATTTATCGTGATTATGAAGAGGTCCCGCAACAAATTGTTTACTACAATGACAAGCCCGCCTTAACTATGGGGATCTCGGTGGTATCCGGTGGCAACGTGGTTAAAATTGGCGAAGCGGTAAAGCAACGCATGGAGGAGGTTTCTAAGGTTGTGCCAATTGGGATTGATGTGCAACCAATTTATTTACAACCCGATGCAGTCTCTAAATCGGTTAATGGCTTTATTGTTAGTGTGGGAGAAGCCTTAGCTATCGTGGTCGCAGTGTTATTGATTTCCATGGGTTTGCGTTGCGGTTTGATTATTGGCGGCGTGTTAATGCTAACGGTCTTGGGCACGCTGTTGTTCATGTATTTTTTTGGCATTAGTCTTGAGCGGATATCACTAGGCGCATTGATCATTGCTTTGGGAATGTTGGTGGATAATGCCATTGTGGTGGCGGAGGGGATCTTAATCAAAGTCCAACAAGGGGTGAGTCGTCTGCAGGCTGCCAAAGACGTAGTTGGTTCAACCATGTGGCCATTATTTGGGGCTACGGTGGTGGGTATACTAGCCTTTGCGGCTATTGGTTTATCCCAAGACTCTACGGGTGAATATACTCGTTCATTATTCTACGTGATATTAATTTCCTTGATGTTGAGTTGGTTCTTGGCCATTTCGGTGACGCCGTTATTGTGTTATTTGCTATTGAGGCCTAGTTCTTCTGAGGATAATAAAGATCCCTATGCGGGAATTATTTATCGGAGTTACAAACGCTTTTTGATAGCTTGTATCCGTTTTCGTTGGCTAACGCTCATTGTAATGGCGGCAATGCTTGCGGCATCGATTTATGGGTTTGCGTTTGTGAAGCAAAGTTTCTTCCCGGATTCAACCACACCGATGTTCTACGTTAATTATTGGCGTTCCCAAGGGACGGATATTCGCGCCACCGAAAAGGACATGCTTGAGATCAGTGAGTATGTTCGTCGTCTCGACGGGGTGAAATCCGTCACATCGGTGATTGGTGGTGGTGCACAGCGGTTTATGTTGGTGTACTCGCCGGAAGACTCCAATACCAGTTATGGCCAGTTGTTAGTCGAAGTGAACGATTATCACGATATTGCTAAGCTCGAGAAGCCTGTCAAAGACTATATTCTCAAGCATTATCCTGACTCAGAGCCTAAGACTGAGAATATTCGTTTAGGTCCCGGACGTACTGCTAAGATTGAAGCCCGGTTCAGTGGACCTAATGCCAAAGTATTGCGCCAACTAGCCGGACAAGCCGAAGCTATCATGCACGACAATCCCAATGCCGGTGATATCCGTACCGATTGGCGTCATCGCGAAAAAGTCATTGAGCCAGTGTACTCTGAAATTTTGGCCCGTAGTACTGGTATTTCGCGGGTGGATTTGAGTAATGCGTTGGAGATGGCATTTACCGGTATTCAGGCAGGGCTGTATCGGGAAGATGATGAATTAATTCCTATTATTTTGCGCCACCCCGATGAAGAGCGTTTAGACATTGCTAATATCACTGATCTACAAGTATGGAGTCCGTTATTAAGTAACTGGATCCCCGTTGGACAAGTGGTGGAGAAGTTCGACACCAAATGGGAAGATGCCATTGTTAAACGCCGTAATCGTAAGATGACCATCATTGCCTCAACGGATCCAATCGAAGGCTTACCCAGTGTGCTGCAGCGTCAAATCCAAGACAAAATCGAAGCTATTCCCTTACCAGATGGTTATACGATGGAATGGGGCGGAGAATATGAAGATTCCCATGATGCACAGGTGGCCCTCGGTAAAAAATTACCGCTGAGTTTCTTTGGCATGTTTTTGATTGTTATTCTCTTGTTTAAGTCCTTGCGTCAGCCGGTGATTATTTGGTTATGTGTGCCGCTGTCATTCATTGGGGTGACCGCGGGGTTATTAATTACAAATCTCGAATTTGGCTTCATGGCTTTGCTGGGCTTCTTGAGCTTATCGGGGATGTTAATCAAAAATGCTATCGTGCTGGTGGACCAAATTGATTTGAGTATTCGTGAAGGACAAGATCCCTATGAGGCAATTATTGATTCGTCAGTCTCACGGTTTCGTCCCGTGATGTTGGCTGCAATCACGACGGTACTCGGGGTAATACCCTTACTCTTCGATGTCTTCTTTGCCAGTATGTCGGTAGTGATTATGTTTGGTCTAACGTTTGCAACCGTATTAACACTGGTGGTTGTGCCGGTGCTGTATAGTATTTTTTTCCGAGTGCGGTCGCATTAGTGGCTAGTTGTGAAAGAAATAAGTAAAGATACCTAGCATAACTGACATTGAAACAACGGCTGATCCAAACATCGCCCCCATGCGTACAGTCAGTTGATCTTTCAGTTCATGCATGTCAGTTTTTAGCTCCAATCGTAGATCTTGCATGTCAGTTTTTAGTTCTAAGCGCAGATTTTGCATATCTGATTTGAGAACATTATGTAAGCCATCAACGTCTTTTTTGGTCGCTAACTCAGTCTCCGCATCACTAAAGGCTTGCTCCAAGGCCGTGGCTTGAGCTTTGGCTTGGTCCTCGTTAAAGCCTCCTTTACGGAGGTTCTCGATGTAGATCCTGCTGTTGAATAAAAACCGTTTCATCGCTCTAATTCCTGGTTTCATGGTGTGTTCCTGTGAAGAGTATAACGCTAAACATTCCCAAAGTCATTATTCTACAAAGAATTTATTATAAATCAATACGATAATTTACTTTCTCATTAAATCCCTTTTCTTTAGCCAAAATTCGGTTATAATAAGCGCCAAACTGTTCTACATGTGACCAAAAAAGGAAAAGAAACATGCCTATTTACGAGTACAAATGCAAAGAATGTGGCCATAATATGGAAGCTTTGCAAAAAATCAGTGCAGCACCGCTCACTGACTGCCCTGAATGCAATAAGCCAGGACTCGAGAAACTCGTCTCCGCAGCGGCGTTTCAGCTGAAAGGGGATGGTTGGTATGTGACGGATTTTCGCGATAAGGGTAAATCAGCCGATACTGCTGGCACTAAGGCCGGGAGTACAAGTGTCGCCGAAACAACCGCTACTGGCACAGAAGCCTAAGGCCTGGTAAGATTCTCGGTTCTTTAGAACACGAGAAGGCACACAAAACATGCGAACACACACCTGTGGCGAGGTCACTGAAAAGGCTACCGATGAGACTGTTACCCTATCTGGCTGGGTTCACCGCCGCCGCGACCATGGCGGGGTGATTTTTGTGGATTTGCGCGACCATACTGGGCTCGTGCAAGTGGTATTCGAACCCGAGAATCAAACCGTGTTTGCCAATGCCGAAAAACTCCGTAGCGAATATGTCATTAATATTGTAGGTCGCGTGCGCGTGCGTCCTGAGGGCATGATCAACGACAAAATGGCCACCGGTAAAATTGAAGTGGTCACGGAACAATTAACCATCCTTAATAGCTCAGCGCCACTACCTTTCCCCCTTGATGAGCACTATTCTGTCGGCGAAGAAGTGCGGTTACGCCATCGTTATATTGATTTGCGCCGCCCGGAAATGTATCAGCGTTTTAAATTACGTCACAATGTTATCCGCGGAATTCGTGATTATCTGAACCAACAGGATTTTCTCGATATCGAAACCCCCATGCTGATGAAAGCCACCCCAGAAGGGGCGCGGGATTTCTTGGTGCCGAGCCGTACGCAACCCGGGCACTTTTTCGCATTACCCCAATCACCACAATTATTTAAACAATTATTAATGATGTCGGGCATGGACCGCTATTATCAAATCGTGCGTTGTTTTCGTGATGAAGATTTGCGGGCTGACCGCCAACCGGAATTCACCCAGCTTGATGTAGAGATGGCCTTTACTGATGAGCAAACTATTCAAGATTTGATGGAAATCATGATGCGCGGTTTATTCAAGGATTTGTTGCAGGTTGAATTACCCAACCCATTCCCACGCATGACTTATGCTGAGGCGATGTCTCGCTACGGTTCGGATAAACCGGACTTGCGGATCCCATTAGAGTTGGTTGACTTGGATGATGTTGTGGGTGACGTTGAATTCAAAGTCTTTGCTGACCCAGCCAACGATGACAAAGGACGCGTGGCGGCGCTGCGTTTACCTAAAGGTTGCGAATTACTGAGCCGTAAACAAATCGACGATTACGGTAAATTCGTTACGAATTATGGTGCCAAAGGCCTAGCCTATATTAAAGTCAATGATCGTAACCAAGGCATGGATGGCTTGCAATCGCCTATTTTGAAATTCTTAACCCCCGAAGTGGCTGAAGCCATTCTTGAGCGTACCCAAGCTCAGACGGGGGATATTTTATTCTTCGGCGCTGACAGAAAATCAATCGTTGCCGATGCATTAGGCGCATTGCGGGTGCAACTGGGCCATGATCTGAATCTCCTCGAAGGTGAATGGGCACCGTTGTGGGTAGTTGACTTCCCGATGTTTGAAGAAGGCGATGACGGTAGTTTAACGCCGTTGCACCATCCGTTCACGTCCCCGGTGACAGATGATCCTGAGGCGTTGTTAGATAATCCCGGCGAGATGTTGTCCCGTGCATATGACATGGTACTAAATGGCGTCGAGTTGGGGGGTGGTTCCATTAGGATCCATGACCAAGCCATGCAACAAGCAGTCTTTAAGATCTTAAACTTAAGCCCAGAGCAGGCTGAGGAAAAATTCGGCTTTTTCTTAAATGCCCTCAAATACGGCTGCCCACCTCACGGAGGGATTGCTTTTGGTCTTGACCGTATTGTGATGTTAATGTCAGGCTCGGATTCCATTCGCGACGTGATCGCTTTTCCGAAAACTCAAACGGCAAGCTGCCCATTAACACAAGCGCCTTCTGCTGTAGAAGATGTACAGTTACGGGAATTGGGAATAGCATTGCGTAAACGTGAAAAAGTATCAGCATAGGGGGAGACAATGGCCGGCCACAGTAAATGGGCGAATATCCGCCACAAAAAAGCCAAAGAAGACGCGAAACGCGGTAAAATTTTTACGAAACTTATCCGCGAGATCACAGTAGCTGCTCGTATGGGTGGTGGTGATCCGGACGGTAATCCACGTTTGCGTGCTGCCATTGATAACGGCTTATCCAATAACATGTCCAAAGACACCATTGATCGTGCCGTGAAGCGCGGTGCCGGTGGTGGCGAAGGTGAAAATGTTGAAGAAATTATTTATGAAGGTTATGGTCCAGGCGGTGTTGCCGTCATGGTGGAGTGTATGACAGATAACCGTAACCGCACGGTGGCAGAAGTACGTCATGCCTTCAGTAAATGCGGCGGAAACTTAGGCACTGATGGCTCCGTGAGTTATTTGTTTAGCAAACAAGGCTTGATTATTTTGCCAAGCGGCACTGACGAAGAACATGTGATGGAAGTCGCCTTAGAGGCGGGTGCAGAAGATATTTCATCAAATACCGATGGTACTGTTGAAGTGATCACAACACCAGAGACGTTTGTTGATATTAAGACAGCATTGGTTGAAGGGGGCTTTACCCCAGATAGTGCTGATGTCACCATGATTGCGTCGAATGAAGTGGCGGTTGACACCGATGGTGCCGAAAAACTGCTACGCTTGTTGGATATGCTTGAGGATTTGGACGACGTACAAAACGTTCATTCTAATGTCGCATTCCCTGACGATTTTGAAGGTTAGTATTACGTAACAAAGGATTGTAACAATGGCTATTATTTTGGGAATTGATCCCGGCTCACGGATCACGGGCTACGGCGTGATTCAACTTGATGGTAATCGCCATCTCTATGTCACCAGTGGTTGCATCAAAGTGACCGGTGATGATTTGGACCAGCGTTTGCATCAAGTGTTTACAGGTATTGCTGAGGTTGTCCATACCTACCAACCCATGGAAGCCGCTATTGAGCAAGTGTTCATGCATCAAAACCCAAACAGCGCTTTAAAACTCGGCCAAGCGCGAGGAGCCGCCATTGTAGCGGCTGCGAATGCGGGAATGAGTGTGGCGGAATACTCTGCTCGGCAAGTCAAACAAGCCGTGGTTGGTTATGGGGCCGCCAAAAAAGACCAAGTCCAACACATGGTCAAGACGCTGTTAAATTTATCCGGTACCCCCCAAGTGGACGCAGCAGATGCATTAGCCGTCGCTTTGTGTCATGCTCAGAGTCGTAAGATGAATCAATTATTGCAACGGGACAAATCATGATCGGCAGATTAAAAGGCATTATTATAGCGAAACAAGCTCCCCAGTTATTATTGGACGTGAATGGCGTGGGCTATGAAATCGACGCCACCATGGGGACGTTTTATAACTTAGCTAATGTGGGTGAAGAAGCGGTTATTTATACCCATTTTGTTGTGCGAGAAGATGCGCAACAGTTGTATGGTTTTCGTGATGCGTCAGAACGACAGTTGTTTCGCACCTTGATCAAAGTCAATGGCGTGGGGCCGAAACTTGCTTTGACGATTTTATCCAGCATTGAGCCTAATGATTTTGTTAAATGTGTGATGGATAACAATACCCAAGCTCTGGTACGCTTGCCAGGCGTCGGCAAAAAAACCGCTGAGCGTTTGATTATCGAGATGCGTGACCGGTTGGCGGATTGGCAAGGTAGTGAGGGCACAACCACCAGTAGTGCGGTGGTCAGCAGTGTTATTGAACCTATTCAATCTATCATGCAAGAAGCCATCAGTGCGTTAGTGAGTTTAGGTTACAAACCCCAAGATGCCTCCAAAGCTATTTCCAGGGTTAACGAAGAAGGCAAATCCAGCGAAGAATTAATTCGTCTGGCGCTACAAGGAATGAGTTAACCCCTTATGCTTTTTGCCAAAACATGTTTAAATTCGTTAGAGAGGTTAAGGAATTTATCATGCTTGAAAGTGACCGATTAATAACCAGCGGTGCCCAGAATGAAGACGCTGTCATCGACAGGGCCATTCGCCCCAAACAATTAGCCGACTATATTGGCCAGCCTGCGGTCAGGGACCAGATGGACATTTTCATTGGCGCTGCCCGCGGTCGTCATGAAGCATTGGATCATGTGTTGATTTTTGGTCCTCCAGGCTTGGGCAAAACCACGTTGGCGAATATTGTTGCCACTGAGATGGGGGTTAACCTCAAACAAACTTCCGGCCCTGTGCTCGAGAAAGCCGGCGATTTAGCGGCGCTCCTCACCAATCTTGAACCCAATGATGTGTTATTTATCGATGAAATTCATCGTTTAAGTCCCATGGTCGAAGAAGTTCTTTACCCCGCCATGGAAGATTATCAATTGGATATTGTCATCGGCGAAGGTCCTGCAGCCCGTTCCATTAAGTTAGACTTGCCGCCGTTTACTTTAGTTGGTGCAACGACCCGCGCGGGTTTGTTAACCTCACCCCTGCGAGACAGGTTTGGTATCGTACAACGCTTGGAATTCTATAGCACCCAAGACTTAACCCATATCATTGCGCGCTCAGCGAATATCCTTGGCGTTACCATCGATGAAACCGGCGCTAGCGAAATTGCCAAACGCTCTCGCGGTACGCCGCGTATTGCTAATCGTCTCTTGCGCCGGGTGCGGGATTTTGCTGAAGTAAAAGCCGACGGTGCTATTGTGCAAACCATTGCGGCACAAGCGTTAGATTTATTGGATGTGGATGGTTGCGGTTTTGATATGATGGACCGCAAAGTATTACTGGCAATGATCGAAAAATTTGACGGTGGTCCCGTTGGTGTCGATAGTCTAGCGGCCGCCATTGGTGAGGAGCGGGGGACTATTGAAGATGTTATCGAGCCATATCTCATTCAACAAGGTTTTATGATGCGTACCCCAAGAGGTCGGGTAGCAACCCGCCATGCGTACGCGCACTTTGGCTTACATTTACCGGCAAACCAACAAACATTGGATCTTGAATCTGACCAAGCGTAGGAGGCACACGTGGAAGCACACCATTCAATTATCAGTTTTATTGTCGCGGCAGGTCCGGTGGTCAAATGTGTGGTGGCACTGCTACTCGCCGCCTCGGTTCTTTCGTGGACCTTGATTATTCAACGGGGTAGCTTCTTAAAACGTACCCGCAAATCAGCTCGGGCCTTTGAAGATCGCTTTTGCGGTGATGTGAGTTTAAATAATTTATACGCGGGCCTTAATCAGCATGAAGCCAATCTTGCTGGGCTTGAGAAGATCTTTTATCAAGGTTATCGCGAATACATGCGCTTGCAGCAACAAACCCATTTGCCCCCAGACGGGATAATGGAACGGGTGCAGCGGGTGATGAGTATTGCCAGTGCCCGGGAGAGTGAGAAGCTTGAGCAACATTTACAAATGCTCGCGACGATTGGCTCTACCAGTCCTTATGTCGGCCTGTTTGGTACCGTGTGGGGGATCATGACGTCGTTCCAGGCCTTAGGCCAAGTACAACAAGCGACGATTGCCATGGTAGCACCGGGTATTTCAGAAGCCTTGATTGCCACGGCCATGGGCTTGTTTGCCGCTATTCCAGCAGTGATTGCTTATAATCGTTATGCCAACCATGCGGACAGATTAATTCACCGCTACGAAACCTTCCAAGCCGAACTCTATGATGTGCTCGCCCGTCAGTGCCAACAGGAGACAGCCTAATGGCACGCTCCCGCAAACGCTTGTTGGCAGAGATCAATGTCGTACCCTACATTGATGTGATGTTGGTGTTATTGATTATTTTTATGGTGACCACACCGTTACTGTCCCAAGGGGTTAAAATCAATCTCCCGCAGGCGCAAGCCGAAGCCCTATCCACTAAAGAAGACATTCCTTTGATTATTTCGGTAGATGCAAAGGGTGCTTACTATTTGAATGTAACCGATACCCCGGATGTGCCCATGAGTCCTGATGCATTGGCGACACGGGTGGCAGCTGAGGTACAAATCGCCAAACAACAACATCACCCACGCATGGTTTTGGTCAAGGGCGATAATGATGTCGATTATGGTAAGGTCGTCCAAGCGATGGTGTTATTGCAACAAAGTGGGGTAGAGAATATCGGTCTTATGACCAAGGAGCCAGCAAGGACGCGTCATGGATAAACGTTTTAGTTTCAAAAAAGCCTTTATGATAGCTCTTAGCTTACATGTTGTGGTGCTAGCAGCATTAGTTGTCACGGGGCGTTTTTCTCCAGCTCCCAGTTTACCTGCAGTGGCGCAGTCGCAAAAAGTCGATATCGTCAAAGGTGTAACTATCGATCAAACCAAAGTTGAAGCAGAAGTTGCCAAAATCAAACACCTACAAGCGAAAAAGCGCGCCGACGAAAAAGCTTACCTACGCAAACTAAACGAACAAGCTGCCGCTGCAAAACGCAAACAAACCCTTGCCCAACAAAAGGTGAAACAACTCAAAGACAAACAAGCCAAGCTTGCAAAAGAGTCCCAAGCCAAACAAGCCACTGAGAAAGCCCGTCTCGACAAACTCAAACAACAGCAAATGAAAGAGCAGCAGCAACTGGCGAAGCTCGAGAAAGAAAAGCAACAAGCCATCGCCGCGCGCAAAAAACGTCTCGAAGATGACTTGCGTCGAGAAACCGAGGCCATGATGCAACAGCAATTGGCTCAAGAAGGGGAGCAATTGAATGCGGTGCGGCAAAAACAATTGCAGTCACAAATTGCCAAATACACCACCATGATTAATCAACAAATCAGCCAAAACTGGATTGTGCCTGATAACAGCAAAGACCTAAGCTGCTTGTTTCTGATTAAGCTGGCTCCCGGTGGTATGGTGGAAGATGTGACGCTGCTCAAATCCAGTGGTGACCCGGTCTTAGATAGGTCTGCCCAAGCAGCAGTCTACAAAGCATCGCCTCTGCCCGTTCCGAATGATCCGGCGTTATTTAAGACTTTCCGTGAAATCCGCTTGAATGTGCATCCGGCGTGATGGTGAGTCTCTTTGCTAGTAATTAACTGTTTAAATCAGATAGTTAGTAACGGCGCTCCTTAACTGACAATAGGACTTGCTAGGGAAGGTTGCATTGTTCAGTTAACAAGCGCATAATGCGGCCTTATTTTACCCAATCCATAGTTTAATTATAATAGTCGGGGAGTTTTAGTATGTTTTTCGTTAATCCTAATGCTGCATTCAAAGGTAAATCAGTTGAGCAAATATCTCAAGCGATAGCCTGCTATCGAAACGGCGATGCTTCTGCTGCCATCACACATTATCGCAATGCGCTGGCTGATGAATCGATATCCATAGCCAATAAACGTTTAGCCCATGAAAAGCTTGCAGCTGCCTATTTGTCACTCGAAAAGACAGACTTAAATTTACGATTAGCCGCGTCCCACTATGAGCAAGCCGTTTGGAATTGTAATCATGAGTTAACACAACAGATTGAATACTATAAGCATCTGATACGAATTTATCGACAGTTAATAAGCCTCAGCGATGATCCCAAGCCTGACATAAATAAATCACAAATAATGGCGTCCTATAAGAGTGAGGAAGAAAAATATATCAACTATGTAACAACTCTGTCACGTGATGGCCCCAAACAAGCTAAAACCTCTTCGGCTCCTGTTACACCAATGCGTATAATGCCGGCATCTGAAACTTCGCGAAAACTACCCTCAAGCTATAGGATGTTGGGCTCTCTGCGATCTCACCCTGGAGCAAGTCCGCTACACGTGCCATTAACACGGTACTCTGCTAGTGAAGTGTTTGGTACATCATCGGAAGCCGCACAGACCACGGAAGCCATGGCCTCAGTTGGCGATAAACGACCTCGTGATAACTCAATAGCATCCCTACTTGTGTCGAAGCCACCAAGGCGCTTGCCCTTAACACGGGACACTGCTAGTGAAGTGTCTGGTACATCATCGGAAGCCGCACAGACTACGGAAGCAATGGCCTCAGTTGGCGATAAACGACCTCGTGATAACTCAATAGCATCCCTACTTGTGTCGAATCCACCAAAACGCTTACGATCAACACGGGACACTGCTAGTGAAGTGTCTGGTACATCATCGGAAGCCGCACAGACCACGGAAGCAATGGCCTCAGTTGGCTATAAACGACCTCGTGATAACTCAATAGCATCCCTACTTGCGCCGAAGCCACCAAGGCGCTGATTTCGTGTCCCACTAGCAACTTGCTAACGTTCTAAACGTTAACACTATTAACGTTCTGAGCGTTAGCTTATCAAAAGGGGCCTGTCATTGGATAATAGCCAGTTGAATTTATGTGGTTTTTAAAGTCTTTCACCAAAGAGAACCTCACTATCATTGGACAAAATTCATTTGCTAGTCAACGATTGACGGGTATGAGCTTAGAGGATTTTTTGTTAGCAAAAAATTTGCAGGGGACAGAGCTGACGTAAGTTCTACAAGGGGGTTCTATCACTCGTCGCCTCTTCCCCCTCTCTCCGATACCAAGTAGAATGATGCCCAGTCTTAGTAATGCAACGGTGAAATTGTGCGCAAATTATTAACCACCTTCGGGATCCTCGCGAGTTTATCGCTGTTACTGCCGAGCCCGGCTTACAGTGCTCTTGATATTGAATTGACCAAAGGGGTCGTGGCTGCCATTCCTATTGCTATCGTGCCGTTTGCGGGCGGTGAGGAGGCGAAAGCTGTCACCGATACCATTACCAGTGATTTGGAGAACAGTGGACGTTTTACCAGCCTCGACGCGGCGAAGATGACCCAACAGCCCCACAAAGAATCCGACATCAATTATGGTTATTGGCGCAAATCCGGTGCTGAGGATATTATTATCGGCGAAGTGACCCATTCAATGGGCAAATATAAAGTCAATGTTGCATTGTACAGTGTGTTTGCTAATCAAAGTACCGATGGTGCCAAGCCAAAAGAGCATTTGATTTTTTCCCAGGAGTACACGGTTAACAAATCTGAGTTGCGGCGCTTGTCCCACCACATCAGTGATGAAATTTATCAACATTTGACCGGCGAGAAGGGGATTTTTTCTACCCGTTTGGCGTATGTTCTCGTCCAACGACACCCCAAAAAACCTACCCAGTACCAATTGGTCATCGCTGATGTGGATGGTGTGGAGCCGCGGCCAATTTTGACCTCGGACCAACCCATCATGTCACCAGCGTGGTCACCAGATGGCAAACAAGTGGCCTATGTGTCTTTTGAGAATCACCGGGCGAAGATTTATATCTCAGATATTGCCACGGGCAAACGGCGTTTGGTGTCGAATTACCCAGGTATTAATGGCGCGCCTGCTTGGTCACCGGATGGTAAATCATTGGCCATGGTGTTATCCAAAGACGGCAGTCCAAATATTTACATCAAGAACCTCGATACCGATCAATTAACCCAAGTCACCCGGGATTGGGCCATTGATACTGAGCCCCATTTTGCGCCAGATGGCAAAAGTTTAGTCTACACCTCAGACCGTGGTGGTTCACCTCAAGTCTATCAAGTGGATTTAGCGTCAGAGCAAACCCAGCGCTTGACCTTTGATGGCCGTTACAACGCCCGTCCGAGCTTAACACCCGATGGCAAGCAATTATTGGTATTGCATCGCAAAAACAGCATGTTTGGTATAGCGATGTTAGATTTGAACAGTAATGGCGTCATTGAGTTAACCAAGTCTGGTTTGCATGAATCACCCACGCTGGCACCTAATGGCAGCATGGTAGCATTTGCCACCAATCTTGGTTATCGTACAGTACTAGGGATGGCCTCGACTGATGGCAATGTGACCTTACGTTTGCCGGACCAACAGGGGGATGTGCAAGATCCCGCTTGGTCGCCCTTTTTGAATTAGGAGAGAGTGAATGAAAACCATTAAATTATTCGCAGCGACGGTAATAACCGCAAGTGCTTTGGGCTTAGCTGCCTGTTCCAGTACATCGGATAAACCTGCCGATTTAGAAGTCGTCAATGCCAGTCAAGCCGCTGGTGGCAGCAATGTACAGACCGCCGGTCTTGGTGCTGACGGTCAATTTAATAGCAATGACCCAATGGCAGCGAAATTGGGACTCTCACGCAATACGATTTATTTTGGGTTTGACAGCAGTAATGTGGCTAATGAGTATCGCGATGTGGTGCAAGCCAATGCTCAATACCTCCGCGCTCATCCCAATGCTCGCGTACGACTTGAAGGCAACACTGACCCCCGCGGCAGTCGTGAATACAATGTCGGTTTAGGTAATCGCCGTTCACAACAAGTGGCAGATAGTTTATTAGCCCTTGGTATTCCTGCAGAACAATTGGTAACGGTGAGTTATGGTCAGGAGCGCCCAGCATTACTGGGTAATACGGAAGAAGCCTACCGCGCTGATAGACGGGTAGATATAGTGTACGAGGTGAGTTAATGATGAAACGACTATCAGTACTAATCATCGCGAGTAGTATTACTGGCGCCGCTTTGGCGGATGCGCCAGTGTTCTACGGTCAACAAGGCAGTGGAGCTGTACCACAAGATCAAACAGTCTCTCTGCCAAGTCCTGAATTACTCAGTAAAATGAAACCCACACCCATGGGACAAGCGGGTAATCATCAACAAGCGGTGCCAGATCAGCAATTTGTCTCAGCCGAACCCCAGGGTAGTCAATTCGGTCAAGTGGATAAGATTGCGGCGCTCGAGCAACAAGTGCGTAGCCTCAGAGGCATGGTAGAAATCCAAGGTCATGAAATCAAACAATTACAAGCGAGTCAGCGCAGTCTGTACAGTGATTTGGATCAACGCATGCAATCAGCAGTAGGTGGTAGTCAAGCGTCTCAAGCGCCGATGGATGTGAGCAGTCAAACCTTGGCAGCAAATCAGTCGCAAGCAGATGACGGACCCAGCACCACGGGCAAAAACTCCAAAGACATGGCGAAAGAGCAACAAGCTTACCAAAAAGCCTATGACTTATTGCGCACCAAGCAATATACCAATGCCCAGCCAGCCCTTGAGGACTATATCAAACAATACCCACAAGGCATGTATGCGGTGAATGCCCATTATTGGCTGGGGGAATTGAATTTGATTTCTGGCAACAGTGAACAAGCAAAGATGGAATTCAATACGGTTATCAAAGATTATCCTAGCTCTAAACAAGTCTCTGATTCGATGTTGAAGCTGGGTTATATCCTTTATGACCAACAAAATTGGGATCTCGCTCGCAAAGAGCTGGATCAAGTGGTGAGTCAATTCCCGAATACCTCATCAGCCTTATTAGCAAAACAACGGTTACAACTGATTGAACAACAAGGTCATTAACAATAACAACAATGGACTGACCCAATTACGTATTACTGAGATTTTTTACTCCTTACAAGGTGAAAGCAACACCGTGGGATTGCCCACGGTGTTTGTGCGTTTGACAGGTTGTCCTCTGCGATGTGGTTATTGTGATACGGCCTATGCCTTCAAAGGCGGGCAGATGATGAAACTCGAGGACATTCTTAATGACGTCGCCAGTTACAATGCCCGTTATGTTACGGTTACAGGGGGTGAGCCATTAGCACAACCTAACTGTTTGCCATTGCTCACGGCATTATGTAATGCAGGTTATACTGTGTCGCTAGAGACCAGTGGTGCGTTGGATGTAAGTCAAGTTGATCAGCGAGTGGTGAAGGTTCTTGATCTCAAAACCCCAGGCTCGCTCGAAGTTGCCAAGAATGATTATAATAATTTGCAGCACTTACAGGCCCATGATCAGATTAAGTTTGTGATTTGTGATCAGAATGACTATCAATGGGCTAAGGCCAAGCTTGATGAGTACAACTTGCGGGACAAGCATATTTTATTTTCTCCCAGCCATGAACAACTCCCTTCACAACAACTCGCACAATGGATCTTGGACGACCGATTACCGGTGCGGATGCAGATCCAATTGCATAAGTATCTGTGGGATAATGAGCCTGGTAGATAGCTATAAATTGCTCATTTGCCACAATACGTTGTTGCATGCGTTTCTGCCTGCCTTGACGAAGCTTTAGCGTAGGCAGGCGGTGCTTATTTACTACTGGTAAACTCCGCTCCTCGAAACACATGCGCCGCGTCTTGTGACAAGTCGCTAATTTATCAAGATTATTGGTGTTCTCCCATCATCTTGCGTAACAGGGGTACAAGCAACAATGCCCCAACACCGACCGCAATAGCTGCCCAGCCATAGACTGAGAAGGCATGACTGTAAATATCCAGTGCTTGGGTGCGGGTAATATCGGTTGAGGGGAGCCCGGCGATTTTGGCGACCACACCAGCAATCGCATTAGAGGCTGCTGAGGCTAAGAACCAGGTGCCTACCATCATACCCGACATGCGCGGTGGCGCCATGGCCGTCATCATGGATAAACCAATAGGGGATAGCGCTAGCTCGCCCACACTTTGTAGACCATAACTTAAAACAACCCACCAGCCAGATACAAAACCATTATTTGACGCAAGTTTGCTGGCCCAAACCAATACCAAAAAGCCTAAGCCCATTAACAAAATCCCGGCGGTAAATTTCAATGAGGTGGGAATAACAAAACGGCTGCGGGCTGTGCTGCTCCACAGATAATTCATAAAAGGAGTGGCTATGATAATAAAAAATGGATTCAAAGCCTGAAACCACACTGTAGGAATAGTGAAGCCAAACAAGTGTCTATCCACATTACGCTCGGTGAATAGATTGACGGTCATGGGCGCTTGTTGATACAAGACCCAAAAGCCAATGGAGAAAGCAATCAAGATCAAACAACCCAGCATTTTGTTTCTGTCACCATGGGATTGACGGAAACTCGCTAATAAATAGAAGACAACGATAGCCGCACCGATCAGCTCTAACACGTAGTTTGCTAAAGAGACATGGTACAGCAGATAATATCCAAGAAATGCAATGACGGTAGCGCCGAGATAAACGGCGTTACTGTAACTTAAGCCTGGGAAGATTTTTTGTTTTAGCTTAGCAGGCTCAGGCACCGCGCCGCGATGGCCCAGCATTTTTTGGCCCCAGAGAAATAATAATAAGCCTAACAACATACCAATAGAGGCGCAGGCAAAACCAGCATTCCAGCCATAGGCCACAGCAATTGCACCGGCAACTAAGGGTGCAATCAAGCCACCGATATTGATCCCCATATAATAAATTGTGAAACCACCATCGCGCCGCGGATCATTGGGTCCGTCATAGAGCGTACCTACGAGACTTGCGATACTCGATTTGAAGAATCCATTTCCGACCAGGATTAAACTTAAGGAGAAATAAAATAGCTCGGTATTGGGGATGGCCATCAAGGCATAACCCAGGGTCAAAATCGTTCCGCCGATAATTAAGGCGCGACGATAGCCTAAGAGCTTATCCGCTACATAACCACCCAAGACGGGGGTGAGCCAAATCAAAGCAGTGAAGGCGCCAAATAGGGCATAGGCTTTATCGTCGGAGAATAAGAAAACTTTTGTTAGATAGAGCACCAACAGGCCGCGGATACTGTAGAAACCAAACCGTTCCCATACTTCTACCATAGAGAGAAAATACATACTTTTGGGTTGTCGTTGAGACGACATCGCTGGATTATCTGAGGATTGCATAGTTTTTGCCGCTGCTTATTACCGAACCAACCATGATACCTGGCTGGCGCGAGAGATCAAGCATTCATCAAGTGTTGTTCTGGGCTTGTTCTGGGTCGTTAACCACCTGTACCGGAGGACTTGCAAGCCGCAGACCTTTGCTAAAATAATCCTTGGCAATGGCTTTGGGATCAAAATCTAACTTACTGACCAGTTGCAATGTATTTTGTTTAACTTCTGCGGGAAAGAATTCATGTTTGGTTTGATTTTTTTTCTCAGGCATAACTAACTTCATGGGTTTATCACCCAATAGTTGCTCTAACATATCCATGGCACCTTCAGGTTTGGAAATGTCCTCGAGTCTTGCATCGATGAAATGAATACTAGGTCTATCAGCAAGTAATAGCTTGTAATATTCAGCGCGGGTTTGCATCTCGAGTATGTACCAAATAACTTTGCCAATTAAATTATATTGCATCAATGGCCCAGCATCGACAATTTTGTTCGGATAATTCGGATCCAGGGCAAATAACCAGGTAAAACCATTATTCATAAAGTCAAAATGATTAATGAAGCTCCAGGCTGTTGGATACACGTCACGGCTGAGATTAATGATATAAATCTCGGCGTTTTTGTCTTCGAGCATATTGATGTTTTCTAGTAACCCTGCTTTACAAAGGAAGTGGGAGACTTCCATATACCAATCTGTCTCAACAGTCGCATCGCGGTCGAATTTTTGCTGCCAAAAATCTTGTACGTGTTGCACATTACCTAAGGTATTAAATTGCGTGAAGTGGGACGCATCAGGGGAGTGTATACCCATCCCTAAATAGCCGACGCGCTCATGATAAACGGTGGCATTTGAGACATTTTGCTTCAATAACTCTGTGAGATAAACAGTACCACAGCGGCCAGAGCTGACTGTGAAGACGAACTTTTTCGCCATTGGGTTTCCTTAGCTATACTTGAGGGTTATTAGGTATAACTATAGCAGGGATACGGGTGAACAAACTTATCGATGCGTATGGTGGAAAATTGCACAACGGACTGGTGGCGGATCCCACGGTACTGCAGCGGCAAATGCTGACTATGCCGCAATGGACTCTGAGCCAGCGTCAGCTGTGCGATGTGGAACTGCTACTAAATGGTGGATTTTCGCCGCTCACGGGGTTTATGGACCAAGCCACCTATGATGGCGTAGTCAATACCATGCGACTGCCTAATGGGCTCCTATGGCCCATGCCTATTGTGCTTGATGTAAGTGAAGATTTTGCTGAATCTATCAGCCAAGGGTCGCAAATTAGTTTAATTGACGAAGAAGGCTTACCCATTGCCGTGTTGACCATTAATGATTATTGGCGGGCGGATCATCAACATGAAGCAGAGCAGGTGTATGGCACGACCAGCAAAGAACATCGCGGTGTGCAATACCTTTATGATAAAACAAATCCTGTTTATCTCGGTGGCGAGTTACAGGGATTACGCTTGCCGATTTATCATGATTTTCGTCAATTACGTTTTACGCCAGATGAATTGCGGCGCGAGTTTCAGCACTTAGGTTGGTATAAGGTAGTCGGCTTCCAAACCCGCAATCCCATGCATCGAGCCTATCATGAAGTTACCGCCCATGCAGCCAAAGATGTCGAAGCCAATTTATTGATTCATCCAGTGGTCGGAGCAACCATGAATGGTGATGTGGATCACTACACTCGGGTACGTTGTTATAAGAGCATCATTAAATACTATCCTGAACAATCGACAATGTTAAGTTTGTTGCCGTTAGCAATGCGTATGGCAGGTCCACGGGAAGCATTATGGCATGCTATTATTCGACAGAACTACGGTTGTAGTCATTTTATCATTGGTCGTGACCATGCCGGTCCTAGTCCTGCCAAAGATGGCACGCCATTTTATGGTCCTTATGATGCACAAGAGTTAGTGAACCAATACCGTAACGAATTGGGTATTCAAATTGTCACGTATCCTGAGATGGTGTATGTGGAAGAAAAAGCTGAATACATACCTGTCACGGAAACGACCTCTGATCAGCATCTTTTACGCTTGTCTGGTACGGAATTACGTCGGCGTCTCAAGGCAGGACTTGACGTGCCGAAATGGTTTTCGTATCCGGAAGTGATTACGGAATTACGTCGCACCTTTCCGCCTAGATACCAACAAGGCTTTACGGTGTTTTTTACCGGATTATCAGGCGCAGGTAAGTCAACGCTGGCAAAAGCTTTGTATAGCAAATTGATGGAGACGGGTGGCCGCTCAGTGACCTTATTAGATGGTGATATTGTGCGCCATAATTTATCGAGTGAATTAGGTTTTTCGAAACATGACCGGGATATCAATATTCAGCGGATTGGTTTTGTTGCGACAGAAATTACCAAACACCACGGTATTGCGATTTGTGCACCCATTGCGCCCTATCATTCGACGCGTCATGCTATTCGCGAGCAAATCCAAGAAGTGGGGGGCTTTATCGAGATTTATGTTTCCACATCCCTTGAAGTCTGTGAACAGCGGGATCGCAAAGGACTCTATAGCAAAGCCCGTGCCGGGATCATTAAAGACTTCACTGGCGTGAGCGACCCTTACGAAGTTCCAGAAGCCCCAGAACTCGAAATCGACACCCAAACCAAACTGCCAGATGAATGTGTGCAAGAGATCTTACTTAAGCTCGAGCATTTGGGGTATATCAGGGTATAGGGCTGCGCTGAAGTATGTTTGCTCAAAATATAAACATACCATTCTCTATTACCACTTTGTCAGCGATGTTATTCCCGGGCAATGCTGGGATGGCTTATCGGCTATTATGGCGAGCGGCTGCATCGTTATCGGATAAGTCATTGATCTTTGCACAATCACGCCTGACGGCCGTTACTGCGCCAGAAAAAAATCACGGATATTGTTAATTTTTTCCATATCTCGTGTTTACCGGAGCGGGCTTACACTATAGAATGTATCTCAAGTCGTGGCTCTTCCATGGGGACTAATAAACACAAATGGCGCAAGTCTCAAGACATCGTGTCAATGAACTGGCCAGCGATTCCATCGCCAATCACTCCTGGATAATCGGTCTTGCCCGGGCCAATCGCGGTAAAACCGGCGTAAAATACACCAAAAAAGCTGGCCATTGGGCCCTTATTACTGCCTACCAAGCCATCCGTACCGTTGCCAGTGGCTCAATTATAAGCATACTCCTTCGCCTAATTGGTTTGGGTATTACTGCTGGTGTCGGCTATCTCAGTTACCGTTATTACAAACGTTTTGTTGGCGCGGAAGAAGGTCTCTATCAAGAAAAGCTTATCGACGACCCTGCTAAGCGTTTGAAAAAGCTTTATGAAGCGGGGGTTTTTGATTATAAACTCAAATTCTGTAATGCATTACCAAAGTATAAAGATTCTCGAACTATCTATTTCTATGAAAAAGAAAACGAAATCCGTTTCCACTACACCACTATTGCACAAATCACATGGGATAGTGAAGCAACACAGTATTTGAGCCAATATCAAAAAACTCTCATTGAACTAACCCTTGCCGACAAGACTCAGGGTGGCCATGAAATAGGGGGTAGAGATGAGATTGAAATCAAAGAATCTATTCTTTCACAACGACCACCAGCGTCATCAGATTTCTTTGAACCAGATGGCCGCTTAAAGCGTAAACGAAAAGTTGATCCAGCCAATAGTAATGTCACAATTCTCGAAGAAGAAGATGAAGAAAACCGCAAAAAACTCGAAGCTGAGATTGTCCGGCGTGCACAACGTTGGGGAGCGGTTAGACCAACCTCTGCGGGTTTGAGTAATGCTGGCTGGGTCTTCTCCATCGTTAATACCATTATCTGGCTAGGCTTATTGAATATAATAGCACTGCCGGCTATTGCAGTATTTGGTATAGGTTTAGGTGTTTTAGCGTTTGCACTTGTATCAGGCGCATTAATCAAAAAGCTCGAGTACAAAATTCGACGTCGACAGGTTATGCGTGAGATCTATACCGACGCCAAAAAACAAAATCTTGATTTTGAAATTCCCGATGAATATAAAAAGATTGGCTTTGCGGAACACTCTCGTAATGCCATAAAAGCGTTCAAGCAGTTTCGCAAGAACTTTAGTCGTTTTCTCAGAATTTTTGTTACTTTGAGTATACCCCTTGCATTTGTCTCTATAGCAACCGGTGGGGCTTTCTTACCGGTGCTTATTGGTGGCGCAATTGTTGGTGCCTGTGTTGGCGCCATCGTTGGCTTGGGTTTTGCTGCAGTAGAATGGACCCGCCGTTACAAAAAATCCAATAATCAAGTTTATGATATTCAAGAATTAGATAGATTGGCGGCTATCAAGAAAGGCGAGACTGCACCACCACAACAGCGGTCTCGTATCAAGACAAAGATCTGGGAAAAGATCCAACCAATGGCGAGAGCAGTAAATACGTTCAGTACAGTTACCAGTGTGGTTGAGTTTGGAGTGGGATTAGTTGGTGGATTTCTGTTGGCGACAAGTATACTCGGTTCTGCATTAACAATTTTTCATTTAGGAACGGGGCTATCTTCTGTTGTTGGTGCTATTGTTGGGGCAGTTGCAATACCAACAGCACTTACGCCGATAGGCTGGGTAATCATTGGTGGTGGTCTTCTCTTGGGAGCAGCAGCCCTAGTAGCAGGGATATGGGCGTACAAGAAAGATGCTGTCATGCGTTGCAATAAAGATGAGCGCGATGATTTATTGTCAGGTAAAATTACCTGCGTGCCGCGGCATCAACGAACTGAGGCAGATTTGTCAAAGTGCGAAGGGAATCTGGAGCTTCCTAATAAGCTAGGGGCGAAACGACGACCATCAAGAAGTCAGTCCTATGATGATATGACTCAATTAATGCGCGAAAGACGAGGCTCATCTGGTAGTTCTTCTGATGGAGATCTAAGTTCAGAGTCGAGTGAGGATTATAGCAGTGATGATGACCCAATTACCCCCGAAAACTCACAACCCCCGAGTAGAAGCCTAAGCCCAACGTCGACTCCTCGCTCTTCTTCTCCACCTTCAAGTCCAACCCGAACACCAGCAGAACGAATACCGACCCCGACGGGTGATAGTGACAAAGAATACCAGCTCAAAGTTGCAGCTAAGTCCTGTCCGCAGCGGCTTACTATATGGGAACAAATTGGTTGCCGCGATGAGACTCGAGGCAGTATCAATGGTGATGGCTTCAACCCTACTGTGCGTGAATTAGCTTGGGGTCGAGCTTAGTTATAGGTAATGATAATTTTTATCTCGTTTTTAGCATTGAACTAACCGTCTATTAATCAGGCGGTTAGTTCAATGCTGGTAATGTAGTCTATAATTTGTCTATACTGTAATAACGATTACTTTGTTTGGATAATAACAGATGACTACCAAGCTATTGCATGCACTTATGTTGATTTTAGTGCTACTATTTTCAAATCAAATTTTGGCCGCTAGCGGTAAAACGTGTTTTGTGCTTGATAACGATAAAGGTTTTAGTGACGTTACTTATACGTTGACATCTGCCAATAAGACAACAGTCATAAGCCCCAACAGTAACAGCCAAGCAACTTTGAGTATGCCAGTTAATGAGGATGGCTCGCCAATTTTCATCTCACTCTCCGCGAAGGCAGATGGCCTTGAATGTACAGCATCACAGCCAAGAGATAAAAAATATCATGAAGATACTCTCTACTATTACCATCTTATTCCTAGTCATAGTTCAGATCCTTGTAAAATTAATTTAAAAATCCGTTTAAATGAAAATTGCTCAAAACTGTAAATCCACCTGTTGTAAATATATTCATTATTCAAGACGACAAAAAATACGTAATTTTACCGACATGACATCTACACGATGATTCATGCGTATATTTACCCTGAGTCAACTATCTTTGAAACAATTGCGATGCCAATGTTAATTGCCGCGGCTAGTGCAGAATTGTTAGCGCCTGCGCTGTGTTGGGAAGAGGCTTCTGAGGAACGTGCTGACATGCGTTTGCGATGAGGTAAATATCGTTTACCGGCTAGTCCACACCAAACTGGCCTGATTCACACAAGTGGCGGGCCAAGTGGACTTTATTACGGCTATTGAAACGCGAACGTAAGCGCTGAATGTAGACTTCGACAGTTCGGTGTGAGATATCGAGAATCTGAGCGATTTCTTTGGAGGTTTTACCGTCAAGTAGTAATTGGGCGCACTGTGTTTCACGACGACCGATAGATGTTACATTATTAGTATTTGTTTTTTTGCCGATATCGCTTAGGAACGTATCCAGCGACTGTTGGCTTATCGTTGACGGCTTATTATCTCTGGTCTGGAATCCTGTATTTGTATCACTGGGTGTTGTGGTAAGTAGATAAGCGCGATTGAGTCGTTCATTCATTAGCAGTTGATTATTAAAGTATTCAATATACTGCTCTAAGATATCAATATGGGTGACATAGAACTCATTCATATGTGAATCACCAAGAGGTGCTGCAAAATGATAAAAGTCAGTCGTCCCAGCATGCTCTCTAATGAGCGTAATAATATGCCCAACATCATAGTTAAGTCCGCGTTGATAGAGTTCTTCAGTTTTGCCGCGGCGTTCGACCAGATCCCACAAAAAAAATTTCTCTGGTTGATGTTTGTGATCAAAGTGTAAATCGTAGTTATAAAAGCCTTCACGGTAATAGTCAGCAAAGAAGTCGGGGTTTGAACCATTCGCTGCAAGCTCACCTTGCTCATTCAAACGCGCATGGGCAAAATAACTGATCCCGAGCGTTTGTAGTGGGCGCGTAATCGCAGCCATCTCGTCGTGATGACATATCGAAGGATGTTGTTGTAGCAGGCTTTCGGTATTCATGTTGGTCAATAATTTACCACAAAATTGTTTGCTTCGCAATAAAAATGTCTACTAATTAAACATATTGTTCCAAAAACAACCATTATTCAAGTCAGTAATACTACGTACTTTGCCACAGCGATAGAGCGATTGAACGTTAAAAACTTCAAATAACAATAAAAAGTTATTGTAAAACAATAATAAGTGCGTTATTGTGTCCTATATCGCTGGCTAGAGGCAGTTTTAGGCCAAGTTTTATCAGCCAGACACAGTTTTCAGTCTATTGGAGATGATTATGAACCGTATCAAAAATATCAGCCTTTGTTTTCGGGTGATTTTTCAAATTATTTTAGTGGCTTTGCCGGTGTTGCTGGTTATCAGTTGGTTATTTGCGCCAGAGCCAGTGATGCTTTTAGCAGGTTTTATCAAGCTCGATGCCATACCTGCCAGCTACAGTGGGCTGCATACTTATTCAGCCCAAGCTGGTGCAGAGCCTGCTATTATGCATACATTATCCCTTGGCGAGAAAAGTTTGGGATGTTTAGTCAGTGTAATTCCAATGTTAATCGAGATGTTTGTCGTTTATGGTTTAATTAAACTTTTCAAACGCTATGAGCAAGGCAGTATTTTTTCCCTAGAACATGTGAAAACTATTCGCAATATTGGTTACGCATTACTGCTTGGTCAAGTCATTGAGCCTGCGTATCAATTTGCAATGGGTTTTGTGCTAACGTTGAAGAATCCACCGGGGCATCACTATGCGGCTATCAGTCTTGATCAAGCAAACATCGGCATTGTATTGACAGCGCTGTTAGCAATTTTGATTTCATGGATCATGGCCGAGGGTTACAAACTCCATGAAGAGCAGCAGTTAACGGTGTAGAGGTAGTAATGGCAATCATCATTAATCTCGATGTTATGTTGGCAACACGTAAAATACGCTCAAAAGAACTGGCCGAAGCCATTGGTATTACTGAGCAGAATTTATCGATACTAAAAACAGGCAAAGCAAAGGCCATTAGGCTCACAACACTGAATGCTATTTGTGAGTATTTGGATTGCCAACCGGGGGATATTTTGGTGTATGAGGATAATGTATAAATATTGCAAATTTGACAGACAGCATGATTATTGAGCCTTCCAATCTAGAAGGCAATTAAGCATTTATACGGATAGTCAAAGCTGGATCGCAAAGGTACTATGAAGGAAAATTGTGAGGAGATACAATCATGCCATATCCATTTAATCTCAATGACCCTGACGATGTTAATGAAGGTTGCTTTGCTTGCTTTGTGGCCTGAGCCGCTACTATAGCTATCGGCGGTGGTGTAGCTTATTTGTTTTATAAAGGGTATTTTGCAACAGTGGTCGCAGGAGGTGCAATCAGTGTAGCTACAGCTGCTAGCGCTCCAGTAGCTGTTCCTGTTGCAGCAATAGTCGCAGGTGGACTATTTGCTGTCGGTGTTACAGCAGGCGTAGCATATGCTGGGTATAAAAATAGAGAAAAGATTGCCAGTAGTTTAGATCAATGTATTAAAAAATATACTCGTGATAAGCTGAGCGATGCAGAACACCAGCAAGTGTTAAAGAATTTTCAATTGCTTGAAACCTATGCTACTCCAGATGAGAAGCAGAACGTTATTGACCTAGTTATCAATGAATATGGCGATACCCGAAGGATAATAAGAAGACCAGGAGAATCAAAAAAATTATTAACTTATCTTACTAGCCAAGAGAGTCTTGTTGATAAAATTAAAGCTGTAGGTCAATATTTAACAACGATAATTGATGGTGAATATCGGTGTAATGGTAAACGAATGCATAGAATTATTGCTAATATTTTATATTCAGCTGAGAAACAATATGGACTTGAAGTTAGAGAAGCTGAAGTAAAGGAGATCCAAGCTAGACATTTTGGTATGGGAAAATGATAGAATCTCTTGCTTATGTTAGAGATCAGCAAAATCACGCTTGGTTGGAATTATAAAATTCCTTCGCTGAACACTTTCATAACAAGCTCTGATATCTTACGAACATCGAGTTTTTCTTTAATGGTGCAGATATGGCATTCAACAGTTCTTTTCGATATATTCAGTTCAAAAGCGATGTCGCTTGCTGAGTAGCCTTTAACGAGTAAGTTCAAACATTGTAATTGCCTGCTAGTCAAATCATAACGCCGGGAAGGTGCAAGTTGGTAGACATCTATATACTTTTTTGTATGTTCGGATATTGTAACACTAGGGTTTGATAGGTACGATTTGATGACTCCAGGGGAAACATCATTAAGGGGCAACATATGGAAGTATGCGCCCTCAATCGACTTATGTGTTACATAGGGCGATTTATGAATCATAAAAAACGTTAATTGGTTATGAATAACTAACGTGTCAAATATAAAAAGATTATTGCCTCTCATGACAGCTTCATCTTCAAGAACGTGTTCTTCAGCGATAGACTCAGGTGCATAATGCTCGGAATCATAGGCATGGCAACACACTTCAGTGTCCGTGATTCCAATCATCAGATCTTTCCCAGGAAATTGCGTTAATTGGGAAAATCCATCACTGGATTCCAAGTACCTGTTTTTCTTGGATTTTATGCCATATATAGGGCTAGATTCTTGCGTAATGTTCATAAAAACGTATAATCACTCTGTTTTGAATTGGGCAATAATAGCACAATCAGCTCGACGCAGTAAATAGCTAAACGGTCTCTCCTTAAGGTACGAATTAGCTAACAATGTAACTATTTCATCTAATGATAATTGACGTGTCAACACTTTTCCGAACACTAATTAACTAGAAATTAATGAAAACTATTTTGTAGCTCTATACAGGTATTTTTTAGTAAAAAATGCCCAAATTACGTATTTATACGGATTCTCAAATGCTGCATAGCATTGTATTATTTAGCCATCCGAATAAGTAATTAGTGTTTTGAGTTTAGATTCTACAAGTAGCGAAGGGAGATATCATACTGAATGGAGCGAATGTATGCTTCTAAATAAGATAATTATTATTAAAAAATTTGAGGATAATTATGAGTTATTACAATGATTACTGGCAACTATCAGGCTATGGTTGGAATAGATACGATGGATACAAGTTTATAGGTGAGGAACTATGTTTTTAATTCAATCTAATAATGATGTTATTTTGAGAATAACTGATTATCTATCGTTGCGTGATGTCGTTCACGGTTTAGGAGCTTCATCACGCTCACTGCATGTCTTTTCAAATTCCAATGTTTTTTGGCGTATTCGGCTCAAGAGGCATTTCCCTCATGTGCACGTTGCTAGCCGTGAGAAATCTGATGTAGATACAAACTACAAGCAATTATTCAAATCTGCGTACGAAAATGAATATCCTCCTGGGATGGGGCATATTTTTTCTGCTATTAAGGACGGGGATGTTGATCTTATGGCAGAATGTAAGGATAAAGTAGGCGCTCTAGAAATGTGGAGGTTCATAGTAGACACCGCTGATAAAAATTATAAAACTATCTTTGCGTGGATAGTTTCAGGGAAAAGTAAAGTAATGAAAAATTTTGTATTTGACTGTGCTTATGAAGTATTCAAGCTTAAAGATGGTGATGAATGCGAATATAGAAGTTTAAAGCTTATGCATGAAGATATTTCGGAAAACGAATTAGTCAAAATTGCAGTATATTGTGATCAATCGCTCATGGTCTTTGAAAAGCTGAAGCACGAAGGCATAAATATTGACTATAAAACCAAGGTATATGATACATTTACTTCACCATTATTAGCTGCGATTGAGTTTAAGAGCAATAGGGCATTTGATGCTTTAATCAAGCTTGGCATTGATGTTGGAAACATGTCTACACTAGATGATTGCGATTATAATCTGACAGAATCACATAAAGTTATTACAGACACAATAGCTCATGGGAATAGTTATGCCTTACAATGCTTTTTGGAGTGGGGTCTAAAACCAAATGTGCGAATACTTGGCTACCCCCTTATTCATTTTGCCGTTACTCATGGTAATTTTAGTTTAATTCATCTATTATGCAAAGCAGGCGCCGATATCAATTCTCAGTCTATCGGAGTGAATGATAGAGATGTTCGTTTACATGAAACGTTGGAAAATGAAGGAAATACTCCACTTCATATTGCCGCCACATTAGGCAAACCAGAAGTAATTAAAGTTCTAATTAGCTATGGTGCTGATGTTAAGATAATCAATAAGAGAGGGATGACTCCATTAGAAAAAGTAGAATCAATAGCAATTGAATTTCAGAATTCTCAGGAAAATACATTAGATCCTTTAGATTTAACCCAATTTACAAAATCTATAGAGTTGCTTAAGATTGAAAATAATCGGCGTGATAGTCTTTTGCAGCTATCGTTGTAAATTTATTATCTCAGTACATGACAATACAGCGGTATAATAAAAACTAACAGCTCACAAAACAGTTTACAGCTCCGTTTTTTAAAAAACTTGTCAAGTTTTACAGAGCCTAGGAACTTTTTTTGCTAGCACTAGTTAGGCTATATCCACTGTTATTAGTGTAAGCGTCAATTAACCAACCCCCTATACAACCCGAAAATTTAGCCCACACTATCCCCCGAACGATTAACACCCTAGGGGGAGCAATGAATCCAGA
>MDTG01000468.1_pt1 | contig 69863 bp, 56 predicted proteins | sample 811421 | NCBI WGS metagenome assembly MDTG01 (sample SAMN05326645, study PRJNA326480) | marine metagenome | isolation source: seawater | place: Pacific Ocean: South East | collected 2011
GACCGCCATGACACTGAACACAGACGCCGAGGGCTACGCGGCGCCCCCGCACGCGCAGGACGACACGCTGAGCCCGGTGTCACCCTCCGAGAAGACGTGGAGCTGGTTCGCGATCTTCAACATCTGGGCGAACGACATCCAGTCGCTGTTCGGCTACTCGCTGGTGGCCTCGCTCTTCATCTCGTTCGGGGTGAGCGGCTGGACCGCCTTTGCCGCGCTGATCGCCGCCGGGGTCTTCGTGATGTTCCTCGTCAACCTCTCGGGACGGCCGGGCGAGACCTACGGCATCCCCTACCCGGTGTTCGCCCGCGCGAGCCTCGGCACGGCGGGCGCCAAGCTGCCGGCGGTGCTGCGGGCGACGGTGGCGGTGTTCTGGTACGGCGTGCAGGTCTACTTCGCCTCGACCGCGCTGGCGCTGCTGATCCGCTCGCTCACCGGGGCCGAGGGCGGCACCACGGTGCTGGGCCTCACCGGTATCGACTGGCTGTCCTTCGTGATCGTCTGGGCCTTTCACATCGTGATCTTCTGGCGCGGCATGAACTGGGTCGAGGGCTTCCTCAACGTGGCCGGGCCCTTCGTCTACCTGGTGATGATCGGCCTCGTGATCCTGCTCTGGCAGAAATCCGACGGCCAGCTGCTGGCGCAGGCGCAAACCATCTTCGCCAACCCCGAGGCGACCTTCGCGACCGAGTTCAACGGGTTCGTCGCCATCGTCGGCACCATGGTGGCCTATTTCGCCGCGGTGATGATCAACTTCAGCGACTTCTCGCGCTACGCCAGGGACCGGCGCGCCATGGTGCTCGGCAACCTCGTCGGGCTGCCCTTCAACATGATCCTGTTCTCGGCGCTGGCGCTGCTGACGACCGCCGGCGCGGCGGTCGTCTACGGCGAGGAGATCATCAACCCGACCGAGATCGTCGGCCGCACCGACAGCGTCATCCTCGGCATGATCGCCGCCGTCACCTTCTTCGCGGCGACCGTGGGCATCAACCTCGTGGCGAACTTCATCCCGGCGGTGAACGGCATCGCCAACCTCGCGCCGACGAAGATCGGCTTCCGGGCTGCGGGGCTCATCACCTCGGGCTTCGCGCTGGTGATCGGCGGCTTCTGGAACAGCTTCATCAGCCAGTTCGGCATCTCGGGTTTCGTGAACACGCTCGGCGCGACGCTGGCGCCGATCTACGGCATCATGATCGTCGACTACTACCTGCTGCGGAAGCAGGTGCTGAACCGCGATGCGCTGTATGACCTGCGCGGCGGCGAATACCACTACGGCAACGGCTGGAACAATTCGGCGCTGATCGCCTTCTGCATCGCGGCGGTGTTCTCGGTGGCAACGGTCTGGGTGCCGGTGCTGGCGAGCCTGTCGGGCTATGCCTGGGTGTTCGGCGCGGTGATCGGCGGCGCGATCTTCTACCTGCTGGCGAAGAAGCGCACAGCCTGAGCCATGCGCGCGGGGCGGGCCGCCGGCCCGCCCGACCTCAGCGCGCCTGAGGGTAGGTGATGATCGACAGGTAGCGTGCCGGCAGCTGCACCAGCCCCTCGGGCCCGTGCGGCGCATCGGAATCGAACAGCAGCGAGTCGCCGGGCTCGAGCAGGTAGAGCTGGTCGCCGTGGCGGTAGTCGAGCACGCCCTCGAGCATGTAGATCAGTTCGATCCCCTCGTGCTGGAAGGCCGGGAAGCGGTCGGAGTCGTTGTCGAGCGTGATCAGGTAGGGCTCGACCACCACGCCCGAGTTGTTCGAGCCGATGTGGCCCAGCAGGTTGTACTGGTGCCCCGCCCGGGTGCCCGCGCGCTCTATCTCGACACCCTGCCCCGCCTTGACGTGCATCGCGCCGCGCGGCTCCTCGAAGCCCGAGAACAGCTGCACCAGCGGCACCCGCAGCGCGTTGGCAAGCGCCTGCAGCGTGTTGAGCGAAGGCGAGATCACCCCGTTCTCGATCTTGGACAGCATCCCCACCGACAGCCCGGTCTGCGTCGCCAGCTCGGAGCCGGTCATGCGCTGGCGCTTTCGCAGCTCGCGCACCTGTCGCCCGATGGCGACCTCGAGGTTCTTTTCCCGCTGCTCGCGAACGGCGTGCGGGTTCTGGGTGAGCTTGGTCTGCGTCTCGCTCTTCATGCGTCTTCCATTTCCGGTCCGGGCGCCCCGTCGTGCAGGCGGTGGCAGGTTCATGTCAAGCCTCCCGTCCAGGGGCGCAGGCGGCAGGGCATGACGGTGCGGGACCGGAAACGGAAGATCATGCGCAGCTCATGACTGGAAACAGCTCTCGTAGAGCGGGCGGACGTTCTCGGCCGTGAGCGGCACCGGATTGGTGCCGGCAGTCGGATCGACGAGCGCCGCGGCACAGAGCGCATCGAGGTCGGGATCGGTGACGCCAAGCGCATCGAGCGTCGTGGGGATCTGCAACTCGGCAAGCAGCGCCTCGATCCAGCTCAGGAAGGCGTCGAAGCTCGGCTCGAGCCCGAGATAGGCGGCGGCGCGGGCGATCTTCTCCTCGATGGCGGGACGGTTGAAGCGCAAGACCGGCAGCATGACCACGCCGTTCGTCGTGCCGTGGTGGGTGTCGTGATGCGCGCCGACGGGATGCGAGAGCGCATGGATCGCGCCCAGCCCTTTCTGAAAGGCCGTCGCCCCGGCGGCGGCGGCGGTCATCATCTGCGCCCGCGCCTCGATGTCGGTGCCGTCGCGGTAGGCGCGCGGCAGGTAGTCCTTGCACAGCCGCAAACCTTCGAGCGCGACGCCGTCGTGCATCGGCGCATAGGTCGGCGAGCAATAGGCCTCGATGCAATGCGCCAGCGCATCGACACCGGTGCCGGCGGTGATGAAGGGCGGCATCCCGACGGTCAGTTCCGGGTCGCAGATCACCTGCGCGGGCATCATCTGCGGATGGAAGATGATCTTCTTCCGGTGCGTTTCCGAGTCCGTCAGCACCGAGGCCCGGCCGACCTCGGCGCCGGTACCGGCGGTGGTGGGGATCGCGACGATGGAGGCGATGGCCTCGGCATCGGCGCGGGTCCACCAGTCGCCGATATCCTCGAAATCCCAGACCGGGCGCGACTGCCCCGCCATGAACGCGATGAGCTTCCCGAGATCCAGCCCCGAGCCGCCGCCCAGCGCTACGACCCCGTCGTGCCGGCCCTGCTTGAAGGTCACCACGCCGACGCCGAGGTTGCGCTCGTTGGGGTTGGGGTCGACGTCCGCGAAGAGATCCGCGTCGAAGCCCGCCTTCCGGAGGATGTCGAGCACCAGCGCCGTCATCGGCAGCGCCGCGAGCCCGCGGTCGGTGACCACCAGCGGTTTCCTGATGCCGGCGGCGCGGCAGGCGTCGGGCAGGTCGTCGATCCGGCCCGCGCCGAAGCGGATCGGGGTGGGCCATGCCCAGTTTGCAGCGTAGCTCATGTGGGAGCGTCCTTTTCGTCTTCATCGTCTCGGCCGGCCCCCGTGGGAGACCGGCCGCGTGGTAATGCTGTCACCGAAACGGGCGGCCCGTGATACCGCCCGTATGGGATCAGGTGCCGTAGTCACCCTTTGCCCGCGCCTTGGTCGGGTCGAAATGCGGGAACGGCACGATGCGCGCGGCAAGCCGCTTCTGGTGGCCGTCGAGCTGGCCGACCTCCACCTCGGCTCCGATCTCGGCATGGGGCATATCAATCCGCGCCAGCGCAATGGTCTTCGACAGGATCGGCGAGCGCGTCGCCGAGGTGACGACCCCGACCTGCTGCCGCCCGATCCGCACGCAGTCGCCATGCGCCGGCACCGTGGTCGCGTCGATCTCGAGCCCGACCAGCCGCCGTTGCGGATGCGCCTTGCGCTCCTCCAGCGCCGCCCTCCCCGAGAAATCGCAGGTCTTGGACTTGAGCGGCACGGTGAAGCCGATGCCCGCCTCGAAGGGGTCGGTCCGGTCATCGAACTCGTGCCCGGCGAAGGCGAGCCCGCTCTCGATGCGCAGGATGTCGAGCGCGGCAAGGCCGAGCGGCTTCAGCCCGTAGGGCTGCCCCGCCTCCCAGATCGCGTCGAACACCGCACCCGCGTCCTTGGGGTGGCAGAAGACCTCGTAGCCCAGCTCACCGGTGTAGCCGGTGCGCGAGATCACCACCGGCACCCCCTGGAAGTCGCCGATGCGGGCGACGGTGAAGCGGAACCAGCCCAGCTCGTCCACCGTCGGGCGGTCGGGGGCAGTCCAGAACACCTGCGACAGGATCGCCCGCGAATGCCGCCCCTGCAGCGCCACGTTGCAGAGCTGGTCGGTCGAGCTGCGCACATGCGCGTCGAGACCCAGCCGCTCGGCCTGCTCGCGCAGGAACGCGCCCGAGCCGTCGCAACCGCCGATCCAGCGGAAATTGTGGTCGGACATGCGAAAGACCGTGCCATCGTCGATCATCCCGCCGTTCTCGCTGCAGACGGCGGTATAGACCACCTGCCCTACCGCGAGCTTCTCCATGTTGCGGGTGACGCAATACTGCATGAGCGCCTCGGCGTCCGGGCCCGTCACCTCGAACTTGCGCAGCGGCGACAGGTCCATGATCGCGACCTTCTCGCGGCAGGCCCAGTATTCGCCGAGCGTGCCCTCGCCCGGAAAGCCGTTGGGCAGCCAGTAGCCGTTGTATTCCACGAAATCGCGGGTATGCCGGGCAAAGCTGGCATGAAAGCCCGTCTCCTGCGTGTGCGCCACGTCGTCCTCCGGTCGTTTGCGCCAGCCGATCGAGCGGCGGAAGTCCTCGTTCGCGCCATACGTGCGCAGCTGAATGTCGGTGGGGTTCCAGCCGTTGGCCGGGTCGATGTCGTCGGGACAGGCGGTCGACACGCAGACGAGGTCGGTCATCGCGCGCAGCAGCACGTAGTCGCCGGGCCGCGACCAGGGTTCCTCGGTGACGATCCCGTGGTCGGCGTCGATCAGCGTGTTGAAGAAGAAGTTGATCGCCGGCCAGCCGCCGCGCGGGCGCACCCCGTAGGGATCGAGACCGGCGTTGATGTTGTCGGTGCAGTTGACGTGGCCCGGGTAGCCCATGTCGTCGTAGTAGCGCGACGTGCAGGCCAGCCCGAAGGTGTCGTGCCGCCCGCAGGTGTCCTGCACGATCTCGACCAGCGGCTCGAGATCGACCGTCCAGTATTTCGCGGCAAGTCCCGGCCTCGGGTAGATCGTCCCGGTCATCGTGCGTGTCGCGGTCGGGTCGATCTCGCGCGGGGTGCCCGCGTCGAGCGAGCGCGCCGAGAACGCCTGGAAGTCCGAGCACTCGCGCCCCTGCACGTCGAGGATCTGGATGAAACCGCCCTTCGGCACCTCGTAGACGAAGGCCTCGCCGGGGCGGATGTTGCGGTCGGTGAGCGGGTCGGCCAGCGGATCGGGCGGCGGATGCGCGCCCTTGAAATTGCGCCGGTCGGCACGCCGGATGTAGAGCAGGAGCTCGGTCGGCGCGTCCTGCGCGTCGGGCGCCATCGGCCCGCCGGGAGCCGCGACCACCAGCAGCCCGTCGCCCCCGGCGGTGAACTGCGCGCTGTCGCCCGGCCGCGAGCCCTCGCCGAAGCGCCGCACCGCCCGCGCCGCACCGAGGTCAAAGCCCGCCGCCGCCAGCGCCCGCGCCACGCCGCGCCCCGAGACCGAGTCACGCAGCGTCGCAAGCAGCCCCTCGGGCGCGCCGCTGGCCACTGCGCCGATCAGCCCCGCGTCGCCCGCGCCCGAAGGCGTGAACGCCACGATCTCGGCCAGCTGCCCGCCTTCGCGGTCGGTCACGGTGATCTCGTCGCCGGCGCGGATCTCGACCGCGCGCGAACCGCCACCCGGCACAGGGTGACGCTCGACGCCCGGCGGCAGCGCAAGACCGGGGGTCAGCACGCCCCGCCGCGGCGCGCGCGTCTCGAAGGGAAGGCCCATGCGCTACTCGGCCGCTTCCGAGGTCTGCAGGTAGGCCTCGAGGCTGTCGTCCATCGCGTGCCGCCACGGGGTGTGGTGCGGCGGCGCGATGGTACCGGTGATCGGTGAGACATAGCCGTTGTCGCGGAACGACATGATCGCCTTCTTCTTGTGCTTCTTCCACTCGAAGAACGCCTGGTTCGCTCCCTCGACGTCGAAGCTCGGATAGTCGGTCTCGGCGATCAGCTCCTTCACGTAGTCGCCCTGGTAGACGATGGCGCCGTGGTCATCCTCGATGGCGTCCTCGTCGGCCTGCCGCTGCTGCCAGTCGGCCTCCATTGTAGCCGCATCCGGCAGCGCGATGCGCCCCAAGATGCAGTCACGCACCCACCACGCCTGCGCGTCGAACATGTTGAAGGTGAACCACTGGTCCTGCATCCCGAGGTAGAAGAGCTTTGGGTTCTTCACCCACACCACGCCCTTGTAGAGGTCGGTGGCCGCGAGCCGGTTGGCGGTCTTCAGCCGCAGGTCGTCGGGCAGGAACGGGAAGTGGTGCTTGTAGCCGGTGCACAGGATGATCGCGTCGACGGTCTTCCTGCTGCCGTCCTTGAAATGCGCGGTCTTGCCCTCGACGGATTCGAGCGCCGGCACCTCGCGCCAGTTGTCGGGCCAGTCGTAGCCCATCGGCGCGGTGCGATGCGCCACGGTGATCGACCTGGCGCCGTATTTCCAGCACTGCGACCCGATGTCCTCGGCCGAGTAGGAGGTGCCGAGGATGAGGATGTCCTTGCCCTCGAACTCGCGCGCGTCGCGGAAATCATGGGCGTGCAGGATACGGCCGTTGAAGCCCTCGAAGCCCGGATAATAGGGCACGTTCGGAAAGCTGAAATGCCCCGAGGCCACGATGACGTGGTCGAAGGTCTCAAAGCTCTCGGTATCGGCCTCGCAGTCGCGGGCGGTAACGGTGAAGAGCCCGGTGGTCTCGTCGTAGGAGACATCGCGCACCACCGTCGAGAAGCGGATCCAGTCGCGCACGCCGGCCTTCTTCACCCGCCCCTCGATGTAGTCAAAGAGCACCGCGCGCGGCGGGTAGCTGGCGATGGCCTTCCCGAAATGCGCGTCGAAGGAGTAGTCGGCGAACTCCAGCCCCTCCTTGGGGCCGTTGGACCACAGGTAGCGATACATCGAACCATGCACCGGGTTGCCGTATTCGTCGACACCGGTGCGCCAGTCGTAGCGCCAGAGACCGCCCCAGTCGGGCTGCTTCTCGTAGCAGACGATCTCGGGAATCGCCGCGCCCTTCTCGCTGGCGGACTGAAAGGCCCGAAGCTGTGCGAGGCCCGACGGCCCGGCACCGATGATGCAAATCCTCATGTCCCTGAACTCCCTGTGTGCAACTTTTTCCTGATGGTCACAAATATTCACTGTGGCGCAATAAATATTCTTGCCGCCCGATCCGAGCGATGGGAATTTGCAGGCCTGACATGATCGGCTGCACAATGAGCAGGCAGCGGCGCGGAACAGGGAGACGGTGGCATGATGGCAGGCAGGCAGGGCAAGGTTCGCGCCACGCGGACGGGGGCGCCGGCATGAGCGCGGAGATGACCCCATACGAGGTGTTCGAGGCGGGCAACGTCGCCCTGCAATGCGGCATCACGCTGACGAACGCGCGGCTCGCCTATGCCACGCATGGCACGCTCAACGCCGCCAGGGACAACGTGATCGTCTATCCCACCCGATACGGCGGCAACCATGCCGACAACGACTTTCTCATCGGGCCGGGCATGGCGCTCGATCCCGGGAAATACTTCATCGTCGTGCCGAACATGCTGGGCAACGGCGTGTCGTCCTCGCCGTCGAACACGCCGATCCCGCTTGCGGGACCCGATTTCCCTGCCATCACCCAGTATGACAACGTCATGCTGCAGGAGCGGCTGCTGCGCGAGGTCTTCGGCGTCGAGACGGTGCGGCTCGCCTGCGGCTGGTCGATGGGCGGGCAGCAGGCGTTTCACTGGGCCGCGCTCTTCCCCGACCGTGTCGCCGCCATGGCCTGTTTCTGCGGGCAGGCGATCACCGCACCGCATACCTACGTCTTCCTCGAAGGGGTGAAACACGCGCTCATCACCGATCCGGAATGGAAGCAGGGCCGCTACAGCGAACAGCCGTGGCGCGGCCTGACCGCCAAGGGCCGGGTCTGGGCCGGCTGGGTCCTCTCGCAGGAATGGTTCCGGCAGGAGATCTGGCGCGACATGGGCTTCCAGACCGTCGAGGATTACCTCAAGAACACCTGGGACGCAATGTACTACGGGCTCGATGCCAACGACATGCTGTCGCTGATCGCGACGTGGCAGGCCTGCGACATCTCGGCGAACCCGCTCTACAACGGCGACCGGGCGGCGGCACTGGGCGCGATCACCGCGCGCTCCATCGTCATGCCCTGCCGCACCGACTTCTATTTCCCGCCCGAGGACAATGCCGCCGAGGTCGCGGGGATGCACAATGCCGAGCTGCGGGTGATCGACAGCATCTGGGGCCATTACGCCGGCGGCGGCCGCAACCCGGCCGACACCGCGTTCATCGATACCGCGCTCAGGGAGCTTCTCGCATGAGCCGGGACGTCATCGTCGTCGGCGCCGGCAGCGCGGGCTGCGCCGTGGCCGAGCGGCTGTCGCGCGATCCCGCCTGCCGCGTGCTGCTGGTCGAGGCCGGGCCGCCGGACCGCCACCCGTTCATCGCGATGCCGGCAGGCGTGGCCAAGGCCATCGCCTCGCCTCGATTCAACTGGCATTTCCAGACGGTGCCGCAGCGTCACATGGACAACCGCCGGCTCTACGTGCCGCGCGGCCGGGTGCTGGGCGGCTCCTCGGCGATCAACGCGATGGTCTGGGTGACCGGCCACGCCTCGGACTACGACCACTGGGAGGCGCAGGGCTGCACCGGCTGGGGATGGTCCTTGGTCAAGCCGGCGCTCGACGAGGTGACCCGCGTGATGGCGCCCGCCCTGCCCGAAAGCGGCCCCTCCTACGACGGCTTCGTCGAGGCGGGCGGCCAGATGGGCTACCCGGTGCACCAGGCGGTCGAGGGCCAGTCCGAGGGCTTCGGCCTGTTCCGGGTCAACGTGAAGGACGGCACGCGGCACAGCGCGGCGGCGGCCTGGCTCGGGCGCGCGAAGCGGCGCGCCAACCTCGAGGTGCGGACCGGCGTGCAGGTCCTCGGGCTCACCGGCAGCGGCGCCCGGATCGACGGGCTGCGGGTGATGACCGCCTCGGGCGAAGAGCTGCTGTCCGCCGGCCACGTGGTGCTATGCGCCGGAGCCATCGGCACGCCGCACCTGCTGCTGCACGCCGGGATCGGGCCCGCCGACCTGCTGCGCCCGCTCGGCATCCGGTCGCGCGTCGACCTGCCGGGGGTGGGCGAGAACCTGCACGACCACCTCGAGGTGAAGGTGAAGCACCGCATGACCGAGCCGCTGTCGCTCTGGGACCACGCGAAATTTCCCAACAACCTCGCCGTCGGCGCGCAGTGGCTCTTCACCCGGCAGGGTGTGGGCCAGCAGCAGGGGCTCGAGGCCGGCGCCTTCATCCGTCTCGGCGGCGGCGACGGCCCGCCCGACACGCAGCTGCATTTCATCAACGCGCTGGCCTTCGACGGCGCGACCGCCGAAGACCGCGGCCACGGTTTTGCCATCGACGTGACCCAGCTCCGGCCGGAGAGCCGCGGCCGGCTGACCATCGCCTCGAACGACCCGCGACAGGCGCCGCTGATCGACCCGAACTTCCTCGCATCCGAAACCGACCGCATCGCCCTGCGCGACGGGCTGAAGATGCTGCGCGAACTCTGCCGCCAGCCCGCCATCGCCCGCTTCGCCGGCGAGGAGCTGCGCCCCGGCCCCTCGGTCACGACGGATGCAGCGCTCGACGCGGTCGTCCGTGCGACGGCGGATTCGATCTACCACCCGGTCGGCACCGCGAAGATGGGCACCGACCCGCTCGCGGTCGTCGACCCGGAAACCATGGGCGTGCACGGCGTCTCGGGGCTCTCGGTGGCCGACGCCAGCGTGATGCCGAGGATCGTCGGCGGCAACACCAACGCCCCCGCCATCCTCATCGGCGCGCTGGGCGCAGAGCGCATCGCCGCAGCCCTCTAGCCACCGCCCGCCCCTTCTTCTCTTTGAAAATACCTCGGGGTCCGGGGCAGCGCCCCGGTCCTGCCCGCCCCACCGGGCCCGACGGTCGCAGCAGGGGCGCCACCGCAAGGCCCGCGCCCCGCACGCCGCCTCTCGTCAGCGCGGCGCGAAGGTGATCGGCAGCGAGATCGGCCCGGTGTTGCCGCTGTCGGCGAGCCAGGTCGCGCCCTCGCCCACGACCGGCGGGCCCATCCGCGCCGAGAGCACCCGGTAGGCCACTGCCATGTCGTTGCGCGCCACGAGATTGCCGAGGCAGTGATGGATGCCGCCACCGAAGCCGTAGTTGCGCGCGCGCTTCGCGGTGATGTCGAAGGGCGCCTCGCCCATCACCTGCGGGTCGGTGCCGGCGCTCTCGGAGTAGAGATGCAGCACGGTCCCCTGCGGGATCGTCACGCCTCCGTATTCGAAATCCTCCGTCGCCTCGCGCGACACCCATGTGATCGTCGGGCGCATCCGCATGACCTCGGTCGCCGCCGCCATGTCGAGCGACGGGTCCGCCGCCAGCGTCTCCCATTGCTCCGGGTGCGCCGCGAACATCGACATGCCGAGCCCGAGCTGGTTGCGCGTCGTGTCGACGCCGGCGAAGGCCAGCATCAGCGCGATGTTCCACAGCTCGTCGTGGCTCAGCCGGTCGCCCTCGGAGCGGACCTGCACCAGCGTCGACAGGATGTCGTCGCCGGGATCGGTCTCGCGCGCCTTCAGCACCTCCGAGATATAGTCGCCAAGCTCGACCGTCGCCGCCTCGATCTCGTCCACGAGGTCGGGAAAATTGACGCCCAGCGCCAACCCCATGGTGGCCGAGGTGCGCAGGATGAAGGGCGCCTCGGTCTCCGGCAGGCCGAGCAGCAGGCAGAGCACCCGCGCCGCGTAGGGGTCGGCGAACTCGGCCATGAAATCGCAGCTGCCGCTCTCGATGAAGCCGTCCGCCAGGTCATTGGCAATACGTTCGAACTCGGGCATCAGCGCCTTGACCACCTTCGGCGAGAACGCCGGGTTCACCAGCCGCCGCAGGCGCCAGTGGTCGTCGCCCTCGGTGACGAGGATCGAGCTGTTCCACCAGTCCGCGAAGGTGCCGCTGGTCACGCCGTTGAGCGCCGGCCAGGCGTGGCTGCCCTGGATCAGCGACTTGTGGGTGAGAAGCTCGCCCATCTCCTTGTGGCGCAGCACCGCGAGCCCGTAGGGCGTGCGGGCGTACCAGCTTTGCGCCCGCGCCTCCCGCACCGGCTCGGACCGGAGCGAGAACGCGGGGTTCGCCACGTCGAGAAAGGGGGCGTCGGGAAACTGCGCCTCGAGGCTCATGGCAGGCACTCCATGTAGGTATCCTTGTCCCAGTCGGTGACGGTGGACATGAAGCGGGCCCATTCGTCCGACTTGTACTCATGGTAGAGCCGATACATCTCGCCCGGAAGCCCGCGTTGCACGACCTCGTCGTTCTCGAGATGCACCAGCGCCTCGCCAAGGCTCATCGGCAGTTTCTTGACCTTCTTGCCCTGCGCCATGGCGTCGTAGATGTTGCGCTCTTCCGGTGCACCCGGGTCGAGGTTGTTGTCCAGCCCGTCGTCCATCGCCGCGAGCAGCGCCGAGCCCATGAGATAGGGGTTCACCATGCTGTCCACGGACCGATATTCGAACCGCCCCGGCGCCGAGACGCGCAGGCCGGTGGTGCGGTTCTGGAAGCCCCAGTCCGAGAACACCGGCGCCCAGAAGCCGGTGTCCCAAAGCCGGCGGTAGGAGTTGACCGTCGAGGCGCCGATCGCGGTCAGCGCCTGCAGGTGCTGCACCACGCCGCCGATGGCCTTGAGGCCGGTCTTGCCGGGCATCTGCGGATCGTCGGTATCGGGCATGAAGGTGTTGTCGCCGCCCGAGACGTACATGTAGTTCTCTGCCATCCCCGGCAGCGCGTCGGGATCGTTGCCGGTGCGCTTGAACACGTCCTCGCCGGCGGTCCACAGCGACATGTTGTGGTGACAGCCCGAGGCCGAGACGCCCATGAAGGGCTTGGTCATGAAGCAGGCGAAGATGCCGTTCTCGCGCGCCACCTGCGCGCAGAGCTGGCGATAGGTGGTCAGGCGGTCGGCGTTGCGCAGCACGTCGTCGAAGGTCCAGTTCAGCTCGAGCTGGCCGGGCGCGTCCTCGTGGTCGCCCTGGATCATGTCGAGCCCCATCTTGCGGGCGTAGCGGATCACCTGCATCGACACCGGGCGCAGGCTCTCGAACTGGTCGATGTGGTAGCAGTAGGGCTTCGACATGCCGTCGGTGGGCTTGCCGTTCTCGTCGTACTTCAACCACATCATCTCGGGCTCGGTGCCCATGCGCAGCTGCAGCCCGTGCTTTTCCTGGAACGCCTTGTGCATCCGGCGCAGGTTGCCGCGGCAGTCGGCCGTCAGGAACGCCCCCGGGTCGACCTTTTCCTCGCGGTTGCGGAACAGCGTGCAATACATGCGGCCGATCTCGGGCGCCCAGGGCAGCTGCATGAAGGTCTCGGGCTCGGGGATGCCGACCAGCTCGGCGGCCTCGGGACCGTAGCCGAGATAGTCTCCGGCGCGGTTGGTGAACAGGTTCACCGTGGCGCCGTAGACCAGCTGGAAGCCCTTCTTCGCGACGCTCTCCCAGTGGTCGGCGGGAATGCCCTTGCCCATGATCTTGCCGGTCACCGACACGAACTGGAGGTAGAGATACTCGATGCCCAGCGCGTCGATCTTCTCGCGCACCGCCTTGATCTTCTCGTCGCGTCCCGTCTCTTCGACGAAGCTTTCGATATCCATGTATATGCGTCCCTGCTGGCTGTCTGTTCGGTCTTTTTCTGACCAAAGACAGCCCCAGCGACTCACCGTCTGTCCAGAAAAAGCTATTACTGAGGGGAAATTTTTATTCCCAAGGGTGGAAAAGCCCGCGGAAGCGGCAGGCCGCGTTCACATCTCGCCCAATTTGAATACATCAAGGAGGCAAAGTCGCCTTCGAACGAACAAAACAAGGCTTCGCCCGGAGCCACCGGGGCGCCGCGTTTTGCCGTGAGGAAACTTTATTCACTCCTAGGGTCAGGAGGCCCCGCGTCTCCCCAATAACGAACATCCGCAATGGGGATATGAACGATGGAACAGGAACTCGCCGCGCTGACAGAGCGGTTGGCTGCTCTGGAGAGCAGCTCCGGTATGTCCGGCACGATCAATTCGGAAATCTTCTACTGGTGGTGCACGGCGCTGATGATCGCCATCCACGCCGGCTTCCTCGCCTACGAGATGGGCGCGAGCCGGGTGAAGAACGTGCTCGCCTCGGGGATCAAGAACATCCTCGCCTTCGCCTTCATGGTGCCGACCTTCTACTTCTTCGGCTGGTACATCTACCTTGCCTTCTACAACGGCCTGATCCCGGCCGCCGACGGCGCCGCCGGCCTGCCGTGGGACATGTCGATGGGCCCGAACCTCGCCGACAACGCCACCGGCATCTTCTGGGCGGCCTTCACGCTGTTCGCCGCGACCACCGCCTCGATCTTCTCGGGCGCCGTGATCGAGCGCATCCAGACCGCCGGCTTCCTGATCCTCGCAATCCTGCTGGGCTCGGTGGTGTGGATCCTCGGCGGTGCATGGGGCTGGCACCCGAGCGGCTGGCTCACCGTCAAGTTCGGCTACCATGACGTGGGCGCCGCCGGCGTCGTGCACATGGTCGCGGGCTTCTTCGCGCTGGGCGTGCTGATCAACCTCGGCCCGCGCGTGGGCAAGTTCAACGAGGACGGCAGCGCGAACGCCATCTTCGCGCACAACGTGCCCTTCACGATCACCGGCCTGATGCTCATCATCGTGGGCTTCTTCGGCTTCCTCGGCGGCTGCATCATCTACATGCCCGGCGAGCAGTGGATCAACATCTACGGCCAGCCCGCGACGCTGTCGGCCTTTGCCTTCAACACCCTGATGGGCATGGCAGGCGGCATCATCGGCGCGTGGGTCAAGACCCGAGATCCGTTCTGGATGATGTCCGGCGCGCTGATCGGCATCTTCGCCGCGGCCTCGGGCCTCGACGTCTACTACCCGCCGGTGGCCTTCGTGCTCGGCACCTTCGGCGGCTTCGTGGTTCCGATGGTCGCCGTCTGGCTCGAGAAGATGGGCATCGACGACGCGGTCGGCGCGTTTCCGGTACACGGCATCGGTGGCCTGATCGGCGTCGTCGCCTGCGGCATCTTCGCCAGCGGCTACCCGAACGTGAACGGCATGCCGCCGGTCTCGCTCTGGGGCCAGATCGTCGGCGCGGCGACCATGGCGGTGCTCGGCTTCGTGCCCGGCTTCGTCGCCTCCTACATCCTCAAGGTCTTCGGGCTGCTGCGGGTGCCGGATCACATCCAGGAAAAGGGTCTCGACATCGTCAAGGTGCCGGTCTCGGCCTACCCCGAAAGCTACACCCCGGCCCCGGTCAACGTTGCGACCCCCGCGGCCGCCGGCACTCCTGCCGAATAAGAAAGGACAGACGACATGAACACCTCTCCGATCGAAAGCTGGGATGGCGTGGAGGCGTATTTCACCTTCGCCGACAAGCCCGCCGTGATGATGCTTTTCCTGCTGCTCGCCTTCGCGATCACCTTCGGCACCATCATCATCGCCGCCGTGCACGAGAAGCACGCCTACAACAATCACTGACGTCCCTTGGTCTGGTGATACGAGAGGGGGCGGGCCGCGAGGCTCGCCCCCTTTTCCATGGCCGGATTGCATGGCCCGGGGCTTGACCTGTCGCAAGGCGGATCCCCTTCGGCTGTGATCTGAGCGGCCAGGCGGTCGCACCGGTTGCGCCTCTCCCGCGCAGCGCAGACAGTCACCCGCGAGCCCCGACGCGCAGGCAACCACACGAGCGAGACCATGAGCACCACACCCGTCGCCCTCACCCTCAATGCCGGCAGCTCGTCGCTGAAGTTCGGGCTCTACGACATCGCCGCAGCGCCGGTCGAGATGGCCATGGGGCTGATCGAGAACATCGGCAAGGCACCCCGCCTCAAGGTCCATTTCGGCCCCGGTCGGACACCGGTGAGCCGCGACCTCGCCGCGACCGATGCCGCCGACCACCGGTCGGCACTGACGACCGCGCTGGACCTTCTGCGCGCGCAATTCCCCGATGCCCGCGCGAGCGCCGTGGGCCACCGGGTCGTGCACGGCGGCCCCGGCCTTGCCGAGCCGGTCGTGCTGACCCCCGGCGTGATGGAGGAACTGCGCCGGCTCTCGCCCTTCGCGCCGATCCACCAGCCGCACAACCTCGCCGGCATCGACGCGGCGATGGAGGCCTTTCCCGAGGCGCTGCAGGTGGCCTGTTTCGACACAGCGTTTCACCGCAGCCATCCCAGGGTGAACGACATCTTCGCCCTGCCCCGCGAATACTACGACAAGGGCGTGCGCCGCTACGGCTTCCACGGACTCAGCTACGACTACATCTCGGGCGAGCTGAAGCGCATCGCACCGCTGATCCACGAGGGCCGCGTGATCGTGGCGCACCTTGGCAACGGCGCGTCGATGTGCGGCATGATCGGCGGTCGCTCGGTCGCCTCGACCATGGGGTTCACAGCGCTCGACGGGCTGCCGATGGGCACCCGCACCGGCCAGATCGACCCGGGTGTGATCTTCTACCTCGTGCAGCAGGAGGGCATGAGCATCGACGAGGTGCGCCAGCTCTTCTATTCGAAATCGGGGCTTCTGGGCCTGTCGGGGCTGAGCCACGACATGCGCGCGCTCGAAGCTGCCGGCACGGTCGAGGCGAACGAGGCCATCGACTATTTCGTCTTCCGCATCCGCCGCGAGCTGGGCGGCCTTGCGGCAGCACTCGGCGGGCTCGACGCGCTCGTGTTCTGCGGCGGCATCGGCGAGAACTCGCGCCTGATCCGCGAGCGCGTCTGCGAGGGCATGGGCTGGATCGGGCTGGAACTCGACCGCGAACGCAACGCGGCGGGCGACACGGTCATTTCCACGGATATGAGCCGCGCCCGCGTCATGGTCGTGCCGACCAACGAAGAGCTCGTGATTGCCCGCGCGGCACGAAAATTCCTTTGCGCACAATCCTGACCCGACCGATTGAACACATTCAACTGCCCTAACGTAAGGAATCCATGACTCGCGAAAAGTGCACCAAAATGTTACCGTAATCTTACCGGGTCCGTGAGATGCTCGGCGCCGCCTTCAGGATAGATCGGGGGATGGCCAAAAACATACCGACTGTCTTAGCTGCTACGACATTTTCAAAAGACGCCGGGGGGTGGGCCGTGACCTGCCTCCCGGTTTTTCACGCCGGGGTGACGGCATCGCGCCGCGCTGCTAGGATGCGGCGCCGCAACAGAAAAGGTCCCGCATGACTCGTTACGAATACAAGGTCGTCCCTGCCCCGGTGAAAGGCGAGAAATCGCGCGGCGTGAAGGGGGCCGAGGGCCGTTTCGCCTTCGCGATCGAGCGTCTCATGAACGAGATGGCCGCCGAGGGCTGGGAATACCAGCGGGCCGAAACCCTCCCCAGCGAAGAACGCAGCGGCATCGCCTCGAGCCAGACCGTCTGGCGCAACCTGCTGGTCTTCCGCCGCGTGCAGGAGACGATGGCCGAGACCGCACCCGATACGCCGGATGCCGACCTCGAAGGCCGCCGCCTTGCCTCCGCCGCCGAACTCGCCGGCGCCACGGCCGCGCCGGCGGCCGAAGACGACACTGCACAGGCGACGACCACGGACGAGACGACCGAGCACGATGCGCTGCCGGAACCACCCGATGATGCGCAGGACGATGAGCAGGACCCGGACGACGACCCGTCCGACCGTCCGCGCCATCGCGAAGGGTCTGACGCGAACTGAGCGGCCCCTGGGATGGGCGGCGGGCGGGCATTTCGTGGCCCGCCCCGGACGCCCCCGCGCGCGAGTCTCTAAGCGTCGAGATCGAGCGAAAGCGCGTGGATTTCCGCCGTCAGTTCAGGGCCCAGCGCCTTGTGCACCGCCCGGTGCCGTGCTACACGGCTCAGCCCTGAGAGACCCTCCGCGCGCATCCTGACGTGGAAGTGGCTCTCGCCGCTTCCATCGTGTCCGGCATGTCCCAGATGCCGGTCGCTGTCGTTTCGCACATCAAGCTCCGATGGCGCGAATGCCTCGCGCAGTCGTGCCTCGATTTCCGCCGAGCGTGACATTATTCACCTCCTGCCCTCTTCAATATGACCACGGATTGTCTAAACTCCCTCGTCCGAGTCGAAAAGGTGAGACCATGAGCAGACCTGACCCCTTCGGTTTCGATATGTCGGTGAAGTCTTCGAAGAAGAAGAACCCGCGCGGTCGTCGCGGCATGACCGGCGAACAGGAGACCTCCACCCGTATCTGCGAACACGAAGGTTGCGATCAGCCGGGCAAGTTCCGCGCGCCCAAGGCGCCCGACGTGCTCGATGACTTCTACTGGTTCTGCAAGGACCACGTGCGCGAGTACAACGCGCGGTGGAGCTTCTTCGACGGCAAGACCGAGGCCGAGATGAACGCGCAGGCCAGCGCCGACAAGGTCTGGGAGCGCCGCACCAAGGACTGGCGCGACCCCGAGGCCCGCGCCTGGGCCCGCCTCGGTATCGAGGACGCCCACCAGGTGCTCGGCGACAATGCCACCCGCAACCCGGGCCGCAACGGGCAGAACAGTGCCGGCCGCCGCCTGCCGCCCACCGAGAAGCGCGCCATCGAAATCCTCGAGGTCAAGGACAGCGCGTCGAAGGCGGAGGTTCGCAAGGCCTACAAGGCGCTGATCAAGGTGCTGCACCCGGACATGAACGGCGGCGACCGCAGCCAGGAAGAACAGCTGCAGGAAGTCGTCTGGGCCTGGGATCAGCTGAAGGACAGCCGCAACTTCAAGTGAGGCCGAGGGCGCACCGGGCAGACCGGAACCTGTGACCGGATTTCGGGCAGACAGCGAGCATTCTGCGCGGAAATGCGCTCAACACGATCTTCCCGATGGACGCTCCCTCATAGGTTGTGCTACCAAGAGGTATGGCGCTCACGGGCGCCAGCCAGCGTCGGCCCTCCCTGCCACGCCGGACACTCACGGACCGTCCGGGCCTGTGCACCACATCCCCTGGGTGCACAGGCCCCACGCGCCGGCACTGCCCTTGCCAGCAAGCCTTCAGCCCGCCGCTCGGAACGTCAGCGACACGCCGTTGATGCAATGACGCTTGCCCGTGGGCGGCGGCCCGTCGTCGAAGATGTGCCCGAGATGCGATCCGCAGCGACGACAGTGGCACTCGGTGCGGACCATGAACAGCGACCGGTCCGGCTTGGTCTCCACCGCGTTCGGCAGCGCCTCGTAGAACGATGGCCAGCCCGTGCCGCTGTCGAACTTCGTCTCCGAGGCGTAGAGCGGAAGCTCGCAGCCCTTGCACAGGAAACGCCCCGCCCGGTTCTCGTCGTTGAGCGGCGAGGTATAGGCCCGCTCGGTCGCCTCCTCGCGCATCACCCGGTACTCGAGATCGCTCAGCATGGCGCGCCACTCGGCCTCGCTGCGCGACACCTCGAAACTTTCGGCAGCGCCCCCTTGCGAGGCGCCAAGCCCCAGGGCCGCCGCGGTGGTGGCCAGGAATCCTCGTCTCGTCATCTGTCTGTCCTCCATTACCCCCGAAACACTGCGTCCCCGCGCTGCCTGCGGCAACCCGGGGACGCTGCACATCTGCGCGAGAGCCCCGACATGGGGGACACGGGGACCCTCGCGCGGCGCCCTTCCTGCACGGACGGGAATAGGCGGAAGGGCGCGGTCCGAAGCGTTTACATCGCCGGCAGCAGCACGCGGTCGATCACGTGGATCACGCCGTTCGACTGCTTCACGTCGGCAATGGTGACGGTGGCGGAGCGGTCGCGCTCGTCGGTAAGCGTGATCATGTCGCCGTCCATCTTCGCCTGCAGCGTGCAGCCACCGACCGTCGACACCGGATGGGTGCCGCCGTCATCGGCGATCATGCCCGCGATCGCGTCCGACATCGCATCCGCCGCCACCACGTGACAGGTAAGGATCTGAGCGAGCTGATCCTTGTTCTCGTCCATCATCAACTGCGACAGGCTGTCGTCCGAGATCATGTCGAAGGCCGCGTCGGTCGGTGCGAAGACGGTGAACGGACCTTCACCGCTCAGCGTGTCGACAAGGCCCGCCTGCTTCACGGCGGCCACCAGCGTCTCGTGGTCCGCCGAGTTCACGGCGTTCTCCACGATGGTCTTCTCCGGCGACATCGCGGCACCGCCGACCATCGGGTTCTCCATGTGGTCGTCGGCCATGGCAGGCGCGGCCACCGCCGCGAGCGCGGTTGCGGCCAGGGTCGTCCTGAACAGGGTTGCAAGCTTGGTCATGTCCATCCTCCTTTGACTTCGTTACGTGCGCCCCGGCCTCCTCGCCGACCGCACTTGCCAGAAGCCACGAAGACCGCAGCCCCGCTGTTTCAGAAAAAGCGATAACAGCTCCGTGATTGCGCCCGTCCCTTTCTTCTCTTTGAAAATACCCTCGGGGGTGCGGGGGCAGAGCCCCCGCGCGGCGCGCGTCAAGCGCGACGCCCGCGCGACGCCCGCACTTCCCAACCCGCGCGCGACGTGACATCAGGTGCGCATGACCGATTACAGCCGTTTCGCCGTCTACCACGCGCCCGCGCCGGGCCCCCTCGCGACGTTCTGCGCGGGCTGGCTCGGGCACGACCCTGTGACCGGGCAGACCTGCCCGCATCCCGAGATCCCGGGCCTGCCGCGCCCGGTGGACGAGATCACCGCGACCCCACGCAAGTACGGCTTTCACGGCACGCTGAAGCCGCCCTTCCGCCTGACCGGGCCGCGCGGCGCGCTCGAGGCGGATCTGGCGGCGCTGGCCGCGCGCCTCTCTCCGGTCGAGATGCCCGGGCTGTCGCTCACCCGGCTCGGCAGCTTCCTCGCGCTCACCCCCGAGGGCGACACCGCGCCACTGGCGCAGCTTGCGGCGCAGGTGGTGCGCAGCCTCGACGGTCACCGCCAGCCTCCCCAACCGGCGGAACTCGAACGCCGGCGGCAGGCGCGGCTCACGCCGCGCCAGGAGGAGAACCTGCTGCGCTGGGGCTATCCCTACGTGATGGACGACTTCCGCTTCCACCTGACGCTGACCGGCAAGCTCAGCCGCGCCGAGGCCGAGCAGACCGCCGAGGCCCTGCGCCCGGTGCTTGCCCCCCTGCTGCCGCGCCCGTTCCGCGTCGACGCGCTCTGCCTCTTCGGCGAGGCGGCCGACGGGCGGTTCCACCAGCTCGCGCGGTATCCCCTCGGGGGCTGATCCCCCGTCCTGCCATATTCCAGGCGCGCACAACTTCCGATCTTCGTCCCGCGTCACCCGGGTGACACAGAGTGCCGTTAGAGCTGCCGAAAAGCTTCGAGCGGACCCACGGGCATGACGGCACTGCTTCCTCCCCTGCGCCTGACGGGCGCCACCATCCTGCGCGGCGGCGTTCTGCAGAAACGCTCGCTGGTGATCGCCGACGGCGTCATCACCAAGGGCCCGCTGCCGCAGGTGGACATGTCGGGCTACCTGATCCTGCCGGGCATCATCGACCTGCACGGTGACGCTTTCGAACGGCAGGTCGCGCCCCGTCCCTCGGCCCGGCTACCGCTCGAGGCGGCGCTGCGCGCCACCGACCGCGAGGCCGCCACCCACGGCATCACCACCGCCTGGCTCGCGCAGGGCTGGAGCTGGGAGGGCGGGCTGCGCAGTCCCGATTTCGCCGAGGAGATGATGCGCGCGCTCGACGACTACCGGCCGCACGCGCTCACCGACCTGCGCCTGCAGATCCGCTGCGAGACCCACATGCCCGAGACCCGCGCGCGGCTGGTGGCGGCGATCCGGCGGCACGGCATCGACTACGTCGTCTTCAACGACCATCTCGACGCCACACTGCAACTGGCCGAAACCGCGCCGCACCGCGTCGCCGAGCAGGCCGAGCGCGGCGACCGCTCGGTGCCCGAGTATCACGCAGCACTAGCCACCGCCCGCGCCGCACGGCGCGAGGTGCCGCGCCACCTCTGCGCGCTGGCCGAGGTCTTCGACACGCTCGACCTGCGCTACGGCAGCCACGACGACCCCGACGCCGAGACCCGCGAATACTACCGTCTCATCGGTGCCCGCATCGCCGAGTTTCCGCTCACCGTGGCAGCGGCGAAGCTGGCGCGGGCCTGCAACGACCCGGTGCTGATGGGGGCGCCCAACGTGGTGCGCGGCGGCTCGCAGGCGGGCAACGTCTCGGCCCTGACGCTGGTGGCGCAGGGGCTGTGCGACGTGCTGGTCTCGGATTACCACTACCCCTGTCTTGCCCGCGCCGCCTGGGTGCTGGTGGATCGCGGGCTGAAGACGTTGCCGGAGGCGTGGGAGATGATCTCGAAGGTGCCGGCCGAGGTCATGGGACTTGCCGACCGGGGCACGCTCGACCACGGCAAGCGGTCGGATTTCGTGGTGGTCAACGCCGCCACGCGCGAGATCGAGGCCACGGTCAGCGGTGGCCGGCTGTCCTATCTTGCCGGCGATGCCGGGGCGCGGCTTGTCGGCGCCATCACCGGTCCGCGCCTCGCGGCCGAATAGGCCGCAAGGCGCCTGCGCCGCCGGAAAGGGCTCGCTCAGAGCCGGTCGAGCAGGTCGCGCTTCTTGGCCTCGAACTCCTCGCGGGTCAGAAGCCCCGCCTCCATCAGCTCGCCGAGCTTGCGGATCAGCCCGATGACCGCATCGGCGTCCATCGCGGAGGGTGCCGGAGACATCGGCACCGATTGCATGGCGGGCGCGGCCGTCTGCTGGGCCGGGGGCTCGGACACGGGCTGAGGGGGCGGTGCCGAGGGCGCCGGGGTCTCGACGACGGGGTCCGCCTGCGCCGTGCCCGAGGTGGGGGCCGGGTCGGTGCCGACCTTCGGCAGGTCGGACAGCCGCACCAGCCCGTGCTGGCTCGTGAAGGTCAGCGACTGGTCGCCGCTCTGCTGCTGCGAGACGCCGGTGATGCGGTGATCGCCGGTGTCGTAGATCTCGACCGCACCGCCGATGTCGATGGCCAGCCGGCGGGTGTCGGGAAAGACCGCGTAGCGCAGGTTGTTCTGGCTGCCGACCGAAGAAGCCGCGCCCAGCACGCCAGGCCAGGAGGTCGCCGCCCCCGCGCCACCGGGCAGGAACAGGCTCGACCCCGGCCCCTGCGACTGGTTCCGGGATGCGCCCGAAGACTGGCCCGATGATTGGCTCTGCGACTGGCCCTGCGGCGGCACCGGGCGCTGCGGCTGGGGTCGGAACACCCCGCCGCCGGCCAGCCCCTGCGCCAGCTCGGAGCAGAGCGCGTCGACCTTGGCCTTGAGCGCGTTGTTGAACATGTCGCCGACCATGGTCATGCCGCCGAGCGACCACTGGCCCATGCCGCCAAGCTCGGGGTGGTTGAACTGCGCCTGCGTGCCCTGCCCTGCCGCCAGCGCGTAAAGGAGGTGTTCTGCGGCCTCGGTCGAGACGCCGTGGCGGGCGGCGGTCTCGGACACCAGGCGGGTTCCGTCTTCGGTCAGCGCGGTCATGTCACCGTTCCAGTCATGCTATGCGGGAAAGTCCCGTCGGGCTTACCACGTCCGCGCCATCACAGCCACCGCGCGCGGGCCAGGTCTGCGGGGTTTTCGCGCCATCTGCGGCACCGATGTCGCCGCCGGACTGCCGTGTCTGCAATGCCGGTTTTCCCGCAGCCCGACGGCGGCTGCAATTGCAGCTTCGGCGGAATGATGATCTAGAAGCCCGGACCAGACCCCTGCAAGCACCCCTGCCCCATGACCTCCCCACGCCTCGACCGGCTGATCGGCCTGACCCTCGTCCTTGTCACGGGATGCGTCATCGCTCGGGAATGGGGCGCGGCGGACTGGGTGAACATCCCCTGCTACCTGCTGCTCGTCGTGGCCATCGCCGCGCTGTTCGTCGAGGTCCGCCCCGGGCGCAAGGCCTTTGTCTTCGTGGCGCTGGGGCTCACCGCGGCGCTGGCATGGCGCGTCGAGGACTGGACATCGGTGGTGATGGACGGGCTCTACTCGGCGTCGTTCATCGCGGCGTTCTTCACCGCGCTCGCGACGCTGCGCAGCGCCGCCGAGCCCTCCGAGGACATCCGGGCCAGCGGGCGCTTCCTTGCCGAGCAGCCGCCGGGGCGGCGGTATCTCGCGCTGACGCTGGGCGCCTCGGCCTTTGCGCTGCTGTTGAACTACGGCGCCATCGCGCTGCTGGGCAGCCTTGCCACCGCCGCCGCGCAGGATGAACCCGATGCCGAGATCCGCATGCACCGGCGCCGCCGGATGCTGCTGGCGATCCAGCGCGGCTTCGTCACCTCGCTGCCGTGGTCGCCGCTGTCCTTTGCCATCGCCATCTCGACCGCGCTCATTCCGGGCGGGAGCTGGGAAGGCGCGGTGCTGCCCGCGCTCGGCACCGCCGTGCTGATGACGCTGATCGGCTGGGGGCTCGACACGATCTTCAAGCCGCGCCTGACGAATCCCGCCCCGGTGCGCCGCAAGCCCGAGGGCAGCTGGGCGCTGCTTCTGCCACTGGCGCTGCTGCTGGGCATCCTCGTGGCGAGCGTCCTGACGCTGGGCGCGCTGACCGGCATCCGCGTGATCGGCCTCGTGCTGCTGATCGTGCCGGTGATGGCGCTGATCTGGACGCTGCTGCAGGCGCGGAGCGGCGGCGCGCCGCTGGGCCAGCGTCTGAAGACCTACGCCTTCCGCGACCTGCCGAACTACCGCAACGAGGTGCTGCTGCTGATGATGGCGGGCTATATCGGAACCGTGGGCGCGCCGTTGCTGTCGCCGCTGGTCAAGGCAAGCGGCTTCCACCCCGAGGCGATGCCGCACTGGCTCGTGCTGGTGGGGCTCGTCTGGATCATCCCGCTGGCCGGGCAGTTCGCGATGAACCCGATCCTCGCCGTCACGCTGATCGCGCCGCTGCTTCCGACCCCGGCCGAGCTGGGCGTCACCCCGGCGGCCATGGTCACCGCGATCACCGCCGGCTGGGCGCTTGGCGGGATCAGCTCTCCCTTCACCGCGACGACCATGCTCACCGGCTCCTTCGGCAACGTCGGGGCCCGGACCGTCGGTCTGCGCTGGAACGGCAGCTACATGCTGACCTGTCTCGTGGCACTTCCCCTCTGGGTTCTGGCCTACGCCTACCTGCTGGGCTGAAACCTGCTTGCATACGAACGAGATGGGGTGACAGTCTCGGGCCAGACGCAGACTCTGGAGACCGCGCCCCATGACAGCCCCGTTCAACCAACCGCCGATCTTCGATGGCCACAACGACCTGATCCTGCGCCTGCTGCGCGGGTCGGCCACCGCCGAGGGCGTCGCGGCGGGTCTTCCCGACGGCCACATCGACCTGCCGCGCGCCCGCTCCGGCGGGCTCGGCGGCGGCTTCTTCGCGATCTTCGTGGCATCGCCGTCCAACGCCTCCGAGCGCCATGACGCCATGGTGCAGCCGGAATACGACCTGCCGCTGCCCGAGATGATCCCGCAGGACGAGGCGCTCACGGTGACGCTGGAAGGCGCCGAGGCGCTCGAAGCCCTCGAGGCTGCCGGGGCGGTCACCATCTGCCGCACAGTCGACGAGCTGGAGGCCGCGATCCACGGCCCCAAGATGGCGGCGATCATGCACATCGAGGGCGCCGAGGCGATCGACCCCGATTTCGAGGTGCTCCACCAGCTGCATGCCCGTGGCCTGCGCTCGCTCGGGCCGGTCTGGTCCCGCCCGACGATCTTCGGCCACGGCGTGCCCTTCCGCTATCCGTCCTCGCCCGACACCGGTCCGGGCCTCAGCGAGGACGGCAAGCGGCTCGTGCGCGAGTGCAACAAGCTGAACATCATGATCGACCTCAGCCACCTGAACGAAAAGGGCGTCGACGATGTCGCGGCGATCACCGACGCGCCGCTCGTTGCCACCCATTCGAACGCCTGGGCGGTGACACCGCATTCGCGCAACCTCACCGACCGGCAGCTCGAAATGATCGCCGAAAGCGATGGAATGGTAGGCATCAATTTTGCCTCCGCCTTCCTGCGCCCCGACGGGCAGATGAACAACGACTTTCCTCTTGACCTGCTGCTCCGACATCTTGACCATCTGGTCAAATTTCTCGGCGAAGACCGGGTCGGCTTCGGCTCGGACTTCGACGGGGCGCTGGTCCCCAGGGACATCGCCGATTGCGCCGGGCTGCCGGCCCTGCGCGCGGCGATGAAGGACCACGGGATCGGCGACGAGATGATGGAGAAACTGGCCTGGCGCAACTGGATGCGCGTGCTGCGCAAGACCTGGGCCGCCTGACCTGGGCCGCCTGACCTGGGCCGCCTGAGCGCGGCCCCCGGAAGAACAAGAAAAACGGACGCGCCAGAACGCGCCGGAGACCAACGGAAAACCAACTGGGAGAAAGACACATGAAACAGTCACGCAGCCTGCGCGCCGCCGCGCTCGTCGCCGCACTGATGGGGTCGGCCGCGCTACCGGCCATGGCCGAGACGCCGCCCAACATGCTGGTGATCGCCAACCGCATCGACGACATCAAGACCTTCGACCCGGCCGAGAGCTTCGAGTTCGCCGGCGCCGACGTGTCGCGCAACGTCTACGAGAAGCTGGTGAATTTCGACCCGCTCGACCTCGAGGCCGGCTTCCAGCCGCAGCTCGCCGAGAGCTGGGAGGTCTCCGAGGACGGCAAGACCATCACCTTCACCATGGCCGAGGGCCACACCTTCGCCTCCGGCAACCCGGTGACCGCCAAGGACGCCGAGTTCTCGCTGCGCCGCGCCGTCGAGCTCAACAAGACGCCCTCCTTCATCCTGACCCAGTTCGGCTTCACCCCCGAGAATGTCGAGGAAACCATCGTTGCCGAGGACGACAAGACGCTCGTTCTCAAGCTCGACAAGCAATACGCGGTCTCCTTCGTGCTCAACTGCCTGACGGCCACCATCGGCGGCATCGTCGACATGGAAACCGTCATGGAGCACGAGGAAGACGGTGACATGGGCAACGCCTGGCTGCGCACCAACACCGCCGGCTCGGGACCCTACAAGGTGTCGGACTGGAAGCCGAACGAGAGCGTCCTGATGGACCTCAACCCCAACTACGGCGGCGAGGAGCCGGCGATGCAGCGGGTGATCGTCCAGCACATCCAGGAATCCGCCACCCAGCGCCTGCAGCTCGAGCGCGGCGACATCGACGTCGCCCGCAACCTCTCGCCCGAGGACGTGGCCGCGGTGCAGGAGAACGACGATCTCAAGGTGGTCGACGAGCTGCGCGGCCGGCTGATGTATTTCTCGGCCAACCAGAAGAACGAGATGCTCGCCGATCCCAAGGTCGTCGAGGCGCTCAAGTGGGCGGCCGACTACGAGGGCATGGCCGGCAGCTTCCTCAATGGCCAGTACACCGTGCACCAGGCCTTCCTGCCGCTGACCTTCCTCGGCGCGATCGAGGACAAGCCCTTCGGCTACGACATGGAAAAGGCCAAGGCGGCGCTGGCCGATTCCGAGTACCCCGACTGCGGCCCGATCGAGATCTCGGTGCGCGAGGCGCAGGAACGTCTCGACATCGCGCAGTCGCTCCAGAACACCTGGAACCAGCTCGGCTGCGAGGTCGAGCTGATCGTCGGCACCGGCGCGCAGACGCTCGACCGCTACCGCGCGCGCGAGCATGACATCTACCTCGGTGCCTGGGGCCCGGACTACCCCGACCCCAACACCAACGCCGGCACCTTCGCCTACAACCCCGACAACAGCGACGAGGCCGGAGCCACCGGGCTGCTCGCCTGGCGCAACGCCTGGGACATCCCGGAAATGAGCGAGGAAACCCTTGCCGCCGTGGTCGAGAACGACACCGAGGCCCGTGCCGAGATGTACCGGGAGCTGCAGAAGGAGCACCAGCAGGTGTCGCCCTTCGGCGTGATGTTCCAGAAGATCGAGCAGAACGCCATGGGGTCCAGCGTCGAGAACTTCGTCGCCGGCGGCGCCACCACGGCAGTCTCCTACTGGGTGATCACGAAGTAACGTGGCCCAGGCGATGCACACCTCGAACGGGCGGCAGAAGCTGCCCGTTCCCCGCTGGCTGAAGAAGACCGCCGGCACCGCGGTCACCGTCGCGGTGACGCTGCTCGGCCTGCTCTTCGTGACCTTCATGATAGGGCGCGTGATGCCCATCGACCCGGTGCTCGCCGTCATCGGCGAGCGCGCGACCCAGGCCCAGTACGACGAGGTCTTCCTCGAGCTCGGTCTCGACAAGCCGCTGATCCAGCAGTTCTTCATCTACGTGAACGACGTGCTGCACGGCGATTTCGGCACCTCGATCCGGACCGGTCAACAGGTCTCCGAGGACATCGCCCGCGTCTTCCCCGCCACGCTCGAACTGGCGACGCTGGGCACCTTCTTCGGGGTGTTCCTCGGCGTGCCGCTCGGCGTGCTCGCCGCCGTCTATCGGGGCCGCTGGATCGACCAGGTGGCCCGTCTGGTCGGCCTCGTGGGCTACTCCATGCCGATCTTCTGGCTCGGCCTCGTCGGCCTGCTGATCTTCTACGGCATCCTTGGCTGGGTCGCGGGCCCGGGCCGGCTCGGGGTCTTCTACCAGGGGCTGGTGCCGTCGCGCACCGGGCTGCTGCTGGTCGACTCGGCGCTCGCCGGCGACTGGACCGTGTTTCGGGACGCGTTTTCCCACATCATCCTGCCGGCCTCGCTGCTGGGCTACTACAGCCTCGCCTACATCAGCCGGATGACCCGCAGCTTCATGCTCGAACAGCTGAGCTCGGAATACGTCACCACCGCACGGGTCAAGGGCGTGTCGGAATGGCACGTGGTCTGGCGCCACGCCTTCCGCAACATCCGCATCCAGCTGATCACCGTGATCGCGCTGGCCTACGCCAACCTGCTCGAGGGCTCGGTGCTGACCGAGATCATCTTCGCATGGCCCGGCATCGGCCAGTACATCACCACCTCGCTGCTGGCCAACGACATGAACTCCGTGCTGGGCGGAACCGTGGTGATCGGTACGATCTTCGTCGCGCTGAACATCTTCTCCGACCTGCTCTACCGCTTCTTCGACCCGAGGGCCAAATGAGCGACTTTCCCACTCCCGCCCCGCGCCCCGGCTGGCGCGACTGGCTGCTCACCGACGCGCCCGGCTCGCGCCGCCAGGCCCGCGCCGCGTCGTGGTATTCCGGCTGGCTCAAGCTGCGCGGCAACACGCTCGCCATGGCCGGCCTCGTGGTGCTGGTGCTGCTGATCCTGATGGCGCTCTGTGCGCCGCTGCTGGCGACGCAGGACCCCTTCGTGCAGGACCTCGGCGCGCGGCTCCTGCCGCCCGGCACCGACGGCCACATGTTCGGCACCGACAGCCTCGGCCGGGACATCTGGTCGAGGATCGTCTACGGCGCCCGCATCTCGCTCTACATCGTGGCACTGGTGGCGCTGGTGGCGCCGCTGCTCGGCCTCGTGATCGGCACCGTCGCGGGCTACATGGGCGGCATCGTCGACGTGGTGCTGATGCGCTTCACCGACATCTTCCTCGCCTTCCCCCGGCTGATCCTCGCGCTGGCCTTCGTCGCCGCCCTCGGCGCCGGCATCGAGAACGCGGTGCTCGCGATCTCGCTCACCGCCTGGCCGCCCTACGCCCGCATCGCCCGTGCCGAGACGCTCACCATCCGCAACTCGGACTTCATCCACGCGATCAAGCTGCAGGGCGCCGGGCCGCTCAGGATCATCACCCGCCACGTCTGGCCGCTGTGCATCTCGAGCCTGGTGATCCGCGTCACCCTCGACATGGCGGGCATCATCCTGACCGCCGCCGGCCTCGGCTTCCTCGGCCTCGGCGCGCAGCCGCCCTCCCCCGAATGGGGCGCCATGGTCTCCGAGGGCCGCAAGTACATCCTCGACCACTGGTGGGTCGCCACCATCCCGGGCCTCGCGATCTTCGCGATCTCGCTCGCCTTCAACCTGCTCGGCGACGGGCTGCGCGACGTGCTCGACCCGAAGGAGGCCGGCAAGTGACCCCGGCCCCCGTCTTCTTCTCTTTGCAAATACCGCGGGGGGAGTCGCCGCAGGCGACGGGGGGCAGAGCCCCCCGCGCGGGCCGGCCGCAGGCCGGATCGCGCCAGCCCCTTCCGCCACGAGGCGCCACATGACCAACCTTCTCGACGTCGAGAACCTCACCGTCACCTTCCCCACCCGCTCCGGCACCTTCGACGCGGTGCGTGGCATCTCCTTCTCGCTCGGCCGTGAACGGCTCGGCATCGTCGGCGAGAGCGGCTCGGGCAAGTCGATGACCGGACGGGCGCTGCTGCGGCTGATCCGCCGGCCCGGGCGCGTCACCGCCGACCGCATGGAGATGGGCGGCACCGACCTGCTCACCGCCTCCGAGAAACAGATGCGGCGGATCCGCGGCCGCCACGCCTCGATGATCATGCAGGACCCGAAATTCTCGCTGAACCCGGTGATGACCGTTGGCCAGCAGATCACCGAGGCGCTGCTCACCCACGAGAAGACCTCGCGCGCAGTCGCCAAGAAGCGCGCCGTCGAGATGCTCGAGGCGGTGGCGATCCGCGACCCCGGGCGCGTCATGGGGCTCTACCCGCACGAGGTCTCGGGCGGCATGGGCCAGCGCATCATGATCGCGATGATGCTGATCCCCGACCCCGAGATCCTCATCGCCGACGAGCCGACCTCGGCGCTCGACGTCTCGGTGCAGCTCTCGGTGCTCGAGATCATGGACCGCCTGGTGACCGAGCGCGGCATGGGGCTGATCTTCATCAGCCACGACCTCAACCTCGTCTCCAGCTTCTGCGACCGCATCCTCATCATGTATGCCGGCCGCATCGTCGAGGTCTGCGAGGCCGGCCGCCTGCACGAGGCGAAGCACCCCTACACCATCGGCCTGCTGAACGCGGTGCCCGATCTCGAACACCCCCGCCCCCGGCTCGACGTGCTCCGGCGCGACCCGGCCTGGCGCGAGGCCCCATCCGTGAGCGCCCGCACATGACCACCGCCATCGAGATCCGCGACCTCGACGTCTGGTTCGGCGAGGGCGCCGAGCAGGTGCGCGCCGTGAAGGGCGCAGGCTTCACCGTCGCCGAGGGCGAGAGCTTCGGCCTCGTCGGCGAATCCGGCTCGGGCAAGTCGACCGTGCTGCGCGCCATGGCCGGGCTGGTGCCCGGCTGGAGCGGCCATATGTCGGTCATGGGAACCCCGCTGGGGCGGCGCCGGACGCCCGCCTTCTACAAGACCGTGCAGATGGTCTTCCAGGATCCCTACGCCTCGCTGCACCCGCGCCACACGGTCGACCGGGTGCTGGGCGAGGTGCTGAAGCTGCACGGCTTTTCCGGCATCGACGCCCGCATCGACAAGCTGCTCGAGGACGTCGGCCTCGGCAAGGGCTTCCGCTTCCGTTACCCACACCAGCTGTCGGGCGGCCAGCGCCAGCGCGTCGCCATCGCCCGCGCGCTCGCGCCCGAGCCGCGGGTGATCCTGCTCGACGAGCCGACCTCGGCGCTCGACGTCTCGGTGCAGGCCGAGATCCTCAACCTGCTGTCGGACCTGCGCACCGAACACGGGTTGACCTACCTGATGGTGAGCCACGATCTCGGCGTCATCGGCCACATGTGCGACCGCATCGCGGTCATGCAGCACGGCAAGATCGTCGAGCTTCTGGACGTGGCGAAGATGCGCAGCCTCAAGGCCGATCACCCCTACACGCAGCACCTGCTCGACAGCGCCATGCGCAGCGTGCGCTGACCCCTGATCGCGGCGCGACGGCTTATAGCTCGAGCGTCTCACCCATCTCGGGCCGCGTGACCCGTGCCGGCGTCAGCGCCTCGGCGAAGGCGTCCATCGCCTTGGCCTCGCCGTGCACCAGCACGGTCTCGGAGGGCCGCCCCAGCAGCGCGTGCCAGCGCAGCAGGTCGTCGCGGTCGGCGTGGGCCGAGAAGCCGTTGATGGTGTGGATGCGCGCCTTCACCCGGATCTCTTCGCCGAAGAGCTTCACGCGCCTCGCACCGTCGATGATGATGCGCGCCAGCGTCCCCTCGGCGGCGTAGCCCACGAAGATCACGCTGGTCTCGGGCCGGCCGAGTTCGCGGCGCAGGTGGTGCCGCACCCGTCCGCCGGTGCACATGCCGGACCCCGCCATGATGACCGCCCCCGAGCGGATTCGGTTGAGCTTCATCGAATCCTGCGCCTCGCGGGTGAAATGCAGCCCCGGCAGCCGGAACGGGTCATTGCCCTTGCGGATCATCGCCGCGAGTTCCGGGCGCAGCGCCTCGGGATGGCGCCCGAAGATCCGCGTGGCAGAGATCGCCATGGGCGAGTCGAGGTAGATGTCGACCCCGCGCGGCAACGCGCCGCTTGCCATGCCCTCGCGCAGCACCCACAGCAGCTCCTGCGCCCGTTCCAGCGCGAAGGTGGGAATGATGACGTTGCCGCCGCGCCGGTGCGCGTCGCGCAGGGCTTCGTGGAACTCGGCCACCGAGGCGTCGAAGGAGCGGTGATCGCGGTCGCCATAGGTGGTCTCCATCACCACCACGTCCACGTCGCGCGGCGGATCCGCGTCGTTCAGCAGCGCCCGGTTGGGCGGGCCGAGGTCGCCCGAGAACAGCAGGCGCCTGTGCTGGTCGTGCTCGGTCAGTTCGAGCAGGATCGAGGCCGATCCGAGGATGTGCCCCGCTTCGTGGAACCGCGCGCGGATGCCGGGGCAAAGCTCGAGCGGCTTGCCATACTCTGCCGTCCGTCCGAAGAGCTCGACCGCATCCATCGCGTCGACCGTGTCGTAAAGCGCCTCGTGGCCGCCGCCGTGGCGGCCGTGGCGGTGATGACGCCGGGCCTCTTCCTCGTGCAGATGCGCCGAATCCATCATCACCAGCCGCGCGAGGTCACGGGTCGCCGAAGTCGCGATGATCTCGCCCGAGAAGCCGCGCTTCACCAGCAGCGGAATGCGCCCGCAATGATCGAGATGGGCGTGGGTCAGCAGCAGCATGTCGATGGTCGCCGGGTCGAAGCCGAAATCGCCCGCGTTCTCCTCGTGCAGCTCGTGCGAGCCCTGGAACATGCCGCAATCCACGAGAATGCGCCGCCCCGCCGCCTCGACAAGGTGACAGGATCCCGTGACCTGCCGCGCGGCACCGTGAAACGAGATCTTCATGCTGTCCTCCCCTCCGTCCGTCCCGACCTGCCACGAGTCTACCAGCCGCGGCAGACGCCTTCGACGATCACGCGCAATGCGGGGGAAGGAAAACGATGGCAGAGGTCTGCGCCGTGCGCTGCTGCCCAAGAGGACATGTGCGGACCGCGGGGCCGGTCGGCACGCCACCGCAGGCTGGCGCCCGCGAAGCGAAGCGCCGCCCCTTCCCGGGGCGGCGCGCGGGATCAGCCGGCCTTGCGCAGTTCCGGGGCGACCTGCGTGCCCAGCACCTCGATGGCCTTCAGCATCTCGGCGTGGTCGATCACGCCGATCGCCATCTGGATGGTCACGCGGTCGAAGCCGAGATCCTCGCGCAGGCCGAGGATCTTGTCGGTGATCTGCGCCGGAGAGCCCACGAACATCGCGCCTTCGGGCCCGCAGGAGGCATCGTATTGCGCGCGGCTCTGCGGCCGCCAGCCGCGCTCGCGGCCAAGCTGGTCCATCACCGCCTTCTGCGCCGGGTAGAACAGGTCGGCGGCGGCCTTGCCGTCCTCGCCCACGAAGCCGTGCACGTTGAGCGACACGCGCGCCTTGTCGCTGTTGCCGGCCTGCTCGGCGGCGCGGCGGTAGAGGTCGGCGAGCGACTTGAAGCGGCGCGGCTCGCCGCCGATGATGGCAAGCGCCAGCGGCGTGCCGAGCGCCCCCGCGCGCACCATGCTTTGCGGTGTGCCCCCGGCGGCGATCCAGATCGGCAGCGCGTCGTTCACCGGGCGCGGGTAGACCCCCAGCCCCTCGACCGCCGGCGTGTGCTTCGTGCCCGGCCAGCGCAGTTTCTCGCGCTCGTTGATGGCCAGCAGCTTGGCGAGCTTCTCCTCGAACAGGTCGCCGTAATCCTCGAGATCGTAGCCGAAAAGCGGGAAGCTCTCGATGAAGCTGCCCCGCCCGACCATGAGCTCGGCGCGGCCGCCCGAGAGGTTGTCGAGCGTGGCGAACTGCTGGAACACCCGCACCGGATCGTCCGAGCTCAGCACCGACACCGCCGAGCTCAGGCGGATGTTCTTGGTGACGCTGGAGGCTGCGGCAAGCACGGTCGCCGGCGAGGACACGGCGTAGTTCGGCCGGTGATGCTCGCCAAGACCGAAGATGTCGAGCCCGACCTCGTCGGCAACGCGGATCTCCTCGACCAGGTCGTTGAGCCGCTTCCGCGCGTCGACGCGTTCGCCGGTGACCGGGTTCGTGCCGACGTCGCCGAATGTGTAAAGTCCGAGTTCCATGGAGCCTGCTCCCTTTCTTTCCGGGCAACATAGGCGAGGAACGGCCCACCGAAAGCCCCGCTGCCCGCACACCCCATGTGCACGGTATCGCCCGTCTTGGAACAGCGGCCGGAGGTCACGTGTTGATATTGGAATGTATGCAAACCGGGAAAAGGAAACCGCCATGAGCTACACCATCACCAAGACCGTCTCCGACGCCGATTTCGAGACCGTCGAGGCGCGCACCCGCGACGCCCTGTCGGAAAGCGGCTTCGGCGTGCTGACCGAGATCGACGTCGCCGAGACGATGAACGAGAAGCTGGGCGAGAAGATGGACCGCTACACGATCCTCGGGGCCTGCAACCCGAAGCTCGCCTTCGGTGCCATCCAGACCGAGCCGCGCGTCGGCGCGATGCTGCCCTGCAACGTCATCGTCCGCCAGCTGCCCGAAAGCGTCGAGGTCAGCGCCGTCGATCCCGTCGCCTCGATGAGCGCGATCGACAACCCGGAGCTTTCGAACCTTGCCGGGCAGGTCCGCGACCGGCTGGCGGAGGCCATCGAGCGGGTCTGACCCTGGCGCCTAACCGCTCTTGAAGAGCCACCCCGGGGCCCGCCGGGGCGGCGTCAGCCCCGCGAGCCGCATCATGTGCCAGGCAAGCACCTGGTTGCTCGACAGGACCGGAAGGCCAAGCTCCCGTTCCAGCGCCGGAAGGGCCGACAGCGTGCGCAGGTTGGTGCAGGACAGGAACAAGGCCTCGACCGGCGCCTCGGCGGCCACCCGCAGGGCGGCACGGCGAAGGCTGCCGGGACCGATGCGGGCGACACGCGCCTCTTCCGCGACCTCGAAGCTGGCAAAGGCCGGGGTCTCGATCCTCGCCTCGGCCAGCACCGCGCGCAGGCGGGCCGAAACCGGCGCGACATAGGGAGAGATCAGCCCGAGCCGGGTCACCCCAAGTGCCCGGCAGGCGGCGATCAGCGCCGACACGGGCTCGGTCACGGCCTCGGTCCGGACCACCGCGCTGATCTGCGCGGCAACGTGCGGCACCCCGATCTGGGCGGTGCCCGAGGTGCAGGCGTAGCCGATGGCCTGAAAGCGCGCCCAAGGTGGAAAGAGAGCCGCCGCCTGCCCGAGGTGCGCCTCCATCGCCGTCAGCGTCTCGGGCGTGACCTCGGCTCCCGAGGGCACCCGGCTGACCATCAGGTTGGCGCGCTGCGGCAGAAGCCGGCGCATGTCGGCCTCGACCGTCTCGTCCGATTGCAGGACGACAAGCCCCAGCGCCGGCCGCGCGGGGCCGAGGCGATAGGGCAGCGCTGTGCCCTGCCCGTCTGGCGTAAGCTCATCCATGCCGCCAGTGGCGCACGGCGGCGCGCACCGGTCAATCGCGCGCACGACAGGCCGGCGGTCGAAACCGTCGCCCTGCCCGCTTGTCGGGCGCGCAGGCCCCGAGGCCCTAGTGCGGCTCGCCGGCGAGATGCGTGATGTCGAGCCCGCGGGTGAACACCAGCCCCATCGAGTCGCGCAGAACGACCGGCCCGCCGGTGTAGTCCGAACCGATGCCCGGCCCCCGGATGGTGAGGTGCCAGTCGTTGCGGCTCACGCTGTCGGGCAGCAGGTCGAGCGGGTCGATGTCCTCGGTCTCGCAGCCCTCCATGTGGCAGACGGTGAACACCTCGCCCCCCTGCGGCGCGTTGCGCAGCGCGACGAACACGGTGCGCCCCTCGATCGGCTCGAGGTAGCGGAAGTGGTCGTCGTCGCGGAAGTTGTCGCGCAGCCACGGGTTGTTGAGCCGGAACATCCGCAGCCGCCGCATAGCGTTGGTCTGCACCGGGTCGAGCCGCGAGGTGGAATGCGAGACGTTGCAGTATTCGTGCATGTCGTCCATCCACGCCCGCGCGATCTGCTTGAGCGTGCCCACGGTGAACGGGCGCGGCCCGGCCAGCGGCGGCTCGACCGCGTTCAGCAGTGTCGCGATGGTGTTGAGGTCGTATTCCGTCACCTCGACCAGCGCCGGCAGGAACTCGAGGAAGCGGGCGAGATCCTCGCGGGTCTCGAATCCCATTTCCTTCAACCAGCGGAAGGCGCCGGGCACCGAGTAGCTGTAGGCGTCGACCTGCCACTTGAGCGAAATCGCCTCTTCCGCCACGACCTTGACGCCGTACTTGTCGTCCTGGTTGCGGATGAAGCCCCAGCTGGCGCGCGCCGTGGCATTGAGGAAATCCATGGGCACGCCCGGCAGCGCCGCGTAGGTGAGGATCGACACGGCCGGGTTGTCATAGGCCTTGTCGAGGATCTCGTTCTTGGTGTCGCCGAGCCGGGTGTTGATGTTGAGCTTGGGGTTCACCTGCGTGCCCCGGCGCAGCGTGTCATGGTTGGCGGTGCCGGAAATCCAGTTCGAGCCTCGCTTGAGGATCTCCTGCAGGCGCCAGTATTTCGACAGCCAGAAGGTGTAGATGAACGGCGTGTTGTGGGCAAAGGTCAGCGGGCCCCACTGGAACAGATCCGGATCGAGATCCTTCTGGTCCTCGATCACCGCGCGGTAGTCCGAGCTGAGCTCCCAGTCCTCCTGCGGCCAGGGGCGGCCGTCCTCGAAGACGAACCACGGCCAGTAGTCGACGCCCGCGACGTTCTGCACGACGCCCGACATCTCGCGCAGGTATTCATCGTCGTGACGCATCTCCTGCGTCGAGGAATCCCACCACTTGAAGTCCTGCGCGCCGTCGACCCGCACGCCGTCGGCACCGAAGTCGACCTTGCGGCGCTGCAACTCCAGCAGGATCGCCCGCACGAAGGGGTTATGGTAGTCGAGATTCTGGCCGTACATGTTCGGCCCGGCGAAGAAATGACTGTTGAGCGCGTTGAGCCCCTGGTTGTCCGAGTGGCCGAAGACCACGTCGAGCACCAGCATCTTCGGGTAGCGCGGGAAGTTGTGCAGCACCGCGGCAAGGTCGACGAGCTCGTCGGGCCGCGCCGTTTCCAGCAGCACCGGGTTCACCGTGGCCATGCCGGAGATGACGATATCGTAGCCCCAGTTCGTGGTGTCCGGGCGCAGCAGGTGCGCGGTCACCTCCTCGTCGTCGCTTTCGGTGTCGGTCCAGAAATCCGGGCCGGCCTCGTAGACGGTGGTGGGCTCGACCGGAAGCAGCTGCACCGCGTCGTAGCCCGCGAAGAGCTCCTCGTCGGGCTCGAGCGTCAGCCCGGCGCCGACCCGCGCCGCGAGGCGTTCGAACTGCCGGGTGAGCGAGGCCAGCGTGCCACCCGGCGTGGCGGTGGGCACATGCACCTGCAGGATCGAGGTCGGCGGCGGGAACTTGTGCGGCTTGTCGCCCTTCACCTGCGCGAAGTAGCCCTTGTCCTGCCGCCGCGCCTGCATCGCGTTCAGGTCGTAGATCTCGGCCGGCGCGAAGGCACCGTAGGGCAGCGACGAGGCGAGCGGATCGAGAATGCGGTGCAGCGCCCCCTCCTGGTCGCGCCAGACCAGAGCGTAGAAATCGCCGATCTCGTCACGGTTGCCGGCGCGCAGGCCGGTGGCGGCGGCGAAGGTGAAGCCCTCGGTACGGCAGACCGGCAGCAGTGTCCGGTCGAAGGTGACGTCGGCCTGGCTGGCGGTCAGGTCGATCTCGCCCCGGGGCCGCAGGATCTCGAGGAAGACGTCACCGTCGGCGATGCGCCAGTCCTGCAGCTCGGGCGTCCAGAAGCCGAATTCGACCCGGTCTCCCTCGACGATGGCCCCCAGCCGTCGCGCGATCTGGCGCCCGGCCGCGAACCGGTCGGGGGCGGTGTTCAGCACCTCCTGGCACCACTCGGAGCGTGCGTGGGCGGCGGCTTCGTCGCTGGCGATTGCGGGGCTCTCTGTCATGTCGTCTCGGTCCTGTCTCGTTTCTTTTCTGCGGGCGGCCGGGGCACCGGCCATCGCGCCGGGTCCGGCAAGCGCGCACACGCGCGCTCTGGGCGTCGCGAAGCCCCCGGGGATCGGGTGGGCCGCACCTGTCTTGTGACAAACCTAAGCCGCAGGGCCGGACCTGCAACGCAAAATCCCCGTCTCGGGGGAAACGGGGCATGCATGGCGACGGGCTGCCCGCGCACGGGGCACGGGCAGCTGCGTTGGTGGGAAAGACTTCAGGCGGCGGCGCGGCCGAGCACGTCGCGCAGGCGGTCGATGTGTTCCTGCCCGTCGATGCGGGTACCGCCGACCACGTAGGTCGGTGAATGCAGGATGCGCTTCTCGATGGCGTCGCGGTTGAGATCGTCGGCGGCGTCGCGCATCGCCTCGGTCTCGGCCCGACGCAGGATCTCGAGCGCGGGCATGTCGATCTGGTTGAGCGCCTCGCAAAGATCGCCGGGATCGGCGACGTTACGCCCCTCGGCCCAGACCCCGCGCAGGATCGCCGCCGTCACCTCGCCCTGGTCGAGCCCGAGCTGCCCGGCAGCAAGGATCACCCGGCAGGACAGCCGGGGGTCGGCGGGGTGATGCATCGGCACCGGCGAGATCCGCAGGCCGCGCCGCTGCGCCCAGGCGGCACGGTCGGCGATACGGTCCTCGGAGGTGCTGGTCTCGTCGAACGGCCGGCGCAGGCCCGCCTCCTTCTGCACGCGCCCCATGTCCACGGGCCGGAAGCTCACCTGCGCCCCGGCCTCGCGGGCAAGGTCCATGAGCGCCTGGTGGCCAAGGTAGGCGTATCCGGAAATCGGGGCGAAGTAGTAGTCGATCACGCTCATGTCGGTCTCCCGGTCGTCAGGGCATCCGGCGGCGACGCGCGGTGCGCGCGGGCCGTTCGGACGCGACTTTCACGACAATCCGGGCGCGCGGTGGGCACGATGTCAACGGCCCGGGCGCGACGGGCCTGCGGGCGCGGCCCCGTCGCCGTCGGGAAGCGGCCGAAATGCGCGCGTGCTGCGGCAAACCGCTCGAAATTTCCGCGAAAGTGAAACGTCGTGACGCGGGGTCGCCGACTGTCCCGCCCCCTTGCCCCCCGCGCGCCCATCGCTACGCTGGCCGCCGATACCAAGGGAGGAGGCATCATGCAGATCACGGATCGGGTCTTTCTGGTCACCGGCGGCGGCTCGGGGCTTGGCGCGGCGGTTGCCGACATGCTGGCGGCAGCGGGCGGCTACCCGGTGCTGCTCGACGTGAACGAGGACGCGGGGTCGGCCAAGGCCGCCGAGATCGGAGAGGCGGCGCTTTTCGTGAAAACCGACGTGACGAACGAAGCCGACGGACAGGCCGCCGTCGCCGCCGCGCTCGAAAGGTTCGGCAGGCTCGACGGGCTGGTCAACTGCGCCGGCATCGCGCCGGGCGAGAAGATCCTTGGCCGCGAGGGGCCGCACCGGCTCGAGAGCTTCGCGCGGGCGATCAACATCAACCTCGTGGGCACCTTCAACATGCTGCGGCTGGCAGCCGAGGCGATCTCGAAGCAGGATCCCGACCCCGAAGGCGCGCGCGGCGTGATCGTCAACACCGCCTCGATCGCCGCCTTCGACGGCCAGATCGGACAGGCGGCCTACGCGGCCTCCAAGGGCGGCGTCGCGGCGCTGACGCTGCCGGCGGCACGGGAGCTGGCGCGGCACGGCATCCGCGTGGTCACGATCGCGCCGGGCATCTTCGGCACCCCGATGATGGCCGGCCTGCCGCAGGAGGTGCAGGACAGCCTCGGTGCGTCGGTCCCCTTCCCGCCCCGGTTGGGACGCCCCGAGGAATACGCGGCCATGGTGCAGCACATCATCGGCAACACGATGCTGAACGGCGAGGTGATCCGGCTCGACGGCGCGCTGCGGATGGCACCGAAATAGGACCGGACGGGCGCCTGCGGCCTCATGGCGCGCGGGCGTCGGTATCGTCCGGGGAACACGTCTGAAGAATGGCAGCCCCGGTCGGCCCGCCCTACCCCGCGAGCAGCGCGCGGGCAGCGGCGCGGGCCTCGGGGGTGACCGTGTCCCCCGCGAGCATCCGTGCGAGTTCGTCCTCGCGGTCGTCAGCGCCAAGCGCGGTGACGGTCGACAGGGTCATCTCCTCGACGACCCGCTTCTGCACCCGCCAGTGATGCGCCCCGAGCGCCGCGACCTGCGGCGAATGGGTCACGACAAGCACCTGCCCGCCGTCCGCCAGTGCCTTCAGCCGGCGCCCCACGGCGTCGGCGGTGGCGCCGCCCACGCCCCGGTCGATCTCGTCGAAGATCATCGTGACGCCGCGGTTGCGCTCTTCGGACAGGCAGACCTTCAGCGCCAGCAGGAAGCGCGACAGCTCGCCTCCAGAGGCGATCTTGTTCAGCGGCCCCGCCGGTGCGCCGGGGTTGGTGGCGACGGTAAAGGCCACCGCGTCGCGTCCGTCGGGGCCGGGCTCGCCCTCGGAGATCACCGTGCGGAAGACCGCGCGTTCCATCTTGAGCGGCGCAAGCTCGGCGGCCATCGCAGCGTCGAGGCGCCCCGCCGCCGCCGCGCGCGCCTCGGTCAGCGCCGAAGCGGCCCCGTCATAGGCGGAGTCGGCGTCCTTCACCTCACGCGTGAGATCGGCAATATCCTCGGCCCCGCGATCGAGCGCGGCCAGCCGGCCCGACAGCGTCTCGGTCAGCTCGGGCAGCGCATCGGGGGCGACGTTGTGCTTGCGCGCCAGACCCCGGATGGCGAAGAGCCGTTCCTCGGTCTCTTCCAGCTCGTGCGGGTTGAACTCGAGCGCGTCGAGGCAATCGGCCACCTCGCGGCCCGCCTCGTCGAGCTCGGCCATGGCGCGGGTCAGCGCGGCGATGGCGGGCTCGAGCCGGCCCTCGGCCTTGTCGGCGGCTCCGTCGAGCCAGCGCAGCGCGTTGGCCATGGCGCCCTCGGCGCCGTCGTATCCCAGCGCCTCGGAGGCGCGGGCGATGTCCTCGCGGATGCGCTCGGCGCCCTGCATCGTGCGGCGCTTCAGGTCGAGATCGGCCTCCTCGCCCGGCTCGGCGCCGAGCTTTTCCAGCTCGTCGACCGCGTGGCGCAGAAAATCCTCTTCCTCGCGCACCGCCGCCAGCGCCGCCTCGGCGGCGGCGAGCCGCTTGCGGGCCTCGCGACGTGCCGTCCAGGCGGCCCGGGTGGCAGCGAGCTCGGCGCCGACGCCAGCGTAGGTGTCGAGGATCGCGCGGTGCCCCGAGGGGTTCAGCAGGCCCCGGTCGTCGTGCTGCCCGTGCAGCTCGACCAGCACGTCCGAGAGCCGCCGCAGCACCTCGCCGCTGGCGCGCCGGTCGTTCACCCAGCCGGTCTTGCGACCGTCGGCGGTGTTCACCCGGCGCAGGATCAACTCGTCAGAGACCGGCAGACCGGCCTCGTCGAGAACGTCGCGCGCCGCGTGACCCGGAGCCAGTTCGAAGACCGCCGTGACCTCGCCCTGCTTGGCGCCGCTGCGCACCAGCTCGGCACGACCGCGCCAGCCCAGCACGAAGCCCAGCGAATCCAGCAGGATCGACTTGCCGGCCCCGGTCTCGCCGGTAAGCACGTTGAGACCGGGCTGGAACGCGAGGTCCAGCCGGTCGATGATCAGCATGTCACGAATTTCAAGCGCTCGCAGCATGGTCCGCAGGGTGGGCGGTGGGCCCACCCCTCCTCAAAGCCACTGGCCCTTGACCATCTGGCGGTAGATTGACGACAACCAGTTGTCTCCCGCCGCCTCGAGTTCGAGGCCACGGCCGGTGAGCAGCTTGTAGGAATCCTGGTACCACTCGGTGCCCTGGTAGTTGTAGCCGAGGATCGCGCCGGCGGTCTGCGCTTCCTGCGTCAGGCCGAGCGAGAGGTAGGATTCGACGAGCCGGTGCAGCGCCTCGGGGGTGTGGGTCGTGGTCTGGAAATCCTCGACCACGGTGCGGAACCGGCTGATCGCCGCGCCGTAGTTCTGACGCTTCAGGTAGTAACGCCCGATCTCCATCTCCTTCGCCGCGAGGTGGTCGAAGGCCAGGTCGAACTTCAGGATCGACGACCGCGCGTATTCGCTGTCGGGGTAGCGCTCGATCACCGTGCGCAGCGCCTGCAACGCCTGGAAGGTCAGCCCCTGGTCGCGGCCCACGTCCTCGATCTGGTCGTAGTAGCTGAGCGCGAGGAGATACTGCGCATAGGCGGCATCCTCGTCGGTCGGGTAGAAGTCGATGTAGCGCTGTGCAGCGGAGCGGCTGTTCTCGTAGTCCTTTTCCAGGTGGTAGGCATAGGCCTGCATGATAAGGCCGCGCTTGGACCACTCGGAATAGGGGTAAAGCCGTTCGACCTCGGAGAAGTAGTAGGCCGCCTGCTCGCCGTCGTTCTGGTCGAGTTCGAACTCGCCGCGCTCGAAAATCTGCTCGGCGGTGAAGGTTTCGAGGGGAATGTCTCCGCGGGCGTATCCGGGACGTTCCTGCGGCGTGCATCCGCCCAGAACCATGGCCGAAAAAGCCGTTCCGATCAGGATCTTCCGCGCTCTGCCGCCTGCCATGCCCGACAACCTCTATCCCTTGGACCGGGCCGCTGGCCGGCCCCTGCGCCGTGTCCTAGCACAGAAAATTGCGGTGCAAAACGCCTTAACGGCGTTTTGCGGCCGGCCTCCGCTCAGGCGACGGCGGGGATCTCGTCGCGGACCACGCCGACACCCGGCAGACGCGCCGCCGTCTCGTCGTCGCAGAGCACGACGCGGTAGGCGTCGGGGTTCGCGAAGAGCTCGCGCAGGAGCATGTTGGTGATCGCGTGACCGGCCTTGTGCCCCTCGTAGTGGCCGATGATCGGCGCACCGGCGGTGAACAGGTCACCAAGCGCGTCGAGCATCTTGTGGCGCACCGCCTCGTCGTCGTGACGCAGACCGCCGGGCGACAGCACGTCGTCACCGTCGACCACGACCGCGTTCTCGTAGGTGCCGCCGAGCGCGAGGCCGTTGGCCTGCATCATCTCGACATCTGCCTGACGGCAGAAGGTGCGGCTGTCGCAAAGCTCACGGACGAAGCTGCCGTTGGCAAGGTCCAGGCTCTTGTCCTGCGTGCCGATGGCGGCGTCGTCGAAAGCGATGTGGAAATCCATCGTGAGCCCCTGCCCCGGACGCGCGGGCGACAGGCTGGCCCAGCCCTTGGCGGTATGGACGGAGACCGGCAGCAGCACCTCGATCGCGACGACCGACGCGTGCAGCGCGCGGACCCCGCGGGACAGGATGCCCCGCACGAAGGGCGCGGCGGAGCCGTCGAGGATCGGAACCTCGGGGCCGTCGATCTCGACAAGCGCGTTGTGCACGCCGCAGCCGGCGAGCGCCGCCATGATGTGCTCGATGGTCGAGACGGTGACGCCGGCGCCGTTGACGATGCGGGTGCAGAGCGGCGTGACCTCGACCGCGTCCCAGCGGGCCGGGACGAGCGCGTCGCCCAGCAGGATGTCGGTGCGCTTGAACCAGATGCCGTGCTCGGCGCCTGCCGGGCGCACGGTCATGCGCGCCGGCTTGCCGGAATGCAGGCCAACGCCCTGAAAGCTTACTGCGGATCTGAGAGTCGTCTGCACGTCTATCACCTCGGGTCTTCGGTGCCCCTCGTGTCGTGGGAGGCTCCTTCGAGGGTGGAGATACTCAGACGCCCCCGTCATCTCAAATCAAAGATTGTAACCGCTTGAAACATCACCGAAGCCGAATGCGCAGATCACCGCCCACCCCGCTGGAAGGCCTGACAACACGTTGATCCTGAAACGAAAAACGCCCCCTCGATGAGGGGGCGTTCTGACGCTCGAAAGCGGAATTTGTCAGTTGGCCTGGCGGCGGAGGAAGGCCGGGATCTCGATCCGATCCTGATCCTGCTCTTCCTGCTCGTCCGCGACGGGGGCCGGCTGGTGGGCCTGCATCGGCGGCTGCTGGCGGCGCTGGGGCTGCTGCTGGGCCGGTGCTTCCTGGCCGTGGCCGGTCATGCGGTTGATCAGCGAGTTGATCCCGAAGCGCGGACGCTCGCCCTCGGCCATGCCACGGGCCTGCGCGGCGGGCTGCTGCGGCTGCTGGCGCGCGGGTTGCGGCTGCGGCTGCGGCTGCTGGCGGCCACGACCGGCACCGGCGGCCTGAAGGCGGGCCATCGCGTCCGGCGACAGCGTGCCCGGCTGCGGCGCCTTGGGCGCGACGAAGGTGTCGGGCTCGGCTTCGAGCGCATCGGGCTGCGGCTGGAACTGCGCGACCTGCGGACGGTAGGCCGGCGGCGGCAGATCGTCGGCGGATTGCGCGGCCGCGGGCTGCTGCTCCTCGAAGGTCGGCTCCATGCGCTCTTCGGCCCCCCCACGCTGGGCGGGCATGGTCTCGAAGATCGACGGCTCGTCCTCTTCGTACTCGGGCTCGGCCACCTGGGCTGCGGGCTGCTGGCGCGGCTGCGGCGCGGGCTCGGCCGCGACGGGGGCCTCGTCCTCGACAGCGCCCGGCTTCAGCGGCTCGGAGAGCTTGCGGCGCGGGACGGGAATGTCCTGGTGCACGGCCGAGGCGTCGATGCCGGTGGCAACGACCGACACGCGCATGAAGCCTTCCATCGTGTCGTCGAGCGTCGAGCCCACGATGATGTTGGCGTCGGCGTCGACTTCCTCGCGGATGCGGTTCGCCGCTTCGTCGAGTTCGAACAGGGTAAGGTCGTGACCGCCGGTGATGTTGATCAGCACGCCCTTCGCACCCTTGAGCGAGATCTCGTCGAGCAGCGGGTTCGCTATGGCCTTCTCGGCGGCCTGGATCGCGCGCTCTTCGCCCTCGGCCTCGCCGGTGCCCATCATCGCCTTGCCCATCTCGTCCATCACCGAGCGAACGTCGGCGAAGTCGAGGTTGATGAGGCCCGGACGGACCATCAGGTCCGAAATGCCCTTCACGCCCTGGTAGAGCACGTTGTCGGCAAGCGAGAACGCCTCGGTGAAGGTGGTCTTCTCGTTGGCGAGCCGGAACAGGTTCTGGTTCGGAATGATGATGAGCGTGTCGACGACCTTCTGCAGCGCCTCGACGCCGTCCTCGGCCTGGCGCATCCGCTTGGCGCCCTCGAACTGGAACGGCTTGGTCACGACGCCGACGGTCAGCACGCCGAGCTCACGCGCGGCCTGCGCGATGATCGGGGCCGCGCCGGTGCCGGTGCCGCCGCCCATGCCGGCGGTGATGAAGCACATGTGCGCGCCCGCGAGGTGATCGACGATCTGCTCGATGCTCTCTTCGGCAGCGGCTGCGCCGACCGAGGCACGCGCGCCGGCGCCGAGACCCTCGGTGACCTTCACGCCGAGCTGGACCTTGCTGACGGCCATGCTCTGCTGAAGCGCCTGTGCGTCGGTGTTCGCGGTGACGAAGTCCACGCCCTCGAGCTGCTGGACGATCATGTTGTTGACGGCGTTGCCGCCAGCCCCACCCACGCCGAAGACCGTTATACGCGGCTTCAGCTCTTCGTCCTGGCCGGGCATCGAGAGGTTGAGTGTCATGTGCTTGTCCGCCTGTCTGTTATGACTTGTTACACGCCTGTCCTGCGCCTTTAGGGACAATTCTTACCGAAATCCTAGAGTCGGGTCACGTAGAAAACGCCAAACCACCACGAAATCTGGCCCGATTTCCGTGTCTACGCGCGGGATTTCGCCGAGACCCACCAGATTTTGCGGTCTGCGCAGGAGACGACGCAAAACCACCCAGAGCGACAAGCCCGTAAGGCCATCGCGAAGGGCGTGTTCAGGTTTCTCATGCTGGGAAGTCTGCCCGACATCCCCGGCCCGCGTCTGACGCGCGAGTCCGACTTCCTGATACCAGAGGCGACCTGCTCCGTCACCCGGAAAAAATGCGATCGGCGGAAATTTTCCACGCCCTGCCGGTCGCTTGCGGCGAAAAAGCCACGCCCGTTCGGGCGCGGCGCGCAGCCGTTTACCAGTTGTCGCGGAACCACTTCACCGCGCGCTTGAACGACCGGGACGGATACTTGTCGACGGGAATCTCGAAATCCCACCATTCGTCCTGCGGATGGGCGGCGAACAGGCAGGTGCCGACGGCACTCGCAAAGCCCGGACCCGTTGCCGCTTGCGGCAGGCCGTGCACCCGCATCGGGCGGCCCAACCGGACCTGGCTGCCGAGGATGCGGCTCGCCAGCCCGTCTAGGCCGGGAATCTGGCTCGCGGCGCCGGTCAGCACGATCTGCTGCGAAGGCATGTGCTCGAAGCCCGCCGCGTCGAGACAGCCGCGCACCTCCTCGAGGATCTCCTCGACGCGGGGGCGCATGATGCCGATGAGCTCGGCGCGGCTCACCTGCCGCCGGTCGTGGTGCCAGTCGCCGGTGTCGCCGGAAATCTCGATCATCTCGCGGTCGTCCATGCCGGTGGCGACGACTCCGCCGTAGAAGGTCTTGATCCGCTCGGCCATCGCCATCGGGATCTGCAGCCCCATCGAGATGTCGCCGGTCACGTGGTTGCCGCCCATCTGGACCGCATCGGCGTAGATCATGTGCTTCTTCATGAAGATCGACACGCCGGTGGTGCCGCCGCCCATGTCGATGCAGGCCGCGCCCAGCTCCTGCTCGTCCTCGACCAGCGCCGAGATGCCGCTGGCATAGGCCGACGAGGCAAGGCCCGCCAGCTCGAGGTCGCAGCGCTTCATGCAGTGCGCGATGTTCTGGATCGCCTGCGCGTTTACCGTCAGCATGTGCATGTCGGTGGCAAGCTCCTGGCCGATCTGGCCGCGCGGATCGCTCAGGCCCGAGCGGTGATCGAGCGCGAAGTTGACCGGCTGCGCGTGCAGCACCTCGCGGTTCGAGCCGAAGTCGGGCACGTCGCAGGCCGACAGCACGCGGGCCACGTCCTGCTCGCTGACCATGGTGCTTTCGACCTCGACCTGGCCGGCCAGCCCGTAGCTGCGCGGCTCGGCGCCGGAAAAGCTGACGATCACGTGGTCGACGCGGATGTTGGCCATTTTCTGTGCTGCCTGGACGGCGGTGCGGATCGCGCGCTCGGTCTCGGTCATCGCGGCGATCTCGCCGAACTTGATGCCGCGCGACCGGGTGGTCGCGGCGCCGATCACCCGGAACCCGGACTGCCCGGCGAGCGAGCCGATGCCGTCGTCCGTGATTGGCTCGGTGCCGTCGAAACGAAGGACGAGGCAGGCAATCTTGGAACTGCCGATGTCGAGGACGGCCACGACACCGCGTTGCATTGCGGCCTTGCGCATGTTGCGCATCGCGCGCTGGGATTCATAGAGCTCGATCATTCTTGGTATTCTCCGGTCTCCATGGCCTTGATCCGCGTGTATTCCTCGACGGCGCCGGCGTTCAGCCGCATCGTCGGGCGCCGGGGCAGACGCAGGTCCACCGCGGCGATGTCGCGCCCGAGCATGTCCACCGCCTGGTCCAGGGCGATGGCGCGCTCGAGCGCGTGAACCGCGCCCTTCTCGGGCAGCATGATCCGCTGGTTGCGGTCGAGGACCACGTCCCAGCGCCGTTCACCCATCCGCTCGAGCCCGCGCAGGCGCGAGGCCAGCGGAGCGGCCGCCCGGATGAGGGCCACCGCCTCGGGCACATGGGCGTCGGCGCCGTCACCGGCGATCACCGGCAGGTCCGGCCGGTCCGCGCGGGCCGCAACCGGCCCGACGTGCACGCCCTTGCGGTCGAGCAGCTCGAGGCTGCCACCGCGCCGCCAGAGCGCCACCGGCACCCGTTCGGTCACGTCGATCTGCAGCACCCCGCCCTGCCGGATGCGCAGCTCGGCGGTGCGGACCGCGTCGAGCCCGTTGATGATCTCGCGCATCTGGTCGAGCTCGAGGTCGAAGGAACTGATCGGGAACTCCAGCGGCAGGATCTCGCGGATGTCTTCCGTGATGCCGCCGCTGGCGCCGTTGATGGCCATGCTGTTGACCATGAACTCGGGCCGGGTCTCGATCTTGCGCCGGATCTCGGCGATGCCATCGACCACGGCCGTGCGGTTGTCTTCGTAGGAGAAATACCAGCTTGTCGCGCCGAAGGCGACGAGCGCCGGAAGCCCGACGCGCAGGGCCAGCCGGAACAGCGGGGTGAGCATCAGGCGCTCGATGCGGTACTTCAGGCGCGAGGGCGCGGGATCGGGGCGATTGATCTGCGGGGTCTCGTCGTCTGTCAGCGATTGCACGAAGCGTCCTCCACCATCCAGCGGCACAGCGCCCCGAAGGAAATCCCCAGCGTCTGCGCCTGCTCGGGCACCAGCGAGGTGGGCGTCATGCCCGGCTGGGTGTTGGTCTCGAGCAGGATCAGCCCGTCGAGCCCCCGGCTCTCGTCCCAGCGGAAATCGGTCCGCGACACGCCGCGGCACCCAAGCGCCTCATGCGCCCGAAGCGCGTAGTCGAGGCAGGCGTCGAAGATCTCCTGCGGCACCTGTGCCGGCAGTTCGTGACGCGAGCCGCCCTCGGTATACTTGGCGTCGTAGTCGTACCAGCCCTCGGTGATGATGTCGGTCACCGTGAGCGCCCGCCCCTCCATCACCGTGGTCGTCAGCTCGCGCCCCGGCGCGAAGGTCTCGACCATCAGCGTCTCGGGCATGTCGTCCGACAGCACCGGCGGCGCGTTCGAGCCCTCGTGCACGATGTAGACCCCGACCGAGGACCCTTCGTTGTAGGGTTTCACGACGTAGGGCGGCGCCATCACGTGCGCGGCCATGATCTCGGCCTTCGTGGCGAGCACACTTTCGACCACCGGCAACCCGGCGGCGCGGTAGACCTGCTTGGAGCGTTCCTTGTCCATCGCCAGCGCCGAGGCCAGCACCCCGGAGTGGGTGTAGGGCAGGCCCAGCCACTCGAGCAGACCCTGAACGCAGCCGTCCTCGCCCCAGCGCCCGTGAAGAGCGTTGAACACGACATCCGGCGCGAGCGCGGTCAGACGCTGCGCGAGATCGGGGCCGGCATCGACCTCGGTGACATTGAAACCTTCTGCCCTCAAAGCGGCGGCACATTCCTGCCCGGAACTGAGAGACACCTCCCGCTCCGCGGAAGGGCCACCCAACAATACCGCCACTTTCGGGGTTGCCCTGCTCGACATCCCGAAAACCGCCTCGAAATCGGGGCTTTGCGCCCCCTTGTCTGCCTTTGGGGGTGATCCCCCTTATCGTGAGTGCCCGAGCCGGATCCCATGGGGCCGAATCGGGAAGCGCGGACGTTTTCGCCCTGCACCGAAGGCCGCTCTGGGCGACCTTAGCCGGCTGCCGGATCCCCGACGCGCCGTATTTCCCAATGTAGCTCTATTCCGCTGTGTTGGAAAACCTTTTTTCGAACTTCCTCGCCCAATCCTTCCAGATCGGCCGCCGTTGCGCCGCCGGCGTTCACCAGGAAATTGGAATGTTTCGGGCTCATCTGCGCTCCACCCAGGGTTGCGCCGCGCATCCCGGCCTCGTCGATGACCTTCCACGCCTTCAGATCGTGGGTGTCATCGGCGCGCCCGGTCGAGCTGAATCCCGCCGGGTTGCGGAAGGTCGAGCCTGCGGTGCGCTCCTTGGTGGGCTGGCTCTCGTCGCGTTTCGCGAGCTGAGTCGCCATCCGCTCGGCCAGCGCGTCGGGGTCGCCCTCGGGCGCCTCGAACACTGCCTCGGTCAGCACCCAGCCCTCGGGCAGCGTGCTCTGGCGATAGGCGAGCTGCAGGTCGTCCTTCGACAGCGTCTCGACACGGCCATCACGGGTGACCGCGCGGACCTCGACGAGATGGTCGGCCACGTAGGTGCCGTAGCATCCCGCGTTCATCCGCACCGCGCCGCCGATGCTGCCGGGGATCGTGCGCAGGAAGGTCAGGTCGACGCCGGCCGCCGCCGCGCGCTTCGCGACATGCGCATCGAGCGCCGCCGCGCCTGCCACGACACGCGTGCCATCGATCTCGATGCCGTTGAAGCCGCGCCCCAGCCGGATCACCGCGGCGCGGATACCGCCGTCACGCACGATGAGGTTGGAGCCCACACCCATCGGGAAGACGGGAACATCGGCAGGCAGCGCCCGCATGAAATCCTGGAGATCCTCGAGATCCGCAGGCTGAAAGAAGAGATCCGCCGGCCCGCCAACGCGCAGCCAGGTGAGGTCGGAAAGCGGGCGATCCGGCGTCAGCCGGCCCCGCACATCGGGAAGCGTGTCGGTCATGGCGAACCTTGTGCCCTCTCTCCGGGCGACGGTAAAGCCCCCGGCGTCGCGCGGCTCACCCCTGCCTGCGTGACTTGCCGCGCAGCCAGCGGAGCAGGTAGCGCAGCGGCCAGCGCAGGAGGCTCATGCCCGCGACGAGCATCGCAAGCGCCACCCAGGGGCCGTTTTCCCAGGCGACGAAGCCGAGAAGCGGCAGGCCGAGCCCCATCAGGACGTAGGCACGGGTCCAGTGGTTGTCCCGCGAGGGCAGCATCGCGAGAACATTCGCGACGATGACCCAGAGACAGGCCAGAAACAGCGATACTGTCATGTCGGTTCCTCGAACGCCCTCGGTCCGGCGCTGTCGCAGCCTGCCCGGCGGCATCACGCCGCGCAAGCCCTGCGCCGCGCGGATCCACGGGACCGTGGCCGCGCTGTCAGTCCGGTCGGGGTCACGCAAGAATTTTCGTACGAAAATTCTTGCGCCCGCCGCGCAGCCCTCAAGGCCAAAGCGCGGGTCACTCGGCGCGCAGCCCACAGAAGCCAATCCGTGTTTTCCGGCGGTGGCAATTGGTGCGGGGCGCCCAAGAATTTTCGTACGAAAATTCTTGGGATCCCAGCTCAGCCCTTCAGGCGTGCGGGCAGGTTGTTGGCCCAGCTCGAGATCGTACCTGCGCCAAGGCAGACCACCATGTCGCCCGGCCGCGCCTGTTCGCGCACCAGCCGCTCGAGGTCGTCCTCGTTGAGGATCGCGCGGGCATGGCGGTGCCCGTGGCGGATCAGCCCGGCGACGAGATCGTCGCGGGTGGCGCCCTCGATGGGCTCCTCGCCCGCCGCGTAGACCTCGGCGATGGCGACAACGTCGGCCTCGTTGAAGCAGGCGCAGAAATCGTCGAAGAGCGAATGCAGGCGCGAGTAGCGGTGCGGCTGGTGCACCGCGATGACGCGGCCCTCGGTCGCCTGCCGTGCCGCCTTGAGCACAGCGGCGATTTCCACCGGGTGGTGGCCGTAGTCGTCGATGATCGCCACGCCGTCGACCTCGCCCACCCGGGTGAAGCGCCGGTTGACGCCGCCGAAGGCCGCCAGCGCCTTGCGGATCTCGTCGCGGCGCATCCCGAGATGGCGCGCCACGGCCACCGCCGCCAGCGCGTTCGACACGTTGTGGTCGCCCGGCATCGGCAGGGTGCAGTCCTCGATCACCGCGTCCTCGCCCTGCAGCAGGATGTCGAAGCAGGCGATGCCCTTCTCGTAGCGCAGGTTCACCGCCCGCACGTCGGCCTGCGCGTTGAAACCGTAGGTGGTCACGCGGCGATCGCTCACGCGGCCCACCAGCGCCTGCACCTCGGAATGATCCGTGCAGCACACGGCGAGCCCGTAGAACGGGATGTTCGACACGAACTGGTAGAAGCCGTCGCGCAGGTTCTCGATCGAGCCCCAGTGCTCCATGTGCTCGGGGTCGATGTTGGTGACGATGGCGATGGTCGCCGGCAGGCGGTTGAAGGTGCCGTCGCTCTCGTCGGCCTCGACCACCATCCATTCGCCAAGGCCGACACGGGCGTTCGAGCCGTATGCGTGGATGATGCCGCCGTTGATGACCGTGGGGTCGTAGTTGCCGGCATCGAGCAGTGTCGCGACCATGGTAGTCGTGGTCGTCTTGCCATGGGTGCCCGCCACGGCGACGTTGGATTTCATACGCATGAGCTCGGCCAGCATCTCGGCACGGCGCACCACCGGCAGGCCGCGCAGCCGCGCCTCGTCGAGCTCGGGGTTGCCCGGCTTGATCGCCGACGAGATCACCACGACCTCGGCGGTCTCGAGGTTGTCGGCGCTCTGGCCTTCGAAGATATGCGCCCCGAGGCTTTCCAGCCGCTCGGTGATCTTCGACCGCTTGAGGTCCGAGCCCTGCACCCGGTAGCCGTGGTTCAGCAGCACCTCGGCGATGCCCGACATGCCGATGCCGCCGATGCCGACGAAGTGGATGGGCCCGACGTCGCCGGGCAGTTTCGTTGCGGCGTTCATCGTGCCTCCCTCGGTGCGTTGTTCGTCTTTCATGCCTGCCTGCCCTTCTGTCCGACCGGTTTGCCCGGCCCCATTTCCCCAAGCCGCTCGACCAGCACGGCAAGGTGCTCGGCCGCGTCGGGCTTCGCGACCGACAGTGCCGCCTGCGACATCTGGAGCGCGCCGTCGGGGTTGCCGAAGATGGCGGTGATCGCCTCGGCCATGCTCTCGACCGTGAGCTTGCGCTCGGGAATGCGGATCGCGGCGCCCGCGTCGACCAGCGCCTGCGCGTTCACCGTCTGGTGGTCGCCCGCCGCCACCGCGTAGGGAATGAGGATCGACGGCCGCCCGATCACCGAGATGTCGGCGACCGACGAGGCGCCCGAGCGCGAGATCACCAGCTGCGCCTCGGACATGCGGGCGGGAATGTCGTTGAAGAAGGGCTGCACGTCGGCGTCGATGGCGTGATCGTGGTAGAACTTCGCAACCCGCTCCCCGTCCTCGTCGCGGGCCTGGTGGCTGATGCGGAGGTTGCGCAGGATATCCATCGGCAGGGATTCGATCGCCGGGGGAACGACGTCCGACAGGATCCGCGCGCCCTGGCTGCCGCCGATCACCAGGATCGACATCGGGTAGTCGCCGGGCACGATGTAGCCCGCGCCCGCGCGCTCCTTGACCGCCATGCGCACCGGGTTGCCGGTGTGCACGGTCTCGACATCGTCGGGCAGCGTCGTCGGCCACGTGCCGCAGGCCACCAGATGCACCTTCTTCGCGAAGATCTCGTTCACGCGCCCCGGCACGCCGTTCTGCTCGTGGATCATGCGCGGCAGCTTCATCAGGTGTGCTGCCGCCAGCGCCGGGATCGAGGGGTAGCCGCCGAAGCCCACCACGACGTCGGGCCGGTCGCGCCGGAACCGGCGCATGGTCGACAGCACGCCGCCCGCGATGCGGAACGGCACGCGCAGCTTCGCGGCCATGCCGCCGCGCGCGAAGGTGGCCGAGCTCACCTGCTCGATCTCTGTGGAATGCGGAAAGCCGCCGGTGTAGCGCGCCCCGCGCGCATCGGTGGAGAGCTTCACCCGCCAGCCTCTGCGCAGCATCAGCTCGGCCAGTGCCTGCGCCGGAAACATGTGCCCCCCGGTGCCGCCCGCGGCGATCACCAGCAAGGGGCGACGGTCCTGCTCTGCCATACCCCGGTTTCTCCCCTTCTCGCTCGGGCCCGGCGGAGCCTTGCCTGCTCCGCGCACCACCCTGTCGCCGTGTTCCGCGACCGGACCGGTCGCGCTGGTCGGGCCCCGGTATCGCAGCATCGCCGCCGCCGGAAGCCCCGACGCCGCCTCAGACCACAGGCCGGGCGGAAAACCCAGCCTAGCGCATCCGGCCGCGCAGGATTTCGCCGATCTCGCCCTGCGGTCGCGACCGGGTGAAGGCCAGCAGCATGCCGACTGCGATGCCGCCCGCGATCAGGGACGAACCGCCGTAGCTCACGAAGGGCAGCGTCATGCCCTTGGCCGGCAGCAGCCGCACCGCGACGCCCATGTTGATCATCGCCTGCACGCCGAACATCGAGGCAAGGCCGGTGCCCGCGAGCCGGATGAACGGATCGCGTTCACGCATCAGCCGAAGCATCGAGCGCACCGTCACGACCGCGTAGAGCACGATGATCAGCAGCACGAGGATCAGCCCGTATTCCTCGGCGGCGACGGCGATGATGAAGTCGGTGTGCGCGTCGGGCAACGACCACTTGACGGTGCCTTCGCCCACGCCCACCCCGAAGAAGCCGCCTTCCTGAATGGCGTTGGTGGCGTAGCCGAGCTGGGTGCGCGGGTCGACCTCGGGGTTGAGGAAGCCGTCGATGCGCCGCGCGAAGTGCTCGGAATTGTTGTAGGCGAACATGCCGCCCAGCCCCACGAGCCCGGCCATGCCGGCAAGCAGCGTCATCGGCGCGCCTGCCACGAACCACATCACGCCCCAGCCGAAGAGCACGAGGCTGGCCTGACCGAAGTCGGGCTGCAGAGCCAGCGCGAAGACGATGGTGACGGCTATCCCGAAGGACCACAACTTGCCCGGTGGGCCACCGATCTCCTGGCTGGCGGCCATCATCCAGGCCGCGACGATCACGAAGAGCGGCTTGAGGAACTCCGACGGATGGACGCTGGCGAAGCCCAGCGAATACCAGCGCACCGCGCCCTTGCCGAAGTCGGTGCCGAGAAACGGCAGCCCCATGAGCGAGATGAAGGCCCCGAGGAAGCCGATCACCGCGATCCGCCGGACCATCACCGGCGACAGCATCGAGGTGAAGAGCATCGCCGAAAGCGCGAGCCCGCCGAAGATCGCCTGCCGCTGCACGTAGTGGAAATGCGCGAATCCGTTGCGCTCGGCCAGCGGCACCGATGCCGCGAGACCGAGCAGGATGCCGATCCCGAAAAGCACCAGGATGCAGGACAGCGACCAACGGTCGACCGTCCGCCACCACTTGGGGAGAACGGGTTCTCCCTCGCGCACGGGAACCGTGCCGTAAACCATTTCCGTCATGGGGTCACCGCTCGTGATGGCCGGCATCGGGGCCGGCGAATTCTGCCTGTCAGCCCGGGTTGTCCCGGGTCTTGGCGCGAAGCGTAGCAAAGCGGGGAGTCTTTGGGAAGGCATCTTGACCCCGCGTCCGCCGCGGCGCGCCCTGCCCTGCCCTGCCGCCCCCCGGCGGCCAGGGCCCGGGAGCGCACGGCCGCGGTCTTCCCCCGAGGCGCCGGCGCGACCTGCACGACAGCCCCCGCGCCGGCCTGCAAATCTCGTGTATACAAAGGCGGCGGTTTGCGGTAGGAGAGCGCTTCCTCCCCTGTCGGAACGACAGAATGCGGCGCGACACGCCGCGAGCCCTACGCAGATCGGTTTCCCAGATGATCCAGACCCTTTCCGATGCGCTCGCCGAGCGCAACTACGACACGTTGACCCCCGTTCAGGAGGCGGTCACCCATCCCGACCTGCGGGATGCCGATCTTCTGGTTTCCGCGCAGACCGGCTCCGGCAAGACCGTGGGCTTCGGACTCGCCATCGCACCCACCCTGCTGGGCGACGCCGAAACGCTCGGGCCCGCCGCCGCGCCGCTGGCGCTGATCGTGGCCCCGACCCGCGAGCTTGCTTTCCAGGTGACGCGCGAGCTTGGCTGGCTCTACGCGAAGACCGGCGCCCGCGTCGCCTCCTGCGTCGGCGGCATGGACATGCGCGACGAGCGGCGCGCGCTCGAGCGTGGCGCGCATATCGTCGTGGGTACCCCGGGCCGGCTGCGCGACCACATCCTGCGCGGCTCGCTCGACATGACCGGCCTGCGCGCCATCGTGCTCGACGAGGCCGACGAGATGCTCGACCTCGGCTTCCGCGAGGATCTCGAGTTCATGCTCGGCGAGGCCCCCGAGGAGCGGCGCACCCTGCTTTTCTCGGCGACCGTGCCGCCGATGATCGCCACGCTCGCGCAGCACTACCAGCGCGACGCCGTGCGGGTGACGACGCTGTCCGACAAGGGCCAGCACGCCGACATCACCTACCAGGCGCTGCGGGTGGCCCAGCAGGACGCCGAGAATGCCATCATCAACGTACTGCGCTACCACGAGGCGGAGAACGCCATCGTCTTCGCCAACACGCGGGCCGCGGTGAACCGTCTGACCGCGCGCTTCTCGAACCGCGGCTTTGCCGTGGTCTGCCTCTCGGGCGAGCTCAGCCAGGCCGAGCGCAGCCACGCGCTGCAGGCAATGCGCGACGGCCGGGCGCGGGTCTGCGTCGCCACCGACGTGGCGGCGCGCGGCATCGACCTGCCGAACCTCGACCTCGTGGTGCATGCCGAGCTGCCCTCGAACGCCGAGACGCTGCTGCACCGCTCCGGCCGCACCGGCCGCGCCGGTCGCAAGGGGCTGTCGGCCCTGGTCGTTCCGCCGAAGCTCGCCAAGAAGGCCGACCGCCTGCTGAAGACCGCCCGCATCGACGCCGAGTGGACCACCGCCCCCGGTGCCGACGAGATCCTGCGCCGCGACGAGGAGCGCCTGCTCGCCGACCCGATGTGGGACGAGGCGCCCACTGACACCGAGGCCGAGTTCGCCGCCCGCCTGCTGGCCGACCGCAGCCCCGAGACCGTGGCCGCCGCCTACCTGCGGCTGTTCCGGTCGCGGCATTCGGCGCCCGAGGAACTCTCGGACCCGAACGCCCGCCCCGAGCGCAAGGAACGCGCGCCCTTCGGGCCGAGCAGCTGGTTCGCGCTGTCGGTCGGCCGCGACGACCGCGCCGAGGCGCGCTGGCTGCTGCCGCTCCTGCTGCGCACCGGCGGGCTCGACAAGGACGCGATCGGCGCGATCCGCGTGCAGGCATCGGAAACCTTCGTGGAGATTTCCGAAGGGGCCGCGCAATCCTTCGAGGCCGCGCTCGGCGCGGGCGGCGAGCTGGAAAAGGGCGTGACCGCGCGCCGTCTCGAGGGGGCGCCCGACCTAGGCCGCCCACCGCGCCCGCGACGCGACGACGACCGGGACGCGGCCCCGCGCCCCAAACCGCGCAAGCCCGCCGCGCCGGCCGGCGGGAACGCCTCCGAGGCGCCGCGCCCGCCCCGCGCCCCGAGACCGGCCCATGCCGACGCGCCGCGCGCCGAGCGCCCGGCCCGCGAAGATCGCGGCGAGCGGCCCCGTCCGCGCGGCGACGCGCCTGAGAAGTTCGGCAAGGGCCCGGCCCACCGCGGCCCGAAGCCGGGCGGCAAACCCGCCGGCAAGGGCAAGCGCGATGGCGAGGACCGGCCCGGCAAGCCCGGCGGCAAGTTCGGCGCGAAACCCTCCGGCAAGTTCGCGGGTGGCAAACCCGCCGGCAAGGGCAAGCGCGACGGCGAGGACCGGCCCGGCAAGCCCGGCGGCTTCGGCAAGCCCGGAGGCGAGGCACGCGGCGGCAAGGGCAGCGCCCCGGACCGCAAGCCCGCGGGCAAGCCTGCCCCGCGCGGCAACGCCTCCAACACCTCGGAGCGGTTCACGCCTCCGGGCAAGAGCGCCAAGCCGCGCCCGGCCCGCGCCAGCGGCAAGCCCAAGGCGGGTGGCATGCAGCCGCCGAAGCGCCGCAAGCCCTGAGCCGCCGCGCGCGCCCCGGGCGGCCGTGACAGAGGGGGCTCTGCCCCCTCGGCCTGCGGCCTCACCCCCGAGGGTATTTGTGAAACCGGAGAAGATGCGGGGTTGCGCGAAGCGGGGCTTCGTGGTCCAGAGCCGCCATGCAGATCGAGACGCTGATCCTTGGTGCCGGCGCCGCCGGCCTGATGTGCGCCGCCCACGCCGGTTCCGGCACGCTGGTGATCGATCACGCGCGCGCGCCGGGCGAGAAGATCCGCATCTCGGGCGGCGGGCGCTGCAACTTCACCAATCTCGGCGTCGAGCCGGCGCGGTTCCTGTCCGGCAACCCGCATTTCTGCAAATCGGCGCTGGCGCGCTACACGCAGTGGGATTTCATCGAGCTGGTCTCGCGCCACGGCATCGCCTGGCACGAGAAGACGCTGGGACAGCTGTTCTGCGACGGCAAGGCGACGCAGATCGTCGCCATGCTGCTGCGCGAGATGGACGCGGCGGGAGCCGAGCTCTGGCTGCGCAGCTCGCTGGCCGATCTGCGCCATGACGGCACCGGTTTCGTGGCGCGGGTGGAGCGTGAGGGCGAGACCCGCGAGGTGCGTGCGCGCAATCTCGTGCTGGCCACCGGTGGCAAGTCGATCCCGAAGATGGGGGCGACCGGGCTTGCCTACGACATCGCCGCGCGCTTCGGGCTCGAAATCGTGTCGCCCCGGGCCGGTCTCGTGCCTTTCACCTTTCCGGACGGACGCTTCTCCGATCTCTCGGGGCTCTCGCTGCCGGTGCGCGCCAGCAACGACCGCGCCGGCTTCGACGAGGCGATGCTCTTCACCCATCGCGGCCTGTCGGGGCCCGCGATCCTGCAACTGTCGAGCTACTGGGCGCCGGGCGAGGCCATTCGGCTGGACCTGCTGCCCGGCGCGGATCTCGCGGGCCACCTGAAAGCCGCCCGCGAGACCTCGGGCCGCAAGAGCGTCGGAACGGTGCTGGGCCAGCTGCTGCCCGCACGGCTGGTGGGCGGGCTAGATGCGCTTTCCGGCGCGCCGCTGGCCACCCCGGTCGGCGCGCTTTCGGACAAGGCCATCGCCGAACTGGCGAGCCGCCTTGCGAGCTGGGAGCTCACGCCGCAGGGCACCGAGGGCTGGCGCACCGCCGAGGTCACGCTGGGCGGTATCGCCACCGACGCGCTGTCGTCGAAGACCATGGAAGCGCGGGACTGCCCGGGGCTTTTCGCCATCGGCGAGGCGGTCGACGTGACCGGATGGCTCGGAGGTTACAACTTCCAATGGGCATGGTCGTCTGGCGCGGCCTGCGGCACCGCCCTGCGCGAACGCAGCGGGATGTCTTGATTTCGTCACCCAGCCGTTACATTTTCGTTAAGATCGAATTTGGAGACGGTAGGACATGGCGCTCACGGACACGCCGACGCTGCATCCGGCCAACTGGCTGCGCGGGATCAAGGCGCAGGTGCCGCGCAAGGCCGTGCGGGACCTATGGAATCGCCTGCAATACGGGCCCGAGGCGCCGCGCTCGGACGAGCTGATCTTCGTCGACCCGCTTCTGATCCGGGACTCCTACGATCGCCATGCCGGCGGCAAGCCGCTGCGGCGGCAGCACAGCGGCATGGTCGTCGGCGGCGACTGGGATCTGTGCCGCACACCCTACGCCGAGAACGTCAAGTCGATCAGCTGCCGGATGCGCTATCTCGAGGGCGCTGACTGGGAGGAGACGCCCATCTTCGAACGGCTGATGCGGCAGATCGCCCGAGGTGAGCGGCCTGACGACTGCGGCAGCCGCGAGGATCTGCTGAACCGCTACCAGACGCTCGACCGGGTCTACGAAGAAACCCGCCGGCGCGGCCGCCTGCTTCCGCAGGCGGACCTTCCCGACTATTTCCGTGGCGAGCACGGCGGGATTCTCGTCCACATCGACCGCGACGGGCTGCCGCTGCGCGCCAGCGGTGGCATGCACCGGCTGGCCATCGCGCAGATCCTCGAGCTGCCGGAGGTGCCGGCGCAACTTGGCGTGGTCCACCCCGAGGCGCTCTACAAGGCGTGTCTCGTGCCGCTGCGCTGCTCGCGCCTTGATCCGGGCCCGCGCGCCGCGACGGGCTAGAGGCCCGTCTGAAGCCCGAGCGCCGTACGGACATGCGCGGCGAAATCCTCGCCGCGTTTCTCGAAATTGTCGTATTGATCGAAGCTCGCCGCGGCCGGCGCCAGCAGCACGACCTCGCCGGGCTGCGCCTCGGACATGGCGCGGCGGACGGCGGTGCCCATGTCGGTGCAGACCTCGGCCTCGAGATCGGCGAGGCCCAGAGCGAAGCCCGCGGCCTCGCGGCCGATGACATAGGCCTTGGCGACATTGGCGAAGCCCGGCGCCAGCGCCTTGAGCCCGCCCTCCTTCATCAGGCCGCCACAGACCCAGCGGATGCGCGGGAAGGCCTGCAGCGCCTTCAGGGCGGCGTCGACGTTGGTGGCCTTGCTGTCGTTGACGTAGGTGATGCCACCAGCCTCGGCGACGATCTGGCTGCGGTGCGGCAACCCCTCGAAACTGTGCAACGCCCGCTCGATCACCCGCGGCGCGATGCCGAGCGCCCGGGCCGCGGCATAGGCCGCACAGGCGTTCTGGTGATTGTGCGCCCCGGGCAGGCCGCGCACCTCGCGCAGGTCGATCGAGGCCATCTGCCGGCCCTTGCGCCACTCGGTCAGAAACCCCTTGCGCGCGAAGATGTCCCAGCCCGGCCCGCTCAGCTTTCGACCGGACGAGACGCGGATGACCCGGTCATCCTCCGGCGCTTCGGAGAGTTGGTTGACGAGGTATCGCCCCTCGGGCTCGTCGACGCCGACGATACAGCGGTCGGGACCACCCTCGGCGAAGAGACGACGCTTGGCTGCGAAATAGCCGCCCATCCCGCCGTGACGGTCGAGATGGTCGGGCGAGAGGTTGGTAAAGACCGCGACGTCCGGCGTCAGCGCCCGCGCCAGGTCCGTCTGGTAGCTCGACAGCTCCAGGACCACGGCGCCGCCGTCGGCAGGCGGGTCGATATCCAGCACTCCGCGCCCGATGTTGCCGGCAAGCTGACAGTCTCGCCCGGCGCTCTGCAGGATGTGATGGATCAGCGCCGAGGTCGTCGACTTGCCGTTCGAACCGGTGACGGCGATGACCTTCGGCGGCTGGTCGAACATCGCCCAGTCGCCGCTGCCGAAGGAGCGGAAGAACAGGCCGATGTCGTTGTCGACGGGTACGCCCGCCTCCCAGGCGGCGGCGATCACCGGGTTGGGCGCCGGGTAGAGATGCGGGATGCCGGGCGAGACCACCAGCCAGCGTACGCCCTCGAAACCGCCCGCGCGGGCGAGATCCCTGACGGCGAACCCCTCCGCCTCGGCCCGCGCCCGCGCCTCGGGGCTGTCGTCCCAACACAGCGGCTCGGCACCGCCCTCGCGCAGCGCCCTCGAAGCTGAAAGGCCGGATCGCCCGAGCCCGAGCACCGCCACCGTCTGTCCTTCGAAACCTGTAACCGGAATCATCTGCCCTGCCCTCGCTCGTTCGTGCCGCATTTACGAAGCGCTACCGCAAGCACCGCGCCATGACCAGTGCGTGGCACAGGCGGCATCAACGCCCTGGGGGCCAGCCCCCTCTGGGCGCGTGCCGCGCCCATTCACCCCCGAAGGTATTTGGAAAGAGAAGAAGACGGGCGCGTGTTTCTTCTGGCCGGAAATATTCCCCGCCGGAGGCAGGCCGGACGCGACCAGATGCGCTTCCGACCCGACTTGGGCGTCAGGCCGGCCACGGCGGTGGAGCCGGGCCGCGTCCGGCGACTTGACCTGTGCGCGGCGGGAGCCGCGCGCCGCTCGGTCAGCGCAGCTTGAGGGTGGCGAGGCCGATCAGCGCGAGGATCAGGGCGATGATCCAGAAGCGGATCACGATCTGCGGCTCGGCCCAGCCCTTCTTCTCGTAGTGGTGGTGGATCGGCGCCATCAGGAACACCCGCTTGCCGGTGCGCTTGAAGTAGAGCACCTGGATGATCACCGAGAGCGCCTCGACCACGAAGAGGCCGCCGACGATGGCCAGCACGATCTCGTGCTTGGTCGCCACCGCGATGGCTCCCAGCGCGCCGCCGAGCGCGAGACTGCCGGTGTCGCCCATGAAGACCGCCGCGGGCGGCGCATTGTACCACAGGAAGCCGAGGCCGCCGCCGATCAGAGCGGCGGAGAAGATCAGGATCTCGCCGGTGCCGGGGACGTAGTGCACGTCGAGATAGTCGGTGAAGTCGGTGCGGCCCACGGCGTAGGCGATGATGCCGAGCGTGCCGCCGGCGATCATCACCGGCATGATGGCCAGCCCGTCGAGCCCGTCGGTGAGGTTCACCGCGTTCGCCGCCCCCACGATCACGATCATCGAGAAGGGCACGAAGAAGATCCCGAGGTTCAGCAGCAGGTCCTTGAAGACCGGGAACGCCAGCTGCCCGGTCAACTCTGCCGGGTGGAACCAGGCCGCCCAGGTGCCTGCGATGCCCGCGATGAGGAAGCCCAGCAGCAGCCGCACCCTGCCCGACACGCCCGCGGTGTTCTGCTTCGAAACCTTGGCGTAGTCGTCGGCGAAGCCGATCGCGGCGTAGCCCATGGTGACGAAGAGCACCATCCACACGAAGGGGTTGTCGAGCCTTGCCCAGAGCAGCGTCGAGGTCAGCAGCGCGCCGACGATGAGCAGCCCGCCCATGGTGGGCGTACCGGCCTTCATGATGTGGCCCTCGGGGCCGTCGTTGCGGATCGGCTGGCCCTTGCCCTGCCGCTTGCGCAGTACGTTGATCAGCGGCAACCCGAAGAGGAAGCCGAAGACCAGCGCCGTCAGGAAGGCGCCGCCGGCGCGGAAGGTGATGTAGCGGAAGAGGTTGAAGACGTCGCCGCCATCGCTGAGTTCGGTCAGCCAGTAGAGCATCGTGTCGTCCTTCTCACCCGTTGCCGCCCGCGGGGGATACGCCCATCCGGCGGATAGCGTCAACCACGCGCGCCAGCGCCATCGAGAGCGAGCCCTTGACCAGCACGACATCGCCGGCGTCGAGGTCATGGCGCACCCGAGCGGCCATCTTGTCGCTGCTCTCGGTCCAGTGGCCGCGCTTCTCCTGCGGCAGCGCACGCCAGAGCTCGCGCATCAGCGGGCCGACGCAATGCACCACGTCGATGTCGCGCATCGAGGGGTGATCCGCCAGCGCACGGTGCAGCGCGATCTCCTCGCGGCCGAGCTCCTTCATGTCGCCGATGTAGCAGATCCGCCGCCCGTGGGCGACGCGCCCCAGCCCGTCGCGCGGACGCGCGCCGGCCAGCACCTCGAGCGAGGCCCCCAGCGAGGCGGGGTTGGCGTTGTAGGCGTCGTCGATCAGCTCGAGCGACAGGTGCGTCTCGACCGGGTCGAGCAGGATCACCTCGCGCTGCCCCCGACCGGCACCCGGATGCCAGCGCCCGAGCGCCGCGATGGCCAGCGCCCGGTCGAGCCCGAGTGCATGCGCCACGGCCAGGACGCCCAGCCCGTTCAACGCGAAATGCCGCCCCGGCACCGCCACCTTGAAGAGAATCGGCGTGCGCCAGGCCCGGCCCTGCGCCACCGTGCAGGTGTCGCCCACCGTGACCTCGGTCAGGCGGTGGTGGGTGCCCGCCGCCTCACCGAAGTCGATGACCTGCGCGGCGTGGGCCGCCGCCATCTCGGCGAGGATCGGCGACACGTCGAGGTCGCCGTTGATCACCGCCGTCCCGCCGGGCTCGAGCCCTTCGAAGATGGCGCCCTTCTCGCGGGCGATGCCCTCGATGCTGTCGAAGGCGGCAAGATGCGCCGGCGCGACGATGGTGACCATGGCCACGTGCGGGCGCGCCATGCGCGACAGCGGCGCGATCTCGCCGGGGTGGTTCATGCCGATCTCGATGACCGCGAAATCCACGTCCGCCGGCATCCGCGCCAGCGTCAGCGGCACGCCCCAGTGGTTGTTGTAGCTCTTTTCGGCGGCGTGAACCGTGCCCTGCGCGCCGAGCACGGTGCGCAGCATCTCCTTGGTCGAGGTCTTGCCGACCGAGCCCGTCACCCCGACGACCTGCGCGCGGGTGCGCGCCCGGGCCGCCTCGCCCAGCCGCTCGAGCCCCGCCTGCACGTCGTCCACGACCAGCAGCCGCGCCGGGTCCACGCCCTCGGGCACCCGGCTCACCAGCGCCGCCGCAGCGCCGTTCGCGAGCGCCTGCGCCACGAAGTCGTGGCCGTCCCGCGCCGCCTTGAGGGCGACGAAGAGGTCGCCCGGCGCGATGGTGCGGGTGTCGATGGAGACGCCGTTCGCGTCCCAGTTGCCCGCGATGCGCCCGCCGGTGGCGGCCGCCGCGTCCTTCGCCGTCCAGAGGGTCACAGGCCCCTCCCGTCCAGCGCGGCCACGGCAACGCTTGCCTGTTCCACGTCGTCGAAGGGGTAGACCGTGTCGCCGACGATCTGGCCGGTCTCGTGGCCCTTGCCGCAGAGCAGCAGCGCGTCACCGGGTCCGAGCATGTCGACGCCGCGCAGGATTGCCTCGGCGCGGTCGCCGACCTCGATCGCGTCGGGGGCGCCTTCGAGCACCTGCGCACGGATCGCGCCCGGCTCTTCCGAGCGCGGGTTGTCGTCGGTGACGATCACCACGTCGGCATGTTCGGCGGCGGCACGGCCCATCAGCGGGCGCTTGCCCGGGTCGCGGTCGCCACCGGCGCCGATGACCGCGATCAGGCGGCCCATGACGTGCGGGCGCAGCGCCTCGATGGCGGTCGAGATCGCGTCGGGGGTATGGGCGAAATCGACGTAGACCCCGGCACCGCTTTCGCGCGTCGCCGCAAGCTGCATCCGGCCGCGCACCGTGTCGAGGCGCGGCAGGGCGCGGAAGACGTCCTCGGCCTCGGCGCCGCAGGAGATCACCAGACCCGCCGCGAGAAGTGCGTTCCAGCCCTGGAAATCCCCGATGAGGTTCAGGCGAAGCTGTTCGACCACGCCGTGCCAGCTGAGCCGGAGTTCCTGCCCGGTCGCGTCGAAGCGCTGGCCGAGCAGCCGCAGGTCGGCGCCCTCGCTCTCGCCCACCGTCAGCACCTCCTGCCCGCGCGCCCGGGCGATGGCCAGCATGTCGATGCCGCGCGCATCGTCGATGTTGATGACCGCGGTGCCCTCTTCGGGCAGCACGCGGGCGAAGAGCCCGGCCTTGGCCGAGAAATATTCCTCGAAGTCGGCGTGGTAGTCGAGGTGGTCCTGCGTGAAGTTGGTGAAGCCCGCAGCCACCAGCTGCACCCCGTCGAGCCGCCGCTGGTCGAGCCCGTGGCTCGAGGCCTCCATGGCGGCATGGGTCACGCCTGCCTCGGCGGCCTCGGCCAGCGCCTTGTGAAGCGTGATCGGATCGGGCGTCGTGTGGCGCAGCGGCGCCTGCCAGTCACCCTCGACCCCGGTGGTGCCGAGGTTTACCGCGCGCAGGCCAAGCTCCTGCCAGATCCGCCGCACGAAGCTCGCCACGCTGGTCTTGCCGTTGGTGCCGGTGACCGCGATCATCGTGGCGGGCTGCGCGCCGAAGAAGAGCGCGCAGGCGTAGGCCAGCGCCTGCCGCGGCTCGGCGGCGATCACCAGTGCGACGTCGCTCTCGGCCAGCGCCTTGCCGGCGAGCTGGGCGCCCTCGGCGTCGGTCAGCACCGCCACGGCCCCCTGCGCGAGCGCGGTCTCGATGAAATGCGCGCCATGCACCTTGGTGCCCGGAAGCGCCGCGAAGAGATGGCCGGGCATCACCGCCCGGCTGTCCACGGATATGCCCGAGATCCACGCCTCTCGGCCGCCGCGCGCCGTCAGGCCAAGATCCGAAAGGCTTTTGGTGTCCTCGTCCATGACAGCGCCGGTCCTTTCATTCTTGTCATTCGCGCCGGCCGGCAGGCGGGCCCGCGGGCCATCACTGCCGGACCAGCGTCACGCCTGCCATGTCGCTTACATCGTACTGGGGACGCAAGCCCAGAAGCGGCGCGATCCTGCCGATCATCTCGGCGGCCACCGGCACGGCGGTCCAGCCGGCGGTGCGGCGCGGCCGGTCGCCTGCGGTCTCGACCGGCTCGTCGAGCGTCACGATCAGCACGTATTTCGGATCTTCCGCCGGGAACATCGAGGCGAAGGTCGCGATGACCTTGTCCTTGTAGTAGCCGCCGCCGTTCTCCTTGGGCTTGTCGGCGGTGCCGGTCTTGCCGCCCACGTTGTAGCCCGGCACCTCGCCGAAGCTCGCGGTGCCCTCGCTCACCACCTTGCGCAGCATCGTCCGCGCCTCGGAGGAGACCTCTTCCGACAGGATGCGCGGCCCAAGCTGCGGCCCGTTCCGCTTGAGCAGCGTCGGGGTGACCTGCCGGCCGCCGTTGGCGATGGTCGAATAGGCCGCCGCGAGATGCAGCGGCGAGGACGACAGCCCGTGCCCGTAGGAGATCGTGACCGAGGACAGGTCGGTCCAGCGCGACGGCAGCAGCGGCTGGCCGCCCGCGGCCTCGACGATCTCGAGCTTCGTCGGCTCGAAGAACCCGAGGCTCTTGAGGAACTCCTGCTGCCGCTCGATGCCGATGGCCAGCGCCAGCTTGCCGGTGCCCCGGTTGGAGCTCTTGATGATGATTTCCTCGACGGGGATCTCGCCGTAGTTGTGGCCCTCGAATTCGCCAATCCGGTGACCGCCGACCTTGAACGGCGGACGCGTGTCGATCATCGTGTCGGGGGTGACGAGGCCCATCTCCATCGCCTGCGCGGCGGCGAAGATCTTGAAGGTCGAGCCCAGCTCGTAGACGCCCTGCACCGCGCGGTTGAACAGCGGGCTGTCCGAGGGCGATCCGCTGATCGGCGCGCGCGGGCGGTCGTTCGGGTCGAAATCGGGCAGCGAGGCGATGGCGATGACCTCGCCGGTGTGCACGTCCATGAGCACGCTTGCCGCACCCTTGGCGTTCAGCAGCCGCATGCCGGCGTCGAGCACCCGCTCGGTCGCCGCCTGCACGGTGAGGTCGATCGACAGCTCCAGCGGCGCGCCCTCGCGGGCGGGATCGCGCAGTTCCTTGTCGAAATACTTCTCGAGACCGGCGGTGCCGATCACCTCGGCCGAGGCGACACCCTCGCGCCCGAAGCTCGCGCCGCCCAGCACATGCGCGGCCAGCGCTCCGTTCGGGTAAAGCCGCATCTCGCGCGGGCCGAACAGCAGCCCGGGCTCGCCGATGTCATGCACCGCCTGCATCTGCTCGGGCGAGATCTTCTTCTTCACCCACAGGAACTTGCGCTTGGGGTCGGTGAAATCCTTGACCATCCGCTCGCGGTCGAGGTCGGGGAAGATCTTCATCAGCTCGTCGGCCGCGCGGATCGGTTCGATCATCTGCTGCGGATGCGCGTAGAGCGAATGGGTCTCCATGTTGGTCGCCAGCACCCGGCCGCGCCGGTCGGTGATGTCCGCCCGGCTTGCAAGGATCGAGGCGCCGCTCGCCCGCGCCCGCGGCTCGCTTGGTTCCGAGGCGGCAAGCAGCCCCATGCGCGCACCGATGGTCCCGAAGGCAAGGAAGAACAGCACCCCAAGCACCAGCAGGCGGCCCTCGGCGCGCACGCGGGCCTTGTCCCGCATCTGCTCGTGGCGGATGCGGATATTCTCGCGTTCGATGGCATCGGGGTTCTCGCCCCTCTGCCGGGCTTCGAGGATGCGCGCGAGCGGACGAAGCGGCGTGCGTGTCATTGGCCCGCCCCCGCGCTGCTCACGTCGATCGGCCCGGACACCACCAGCGGCTGGATGATCGGATAGGCCACCTGGTCGACGCGCCCGAACTGCGCGGGGCGCATCGGCATCAGCTCGAGGCGGTCGAAGTTGATCTCGGCCAGCTCGCGCAGCCGGTCGGGGCGGTTGAGATAGGCCCATTCCGCCTTGAGCACCGCCAGCCGCGCCCGTGCCGCGCCGATATCGCCCTGCAGGGTCTCGACATGGTCAAGCGCCGCCTGGGTCTCGTAGTTCTCCCGGTAGGCCCAGAAGGCAAGCCCGATGAGGCCGAGGAATGTGGTCACGTAGAGCAACGTCCGCATCAGCGTTTCCCCTTGAGCTGAGGCATGTTGAGAGTGTCGGCCCCGACATCGCCCGGAGCCGCGTCGGTGCGCCGCCCGATCCGCAGCCGCGCCGAGCGGGCCCGCGGGTTGGCCGCGAGCTCGTCGGCGTCGGGACCAACGGCCTTGCGGGTGACGGTCTCGAATTGCGGCGCCTCGGTCTCGACCACCGGCGCGTGCCGGCTGACCGCGTTGAGACGCCCCGAGCGTGATTGCAGGAAGCGCTTGACCATGCGGTCCTCGACCGAGTGGAAGGTCACGACACAGAGCCAGCCGCCCGGCTTCAGCACCCGCTCCGCCGCCATGAGCCCGCGCCAGAGCGCGCCGTACTCGTCGTTCACGGCGATGCGCAGCGCCTGGAAGCTGCGGGTGGCCGGATGGCTCTGCCCCGGCTTCGGGCGCGGCAGGCAGGACTCGACGATCGACGACAGCCGCGCGGTGGTCTCGATGGGCTGCTCCTCGCGCGCCTTGACGATGGCCCGCGCGATCCGGCGCGAGGCGCGCTCTTCGCCATAAGTATAGAGCACGTCGGCCAGCGTCGTTTCGTCGAGCCGGTTCACCAGTTCCGCGGCGCTCTCGCCCGACTGCGCCATGCGCATGTCGAGGGGGCCGTCCTTCTGGAACGAGAAGCCGCGCTCGGCGCGGTCGAGCTGCATGGAACTGACGCCGAGGTCGAGCACCACGCCATCGACCTCCGGGGCCACCTCGTCCATGTCTGCGAAGTTGCCGACCACCAGCTCGAGCCGGTCGCCGTATTGCCCGCGCCAGGGCTCGGCCATCTCGTGCGCCAGCGGATCACGGTCGATGCCGATCACCTTGTCGGCGCCGGCCTCGAGCAGGCCACGGGCGTAGCCCCCTGCCCCGAAGGTGCCGTCGATCCAGGTTCCCGAGACCGGCGCGACCGCCTCCAGCAGCGGCCGCAGGAGAACCGGGACATGCGGCGCGGTGTTCTTGTCGTCCGCCGCAGGCGCCATGTCAGACCTCCTCTTCCTCGTCATTCTCGTCGAGCAGCATCAGCGGGTCCTCGGCGTCGAAGTCCTCGAGATCGTCCTCGACCTCGGCCACGTCGGCCTCGTAGGCACCGGGCTCCCAGATCTGGAAGGTGTCGACGTTGCCGGTGAACTGCGCCTCGTTGCTGATGCCGATCTTCTCGCGCAGCTTGGCGGGCAGCACGATGCGGCCCGTTTCGTCGACGCTGGTGGTGATCGACAGGGTCGAGAACAGCCGCTCGAGGATGCGGCGCTTCTTCGAGCCGCGCTTCATCCGGCTGATGCGGTCCTCGACGTCCTCGATTTCCTGGATGGTGTAGCACTCGAGATACTTGCGGCGCTGGTCGCCGTAGACGATCACGAAGTTGGGGTTGAGCCCATCGACCCAGTCGGGGTCGCCCGCTTCGAGGACACGGCGAAAGCTGGCAGGAATGGACACCCTGCCCTTTGTGTCGACCTTGTGCCGACTTTCGCCTCTGAACCTCAGCCTGCGGCTCACTGCACCTACCTGCGCCCCCTGAACGAAATACGGCGGGTTGATCTGCTGCCACCGATCAACCCGCCGCCTTGACCCGATGTCCGGGCTAGTCCGACTGCACGCGCCACCTGGGGGGATGTTCTGCTCGCTCGCGCGCCGGATCTCTCTGTTTCACGATGAAGGGCGGGCGCCTGTATGAACCTGCTCTTTTATGTTTTATTCTGGATAGTTGCGGGGCTTTGTTAACCCTCTAACCCGTCCTTCATCGTGGTTAAAGGTATGTCACGGGAATTCATGGGAGGCAACGGGTTTTTTCACCACCCACCTACCAAATTTTGTCCACAGGCCGCCCGAGAAACAACATCTAGAGAAGCTCATTGCGAAAGGTCACGAATATGTGGGGATACGGAACCCCTTCACAACAAGATATGGTAACGCTGTCGTGAAGAAGTCACGGCCCACGAAATCCCAACTTTTTTCTCTTGCCTGAGTGACGCTTTCAGGCGTCATCGGCCGCTTCGGGATTCGAGCGCTCACAGACGACGAATCCATCCGAATCTGAACGCCAAAATGCAAGTTCCGCCGGTTCCGCAAGCTGCCGCCACCATCGCCCATGATTTCCCATACACGGGTCCCACGGTTTCCCATGACCTCGCCCCACCTGCGACCGTTGTAGCGTTGTTGTAGCGTGACAGCGAAGTTTGCAGTGAATTACAGCGAAGTTTACAGCAACGCGATTTTCGCGCTGGGCGTTTGAAGGGGGCCTTGAAGCCCCGTTCAACCACTTTTCCTCAGAACGCCCCGACCGCCCATCGCTCGCCACCTCCTCGGTGCCCGCGAGGTTGGTGTGGTTGCGCTTGAACCCCTGTCCGCCGATCACCGCGGCGAGCATCCAGACGTTATCGCCCAGCCAGGTTGTCAGGTGCTTCATCCCACCCCCATGCAAAAAAGCCCGCCGGAGCGGGTCAGAACTTGAGCAGCGCAGAGGTTTTCCCGCGCTGCGGTCGAGCGATGTCTTGAGACTATCGTGGAGCTGCGCCATGCGTTGCAGCAGATCAGCGCGGGTTACGCATTGCGCGCTGGTCAGCCGTCCGGTCGGGCGGCATCCTCTGACGAGTGCTCGGTTGTGTGGCCACCGCCCTGCCCCATGCGGGGCGGTGGCGAGGGTCACGCGACGAAGCGCCCGTCGGTCACCGCCCACTCCGCTGCCGCAATGTCCGCGACGGTGAGCTCCGTGGACGCGAGGTCGTGGCCGATGCAGCGGCAGATCTTGCCGATCCAGTAAGGCGCGGTTTCGTCGTCCGAACTTTCACCGAGCGTCGGGGTCGTCGTGTCGGTCGGGGTGTTGAGGGTCGCGTTGTCCGCATCCGCTTCTTGATCAAGGGTGCCATCGACGTAGAGCTTGCACTTGTAGCCGTCGCCCTCATCGGCCCATGACAGCGTGAAGGTATGCGGCCCCGTCCCGAACGTTGCGATTGTGTAGCTCGATGGCATCACCTGCCCGTTGATGACGAAGTAGAAGCGACCGTTCGCTGTATAGAGCCCCCATGCCCCGGTATTGTCCGAGCCGTCGAAGTAGCCGCAGATCCTGCTCTTCGCAGCCTGTGTCTGCGTCTCGATGGTGATGACGACCGAGACCACGAAGCCCGTCGACGCTGCAAACTTCGTCTCGTCTGGAAGGTCGATGACTTGGTCCGTTGCGCCGACATTGTAGCGGAAACCGTCATCGAAAAAGCCGATTGCAGGGCCGGATGTGTTCACGAAGGCAGAGCCGCCGCTGTCGATCAGGTTGATGAACTCGCTGCCGTCCGGCGCGCTCGCCTGGTCCGGCCAGCAGTAGGTGTCCGCGAAGTCGAACGCGAA
>MDTG01167728.1_pt1 | contig 69596 bp, 74 predicted proteins | sample 811421 | NCBI WGS metagenome assembly MDTG01 (sample SAMN05326645, study PRJNA326480) | marine metagenome | isolation source: seawater | place: Pacific Ocean: South East | collected 2011
ATGGCGATGATTTCAGTGATCTCCAAAGATTTCCTTTGGAGCTTCTTCAATCATTAGCCCCATTTAGTTCGTTCCAAACTTAAATTATGAAAATGGCCGACCTTCTATACAAAATTCAGATAATATTTAAATAGTTGTAAGTATCATTCCGTACATTCAGTAAAGCTAACTTCTTTTCTATTTCCACAAACTGAAAACTTAACTACTTTTGAAGCCGATGAATTCGGTGAAAAAAATTTACTTTTCTTGGCTAAGCAAATGGGCAGTCGCACTTCTGATTTTCAGCTTAAGTCGCTTGCTTTTTTACCTCTTTAATTTCTCTTATTTTTCTAATCTTAACCTAAGCATTCTGTGGGGTGGCTTGCGGTTTGACTGGATGACCATAACAATTTTATATTCCCCTTTTCTCATCGCCCACTTAGTCGACTTTAAAGGAAACTCTAAAGTTACCAAAGTGTTGTTTCATATCTCCAACACCTTAGCGATTGCATTTAATTGTCTGGATTTAGAGTACTTTAAATTTACATTTAAGCGAACAACAGCTGACTTGTTTGTTACAGCCGGTATTGAAAACGATATACTCAACTTACTTCCCGCATTCTTAACAGATTATTGGTACGTCGTTCTAATTGCCTTGATTCTCATTTGGTTTTCTAGCTTCCTTTATAACAAAACCGAAAACTTTATTCCACAATGGCCGGGCTGGAAAAAATATTTGCTCTTCCTGCTTCCTGTTATTTTAATCTACGTAATTGGCTTTAGAGGTGGATTGCAATACAAGCCTTTAAATGTAATTCAGGCGGGACAATACGCAGAGGCACAAAATATTCCAATGGTACTAAACACGCCATTTACAATTATTAAATCGGCTAGTAAAGAAGATTTAATGGTCGTCAACTATTTCTCTGAAGAAGAAGCAAAAGATTACTACAATCCAATTTCAACTTTTAAAACAGACAGTGTAAAAAAGCCCTTAAATGTGGTTTTAATAATTGCCGAAAGTTTTTCCAAAGAATACATTGGAGCTTTAAACGACTATGCCGGTTATACTCCCTTTTTAGATCGCTTAATTGAAAAAAGTCTAGTAATTGAAAATACCTTTGCCAACGGCAAAAAATCAATAGAAGCACTACCGGCAATACTTTCAGGAATTCCTACTTTAATGAATACAGCCTATATTTCAAGCAAATATGGCAGCAATAGAATTGAAAGTATTGGCAGTAAATTAAATGAAAGAGGTTACAGAACAGTATTTTATCATGGAGGCGAAAACGGTACAATGGGGTTTAATGCTTTCACAAAAGTGGCGGGTATTGAGGAATACATAGGTCGAGACCAATATCCGTACAAAGGTGATTACGATGGCAATTGGGGCATATTCGACGAGCCATTTTTACAGTTTTGCGTGGAAGATCTCAGTAAAAAGGAAAAGCCTTTTTTTGCGGGAATTTTTACACTTTCTTCGCACCACCCTTATACAGTTCCTGAAAAATATAAAGAGGAATTTAAAGGAGGTCCTTTACCTATTTTAAAAAGCGTGGAATATGCCGACTTTGCTCTGCAGCAATTTTTTGAAAGTGCACAAAAGGAAGAATGGTTTGAAAACACCTTATTTATTATTACAGCGGATCACACTTCTCAAACATTTAAGGAAGAATACAACAACCGCATGGGCATGTATGCTATCCCACTGATTTTTTATTCTCCTAAACACATCAAGCCTAAACGGATTAAAAAGGTCAGTCAACAGAATGACATTTTCCCTTCAATTATTGATTTTTTAGGTAAAAAAGAAGAAGTGTTTAGTTTCGGACAGTCAGTTTTTAATGATGAAGATGGTTATTCTGTAAGCTATATTAATCAAGTTTATCAGTTTATTGAGGGAGAATATTGTTTACAGTTCGACGGGGAAAAGAGCATTGCTTTTTACCATTGGACAACAGATTCCTCACTGAGTGAAAATCTGATTAAGAGACCTAAATTTGCTGAAGAAATAATGTCAATGGAAATTAAACTGAAAGCATTGATTCAGCAATATAACAGAGGCATGATTAAAAATCAATTAATTCCTTAAATGGAGAAAGAGAAAATCGTATTTATAGTCAACCCAAACTCCGGTGTTAGTAAAAAAAAGCGAATTATTAAGCAATTAGAAACAGAGCTTGACAATCGATTTTCTTATGAAATAAAACAAACCGAGCGTCCTGCACATGCGACAGATTTAGCAAAAAAAGCGGTTGAAGAGGGCGCAGTAGCAGTTGTGGCAATTGGTGGCGATGGAACTGTAAACGAAGTAGCTAAAGGGCTTATCCATACACGTACAGCCTTGGGTGTGATTCCCGCAGGCTCAGGTAATGGTTTTGCACGACACCTTAAAATACCAATGCAAGTTTCTGCCGCTATTAAGAAAATAAATGCTTTTCAGACAAGAACAATTGATAGTGCAACAATTAATGGAGAAGCATTTTTAGCCACAGCCGGCTTGGGTTTTGATGCGCATGTGGGTTGGAAGTTTGCCAATTTCGGTCACCGAGGCTTTTTCTCCTATATGCAAGTAACAACAAATGAATTTTTTCGTTTTAAACCTCGCACATACGAACTTGAAGTAGATGGGGTAGAAATGGAAACTTCAGCTTTTTTAATCAACATAGCCAATGCAGGTCAATACGGAAACAATGCATGGATTGCACCCTCTGCTTCTATTTCTGATGGGAAATTAAATCTGTGTATTTTAGAAAAATTCCCTCATTATGAAGCTCCAGAAATTATTTTTAGACTTTTCAGCAAACAAATTGAGCAATCGAAATACTATCGAGTAATACGTGCTAAAGAGGTGCGCATAAAAAAGCCGGAGCGATTCCACCTGGATGGTGAACCACGTGAATGTATGGAAGATATTGTAATAAGAGTAGTTCCAAAGTCTTTGGAGGTGATTGCTTAATTGAATATATAGTAATATGACTTTAAATAACTTCCCTAAGGACTGGAAACTACTTCTTGAAAAGGAATTCGAAAAAGAGTACTTTGACAAATTAGCAACTTTTGTTGAACAAGAATACAGCTCAACTACTTGCTTTCCTCCTAAAGATAAGCTATTCGAAGCCTTTAACTTATGCTCTTTTGAAGAGCTAAAAGTGGTGATCATCGGACAAGATCCATATCATGGAAAAGGGCAAGCAAACGGATTGTGTTTTTCAGTTGAAGAAGGAGTTGATTTTCCACCATCTTTAAAAAATATATTTCAAGAAATAAAAAGTGACTTAGGAAAACCAATTCCTGAAAATGGTGATTTAAGCAGATGGGCAAAACAAGGAGTTTTCTTACTTAATGCAACTTTAAGCGTAAGGGAAGGAATGGCAGGAAGTCACCAAGGAAAGGGTTGGGAAAAATTCACGGATGAAGTCATTCGTCAAATATCAGTTAATAAAGAAGGTATTGTTTTTATGTTATGGGGCGGATATGCTCAAAAAAAAGCTAAACTAATTGATGAAGCTAAACATTACATATTACCTTCCGGGCATCCTTCACCATTAAGTGCAAATAGAGGTTATTGGTTTGGGAATAAACACTTCAGTAAAGCAAATGAATATTTACAAAAAATAGCTCAAAACACAATTGAGTGGTAATTGTAAAATAATTTAGCAACAACTTTTAAGTTATTAGAAAATACCCTACCTTTGCCGCCTTAAAATCAATTTTTATTTATTAACGTAACGTATTATGCCTACAAAGATTAGATTACAAAGACACGGAAAGAAGAAATATGCTTATTTCCACCTTGTGATCGCGGATAGTCGTGCCCCACGGGATGGGAAATTTATTGAGAAGATAGGTACGTATAACCCGAACACGAACCCTGCAACCATCGACATTGATTTCGATAAAGCACTGCATTGGGTAAAAGTTGGTGCTCAACCAACCGACACTGCTAAAGCATTACTTTCTTACAAGGGAGTGCTTTACAAAAACCACTTAGATCGTGGAGTTTTAAAAGGAGCTTTCTCTCAAGAAGAGGCTGACAAAAAGTTTGAGGACTGGTTAGCTGAGAAGGAAAACAAGATTAACGCTAAGCGTGATAATCTTACTGCTGCTGAAGAAGCTGAAAGAACTAAGCGTTTAGAAGCTGAAAAAGAAGCTAACAAGAAAAAAGCTGAAAGTATTGCTGCAAAAACAGCAGACTTAGCCGGTGAAGTTGCTGATGCTGCTGAAGAAGTAGCTGAAGATGCTGCTGAGGCAGTTAGCGAAGCTGCTGAAGAAGTTGCAGATGCTGCAAAAGATGCTGTTGAAGAAGTAAAAGATGCAGTAAGCGGCGATGAAGAAAAGAAAGAAGATAAAGCTGACGATAAAAAAGCTGAATAAAAGATTTCGATGAAGGTCGATGATTGCTTTTATTTAGGATATATTTCAAAAGCTATTGGAAACAAAGGGGAGCTTGCATTCAAATTGGATGTGGACTCCCCTTCTTCTTATGAGGGCTTAGATGCTGTTTTTATTCAAATGCAAAGACAGGATAAGCAATTAGTCCCATTTTTTATTGAAGAATCCAAAATACAAAATAACCAATTACTTCGATGTAAAATTGAAGGTGTAGACAATCAAGCTGATGCCAAATCCCTTATCGGAAAAAGCTTGTTTCTGCCAATAGAAGCACTACCTAAACTCGAAGGGAATCAGTTTTATTTCCACGAAATCATCGGTTTTGAGGTGATTGATCAAGAAAGAGGGAGTATTGGTAAAGTAGATAAAGTGTTGGAGTTCTCCACTTCAAATTTACTTTCAATTCCTCATGCCAATACTGAGATTTTGATTCCCATCAACGATGAAACAATTGTTGAAGTGAATCGAGATCAAAGAACCTTAAAAGTAAAAACAACTGAAGGTTTAATTGATTTATACCTTGAGTCATAAAGGAAAACCTTTTCGATTTAAGCAGTTTGAAATTTATCAAGAACAAACTGCCATGAAAGTAGGAACTGATGGAGTGCTACTTGGTGCATGGACAAAAGTTGGAAGTGCTAAAACCATTTTAGATGTTGGTTGCGGTACTGGGCTGTTATCTTTAATGTTAGCACAAAAATCAAATGCTAGAATAACTGCAGTTGAAATTGATCAAAATGCTTTTGAAGAAGCCAAGCTGAATATTTCTATCAGTCCTTGGAGTAATCAAATTGAACTTATCTACACGGACTTCGAGCAATTTGATACAAAAAGTAAATTTGACTTAATAATTTGTAACCCTCCCTTTTTTAAGGGAAAAGCTGAGCAAAGTTCAAGAAGTACAGCTCGCCAAAACACCTTTTTACCTTTTGATTTATTGATTTTAAAATCAGCTGAGCTTTTAACAGAAAACGGTGTACTTTCTCTAATTGTTCCGTTTGAGCACCAAAGTGAAATTTTAAAATTAGCTGAGAGTACTCAGCTTTACGTCAATGAAATTGTTCATGTAAAAGGAAACAAAGGTGCACCAATTAAGCGGACTTTACTGCGGCTAAGTAAAGAGCTAAAAGAAAAAATACCTCAAAAAACTATAACAATTGAAGTTGAGCGTAATCAATTTACAGATGAGTATATAGAATTGCTAAAACCTTATTTGTTGTATTTGTAAATCTCAAATATCTTTAATTTGCTTTTTTAATACCTTTGAAGGATGAGAACTAAGCTAAAAAAACTTTTTCGTTTCTCTAGAAAGTTTCAAAACAAAGATGAAATCATTCTGAGGGACTATTTAGCAATGGAGCGAACAACTTTGGCTAATGAAAGAACACTTCTCTCCTACCTTCGCTCTTCTTTATATTTATTGGTTGGTGGGATTGCTTTATTAAAATTAGAAAACTTTGAAAATCTTCAAGTTGTCGGATATGTTTCACTTTTTTTAGCAATCATTTTTGTTGTAATTGGAGTTTATCGGTACCAAAAACTGAGAAAACGCTTAAAAGTTTACTATGAAGAAGTTGACATTATGCGACAAAAACGAATCGAAGAACAAAAAGAAAGGTCAAAAGAAACCAAGCCAATAGTTAAATAATTTACCCTTTTAAGCTCAAGTAGTCAATAAAGTATAGTATCTTAATTGAAAAATTATTGATTTGAGGGGCTTTTAATGTGGCTTCAACATCTCTGTAATAATTTAAATCTAAAGGTTCGCCTTCTTGAGTAATTGCATTTTTCCAGGCAACAGAAATCTCACTTCCCGGAGCAAACCTCCATTTGTAAATTAAGTCAATATTAAAGACATTAAAACTTACATCTGAGTTATAAGCTCGTGGATCTGTTTCGGAAAAACTATAGGGCAATAGTTCCCCTTCTGCCCCTATTCTATTGTAGCGATTATACCTAGCAGTGGACCAATAGTGTCTCAAGTTAAGCGATAGTGCCATTTTGTTGTTAAAAATATAACTTCCATCAATAAAAGTTTCGTGAACTTGTACGTTTCTTCTACCAAAAACAACAGTATCAGTTAATGTAGCAGCATAGCCCATTTCATGAGTTCGCTTTTCATTGGCATAGCCAATTACAAAAAACAATTTGTCATTTGGTCTAATTCTTGGCTCTACCCCAAATGAGAAATTAGTTCTTCCGGTTTCATCAAATATGCGCGCATTGAAATTTAAGTCATAAGCAAAAGGCTTACTATAGTCTGAAGAAATAAAGCCTCCAAAACTATAGTTTTCAGGATAGCGATAATACTGCTGAAATGACCTTGTTTCGAAAAAGTCGTTTGTTTCAATCGGCTCCCAAGCAGCATTAAGATTTACCGTAAGAAAATTCCTAAAAGTGTAATAACTATTATAGCTAAAACCCAAATTTGCAAAATTAGACGGAGTTATTATTCGCTCATAAACAGCACTGAACTCCTGTCGCATAGAGTTAAATACAGAAAATGGCTTATAAATATTATAGGCAGCAAACAAATACGATTGACTGATATTTCTAATGGTTTGAAACCCTAAGTCATTAATGTTGTAGTTTTCTCCAATATACGTTTGTGAAGCTCTTAGGCGAAAGTTTCCGCTGATTTTGGCTAGCTCTCCTTTCCAACTTTCTCCACGAACAGTTTCATCTTGGAAATAACGATTACTCATTGCACCAAATGCCTGAACCGCATAGTTGTTTTGCTTGTCGGCTAATTTAAAATCTAAGCGACTCACATTGGCATCGTAAGTACTTCCTTCGCGCATTACATTGGTATTTGTGAAGGTTAGAAAAGAGTTATTTCTAAGAACTTGATCTAAAACCAACACATTGTAATTGGCATTGGGATTAACTTTAACGTTTCTTTTTTCTTTAGTTTCTTTATTCTCAATAGTAGCAAATGTCTCTCCTTCAACTGCATTAAAAATACCTATGCCCAAGCCTTTTTTATTTCTTCCGGAAACTTTAGTAGCATTGTAAAGCTGACTTTCTGTTGGCAGTTCAATAACCTCTTCCGACGAGTCTAAGCCGGTAAAGGCCATGCTATTGTTAATTGGAGTACCTCCAACTCTTCTGGAATAAAAGAGCCCTGCTTTGTTAAACAGGTCAACTCCCTCGGTAAAAAACTGTCTGTTCTCATTAAACTGAACTTCAAAAGGAGTTAAGTTGAGCACTCTGTTGTCAAAGCGCCTTTGACCAAAGTCCGGAATTAAGGTCATGTCGAGTGTAAATGCATCATTTAATCCATATTTTACATCCATTCCACCATTAAAGGAAGTATTTATGCTACCGGAATTAGCAGAATTGTGTTCTACATAAGCAGAAGTGTAAGGAAAAAAGAAAAGACGAGTTGGTGGCTCGATGTCTTTAATTCCTTTTAATCGTCCGCATTGAGTTAAGAAGCCATCAATTCGCGGATTCACATGGTTCCAGTAGGACCTTTCTCGATTTCTGCGAATCTCTCTACCAAAATTGATTCCCCATAATTGCTCTTCAACATCCGGGAAACGCAAAGCTGAAAAAGGTATGCGAAACTCTGCTGTCCATCCATAAGCATCAATCTGAGTAGCGCTTTCCCAAACAGCATCCCAAGAAGTACTTTCAGTATCTAGTGAATACTTCGTGTCAATTTGCACTCCGGCCGGAGTTACGGCAAAAGCTTCACCATTAATTCCGTCGCGATAGTTATTAAATATAACCATAAAGAAATCGGCATTTCCATACCAATCTCTTTCGGTTAGAAAGTTATAGATACTATCTGTGTTTCTTTCATACATTCTGGCAGAAATATAAACGGCATCGTGGTCATACAGCATGCGTACTTCCGTTTTTTGTGTCGCTTTTTCGCCGGGATTTGGAGTGTTTTGAACAAAATTGCTGATTATAGGAGCTGATAACCAAGCAGAATCATTGATATTTCCATCAATAATGGGCTTTTGCTTACTAAGGTGATTTGTCTTATACTCATTTATTACAATCTCTTCTTTTTGAGCAAACAGAGAATTAATTAGAATAATTGAAAAAAATAATAAAACAGACCTTTTGAAAAGCATTTAACAAGCATAAATTTCGGTTTGCAAAAGTCGGTTTTAATCCTGCTTTTTTAAAAAATAAGGTAGAAAAAACTGTTCCACCCAAATTCAACAATCTCCCTTATTTTGTGTTAACTTAGCTCACAATAAAACCTATAAAGATGAAAAAAATTAGTTTACTATTTTGCAGTCTACTTATATTAAGCACTGTAGCTTTTGCACAATCTGACAAAAACAAAAGAAAAAGCCCTCCAGCTACGGCAGAAGGAAAAGTAGGTTCTGCAGCAATAACGGTTAATTACTCAAGTCCTGCTGTTAAAGGCAGAGAAATTTACGGAGACTTAGTGCCCTATGATAAAATTTGGAGAGCAGGTGCCAATGAAGCCACTACTTTTGAAACTTCAAAAGACATAAAAGTAAATGGCGAGAATTTATCTGCCGGCAAGTATGCTTTATTTGTAATTCCTAAAGCCAATGGTAAATGGACAGTTATATTTAACACTGAACATAAGCAATGGGGCGCATACAAACATGATGAAAGCAAAGATGCACTTCGTCTTGAAGCTGAAACTATAAACATTGACCCTGTTGAAAACCTAAGCTATTCTATTCAGAAAAATCAACTCTATTTAGATTGGTCGAATATGAGAATGATTTTAAAACTCAAATAGAGAGTTAAGATTATTGACAACATTAACTCTAAGCTGTCGAGTTCTATTAAGAATTCGACAGCTTAACTCATTATCTATTAAGCTCTCTAATTTTTAACACTCTACCCTCACTCTACCCTCTTTAGGGTATGCTGTACTAAACATATATTTCAACTACATCTCTTCTACTTCTAAGTTGTTCAAAAAATATTAGTTATAAAAATACACTGCCTACCCTATTGAGGGTATTTTTCTACATTTCAGACAATTAAAGATAAACATTGAATAAATTTGCATCCTTATTTAAAACCATTCTAAATAGCAAATTTATTCACTATGTTAAAAATCAAATCACTTAGCCTTTTATTGCTTTTGAGCATATATGCATTCACTCAAAACAATACAGTCATTAAAGGTCAAATTACAAATACAAAAAATGAGGTTATTCCCTTTGCTCATGTTAGCTTTGAAGATAATGGCAAAGGTGTTTCTGCCGATGAATCGGGGCGTTTTGAAATAAAATCAATAAAAAAGGGAAAACGATCGATAATCATTTCTGCAATTGGTTATAAAAAATTCAAGAAAGAAGTTAATGTAAATAGCACTTCCACCATTTACCTAGAAGTGCAGTTAGAAGAAACATCTACTGAAATAGAGAGGGTTGAAGTTTTTGGTGAGCGCAACAAACAACCAGAAAAATTAGCTGTGCTTACTCGATTACCGCTAAAACCTTCAGAACAAATTCAAAGTATCTCTGTCATTTCAGATCAATTGATTGAAAAACAAGGAAATTTAACCATTAGTGAAGCCACTAGAAACGTTCCGGGAGTATATACTTTTGCTACCTATGGAAATGCAAGAGAAAGTATGTCTGCTCGCGGATTTAGGGGAATCCCAATTGTAAAAAATGGAGTTAGAATCAATTCTGACTTTAGAGGTACGGGAGTGTTGACAGATATGCAAGGAGTAGAAAGTATACAAGTGCTTAAAGGGGCTGCAGCCATCACTCAAGGAGTAGCAACAGATTTAGGAAGCCCGGGTGGAATTATTAACATCGTAACAAAAACACCGAAGTTTTACAATGGAGGACAAGCTTCATTGCGCATAGGTAGCTGGGGACAAGTTCGTCCTACATTTGATGTTTACGGTGCAGTTAATGAGTCGGAAAATTTGGCTTTTAGAATCAATGGAGCTTTTGAACACCTCAATAGTTATCGAAAATCTGTGATGAATGAACGTTTGTATATTAACCCTTCATTGGCATGGAAAGCAAACGAAAAAACGACCATTGTCTTTGAGATGGACTATCTTGATGACAGTAGAACTGCTGATCCCGGAACAATTAATCTAGCCCCTAACGACTCTAATGCGATTTATGATTTACCTTATGATAAATTCTTAGGCTTTGAGGAAAATATTTCTGTTACCGAAAATGCCACTTATGCCGTAAGATTAAATCGCAAATTAAATGATAAACTAAATTTTAGAGCAGCTCTCTTTGCATCAACGCTAAACGTTAATCAAAACTCTACCTCCTTGAGTTCCGGAGGTGGGAGAGGCGCTTCCGCTTTACCCACATTAAGTGAATACAACAAAAGATACAGACAAATTGGTCAGAGTACTAGACAAGATAACAACACTGTACTTCAACTGGACTTAGTTGGTAAAGATCTTGAAACCGGGAAATTAAAACATACTTTTCAACTGGGAATGGACTACCGAAAAACGCACTTAATAACTGCTAGTGCTTCTATGAATCCACTATCTTATGTAGACATAATAGATGTTTTTGCTCCCATCAACAATCAACTTCCACAAATGGGCTACCTTTATACTCCGGCTGTTATTAAAAACGATAGTGTAATTGAAGGAGCTAAAACAGAGCAAGAAAGCATCACTTTAAATCCTAGCAATGAAGTAGTTTCCGACAACAAATCCTTTGGTGTAATGGCGCAAGATGTCATTCAATTTAACGATTGGATAAAAGTATTCTTAGGTCTTCGATTTAGCACATACGAGAGTAGAGGCTCTGCTTCTAATGGTGTGAGTTACTCAAATGCCATAGATCCACAATTGGGAATCATGCTTAACCCTTACAAAGGTTTAAACATTTTTGGGTCATATACTAGTAGCACCAGTTTAAGAGGAGCCGACAACTTGGATGTAAACGGCAATGAATTAGGTAATCAGCGAATTGATCAATTAGAAGTAGGGCTTAAATCAGATTGGTTGGAAAATCGTTTGAGATTCAACCTTACCCTATATAAAATAAACAATCGAAATATGAGTATGCCGGTCTATGACAATAACTGGATTGAAACCGGATATTTTCAGAAAGGCGGAAACGACGAAAGAAAAGGAATTGAAGTAGAAATTTTAGGAAGACCTATTGAAAATGTGGAAATAGTTGCGGGCTACGCATTTATTGATGCTCAATACAAAGAACACGCTTCATTTTTCAGCGGCTCATCTCCATTAAACACTCCTTCTCACACAGCTAACGCTTGGATCAACTACAGTTTTTCTAAAGGAAAAATAAAAGGTCTTCAATTCGGTGCAGGTGCTTATTATATTTCTGAAAGACCAGTTAATGATTGGTCAAAAACAGTAACACATGAGGGAATTATAGCAGGACAAAAACCATTCATGATTGATGATTACATGACTGTCAACCTTCAATTAGCCTACCGATATGAGAAGTATGCAGTTCGACTGTTGTTCAACAACATTTTTGATGAGATTGGTTACAATGCCTATCGAACAAGATTTATAAATCAAACAGACCCGAGAAACTTTGCGGCAGTAATCTCCTATAAATTCTAAAAGCAATAATTAACTTCATAATAGAAAGCTGACAAGATAATTTGTCGGCTTTCTCATTTCTAAATATCAAAATTTTACAATGAGAAAAAGCAAAAAAAAGTCGAAATGGATTAAGACGAGAAAGTTTTTCAACGACCTTCACTTGTGGCTTGGTTTACTTAGCGGAATTATATTGTTTCTTGTTTGTTTGAGCGGTACTGTTTTAACTTTTAAAGATGATATAAATCAACTAATTTCTCCTTCGAACTACAAAGTAGAAGCCCCATTGAATTCAGAGAAACTAAGCGTTGAAAGACTAATCAAAAATGTAGAATCTCAAACAAATGGAGTCGTAACTGTCATTAGCATTCCTGCTAAAGAAAATGCCACTTATGTATTAAATGTAAAAACAAAGGATGGAGGAAAGAGAGGTACAAATTATTTTGTAAACCCTTACACAGCTGATTTAATTGGTGACGGCAAAGGAGTTCTTTCAGACTTTTTTATGACAATTTTTAAACTTCATCGATGGTTGCTTTTAGACATTTCAATTGGAAGACCAATTGTTGGAATAGCCACACTAATTTTTGTTTTTATGTTAATTTCAGGAATGATTATCTGGATACCTAATAAGGTAAAACATTGGCGACAAGGCTTAAAAATAAAAACCAGGGCTAATTTTAAAAGACTAAACCACGACCTTCATAACACTTTAGGGTTCTATGCCTTTATTTTAATGTTAATTATGGCATTAAGCGGTCTTTTTTGGTCTTTTGAATGGTATAGAGAAGGTGCTAGTCATCTTTTAGGCACCGAGGTGTTTAATCGAGAAAAAAGCAGTATTGAATCAAATATCTATCATACTTCCAATCAATTAATCTCAATAGAGGAACTTATTAACCAATCAAAGCTTGAATTGCCTTATGAAGGCGATTGCAGAATTTATCTACCTACAACTAAAAAGGATGTTTTTAAAGTAGAGAAGAATTCCATTGGGTTCTTTGCCTTTGCCGGTAGCGACCAATTATTTATAGATCAATACAGCGGTGAGATTATTCATAAGAACATTTTTTCAGAGAAACCTCTAAATAAACAAATAGCAGCGCTGATTAAGCCAATTCACATGGGCTATGTATTTGGCACATTTAGTAAAATTTTATATTTTATTGCTTGTTTAATTGCCACTTCACTGCCCATTACAGGAACAATAATTTGGATTAACAAGCTAAAAAAGAAAAAGAAGCGAAGAACTAATTCATTCACTGTAAAGAAAGCTCAATAAACTCAATTTTTATTCAAACGATATTGCTCAATTTTATCTTCAATACAATCAAAATGAGTAATATTAACCCATGACATTTAAAGATTTTAATTTTAGCGAAGAATTATTGCAAGGACTTGATGCCATGCGATTTGAAGAACCAACACCGGTGCAAGAAAAGGCCATTCCTGTGATACAAACCGGTAAAGATATTATAGCAGTTGCCCAAACCGGAACCGGAAAAACAGCCGCATTTTTGTTGCCTATTTTAGATAAAATCCAAAAGCAAGGTGGCGGCAAACTAAATACATTAATTATTGCCCCAACAAGAGAGCTTGCCATGCAAATTGATCAACAAATGGAAGGTTTCTCTTATTTTACAGGAGCTTCATCTATCGCAATTTATGGTGGTGGTAGCGGATCTTCTTTTGATGCCGAAAAAACGGCTTTAATTGAAGGTGCAGATGTAATTGTAGCAACTCCCGGTCGTTTGCTTTCGCATTTGAATTTGAACTATGTAAAAATAGATCAGCTAGAGCATTTCATATTAGATGAGGCTGACCGCATGTTAGACATGGGTTTTGCTGATGACCTTAAAAAGATTGCTGAATATTTGCCTAAAAAACGACAAAACATTATGTTCTCTGCTACCATGCCTCCTAAAATAAGAAAGTTGGCACGAGATGTTATGAACAATCCGGAAGAGATTAGCATTGCGATTTCTCAAACTGCTGAAGGCATTATGCAAGCTGCTTACATGACGCACGAAAACCAAAAAAACGAATTGGTTAAATCCCTTTTAAAAGGAAAAGAGGAACTCAATAGCATTATTATTTTCACTTCCAGAAAAACCACTGTCAAGGACTTGGTACGCGACCTTAAGAAAATGGATATGGATGCTGACGGCATTTCATCTGACCTAAATCAAGAAGAGCGTGAAGAAGTATTGAGGAGGTTTAAAAATAAGCGCTTGCGTATTTTAGTGGCTACCGACATCATTTCGAGAGGTATAGACATAGATTCCATTGATTTGGTTATCAACTACGATGTACCTAACGACCCGGAAGATTACGTTCATCGAGTAGGAAGAACTGCCCGTGCAAAATCTACAGGTGTTGCCTTAACTTTGATTGACTCCAAAGGGATAAGAGACTTTCAAAAAATTGAACAATTAATTAAAAAAACTGTTCCTAAACTACCTAATCCTCCCGATATTGGCGACGGACCGGAGTACAAAAGCGGAAATAGCCAACACAGAAGTGGAGGAAATAAAAAGCGCAACTTCAATAAGAAGAGAAACTTTAAAAAGAAAGATTAAGGCATGTCTGATCAATGGAAGGAGAAACTGAGCGAAGAGCAATATAGAGTTTTACGTGAAAAAGGAACGGAAAGACCATTTAGTGGAAAGTATGTCAACCACAAAGCAGACGGGCTTTATCGATGTGCTGCTTGTAGCACTCCCCTATTTAGTTCAACTACAAAATTTGAATCCGGCTCAGGTTGGCCGAGTTTCTGGGATGTAATCGATCAAGCTAATGTAAAAGTGGTGAAAGATACTTCTCATGGAATGATTCGCATGGAAGTACTTTGCGCCAACTGCGATGGTCATTTAGGACATGTATTCGACGATGGTCCTGAAAATACTACCGGTTTGCGTTATTGTATTAACTCTGCTAGTTTAGACTTTGAAGAGCAATAAAAAAGGCTGCTTCTTGCGAAGCAGCCCGAACTAATTACCTTGAAAGAATTAAATACAACATCCTACCGTTTATTCAACTTTTCTCTCAGAATTCACTACAGATTCTATGGTAATTAGCTCATCTCCTTTAGGGAAATGCCATTTTACTTGATCTCCTAATTTATGTCCTAAAACTGCTGTGCCCATTGGCGACATAACAGATAACTTTCCTTTTTGAAAATCGGCGCTACCGGGCATCACTATTGTCAAGTTTACTTTTCTACCAAAAGGGGTATTTACATCAACCGTACTTCCTAAGCGAACTACATTTTTTGACATCTCTTCGTCTTTTAAAACATTAGCCACTTCAAGCTCTTTTGATAACTTGGTTTTACAACGAATGCCAATTGGGTCAACCGTCTTATGATATTTTGCTAAATTGCACAACACCTCATACTCTGACTCAGCGATTGTTAATATTTCAATCTCTTCATCATGTATCTCTATTTCCTCAACTTTTTCTTCTTTCATCTCTTTAATTTTTACAAAAAAAAGGGGCTAAGGCAACTGAGTTTCCTCAGCCCCAAAAATTGTTTAACCATTAAACAACCAACTAAATACTTTTAAACAAAGTATAAAGTTTTCTTAATTACATTTCATTAACTTCTCTTATCAAGGTGTTATTTACCACCTTTCCTTTCTCTATCACCTTAATACTGTCCAACAAATCTTGAAAGGCTCGATCTTCGTCTTCTACAAACTGTTTTAAAAAACGACTGTAGGTTTCTGAAAATATTTCCGAGGCACTTAAGGCTTGCTGGTTCAACATTTCAATTAAAGAAAAATATTGAAAGTCTGCCGTTGAAACGCTACCTTCGGCACAGTTACCAAAGGTAGGAGCTGACAAATCAATCAACAAAGCTCCTTTTTTAAGCTTTTGTAAAGTTGCTGCTTGGAACAGCAATGGTGTTTTCTCTCCACTCAAAACAAAATCACTCACAATTAAGTCGTACAACTGAGCGGAATTGTTTAGATAGAGTGCAATTTCACTCAAGCAATGTTCTTCTTCATTGCTTCTACTAAGCACATTTGGTTCACACATCTCCAAATGACTAAGTTTATGATATTCTATTCCTAGCTTTTCGAACTCTACTTGATTGAACGTACTATTTCCTACCACAGTAATTTCAAAGCCTTCTCTAATGAGTTTCTGAACACTATCTACAGATGTATGTCCGGACTCTAATATTAATGCCTTTTTACTTTTAGCTAGCATACTTTCATTTTGATTGAAATAAGCTAAACTACTTTCTACTACAGCGTCATACAACAAAGGAGTAATCTTCCATTTTAAATTATAGCTGTTATAACCAGGCGAAAGTGGCATTAAGTCAAGGCTGTAAACGTCGGCTATGGTGTGAGTAAATGGTGCAATTACAGCACTATTATTAAGCACATTGTAAAATCCGATAAAACTTCTTCTTCGGTTTAAATAGTCGTTTTTTATTGATTTATTAAATGACAATACAAAGTCTGATTGCAAAATCACTTCTTGTTGCGAACTTAATACAGTAGCGCCGGCAGCTTCATACATTTCGTCGCTAAAGCCAATGGCCTCTCCTGCACCACGCTCAACAAAAACTTTGAATTGCTCGGCTAAGCCGCTCACTCCGTTTGGAGTGAGCGTAACAAAGCGCAAGCCTTCACTTTCCTTTAATAAACCAATTTGATGAATCATGACTATTATGGGAAAACCCCTCTTTCCTTATAAGTTTGTTCTAATCTTTTTAATGCTACTAAGTAGGCAGCGTTTCGCATGTCTGTATCATACTCTTCAGCCATCTTATGAACTGCCTCATAAGCTATAGAAATCTTGTCGTTAATCAACTCTAAAACTTCATCCTGTTTCCAGATTTCACTACGCTTGTTTTGCAACCACTCAAAGTAGCTTCCAATCACACCACCCGAATTACATAAAATATCGGGAATTACATGAACTCCTCTTTTTAATAAGATGTCCTCTCCTTCTGTAGTAGTTGGCCCATTTGCTCCCTCAGCAATTAACTTAGCCTTAATGTTTTCTGCATTTTCAGCCGTAATTTGGTTACCTAATGCTGCAGGGACAATGATATCACAATCTAAACCAAAGAAATCTTCAGATGGAATTTCAGAAGCTCCTTCAAAGCCAATAATTTGATCTTTGTACCCAATACTGTGATCTTGTAATGCTTCTACATCGATGCCATCTTTGTTGTACAATGTTGCACTAGCATCTTGAGCAGCAATTAATTTAGCACCCAGCTGACTTAAGAAATGAGCTGTCCAGTAACCTACATTACCATATCCTTGAACAATAAAAGTTTTACCTTTTAAATCGTAATTGTTCTTTTGTGCCCATAGCGCAATAGTAACCACTACTCCGTAACCTGTTGCTCGATCTCTACCTGCCAATCCTCCGGATCCCATTGGCTTACCGGTAACTACATGCAAGTTATTAAAACGCGTCGCAGGCGACTTAGTAGAAGCATAAGTATCAGAAATCCAAGCCATAATTTGAGCGTTGGTATTCACGTCCGGAGCCGGAATATCTAAGTCAGGACCGATATTATCTCCCAAAGCATAGGTAAACCTTCTGGTAATTCTTTCTAATTCAGTAGAAGAATACTCTTTTGGATTCAACTGAATACCACCTTTACCACCACCAAATGGCAAACCTGCCAATGATGTTTTCCACGTCATCCAAATAGCCAATGCTCTTGCGGCATCAATATCTACTGTTGGATGGAAACGCAAACCACCTTTATAAGGTCCTAAGGCATTATTGTGTTGAACACGATACCCGGTAAAAGTTTTGATTTCTCCATTGTCCATTTTTACCGGAAAGTTGACAACGATTTCAGAATTCGTCGTTGCGAGAATTTTTCGCACTCCCGGATCTAAATTTAGTTTGTCGGCAGCTTTTTCGAACTGCTTCATAACATTCTCGTACATACCCACTTTGGGCTTAGTTAAAGTTGAATTTGTCATATTAATTTATTGATAGGATTCACAGTTTAAAACTATGGAATATTTCTCTTTTAACGAGCAATTATTCCGAAAATCACAACTTACACAAAGACCTGAAACTTCCTCACTGTTGGCTGCTGAAGTCTCTAAAATGTCTTTCACTTCAGCGCTTAACAACAAAGAATGAATATTCTCTTCGAATTCATATTCTTCGCAATGATTCACGACTGATTGTCCGCTTTGCAAACTACAACCATCTGCATGTTTACAGTTCATACACAATCCGCTTGTTCGATTTAAAGTTGATTTTTTCATTTCATGCCAGCCTTGTCAATCGCTGTGCCAATCCACTCAACAAAATCAAAAAGAAATACAGATCACTATTAATCAAACAAGTAGATTTATGCCACAAATTTTCTCCTAGAAAAAGTTTAGAAATAATCGGGGAGAAATTCCCCGCACGGTACGAAATGCATCACTTTAATTTTTCCCTTAAGGTCTTTCTATCGATGCCTAATATTTTTGCAGCTTGTGTTTTGTTGTTGTTCGTTTGCAGCAACACTCTTTGAATGTAAGCTTTTTCCATTTCAGCCAAACTCAACAACTCCCCTTTCTCTAAATCCTTAGGTTGATTCATTTTCATATAAGAAGGAATTTGCTCAATGTCTACTTTTCGATCGTTCATAATCACCAATCGGTGGACAAAATTTTCCAACTCTCTAACATTTCCCGGCCAATTATAATTATTGAGCGCATCCATTACTTTGGCAGATATTTTTAAGGGTTCTTTTTCGTTTTCTCGAGAATACTTTTGATTAAAAAAGCGCACTAAGAGTGGAATATCTTCTTTTCTTTCTCTTAATGGAGGGATGTTAATGGTAACAATATTCAAACGATAGTATAAATCTTCACGAAAATTCCCTTTTTCAATTTGCTCGCTTAAATCGGTGTTAGTAGCAGAAATAATTCTCACCTCCACTTTTTGACTTTTTACATCACCCAGCATCACCACTTCCTTTTCCTGAATTGCTCTAAGCAATTTCGCCTGAACCATAAGGGAGGTATTGCTGATTTCATCCAAAAACAAAGTTCCTTGATCTGCCGCCTGAAAAAACCCAACTCGATTGGTGGTAGCCCCGGTAAAAGCTCCTTTTAAATGACCAAAAAGTTCACTTTCCATTAATCCATCCGGTATTGCGCCGCAGTTTACAGGTACAAAAGGAGCTGAAGAAAACCGACTGTTGTAATGAATAGCTCTTGCCACCATTTCCTTACCGGTTCCACTCTCCCCATTAATTAAAACTGTCGCTCGATTATTTTTTGTTCGCTCAATACTGGCAAATAAACTTTGCATTGCATCGGAGCGCCCAATAATTCCATGAAAGGAATCAATAGGTTCTTTTACAACTTCATCCTTTTGAATATCCTCATGACTGCTTTGAGTTTCACTTTGGCTTAATACAAGTTGAATCGCATTTTCCAATTCCTCATAAGTAAAAGGTTTTACTAAATACTCCAATGCTCCTAATTTCATTACTTCCACAGCTGTTTCTACATTGGGGTAACCGCTAATTACCAAAACAGGCAATTGAGGATAATGCTGAGCAATGTAACGAACCAACTGAACGCCTCCAATTCCCGGCATTTTTAAATCCGTAATGACTAAGTCAAGCTCACTATTTTCAATTATTTCAATAGCGCTCACTACAGAATCTGAGGCATAAGGATTAATGTTCATCTCATTCAAATTTCGACGCAAAAGATCGAGCATATCGTGAGAATCATCAACCACTAAAACATTCAGCTTCTTACTGTTCATTCCTCGTCTACTTTTAAGGTTATTCTAAACTCTGTACCTACTCCTTTTTGTGAACTCATTTTTATAGTTCCACCATGCGCTTCTACAATACCATAAACCACCGCCAAACCTAAGCCCGTTCCACTTTTTTTAGTAGTATAAAATGGCTCAAATACCTTTTCTAAATCTTCTTGCTCAATTCCGGAACCATTATCGGCAATGGTTAACAAAACACCTTGTTCACTTCTTTGCGTTTGCAATTTAATTTTCCCACCTTTATTCATGGCTGCAATTGCATTGAGCATTAAGTTAATAATCACCTGAGAAAATTGAATGTTATCGAGTCGTATTTGAGGTAAATTATCCGCTAGCTGAGTTTCTAATTGTATTTCTTTCTCTTTTAATTGAATACTTAAAAGGTCAACATTTTCAAGGAGTATTTTATTTAAGTCGAGTCGCTTAAATTGTGAAGGCATTTCACAAGAAAAAAACATCAATTTTTTAACAATGTCTCTTGCCAATTTTGAGGAGCGAATAATTTTATTCAAATCGTTTCGCTTTAAGCCATCTGTCTCTTGCTTCAGCAGGAGCTCCGCATAGCCCAAAATGTTTCCCAAAGGAGTATTTAGTTCGTGTGCTATTCCGGCGGTAATTTCCGACAGCATGCTCAAGCGGTCGTGCGTTATAAATTTCTGATTGAGTTTTTTGCGCTCTTCTCTTTCTCTATGCAGCTCTACAATAGATGATAAATCTAATGCAATTTGATCGATGAGTGCTTTCTCTTCATTTAAAAAAACTTGCTTGCTTTCCTCTATGTTCTCCTTAAAGCAAATAACGACTTCCCCAACTTCTTTCCCTCCTGCTTTTATGGGAGCTCTTTGGCTCTTGCCTACTTTTTTAGGCCCAATTAAATCACCATAATGCTGTTCGTAAACTAAAATGTAGGCATATAAGTCTTCCGGATATTGCCAACCTTGAGGTATGTAATTGGCTATCTGACTTAATGCCAATTCTAGATTATTGGGAAACTTCTGCGCAATTTTAGAAATGCGATACAGACAACTGAGCTCTTTAACGCGCTCTTTAAGGTGGTGGGCAATTTCTTCAGTAGAATTTATTGGCTGACTCATAAATGCAAAGATAGGTATTCACTTGATGAGTTTTACACCTCAAACACCTTCCCTTCTTCTGCCAAATCCATATTCTTAAACAATTGTCGGCCTTCTTGCAAAAAGCGCTCTTTGCTTTTATAGCGATTTGAGAAATGACCCACAATTAATCGCTTCGCATTAACCTCTTTAGCAACTGTAGCGGCATCCATCGCCGTGGAGTGAAAAGTTTGTGCGGCTCTTTCTTTTTCACTTTCTAAAAAAGTAGCTTCGTGATACAACAAATCTACCTCTTGAATAAATTCCTGCAATTTTGGGTAATAAGCTGTATCAGAACAGTAAGCATAAGCTTTGGGTGCGTCCGGATCCTCTGTCAGCTTTTTATTGGGAATTACCTTTCCTTCACCATCTCTGAAATCTTCTCCTAAAGTAATTGCATGGCGGGCGTAATTGGGAATTTCATATTTCTCCAAAGCAGCAGGTTTCAGCTTACGCGGCTTTTCTTTTTCTTGGAACTTATAGCCAAAACAAGGAATTCTATGCTTTAAAGGAAGCGCAGTCACGATCACTTTATCATCTTCGTACACCACTTGACCGGCATGGTCGGTTTGGTGAAAAAGCATTTCAAAAGAGAGGTGATTACCGGCATTCCTAAATTGAATCTCAACTATTTCTTTTAACCCTTTAGGCCCGTGAATGTGAAGCTCATTTTTCCTTCCTAACAAGTGCATGGTAGACAATAATCCGACCAATCCAAAGAAATGATCTCCATGCAAATGAGAAATAAAAATATGGTCAATTTTCTGAACCTTAACCTTGTGTTTTCGCAATTGAATTTGTGTTCCCTCACCACAATCCATTAAAAAAAGGCTATTGCCCATTTCAATAATTTGTGAAGTTTGATTGCTATGAACAGTTGGCAATGCCGAACCGCTCCCCATGATAAGAACAGAAAAACTCATTAATTCAACTCTTCATCAATGTCGCCCAAGCCTTTTTCCAATTCATCCATGTAGATAAAATCAACGGCTTCCGATAAGGTAGGAGTAATATTTAAAACGTTGTTTAGTTGAGAAATGTCGATTAGCTTAGAAACAGCCGTTTGCAGATTGCAAATGACCAAGCAGCCGTTTTGCTCATCACAAATTCTTTTAGCGACCAAAATCACACTCAATCCGGATGAATCGCAATAAGAAGCCTTTTTTAAATCAATGATAATGTTTTTAACTCCTGCTTCTTTGAGTTCTACTAAAGCAGCTTTGAGTTCAGGAGCAGATGATGCCGTAAATTTCTCATCTAAAATCTGCACTAAAGTATAATTTTCTTCCTTTGCTATATTGTATGACTTCTGACTCATCTTTCAACTAATTTCAACAAATTTACAATTATTCTTCATTCTCATGCTCCGAAGCCAATAAGTATAATACAGCCATTCGAATGGCGACTCCGTTTTCTACTTGGTTTAAGATGATGGAATTTTCAGAATCGGCCAATTCCGAAGATATTTCAACTCCGCGGTTAATCGGTCCGGGGTGCATAATCACGGGACTTCTTTTCACTTTTTTCAAACGCTCAGAAGTTAAGCCGTAAAGCTGGTGGTATTCTCTCAGTGAAGGAAAATACTTTACTGAACGATCGCTTCCTTGTCGCTCTAACTGAATGCGCAACATCATGCATATATCACTCCACTCTAAAGCTTTATCTAAGCTAAACTCCACCTTTACTCCAAGTGATTGAATGTGTTTTGGAATCAAAGTGGGCGGTCCGCAAACCATTACTTCAGCCCCAAGCTTTTGCAGGCAATAAATGTTTGACAAAGCTACACGCGAATGTAAAATGTCGCCCACTATGGCCACCTTCTTACCTTTTACATCGCCGAGCTTTTCGCGAATACTATAGGCGTCTAACAAAGCTTGCGTGGGATGCTCATGAGCTCCGTCGCCGGCATTTATAATGTTGGCTTTTATGTGTTTTGAAAGAAATATCGGCGCACCGGGGTTGGGGTGACGCATCACCACCATGTCCACTTTCATCGCCAAAATATTGTTTACCGTATCGATTAAGGTTTCTCCTTTACTTACCGATGAAGCAGCAGCGGAAAAATTGACCACATCTGCGGATAGTCTTTTTTCTGCCAACTCAAAAGAAAGCTTTGTGCGCGTGGAGTTTTCAAAAAACAAATTGGCAATGGTGATGTCTCTTAGTGAAGGAACTTTTTTAATGGGACGATTGATTACTTCTTTAAAATTGTCGGCTGTGGAAAAAATTAACTCAATATCAGCTTGGTTTAGCTGTTTAATTCCCAACAGATGTTTTGTCGACAATGCTCCCATTTATTGTTTGATTTCTTTTAAAATCACTTGATTTTTACCGTCTACCTCTTCCCACTGCGCTTCAATTCGCTCGCTATCTACAGAATCTACCGTTTCGCCGACGTAATTGGGTTCTATAGGCAAATGTCTGCTAAACCGTCGATCAACCAATACGAGCAATTCCACGAGCTTTGGTCTGCCATAAGCCAACATAGCATCCAAACCCGAACGAATGGTTCTACCAGTGTATAATACATCGTCAATCAAAACGACTTTTTTATCTTCAATGATAAAGTCTATGCGAGTTTTATTGGGAATTAGTGGACTGTCTCTTCTTCGAAAATCATCTCTAAAAAAAGTAGTGTCTAAGCTGCCCAAAAGCACCTTTTCGCTCCCCAAAATTTGATTAAGCTCCTTTTGAATGCGCTTGGCAAGGTAAATACCGCGCGGTTGAAGTCCGATTAAAACGGTATCTGAAAAGTCGTTGTGGTTTTCAATCAATTGAAAACAAAGCCGCTTAATAGTCAGGGCCAATTGGGTTTGATTAAGAATTAAGCGTTTACTTTTCATTTGGTTTGCAAATATAATTGATTCGTTCCTATTCTGCTCGTTATTTTGAGGAAGTATAAATCACTTCTGCAACAAAAGCTGATTTTAGTGTTTTGAAGTGGAGTTTTAAGAATGTCCCGGACCTTCACGTCCTTTGGCGGGTGCACGAATTAAGTTGTGGTTTGTGTTCTAAATTAATGAAGTACCGGAGTATTATAAATACCAAGGAGCGAGGAGTTTTTATTTCTTCTCTTTCGTTTTATAACCAATTGGCTTTCGGTTCTGCTGATCTAAATCTTGTTGTTTAGCTGCTTCCAACTGTTTGAGATAATTAAAAATCAATTCAATGTCGCTTGTATTAGAGCCAATTTGTTGTTTGATTTTTTCTAGTTCTGCTAAAACGTCTTTGTGTGTTAAGAGCATTTCTCTAAGCCTTGTGTAAACTCTCATAATGTGAATATTTACTGCTATTGCTCGTTTACTAGTCAACACGCTTGATAACATCAATACTCCATGTTCTGTAAAACGTATGGAAGCCTTCTTCTTCCGCCCCAACTTGATGTCGCATTTTGCGACTTCAAGTTTTGCCATTCTTCAGCAGTTAACTGAAACATAAAATCATCGGGAAAACGACTTTCATTTCTTTTATCTTGTTCATTTAATCGTTTTCCACTTCATAAAGTTCTGCTAAATCACTATCTAACATTACTTTTTGCCCTCTGATCTGATAAATCTTACTGGCTATTACTTCTTCAGGGATTCTATTTTCCTTACTCATAGTCGAATCTCATTTTTTTATAAGACAAAGTTTTAAAATTTCTCTTTGTGACTCAAAGTATTAAACTTTTCGCATCTACTAAGACACGGAATATCAACTGCAAGGTATAAATAAAAATTAAATTAGTGGAGCTAGTTGAGTCGCTTTTCACAAACTACATAGCGAAATTTCGCCACCGAGCTAGCGGAGTTTTAAGGTTGCCGCGAATTAAGTTATTGTTTGTTTTCTAAGCTATATAAGATGAGTAGCATTGCTGATGTCGGGGAGCGATGAATTTCCTAAAGTTTTTTCAAAATAGAAGGTGATCATTTACTGCTAACTATATCAATAACTTCAATTTAATTTTTACTTTCTCTATACAATACCGCAGTCTTAAACCACTATTCTTCTGTATTTAGGATTAATTTTATCAACCTAATATTGCTTGGAATAATAAATGGTTTTAGGGCTTTGCAATAAATCATTCTTTACCTTTTTTACGCCTTGTAATGACTTTTCTTTGTAGTAATCGTAAATTTTCTGAAGTGAATCTTTGGCTTGTTTTGTCCAAATAATTTCAAGCTTTTCCATTACCAATTTTCACTTTCTTTTTCTAAATCTTCCTGACTAATTGATTCACCATTTTGAAGTTGTTTTTCTGCAATAGCAATTCGTTCGTTGTATGCAGCTTTAATTAAAGGCTTTCCATCTACAGTATAACCAACAATCATTTCTCGCTCTAATAATTCATCAATTTTATCAATTACCGACTCCTGATTTAAAGAAAGTATTTTTTGTACTAAACTTAACTTAGATGCTTGTAATCCCATTGTTTTTAATATTAAAGTACGCTTAAATTTAAGAATAAATCCACTTCCAATATTATATATGGTACTTTTAAAGGTCGCCACGAACCTCTCCGTCCTTTGGCGGGTGCACGAATTAGGTTGTTGTTTGTTTTCTAAGATAAATAAAGTTGCCGCAGCATTGCAAATGCCGGGGCTCGGTTTGAGAAAACATGAGCCAAGCAGTATTAATGACCTCTCTTGAAAATGTTGCTCAAACAACTATAAAGTCGATGATATTAAATTATACAACTACGGGGCTGGATAAATAGTTTTAATATTATTATTTATTTTAATGATAATTACTTCAATCCCTGATTTAGTATATGATTTGTATCTATTTTTAGTATCCATTATTAATTCACACTGATTCTCTGATAAAGCATAACCACATTCATCAAATAACTTTTTTAATGACCAATTTTCAGGAAAGAAAGTACTAGTTGATTCTTTTTCAATCCATCTTTTTGTTTTTTCATCATAAAGTTTGAAACGTGCTTGGAAAACTCCATTTTGTTTTTTTTTGATAATTTCAACTATCTTCATTTTCTCATTATTGTAAAAATGGACTCCTGATACTTTTCCATTTTTTACACTCCCATGAGTTGCATGTAGAATCGTTTTAATTAAATCCTCTGGTTTTACATTGTTATAAAGAAAAGTATTCCCACTATTTTTTATAGTATAAATTCTATCATTTTTGCAAATTTTTTGAGCTCTTCTTGGGTCCCTTTTTAGTAAAAAATTAAATTTATTAGAACTCTTTTTAAGTTCATCAATTGAAATAAAAGGTCCTTCTTTACTAATAGTAGAAGGTAATCTAGAATCTGAACTAATTTTTAAAATACGAGATCCTTTGCCCAAATCTTGAGAATTAAATGAATTTAATTTTTCATCAACAAAGTAAAAGTGATATTCTGATTCTTTAGTCAAAAAATAATTATGTGTTAATATAAAGTTTTTACTGTTTCGTCAACATCATACAATATTATAACCTTTCACCTAATACAATTTACCTTAACATTTAGTCGAAATAGTATTTCTCCGCTTTATTCTATAATCCATAAAGAAATAACAAAGTATATACCCACTTACTGTCACAGCATTGTAAATGCATAGGGGCTACTATAATGAGCTCTTTTTATGTGAATGGGTTTATTCAGTTAATTGATATGCAACACCAATACCACCAGACCAAAGTATATTTAATACAACATGACCATTTCTCAAGTCAACCAAGATATTACACGTTTCACCATCATTGTCAACAGCTTTATACTTTATAACCTCATCACTATGATTTTCAATTTCACGAATAAGATGAAAAGTATAAGAATCATGTTCATGGACTTTTATCTCAGAATTTTTCCAAGTTATAACCGCATGATACTTCTCCCAATTTGACCACTCACCTTCTACCTGTATAGAAGAATATTTAACAGTATAATTTCGAATATTTTGAGCTGATAAACTTAAGGAACAAATCAAAACAATTAGAGTAATAATGTATTTCATATTACATTTTATTAATTTAAGAACTTGAATGACTTTAGTAAAATCGCATCCACACGGATATGCAAACTTGCGGAATATCAGCTGCAAGGTATAAATAAAAATTAAATTAATGGAGTTAGTAGAGTCGTTTTTCACGGACTGCATAGCGAAATTACGCCACTGAGCTAGTGAAGCCTTATTTATCTCGAGGGAGTATGATTTATTCTAACTCATCAATATCAATATACCTATTTCTTTTCCAACTTTTAATACCTAACTTATTTTTTAAATCACTTATTACAGGGTGACTTTCAAAATAATTATGTAAAGAGTAGTGAGAATCCATTATTGGCAATAATGCTGCTAAAACCCGATTAAAGTTGAGGGTTTCATTAAAATAAACATCACAGTCTGCATTTGGCTCATTTACAAATGAAATTCTAAAATCAGCATACTTTAGATCACTTCTAGCTAGAATTTTTATATCAGGATTTTCTATTTCTTCCCCACAAAGAATACGTTGGTCTGCTAAGTCTGATTTTGTAATAATTAAGTTAGACTTTTCTATCTTTTGCCCAATAAATACTGTAATATCAGGATCATTTAGATAAAGTCCATATTGTATCTTTAAGTCAGGAAAGCTAAGATCGCTACTTATCATGACCTTTATATCAGGGTTTACAAGGCTTTCATCAATTTTTGCTACATGTTGTGATCTTAATGAAAGAAAAGCAGTAAATAAAGTTATTAAAATTATTATTCTCATAATAAACAGTTCTAATTAGGGGTAGCTTACATATAAATTTAAACTATATTACATTATTACATTTCTGGAGCACAGCCTAAAGTTTCATTATAAGGTTGAATGTACTTCCAAAACGCTTTTCCTGCACTTTCTCTATAATTCATTGAGTAATATGACTTAGTATTTGATGCTACTTGATATATATACTCTGAGCAATTATATGAATAGTTATTTCTTTTAAAACACACTATCGCAAAATAATATGACTGATAGTCAATAGAAACATCATAAAAAGTAACTTTTGAAACAGCGTCACTGTCATAACTTCTATATGTTGTACCATAATTTTCATTTTTTACAAACTCCATTAATTCATCACAAGTTTGAGCGTTTGTAAATATCGATAATTGAAAAAGTAGAAAAAGAAAGGCAATTTTCATTAGACTGAAACTAAATGATAATTTTCAATATTAAGAAAAATTAAATAAACAACTATCTCTTATAATTTTGGCTTTGAAACAAAAGTAAGTTTTAGATAACTCTTTTTTATTAGAAACTACACAACTCCGCACTGCAGGGTTTACAACCCTGTGAAATATCCACTTATTACTTCACTCCGAATAAGTTAGATTCACAAACGATTTTCCACGAAGTCGTAGGAGCCGATTCCCTTCATTCTTTTTTCCTTAGATTTTTAAGCGCTCTAAATAATGCTGAAAAAGGGATTAATGTTAATAGCATTTTTGCTGTCTTACAAACTCTGTCTCCTTTTTTTTCCCCAAGCATAGCTACCATTAATACTATAAACGTAGCCCATACGAAGTAAATTAAAAACATATTTTCCATAATAACCATATTGATTCTTCTTTTTTTATTTTCCGTTTTGTCAAAATGAGGATACCCCTCGTTACCTCTTATTACACCGCCTCATCATTTTTTTATTCACATAGCTCTTACTTGCTATCATATTCCCAATAGCACCAAGGTCTGCAAAGCGGTTTAATAAAAAAAGGACAAGGCCTTTTACGGAATGATAAAAGTCAACGGGTTATCGGGAATAGTGGATTCGAGACAGAAGTTCTAAAGGCGGAGAAAGAGGGTTTCGAACCCCTAAGAATTCATTAAAAATGCCTTAATACGGACGCTTTAATTTATAAAAACCAAGCAAGATACTTAATCGCACCGCAGGATTTCCTCTAAATGCCATGTGCAATCCTGCGGAAAATTTAATTAATACTTATTACTTTATTTCGAAGAAGTATGATCTGAAACAATTTTCCATTCATTGTCAATTTTTTTCCAGAGCAAGCTGAAATGTCCTCCTAAAGTATCCTTTTCTCGTTTTAGCTCCCAACTTCCCAACATATAGGCATAATTATCACTTAGGACTTTTAAATCGATTAGCTCAAAATTGAGCTTTCCCATGGCTGCTTTGTCGGGATAAGCCATTTTGTAATTGGTCAAGGTTTTTAACCAACCGTAAGTAGGTCCTTTTGCACCTACAAAAAGCAAAGAATCAGATTTCCAGTAGGCTTGCATAAAGCCCTCTATATTGCCCATGTTCCAACTTTCTTCTTGAAACTTCATCTGCAATTTTATTTGAGACTTTGCTAAGCTTTCGCTTTGTTGAGCTAGTAAAGTAATACTGAAAAACCACAAACCAAATACTAAATTGATTTTTTTCATATTTATTTATTTGAATGTCCGTTTATTTAACTAAATTAGTTAGCGAATCATTAAACTACCTTGTTTATACCATTTATATTTTTACTTTTTTCCATTGATGAAAAAAGTAAACAAAAAAATCTAGGCCTGTTTCCTAATTTCAGTCTTCCACTCCTAAATGGCGATGATTTCAGTGATCTCCAAAGATTTCCTTTGGAGCTTCTTCAATCATTTGCCCCATTTAGTTCGCTCCAAACTTAAATTATGAAAATGGCCATCCTGCTTTAAAAATAATTCAACATCTATATAAATCAGTTTAGGTATGATACGGGATATTCAATTTATTTTAGCTAATAGACCGGAAACTGAATGGGGTACAATTCATTGTAAGCTTTAAGCACCACAATCAACTCTCGGTCTTTTTTGCGTTTCATTTTCTTAAATCGCTGATTTAAAATGGGCTCATTTTCAATATAAGGTACTAAGGCTTTATATTCCAAAGGGTAAATTTTTCCATTCTCAAAATCTAAAAACAGCTGTTTCATGCTCTTACTTCTTTGTTCCACAGGAAAGCCAAAAGCATCAATGGTTTGAAATGTAGAAACCACTATTGCCGAAAAGTGCGTTAAAGCACCAATGTTTAAAAAACGCCAATAAGCTTCGTCATAAGAAATATACACATTTCCCGACTGAGAATAGCCCCAAACTTTATCCGGATTTACTCTAATCATTTGTTCTAAAGAATCATCGTAAACAAATAAGTTGCTGCCTTGGCGTTCAATTTTAGCCTGAATGGATGGGGCATTCTGCTTGAACTCTTCAAATGACCTGTAAATTCCCTCTTGAAAAGGAAAATCTGTTACATAAGTGACCATTTGCTTTTCTTGAGCCAAAAGAGAAGCACTTAATAAATAAAGAAAGAGTGAGATATATTTCATCTTAAAAATTGAAAGCTAAAAGTACAAATCTACTTTGGCATCAGCCATTTTCTGCTTCTTTTATGGATAACTGAATTCTTTTTCTTTTTAAGTCCACCTCCATTACTTTTACATAAACCTCTTGATTTAAACGAACTACTTCGTTTGGGTCGCTAACAAATTTATTTGCCAAATGCGATATGTGAACCAAGCCGTCTTGTTTAGCGCCAACATCTACAAAAGCGCCAAAATTGGTAATATTTGTCACTTTACCGGGCAAGCACATTCCTTCCTTTAAATCCTCAATCGACTTTACATTTGCATCAAATTCAAAAGCTTTTCGCTTGCTCCTTTTATCCTCTCCAAACTTGAGCAATTCTGCTTTTATATCATTTAAAGTTAATTCCCCTACATCATGAGAAAGGTATTTTTTCCAATCGATTTTTTTGATTTTATCCCTTTCCTCTTTTATCGCTGCTTCCTGAATGCCGTTATCTTTCAGAATCTGTTTCACCAAAGCATATTGTTCCGGATGAATTCCGCTTTCATCTAATGCTTCGGTGCCTCCTTTTATTCTCAAGAAGCCGGCAGACTGTTCAAAGGCCTTATCGCCTAAACCCTTCACCTTTTTCAAGCTTTCTCTGTTTTCAAAAACGCCATTTTCATCTCTAAACTGTACAATGGTTTCTGCCAATTTGGGTCCCAAGCCGGAAATATATTGCAACAAATGTTTACTCGCTGTATTCAAGTTAACGCCCACTAAGTTCACACAACTTTCCACCACTCTATCTAACGACTCTTTTAATTGTTTTTGATTCACATCGTGCTGATACTGCCCTACTCCAATAGATTTGGGATCAATCTTCACTAACTCAGCCAATGGATCCATTAAACGGCGACCGATGGAAACTGCTCCTCTCACCGTTACATCATAATCGGGAAATTCTTCTCTTGCTACTTTAGACGCTGAATAAACCGAAGCTCCACTCTCGTTTACCACAAAAGAATACACTTGATGATTAAACGGAATGTTTTTAATCAAAGCATCGGTTTCTCTACCTGCCGTTCCATTGCCAATGGCGATGGCTTCAATTTTATAACTTTCCACCAAGTTTTGAATTTTCTTTACCGCCTGCTTTTCTTCTTTTTGAGGCGGATGCGGATAAATTGTTTCATTGTGCAACAGTTTACCGGTTTCATTCAAGCAAACTACTTTACAGCCGGTTCTAAAGCCGGGATCAATCGCCAGTACGCGCTTCTGACCTAAAGGTGGCTCCAACAAAAGCTGTCGCAAGTTTTCTGCAAAAACATGTATAGAAGTTGCATCGGCTTTTTCTTTTAGCTGAGTTTTAAACTCTGTTTCCATTGAAGGCAACAACAAGCGCTTCCATGCATCTTTTGCAGCTAATCTAATCTGTTCTTCCGTTTCGGTATTCTCTCTGCGAATAAAAAAAGAGGGGATTTGATCGGTAATTTCTTTACCTACTTTTAATTTTAAACGCAAGACTCCTTCTTTTTCACCTCTGCTCATAGCGAGAAAACGATGCGCTGCCATTCGCTTCAGGGGTTCTTCCCAATCAAAATAATCGCTGTACTTTTCTCCTTCTTCTTCTTTTCCCTTTACTAATTTTGACTGAAAGTTGGCTTTGTGGAAAATATTCCTTCGCAGCATATCCCTAAGCGACTTGCGCTCGTTCATCCATTCGGAAATAATGTGTCGTGCACCTTCCAAAGCATCCTCTTCCGATTGCACAGCCAAATTGATGAAACGCTTAACTGTATCGGACAAATCTCTAACATCTTGCGCCATGATGATTTTTGCCAAAGGCTCTAAACCTACTTTTCTCGCTTTATCGGCTTTGTTTTCTTTTCGCTGCTTGTAGGGCAAGTATAAATCTTCTAAATCAGTTAAATCATAAGTAGACATGATTTGCTGCTTCAATTTCTCATCTAACTTCCCTTGTTCTTCAATGCTTTTTAAAATCGACTCTTTACGCTTTTCTACTTCATCAAACTGCTTAGCCAATTTGTGAATTTCTTCTATTTGAACTTCGTCTAAGCCTTTAGTTAACTCTTTACGATAGCGAGCAATAAAAGGAATAGTGGCTCCCTCTTCAAAAAGCTGCATACAAGCCTGCACGCTTTTTTCGTTAATGTTGCTTTGTTTACTTATCCAAGAAGTTGCTGAAAGTTGTTGTTGCATTTGTATAAATTCTGTTTTAAAATCACGAACAATTCCGCCCTCTGAAGGGTTTCATTAATGATTCACAATATTCGTTAGTCCCTTTTAATATCCAAAGAACAAAAGATGAAAAAAAGTCAATTTTTACTACTATTTGTTTCAATACTAAGTTTAGCTGCTTGCGCACAAGAAAGTAAGCAACAAGAAAACAATTACCGCTTTCAAAAAAGTGAAGCTGAATGGAAAGAGCAACTTAGTCCTTTAGAATATGAAGTGATGCGAAATGAAGGCACTGAAAAAGCATTTAGCGGCAAATACGTCAATTGGAATAAAGAAGGCGTATTTATTTGCAAAGCCTGTCAAAATCCATTGTTCGACAGCGAAACTAAGTTTAAATCAGGCACTGGTTGGCCTAGTTTTTATGATGTATTTAACAAAGGAAATGTGTTGTTAAAAGAAGATCAAAAATACGGTTGGAACCGCATAGAAGTGGAATGTGCCAACTGCGGATCTCACCTAGGTCATGTTTTTGACGATGGTCCTGCTCCCACCGGTAAAAGATACTGTATCAACTCAGTGGCATTAGATTTTGAAGAAAAGAAATAGGTCTTAAGATTAATTAGGAAACCCTAAAAAACAACTGTCCGTAAGTTTTCAGTACATCTTAAAAACCAAACAGTATGAAATCTTTAAAAATCGGAGTATTATTCAGTACAATTATTTTTCTAACAAGCTTAAGCACTACTGCCCAAGTTAATGCAGGCTTGGGAATTGACCATGCATCAGCTGTTGATGAAGCAGGTCTCGACTTAAGAGTAGGGTATCAATTTAATGAACACTTAAACCTTGTAGGTGATTTTAGTCTATTTTTTGTAGACGATGGCGGACGCTATGTTAAGAATCGATACTGGAATGAGTTTAATATTAATTTACATTACTTTTTTGCTGTAAGCGATACAAAATTTTCACCTTATGCCCTATTTGGTTTAAATACTACCTTTTGGGGAGTTAAATTCGAAAATCAACCTGGTATGGGTGATTATGAAGACACTGATTCTGAAGTGGGACTAAATTTAGGTAGTGGCTTGGGTTACAACTTAGACAAAAATTTCAAACCCTTCTTTGAAGTGAAATACCTCATGACAGATGACTTTAATCAGGGCAATATCACCTTTGGGATTAAGTATGTTTTTAGTCATTAAGGATAGAATAATTCAAGCGCAAAAACATAACTTTACGGATTGAATAAAATCAAAAACTATGTTATCAACTACAATTCAGGAAAAACTTCAAAATCAAATACAAAAAGAAGCGTCGTCTTCTCACTTATACTTAGCGATGGCCTGTTGGGCAGATGTTAAGGGCTTTAGTGGTGTAGCTAAATTTCTTTACGATCAATCTGATGAAGAGCGCATGCACATGCTAAAGTTAGTAAAGTTCATTAATGAAAGAGGCGGACATGCAACAGTTCCTGCCTTGGAATCTCCAAAGAAAGAGTTTGATTCATTAATGGCGGTTTTTAAAAGTATCTTAGAACACGAAATAAAGGTAACTGAATCAATTAACGATATCATTACTGCTTGCTTAAAAGAAAACGATCACTCCACTAACAACTTTATGCAGTGGTATGTTACAGAGCAGTTGGAGGAAGAGCAAATGGCTCGCTCCATTATCGATAAATTAGACATGATTGGCAGTGATACATCTAGTTTATACCTTTTCGACAAAGAGTTGGGCGCACACAATGTGGAGTAAGCTATGATGAAACAAAACGAGCGTTCCATTGCTTTTTTTGCCACTTTATTAATTGTTGCAGGAGTAAGCATGTTGAACTTGGAGCAAATTGATTTTACTTCTAATCGAATTGCCTATCTATCATTATTTGCCGGAGTTTTTTTAGCCATCATTTTCTTTATTATGCGTTATCAAAACCGCTCAAAGGATGAAGAGGAGTGATGAAGTATACGACATTGCAATTATTGGAGGCGGTTTAGCCGGTCTACAATTGCTGCATGCTCTTTTGAGTGATGATCAGCTTAAAAATCAAAAAATTATCCTACTTGAAAAAGAGGAAAAAGTAGAAAACGATAAAAGCTGGTCGTTTTGGGAGCAAGGCAGTGGCAAGTGGGATGATATTGTTCACAAGAGTTGGACGTTTGCTGAGTTTAACAGCAATAGTTTCAACAAAAAATACGATTTAAGTCCCTACAAATATAAAATGATTCGCTCTGCCGACTTTTATGCTTTTATTAAAAAAATGCTGAAAGATCACCCAAATGTTTTATGGCAAAAGGATCAAATTAAAGATGTTGAAATTGGCAATATTCAAAAATGTATTGGTGAAAATTCAATCTACTTTGCAAAAAAAGTATTTGATAGTCGTCTAACAGATGACTTTCAAAACAGCGAATATCCTTTTGTACTACAACACTTTAAAGGTTGGTTTATTGAAAGTAAAAAAGAAGTATTTGACAATTCCTGCTTTCAAATGATGGACTTTAGAAATGAGCATAGAAAAGATTGTGCTTTTACTTATGTTTTGCCCTTTAGTTCAACCAAAGCTTTGGTAGAGTATACTTTTTTCAGTCCTAAGTTGGTTAAAGATATTGTGTATGAACAAGAAATTAAGAATTATATAAATCAGCATTTAAAAGTAAAAGACTACAAAGTTTTTGAAACTGAAGCTGGTGTTATTCCTATGAGCGCCCATCCATTTCATTTAGGCAATCAAGAGAATTATATGAAAATTGGCACAGCCGGCGGCTGGGTAAAAGCATCCTCTGGTTATTCCTTTAAAAACACTTCAAACAAAATTGAGCAGCTGATTTTGAATTTAAAAAACAATCTACCACTAGATCATCAATTATTTAAAAAACGCTTTTCATTTTACGACAAGGTATTTTTAAGCGTATTGCAAAAAGAAAATCATTTGGGAGCAAAATTGTTTGAAGAGATGTACAGCAAAAACAGCATTCAATCAATTTTTAGATTTTTAGATGAAAAAAGCAACTTAATGGAAGAATTAAAAATTATTTCAAGATTCAGTAAAGCGCCCTTTTTAAGAGCTTTGTGGAGAGTTGGCTTGTAATTGAAAGAGCAAACAATTTCTTAGTTTTGAAAAATAATTTATAGAAGATGAAAGCCATAAAATTAGTTCTACTTACTTTATTAAGTTTGATTATATCCTTAGCTCAAGCACAATTAAACTTTCAATCTGACTCTGTTATATGGGTTAATGCTAATATTGATTTTCTTAAAATTTCTGATTTAGATAATGATGGAGTTAATGAAATAATTACTACTACCTACCTTGGTAATTATAGGGAACATAGAATGATTAGGATATACTCACAAGATTCATTAGGAAATTTATCATATAGTGACTCTATTACATTTGCAAACCACCACACAGGTGGTCATAGTAATAAACCTGAAACAATAGATGTCGCTGATTTAAATAATGACAGTTTAAAAGATATTCTAATCGGATACAAAAATTACATAAGAGTTTACTATCAAGACTCAACACATACTTTTAATAAGTACCACTATCATCAAATTCAGCTTCCGAATAACATTTTAGATGCTGAAGCCGGAGACTTGAACAATGACGGACTAAATGATATAGCTGTAGTCTTATGGTATACTGACTCTATTCATGTTCACTATCAAACTAACAATGGTTTTTTTGATTCAGCATACTTTGCTCCAAAGACATATAAAACAGAGTTAGAACTATTTGATGTTAATAATGACAGCCTACTTGATCTTGTTTTTATCGCCAACTCAACAGCTAATAACTTGCATCCATACATCCAAAATACAAACGGAATATTGATAAAAGATTCTGTTATTAAACCATTTGATTCTGATAATAATAATAGAGTTAATTCTTTTGAAGGTGCAGATGTAAACCAAGATGGATATATTGATATCTGTATAGTTTCTTCATCTTTTGTTGATAATAACTATTTTACATATAATTTACTATATAATCCTAACACAACTAATCATGATAGTATACAATATATTGAACAAGCACAATCTGCAAATGCAGTAAAAGTTTTTGATTTAAACTGCGATGGAAAACAAGAGATTATTTTTAACTATGGAAGTAGTAGGTTTGTTAGAGTATTTGAACTTAATGACAGCAACAAATACCGATTAGCCTATACTGGAAATTACCCAACACCTAATTCAAGTCACCCTAATCCGATGTCTATTGATATAGGCGATTTAAACTCGGATGGTCTACCCGATATTATTTCTACAGACTTAGTCCCAGGTATAAATTTAGTTTGGAATAAGTCAAAGCCAAATACATTTAACCGAATTGATACAGTTTCAAAGAATTCTCATATATCTTCAATAAATACAAGCTATTATCGAACTTTCTACATAGATACAGTAATTGATACAATTCCAAATTACATTATCAAAGAATTTAATTACTATCGCTACGTCGATAGTATAAAGATTGATAGCATATTATTAGATTCTACTTTTTACCGCTATGGATCAATTTGTACAAACTATAGTGATACTTTGTATCATACAGGAATAAAGCTAGATACCATAACTATAAGTTCTAGTACAGAAATATTCTACTCTACTACTGACTCTATAGTCTTCATTGGTTTAAATGAAAGAGAAAAAGAAACTCTTAAACTATTTCCTAACCCAATAATAGATAGCAAAAGGCTTTATATTAAAAACTTAAACTATATGTTTGAGTATAGACTATATAAAATATCAGGAGAGATTGTAAGCAGTGGCACTATTGATGAAAGTGGCATTTTATTATCTGAAACCCCAGGAGTCTACCTTCTAAATATTATTAAAAATGATAAAGTTATTTCCATCAAAAAACTTATTATCCAATAAATGAATATCTATCAATATTTATTTTTTATTCTATTACTTGCCTGCGCTGACTCTAATAAAACAAACTACAAAGAAGCAATCGTCACTGCCTCTGCCTACAACTCCGTCTATTGGCAAACCAAAAAAAACAACCCTTCTGTAGCCGCTTGGGGCGATACCTTAAAGCCAGGCATGAAAGTCATTGCCGTTTCCAGAGATTTAATTGATTCCGGCTTAACACACAATACAAAGGTTTTTATCAAAGAACTTAATGACACATTTCTAGTTAAAGACAAAATGAATCGTCGTTGGACAAAGAAAATCGACCTTTATATGGGCAAGGATATTCAAAAAGCAAGAGAATTTGGAAAGAAGAAACTAACCATTCAATGGGAAATAAAAGAGTAGTACTATTCTAGTTCAAGTTCTTCTTCAGCTCCAGGCAGCTCCAAAGCTTTTACCGTTTGGATAGCATTTCCGGCAATTCCTTTGATTGAACCATACATATCTATAGTGTTTGTTACCACTTTGTCGATTTGCTTTTCGCGCTGCTTCCATATTCGCTGCATGGACCTCTTTTCGCTTTCTAAATCATTTTTCATTTGAGTAAAGCCTTCAACAATGGCTTCAATCTGCATTCTAAAGGTGTTGCTCGTTAAAAAGTCGTACAACATGTGCATTTTATCGCCTTTGTTTTCTTGTGAGCTTACCGCCATTCTTAGCTGGATAACTGACTCTCTTATAACAGCACAAAGTCCTTTAAATTCACTAAAACTACAAATCCAGACACCATCTCTAATCCCCATACGATCCATATCAGATGGCACTGCCTCAGTAACCAAAATTCCTACATCAGCTCCTTTGTCGCGCATATCTGCTTTAAACTTCTCAATCCATGCCGGCTGAAAGTCTTTAGTCCGCTTACTTTCATAATATATTTTTCCGCAATTTTGAATGCTTCGCGTATTAACCACTTGAATACAGTCGCCTCCTCTAGCACCCTTTTTGATTTCTTCAATACTGTCTAACGGAAATTGAGCACTCAGCCATTCTTCAATTGCCAACTCCTGCACTTCTCCTTGCATTTGCATAGAGCCTTGCTCCTGTTTGCGCTTCATTTCTTCCGTTAACTTCTTCTGATCTTCTAATTGCTTTTGAAGCTCTTTAAACTTCAATTCATTGCGCTCCTCCTCCGCTCTTCTAATCTTGTCTTTTTCGGTTAACAGCATCTCATTCATCTTCTTCTGAGCTTCAGCCTCCGCTGCTTCTTTTAATTCCAGCTTTTCTCGCTTTAGCTTTTCAATTTCAGCTTTCGAACGGTTCAATTCTTTAACCTGCTCAGATTTCTCATTTAATTCTTTCTGAAGTTCCTGAAATTGCTCAGATTGCTCTTCCTTAAGTTTGGCTTTTAATTTCTCCTCAATCAACAAACGATCGCTTTTTAATTGTTTTTCTAGTCGCTGCTGAAACAATTCGTTTTCTTGTTTTTTCTTTTCTTCAAAATCTGCCTTTTCTTGGGCAAGTCTAGCTTTCTCTTTTTCAGTATTCTTTTGTGCTTCAGCTAACTTACTCTGATACTTCTGCTTAATTTCATCTTCTAATTGATGCGCCAAAATGTCTTGTACATCTATGCTCGTTCCGCAATTAGGACACTTTATTTGTGTTTGTTCTTTCATCCTTACTTTAAAATATACTATTACAACAATACTTTAGGCCCGCCTTTTTTCAACAGTTCTTTAAACTCCGAAGGGCCGTCAATTAAATCATCTTTAAAGTCATCTAACTGCCTTAAGGTTTCAGCAGAAAGTAAATCCATCATCTCATCCAAGGCTTCTGTTCTAATCATATAGGGAAACTCCTGATATAGCATTTGATCTCCTTGACAAAGGGCGTAGAGTTGACACTCTCCTTCTTCATTGACTTCTTCATGATGAACTAAACATCTTCTGAGCCACTCTTCATCATCTTGATCTCTTAATTGATTAAATCGTTGCTGAAAATTCACCCGCTCCTTAAAAAAACTTTCTATTCGCTCTCTTGAGCCTTTAGAAAGTTTTAAGTTCATTTCTTGTGCACAATTCACACAAACTGCATACTCAAAAATGGTTGCTGTCACCTTTTCTCCATCAAAGCCTCTCACCGCTTTCTCGATTAAGTAAGGCGTATTAGACTCCGGTAAATTCATTTTGCAATTAATGCAATTTTCAAAGGGAGCGGCTTCTGCATCCGACCAAAATAATGGGTGGATATTTGTCGTTCTTAAATGATTGGTTGAATTATCTGACATAGGATAAAGCTACGAAAAAGCAAGCTTTAGAAAAAACATTACTACATTTTATCCATAAAAAAACCCCACCTGGCGGTGGGGCTTGCTTGTATGGTAAATTAATCAAAACTTATTATGGTGAAAACGACTTTCTCGCTGTATTTCTACAGCCACCACCATACAAGCATGTGATGGAAAAAACAATTAGGACAAATATAAGACATTCTATTTCTATATTCCAAACATTTGCTAAAATATTTTTTATACATTGATTTTGAAACAAAAAAAGAGCGAAAAATCACTTTTTCGCTCTTTCTATATAGTGTATTAGTCGTATTAATTCCCCTGCAGTTTCGCTTTCATTGCTTTATACTTTTCTGTTTCGCCCATAATGGCGTAAACTTGTACCAATGAAGCCATAGTGTTTTTGTCTTTAGGGTCTATTTCATGTGCCTGCTCCAAAGCCGGCTTTGCTTTTGCAAAATATTCATTCGCTTTCTTTGTTGCTGCATCGTACTCTGCTTGCTCTTTTATTCCATAATTACTGGCTTTGTTGTTCCACTCCGCTCCGGCATTAAAGTACATAGCACCTAAGTTATATGCTGCGTCAAAGAACTTTGGATCTACTTCAACTGCTTTTTTGTAGTCAGCTTCAGCTTTTTCAAACTCTCCCATTTGATCGTAAATCAAGCCTCTGTTGTAATACAATGTAGCGTCTTCCGGATCTTTTGCTATCGCCTTATCAAAGTTATTTAAGGCTTCATCAATCTGTCCGGTAGTCAATAAATAGCTCAACTCTTCTCGAACCAAACCCTCATTGTCAGGGTACTTTTCCAAACCTTTACGAATCACTTCAATCTTTTTAGTGGTATCCTTTTTTCTATCGTAAATGCTTGCCATATACATATAAATGTCAGGACCTCCATAATTAATTTGAGTTAAAGCAGTATAATAGCCCAATGCATCATCATATTGCTCTAAACGTTCAGATACCAAAGCAGCATTAAACATCCCCAAAGAATCTACTCTGCCCATAATGGCATTTGTCATAATTGACTTTTCGTACATTTCTTTTGCTTTTTCAAACTCTTGATTTTGGAATGATTCAACACCTTTGTTCAACAATGCATTTGCCAAATAGGGGAATTTATTCCCCAAAATGTCACGCGTATATGTAGGGTCATCATAAGAAGTCTTGCGATTCATTATGTAGCCCATAAACTTTTGTTGATCTTCGGCATTTTCTAAATCTAACTGATTTGACCCCTCGTCCTCTATGTTGTATTTAAGTGCGTTCAAATAAAACTCCATGGTTTTATCAATGGCATTGTCAAACTTTGCTCTACACTCTTCATCTTTGTTTAAAGCTGCGTTAAAGTATAAATTTCCACCGTAATACCAAGTTTTGGCCCAGCTGCCGGTTTTCTCATCTTTTACAGCTTCTTCAATGGCAACGATTCCCTTTTCAAGGTCGCTGCACTCTTTATCTCTTTCAAAGGCTTTATTGTAGTTGTAAGCTGTTACAACATTTGCCTTTTGAGCATTAACATTAGTCGCACTTAAGCCTAAAGCTAAGCCAATACCCAAAACTGATTTCAAGTTCATGCTTTTAATTTTCATTGTTTAATGTGTTTAGTTTTCTGAATCTTCAGCCTCGTCGTTTGCAACATCTTTGCCATTCTCTTCAGAACTGTCTTCTTGAGTTGAATTTTCTATTCCTTCTACAGCTTCTTCACCTTCAATTAACTCTTCTTCTTCCTCACTTACATCTACTTTAGCAACAGCTGCGATAGAATCGTTCTTTCTTAAATTAATCAATCGAACTCCCTGTGTAGCTCTACCCATAATTCTTAAATCAGCCACGGCAATTCGAATAATTACTCCCGAACGATTAATTATCATCAAGTCATTTTCATCGGTTACCGATTTAATGGCAATCAAATTTCCGGTTTTTTCGGTAATGTTCAAAGTTTTCACCCCTTTACCACCACGGTTGGTTACTCTATAGATTTCTGAATTATCTTCAGGGTCGTTTAAGAATGAGCGTTTTCCGTAACCTTTCTCAGAAACAACAAGCACTGTCTCTTCTTGAGCGTTTCGAACTGTAATCATTCCAATTACTTCGTCATCATCGCCTGCAAGAGTTACTCCTCTAACACCGGCAGCATTTCTACCCATGCTCCTCACTTTACTCTCATTAAAGCGAATTGCTCTACCGCTCTTTAATGCCAACATAATTTCATCCGAACCATTTGTCAGCTTTGCTTCCAGAAGCATATCCCCCTCTCTAATAGTAATGGCATTAATACCGTTTGAACGCGGACGAGAATAAGCCTCTAACTTTGTCTTCTTAATCACGCCATTTTTAGAAGCCATTACGATGAAGTTATTATTAATGTATTCTTCGTCGTTTAAGTCGTTAACACAGATGTAAGCTTTTACATTATCATCCGGTTCAATGCTTATTAAGTTTTGGATCGCTCTACCTTTTGATGTTTTATTTCCTTCTGGAATTTCAAACACCCTCATCCAATAACACTTTCCTTTCTCTGTAAAGATTAGAAGGTAGTTGTGCGTTGTAGCCACAAATAAATGCTCTAGGAAATCTTCATCTCTTGTTGAACTTCCTCTAGAACCTGTTCCTCCTCTATTCTGTCTTTTGTATTCAGAAAGCTGAGTTCTTTTTATGTAACCTAAATGAGAGATAGTTACTACCACCTCTTCATCCGGAATCATATCTTCTATGCTAAAGTCTTCTGCTGAGTACTCAATAACAGAGCGTCTTTCATCGCCATACTTATCTTTAACCTCAAGCATTTCATCTTTAATGATTTGCATCCTCATCTCCTCATTGCCTAAAATTGCTTCTAAATGCTCAATCAACTTCATCAGCTCAGCGTACTCCTCTTTTAACTTATCTCTTTCAAGACCTGTTAATTTTTGAAGTCTGAGTTCCAGAATTGCTTTTGCTTGAATTTCGGATAGTTCAAAACGCTCCATTAAGCCATTTTTGGCATCATCTGGCGTTCTGCTTGCGCGAATCATTTCAATTACTTCATCTAAATTGTCGATGGCTATAATTAAACCTTCAATAACGTGCGCTTTATCTTTCGCTTTTCTAAGCTCAAATTCAGTTCTACGAACCACTACTTCATGTCGGAAATCCACAAAATGTCGAATCATATCTTTAAGATTCAACATTACCGGACGGCCGTTGACTAAAGCAATGTTGTTAACTGAAAAACTCGTCTGTAAAGAAGTATGCTTAAATAAGTTATTCATAACCACATTGGTAATTGCATCTTTTTTCAAGTCATAAACTATACGCATTCCATTACGGTCAGACTCATCGTTAATGTCTGAAATTCCTTCAATTTTTTTATCGTTAACCAGGTCGGCAGTTCTCTTAATTAGGTCTGCCTTATTAACAAGGTAAGGTATTTCAGTAACGATAATTCTCTCCCTTCCCGTAGAGGTGGTTTCGATTTCAGCTTTGGCACGCATGACAATACGTCCTTTTCCTGTTTCAAAAGCCTCTTTTACGCCTTCATATCCGTAAATAATACCACCGGTTGGAAAATCAGGAGCTTTAATGTGCTGCATTAAGCCCTCAACTTCAATATCTTTATCATCGATATAAGCAACAATACCATCAATGACTTCACTAATATTGTGAGGTGCCATATTGGTAGCCATACCAACGGCAATACCCGAAGCTCCATTCACTAAAAGTTGCGGAATTCTTGTTGGCAACACTGTTGGCTCTGTTAAAGAGTCATCAAAGTTTAAACGAAAATCGACGGTATCTTTATCAATATCCGTCAACATTTCTTCTGAAAGCTTTCTCAAACGAGCCTCAGTATAACGCATTGCAGCGGGACTATCGCCATCAACCGAGCCAAAGTTACCTTGACCGTCTACTAACATATAGCGCAATGACCAAGGTTGTGCCATACGAACCATTGTATCGTAAACAGCTGAATCACCGTGGGGGTGATATTTACCCAGCACTTCTCCGACGATACGCGCAGACTTTTTATAAGGTTTGTTCGACAAGATTCCCAAATCTTGCATTCCGTACAAAATTCTTCTGTGCACCGGTTTTAGTCCATCACGAACATCCGGTAGTGCACGACTAACAATTACCGACATCGAATAATCGATGTAGGCCGACTTCATCTCTTCCTCAATATTAATAGGAACAATTTTTTCTCCTTCTGCCATTTTTACAGTTTTGTGTAAGAATAAAATAATCGCCTTTAGAGCGATTGAATTATTTTTCGAAGATACCTATTAATGTTAGTTTACAAGGCTCAATATCGGTCTAATTACTAACAAATTTTTGTTGATAAAAGAGCTTTGGTTTATTATTTGTATAATAAGGAAAAAATAACTTTGAAATAGGTGAAAGAAATACGAATTTTCTATTTTGAAAACAACCAAAACACCTTTCAAAACGTTATACTATTAAAGTAAGCTTATGGAGTCTAATTTTTCACAAAGAGTTAAAGATGTAATAACCTACAGCCGCGAAGAAGCTTTGCGACTTGGTCATGATTACATTGGAATTGAACACCTGCTGTTGGGCATGATTAGAGAAGGTCAAGGAGTGGGCGTTCAAATACTAAACTCACTGGGAGCAGATTTAAACGAATTGCGCAGTAAAATAGAAGGCGCTACAAAAAGTGGCAGCAGCTCAATTAATCACCTAACCAATATTCCTTTGGTAAAGCAAGCTGAAAGGGTTTTGAAAATAACTTACTTAGAAGCAAAACTGTTTAATCAGAACTTGATTGGTACGGAACATTTGCTTTTATCCATTTTAAAAGACAATAACAATATAGCTACACAAGCTTTGGAAGATCAAGATGTTTTCTACGACACTGTAAAAGAAGAATTGGAAAGCATTTTATCGAATAAGCCAAGAACTCGCAGTGAAATGCCCGGCAATCCTACTAACGACGATGATGAAGAAAGTAGCAACAACCCATTTGGAGGCAGTGGCTCCGGAGCAAGCAGAGGAGGAAAAGCCTCAGAAAGCAAATCAAAAACGCCTGTTCTAGACAACTTCGGTCGTGATTTAACTGCCATGGCAGAAGAAGATAAACTCGACCCTATTGTTGGAAGAGAAAAGGAAATAGAAAGAGTTTCTCAGATTTTAAGTAGAAGAAAAAAGAATAACCCTATATTAATAGGTGAACCGGGAGTTGGCAAATCAGCTATTGCTGAAGGTTTAGCACTTAGAATTGTACAAAAGAAAGTCTCTAGAGTACTTTTTAACAAAAGAATTGTCACTTTAGACTTAGCTTCTTTGGTTGCAGGAACGAAATACCGCGGGCAGTTTGAGGAGCGCATGAAAGCAGTGATGAATGAATTGGAAAAATCGCCAAACATCATCTTGTTTATCGATGAAATTCACACCATTATCGGAGCCGGTGGTGCTTCAGGCTCACTGGATGCTTCGAATATGTTTAAACCTGCATTAGCTAGAGGTGAAATTCAATGCATAGGCGCAACTACTTTAGACGAGCACCGTCAGCACATTGAAAAAGACGGTGCGTTGGATCGACGTTTCCAGAAAGTAATGGTAGAGCCTACCACTCCTGATGAAACCATTCAGATACTAAACAACATTAAAGATCGCTACGAAGTTCATCATAATGTTAACTACACCCCTGAAGCAATAGAAGCTTGCGTTAAGCTGACAGATCGTTACATGACCGACAGGCACTTGCCGGACAAAGCAATTGATGCCTTGGATGAAGCGGGTTCTAGGGTTCACATTACCAATATAAAAGTTCCTCAAAACATCATTGATATAGAGGAGCAAATTGAAGAGGTGAAACAAGAAAAAAACAAGGTTGTTAGAAGTCAGAAATACGAAGAAGCAGCTAAGTTAAGAGATAAAGAACGCCAGCTTTCTGAAGCTCTGGAAGAAGCAAAAATAGCTTGGGAAGAGGAAACGAAAAACCATAGAGAAACGGTTTCTGAGGATAATGTAGCTGAAGTCGTTTCCATGATGACCGGAATTCCCGTTCAGCGAGTTGCTCAAAAAGAGGGCAAAAAACTCGTTAAAATGTATGAGGAAATTCACGATAAAGTGATTGGTCAAGACGATGCAATTAAGAAAGTGGTTAAAGCCATTCAGCGTAATCGTGCCGGTTTAAAAGACCCAAACAAACCCATTGGTTCATTTATATTCTTAGGTCCAACGGGAGTGGGAAAAACTCAATTGGCAAAAGTATTGGCAAGGCATTTATTCGACAATGATGATGCTTTAATCAGAATTGACATGAGTGAGTACATGGAAAAGTTTGCCGTAAGCAGATTGATCGGTGCACCTCCGGGATATATAGGTTATGAAGAAGGCGGTCAGTTGACTGAAAAAGTTCGCCGTCACCCCTACTCTGTTATCCTTTTGGATGAAATTGAAAAAGCTCATCCTGATGTATTTAACTTGCTGTTGCAAATATTAGACGACGGACAGGTAACTGACAGCTTAGGCAGAAAAGTGAACTTTAAAAACACCATCATAATAATGACTTCAAATATTGGAGCTCGTCAATTAAAAGACTTTGGTCAAGGTGTTGGCTTTAGTACAGCAGCCAAAAAAGCAACGGCCGATGATCATGCTAGAAGTGTGATTCAATCTGCTTTAAAAAAGGCCTTTGCTCCTGAGTTCTTAAACAGAATTGATGATATGATGATATTTAATTCTTTAACAAAAGAAGATATTCACAAAATTATTGATATTGAACTGGAAGGACTATACAGCCGAACAAGAGAAATGGGCTTTAATGTAGAGATTTCTGAACCAGCTAAAGATTTTATTGCTGACAAAGGGTACGATGCTGATTATGGTGCTAGACCACTTGCAAGAGCGATTCAAAAGTACATTGAGGATCCATTAGCAGAAGAGATCATCCAATCACGATTGACTGAAGGAGACTTAATCAAAATTAAGTTTGATCAGGATAAAAAAGAGATTGTGATTGATATTGAAAAGAAGACCAAAAAGCTAAAGGGAAAGGCCGAGGAAAGTCCTGAGAAATCAGACGAATCTAAAGAGGAATAAACAATTTTAATTCGCAAAAAAAGCTTGCCTAAACAGCAAGCTTTTTTTATGTCTATGCTGAAAATAATTACTTTTAGCAAGTTATTTAGGAACACATAACAATGGATTTATTACTGACTGTTGGTATTATAATTATAGGCATCTTTCTCTTTGTAAAAGATTACTTTACAATTGACACTACCTCTATTTTAATCATGGCCTTGTTTATTGTAGCCGGCGTTTTAAGTCCTGAAGAAGGATTTTCCGGTTTTAATCACCCTGCAACGATTACTTTGGGCTGTATGTTTGTGGTGAGTGCAGCTGTATTTAAATCGGGGTTAATTGATGGCTTAAGTAAGCACTTAATTCGAATTGCAAAAATTCACTATGTTGCGGCACTAATTGTCTTTTCATGTATTTCTGCCGTTTTCTCAGCCTTTATTAATGATTCAGCGGTAGTGGCCATATTAATCCCCATGGCATTATCTGTTGCTCGAGAAAGCAATATTGCCCCTTCTAAGCTTTTAATTCCCATTTCTTTTGCCGCGCTTTTTGGTGGAACATGTACACTCATAGGAACTTCTACAAACATTCTTGTGAGCAGTATAGCTGAAAAAAGCGGCTATGACGCTTTTGGAATGTTTGAATTTTCAATGCCCGCCCTAACTTTATTAGGTATCGGCATGTTATATCTATTTGTAGTGGCTCCAATTCTATTGCCCAATAGAAAGGACAAAAGCGACGATCAATTAATCCAAAGCGACAATTATTTGACAGAGTTAATAATTCCTGAAGATTGTGAAGACGTAAAAAAACCTATTGGGAAAGCCTCTCTGATAAAAAAATACACTGTTAAGGTGATGAGTATACACAGAAACGGTCAAGCTTTACAGGAAATTAATCGCGATACGGTTTTACTTGAAGGAGATGTTATAAAAGTAGCCATTAGCCCCAAAAAACTCATTGAATTAAAACAATCATCATCCTATCAAATTATTGAAAGTAAGGAGTTAGCACAGGGAGAAGAAGATGGTAAGATTGTTTTTGAAACCATGGTTCCTGTCGGATCAGTTTTAGCTAAAAGCTCATTAAAAGACACCAAGTTTCAAAACAATTACAATGCTGCAGTTATTGCTATACGTCAACGAAATGAGCTAATTGAAGAAGACTTAAGCGAAGTAAAAATAAAGGAAGGGGACTTACTATTAATTTATGCAGCTAAAGAGGAAATGAATCAATTAATCGAGCAAAATGTGCTGATTTTACTTTCCGAACATCATAAAAATAATATCAATTACAAAAAAGCTATTCCTGCTTTATTAATTGCTATTGGTGTAGTTTTAACCGCAGCTCTTGACATTACTTCAATATTAATTAGTGGTATGGTAGGTGCACTTTTAATCGTAACAACTTCTACCTTAAGTCCAAAACAAGCCTACGAAGCCATAGAATGGAAAGTTATTTTTATGATGGCAGGAGTACTTTCCATGGGAACGGCATTAGAGAAAACCGGTGGAGCTGACATTATTTCAAACTTTGTGTTTAATACTTTTGGCAACTTTGACCCAAGGTACACACTAAGCATGATTTTTCTGGTTACTTTTTTATCCACCAATGTGCTGTCGAGTAAGGCTACCGCAGCGCTGATGGTTCCTATTGTTATTAGCTTATCAGACACCATGCAAATTAGTGAAAAACCCTTTTTAATTGCAGTAATGTTTGCTTGCTCGCTTACTTTTATGACACCTGTTAGCTACCCTGTAAACACAATGGTTTATGCCCCCGGAAATTACAAGTTCAACGATTTTTTAAAAGTAGGAACGCCACTCAATATAATTATTTGGATAGCAGCTTCCTTTGTGATTCCATGGTTTTTTCCATTTTAACCTAATTCTTGATTTCAATCAAGTTTCAAGATTAAAAAGTAGCTCATCTTTGTAGAAGTTTATAAATCAACAAAAATGAAACAAAAAGCAGTAATCGAAGAAATTGAAGGTTATATAAGTTCTCACTTATCTTTTGCAAACGACCTTAAAGAGCTCTCCAAAGAACAATTACACAAAAAACCTGAAAATGATGGTTGGAATATTTTGCAGTGCATTGAGCATCTAAACCGCTATGGAGACTTTTACTTAGCTGAGATAGAATCAAAAATTAACAACGCAAAACCTTTATTAGAAGATAAAGATTTTAAATCCGGATTTTGGGGAAAGCTATTCACCAAAATGATGTTACCTAAAAAAGGGATGATTAAAATGAAAACTTTTGCTGATAAGAACCCCAATGCCGAAGAACTAAACATTGAAGTAATCGACAAATTCATCGAGCAACAACAAAAATGGTTAGTGTTAATCAATAAATGTTCAAAAGTTGATTTAAACAAAAATAGCTGTCGATTAACACTTCCCTTATTAAATATGAACATGGGCAGCACCTTGCAATTTGTCATCTACCATAATGAACGACATGTAGTTCAATCCAAAAGGCTACTTTGACTTTAGGAATATTTTACTACATTTATGCCCGTAAACTTAAATTACTTAACCATGAAAAGTAAATTAATAGAAATTAAATGGGCGATAATTTTCACTGTCATTGCTCTCTTATGGATGATGTTTGAAAAATCTATGGGCTGGCATGATGCTCTTATTGCCAAGCATGCTTTATACACCAATTGGTTCGCTCTAATCGCCATTCTCGTCTTTGTAGTAGCTTTGTTAGACAAAAGAAAAAACAGTTATAATGGTAAAATGCGATGGATGGATGGATTTAAAAGTGGTGTTTTGATTAGCATTTTTGTTGCCGTACTAAGTCCTTTATCTCAATATATTACACATGAAATAATTAGCCCTAACTATTTTGAAAACATTAGAAATTTCAGTATTGAAAGTGGAGAAATGACTAAAGAGCAAGCAGAAGATTACTTTAGTTTCAACAGCTACGTTTTTCAAGCAGCCATTGGTGCATTGGTTATGGGTGTAGTTACTTCAGCAGTGGTAGCTTTCTTTGTAAAATCAAAGAAAACAAAAGGAGAGTAGTTTAAAAGTTATTTTTCAAAAGTAAAAATCCCGCAATCGTTAATTGTGTTTTTTTATTTTTTGCTTGCTTCATATCCTTTTTTTGAAGGAGAATAAACAAGTTTAAAGCAAAACAACCAAACTATTGCAATCTACATTAATATATTCCAAACAATATGCTATAGTAATTTATATATTACTGAACTTAACCATACTATTTTCGATTAATCAATCTTAAATCTAAATTAATACACATGATTAATTAATCAGACTGTCTATCTGTTCTTTTAGTTTGGGCAAATCACGAGAAATAATTCCCCAAATAATTACATTATCAACCTTATCATAACCATGGATTACGTAATTTCTTAAATTCACAATTCGCCTTGAGTTAGAAATATTAATCGTTTTATCTATTTTTAATATTTGATTTACCGCTTCTCCTATTATTTCCAATTCTCGTTCTACTGCTCTTCGCAAAAGTTTACTGGATTGGTAATTGCTAAAATCTTGTTTGTCCCCTAAGTAATCATAAATAGAACAAATTCACTCTTGAATATCAACTAAGTACCTTAAAGCTTCACGCTGCATAAAGTAATTGTTTGGTCTCTTCTACACTTTCAATAAAGTAAGGGTTAGAAAGTGAATTTTCAGTTAATAAATCAATTTTTCGCTCAAAGAGTTTTTCCAAATCATCATGTAAGTTAAAGTAGTTATCCGTGTACTGTTCAATCGAAATATCTTTAAATGCAATCAGAATATCAACATCGCTCTCGCTATTAAACTTGTCGGTGCTGGCAGACCCAAAAACATGCATCGTCTTCACATCGTACTTTTGGCAAAGTATTTTTAAATCTTCAATTTTATCTCTTATAAACGCTTGCATCTGATCATTACTTTCTTCAAAGATAATAGCTTTGACGGAATCTTTAACTCATCGAGGATAAATTTCATCTCTTTTCACTTCAACTTCTCTTCAAATACCTTTTTAAACTTTTCTACTTTCGGACGAACAACCATTTGACAATAGCCCTCCTCAGGGTTGTTTTTATAATAATTTTTGTGATACTCTTCGGCAGGATAAAAGACTGTAAATTCTGTCACCTCAGTTACAACCGGCTTATCAAAAACGGAAGAATTTTCTAATTCGCTAATTACTTTTTCTGCAACTTCTTTTTGATTTTCATTGTGGTAAAAAATTGCCGAACGGTATTGTGTTCCTACATCAGCACCTTGACGGTTTAATGTTGTAGGATCATGAGTTTTAAAGAACACCTCTAGGATTTCTTTAAAGTCGATTACACTTTCATCATACTCCAACTGAATTACTTCAGCATGTCCGGTTAAACCACTGCAAACCTCGCGATAAGTTGGATTAGCTATTTTACCGCCGGAATAACCGGGCTCCACCTTCTCTACTCCTATTAATTCTTTGTAAATGGCCTCTACACACCAAAAACATCCTGCTCCTAAAGTAATTTTTTGCATTTTTCTTTTTGTTTATAACAAATGTAAGTGGAAATTGATTAGAAGATTAATTGATTTTTATTCATTCAGCCACTTTTGTCATCATTTTTGTCAAAAATGCAGCCAAAAGTTTCATCCGTTTTATTATTTATCCCGGCACTTAGTAACGGGTTATAAACATTTGATCTCTTCGGAATCTTAAAAAAAACAAGCAAGTTGAAACTATTTTTGCAACGCAAAAAGTTTAACTCTTAACTCATTTCACTTACAACCTTCATCTTTATACGTTTTGTTGTTGTCGCTCTTGCTTCATGGTTCTTGTCTCTTGATTCTAAAAAAATTAAGACACTTTTAACTTCCTTCAATAACCATTTTATAATGCTCAATATCACATTCCATAAATAAATCCCCTACTTTTTTAAATCCGCTACGCTCATACAATGGAATGGCTTTTAATTGTGCATGAAGGTAGATGGTCTTTCCTTCTTTTAATGCATCTTTTAATACGGTCTTCACAAGAAAGTCTCCATAGCCTTTCCCTCTATACTCCTTTAATACAGCAAAGCGCTCTAGCTTAACTTTATTGCCGATATGTCGCCAACGTGCAGTTCCTATCGCCTTGTTGCCTTCAGTCAATAAGTAATGTAGGCTTTCATCTTCAAATTCATCAAATTCTTCTTCTTCAGCTACATTTTGTTCTTGAACAAACACCTTATCGCGAATGACTCTCGCTTTTTTAAATAATACCTTTTCATCGGTTTTAAAGGAGTTAATAATTGGGCTAAAGTCAGTATTCATAGGGCTTAACAATAATTAACAGCACTCAAAGTCAAAAGCGAAAAAGTACTATTTAAATTCGCAATCAAAATTAAGTAAGTATGGAAAATCAGCATCCAATATCTTCTGAAGAAAATCAAAAAATGAGCTCAACAGAGGCAACAAACTCTGCTACTGACATTAAGGCTCTAAACGAAAAAATTCAAAAAGAAAGCTCCTTTGTCGATTTATTGACCATGGAGATGGACAAAGTAATCGTAGGGCAAAAGTACATGGTTGAACGCCTCTTGGTTGGACTCTTATCCGACGGTCACATTTTACTTGAGGGTGTACCAGGCTTAGCTAAAACTCTTGCTATAAATACGTTGGCCAAGGCTATTGAAGCCGATTTTAGTCGCATTCAGTTTACTCCTGACTTATTGCCTGCTGACTTAGTAGGCACAATGATTTACAGTCAGAAAAAGGAGGAATTCAGCATTAAAAAGGACCGATTTTCGCCAACTTCGTTTTGGCTGATGAAATCAATAGAGCGCCTGCAAAAGTGCAGTCGGCTTTACTTGAGGCCATGCAGGAAAAGCAAATCACCATTGGAGAAACCACTTTTGAACTGCCAAAGCCATTTTTGGTTTTAGCTACCCAAAACCCGGTTGAACAAGAAGGTACTTACCCCCTTCCGGAAGCGCAAGTTGACCGCTTTATGCTAAAAGTAGTATTGGACTACCCTAAAAAAGAAGAAGAAAAGCTGATCATCAGAAATAATCTGGCAAAAAATGGAATGCCACAAGCAAAACCTATTTTAAAACCCGCTGATATCTTAAGAGCCAGAGATGCAGTTCGCGATGTTTACATGGACGAAAAAATCGAGCAATACATTGTTGATATTGTATTTGCAACGAGAAATCCGGAGGATTACGGATTAAATAACTTAAAAGACTTGATCACATTCGGTGGTTCACCAAGAGCCAGCATTAGTTTAGCACACGCTTCTAAAGCTTATGCTTTTATTAAGCGAAGAGGATATGTTATTCCTGAAGATGTTCGAACAATTGCTAAAGATGTGCTAAGACATCGTATTGGACTAAGCTACGAAGCGGAAGCGGAAAACATAAGTAGCGAAGACATTGTGAATGAAATCTTAAATGCGGTTGAAATTCCATAAATAAATTGATCGGAAACAAACGAAATACACAGGATTTACTGAAGAAAGTTCGCAAGATTGAAATCAAAACGCGCGGACTTTCCAATCAGATTTTTTCCGGAGAATATCATTCGGCATTCAAAGGAAGAGGTATGGCCTTTAGTGAGGTGCGTGAATACCAATTAGGCGACGAAATCCGAACCATTGATTGGAACGTAACCGCTCGCTTCAATCACCCTTATGTTAAGGTTTTTGAAGAGGAAAGAGAAATGACTGTTATGCTTTTGGTAGACATGAGCGGCTCTAAAAATTTTGGCACCAAAAAGCAAACGAAGCAAGACTTAGTCACTGAAATTTGTGCTGTTTTAGCCTTTTCCGCTATTCAAAATAACGACAAGGTGGGTGTCATTTTCTTTAGTGATCAAATCGAAAAGTTTATTCCTCCCAAAAAGGGAAAGTCTCACATTTTAATGATTATTCGTGAATTAATTGACTTTCAACCAGAGCATAGAGGAACCGATATCAATGAAGCTCTCCGCTATTTTAGCCTGGCGATAAAAAAGAGATGTACTGCATTCTTAATGTCAGATTTCTTGGCAGATGATTTTTTCGATACCATGAAAATTACCAATAAAAAACACGATTTAGTGGCTGTTCAACTATACGATGAAAGAGAAATGGAACTGCCTAATGTCGGTTTGGTTCAGATGAAAGATGCTGAAAGCGATCAACTAAAGTGGTTTGACACTTCCTCTGCCAAAAATAGAATGGTTTACAAAACAGAAGCGATTAAAAAGCAAGCGCAGATTGCCGACCAGATTCGAAAAAGCGGTGTTGATCATGTAAAAATCGCAACACATCAATCTTATATTCAACCATTAATGAATTTATTTAAACGCAGAGAAAGCCGAAGATGAGAAAGTGGTTTTTATATATTGCTTTGTGTTTGTTCAGCTTGAGCCAATTGTCGGCTCAAGAGGTGAATGCCAGCTTAAGCAAAAAAGACATTCGCATAGGTGAGCAAACGACTATTGAGCTTGTTGTTGAGTTTAGTGCAGCAGAGAAGGCGATTATGATGCCGGCTTTAAAAGACACCATCAGCAAGTTTATTGAGGTAATTGAGGTTTCACCGATTGATACTGCATTTGACGAAGAAGACATCACTAAAAAAATATTTACACAAAGCATTACCATCACTTCATGGGATAGCGGCTATCACGCAATTCCTCCTTTTGAAATTAAGGTTGGCAAGGATACGCTAAAAACGGAAGCACTACTTTTAAGTGTTGGCGGCGTTCAATTAAATCCTCAAGCCGATATCAAAGACATTAAAAACATTATGGAAGTTCCCTTCTCTTTATGGGATTGGATCTTAAAACACAAACTTTGGATTGGACTTTCTATCCTACTGATAGTAGCAGCAATTATAGCTATCTACTTCTACAAAAAGTTTAAGAATAAACCTACGGAAGAAAAACAAGTATTTGTTCCCAAAGAAGCGGCTGATGTTGTTGCTCTTAAAAAACTCGAAAGCTTAAAGCAAGCTAAGCTATGGCAAAATGGAAAAGTAAAAGATTTTTATGTAGAACTCTCATTTATCGTGCGTGAATACATTAGCAATCGCTATCAGTTTCATGCATTAGAGCATACTACCGATGAAATTATGGGCTTGGCGAATAGAAACACAAACTTCCCTGAGGAGTTGAAGAAAAAATTACATCAAACCTTGTTGCTTGCTGATATGGCAAAGTTTGCTCGTCAAGAACCTTTGGCAGATGAAAATGAAACAGCACTCAAAAATGCCTTTTACTTTGTAAAGGAAACTGCCGTAAAAGAAGAAGATAAAGAAGGGAACAATCAGGACACTAAAGAGGAGAAAAAACAATGAGTCAGTGGTGGAGTGACATACAGTTTGCCAATCCGGAGTTGTTTGTGCTTTTTGCGCTAATACCGCTCTTAGTTGTGGCTTATGTGTTGCGATTAAAGCGCCAGAAAGCGAGTATCCGTCTTTCATCATTTAAATTATTGCCACAAAGTTCCGCCGACTTTAAAGTAATGAGTCGCCACCTCCCCTTTGCTTTGCAGCTTTTGGCTTTGAGCTTTATAATTATCGCTTTGGCTAGACCGCAATCTACTTTAAATTGGCAAGATGTTACTTCAGAAGGAATCGACATTGTAATCAGCATGGACATTTCCGGCTCTATGTTGGCGGAAGACTTAAAGCCCAACCGCTTGGAAGCTGCAAAAAACGTGGCCATTGAATTTATTAACGGTCGTCCGAATGACCGCATTGGTTTAGTAATTTTTAGCGGTGAAAGCTTTACGCAAGTGCCTTTAACAACCGATCACTCTGTTTTAAAGAACTTATTTAAAGACGTAACCAATGGAATGATTGAAGATGGAACAGCCATCGGAATGGGCTTGGCAACTGCTGTAAACAGACTGCGTGAGAGCGATGCAAAAAGTAGAGTGGTCATTTTGTTGACCGATGGATTTAACACCCAAGGCTCTATTCCGCCTTTAACAGCGGCAGAAATTGCTCGAGAATTTGGCGTTCGCGTATACACCATTGGCGTTGGTACTTTGGGAAAAGCCCCCTACCCTTTTAAAACGAGTTTTGGAACAACGGCTTATCAAAATGTAGAAGTTAAAATCGACGAGCCCACTATGAAAGAAATCGCCAAAATGACGGGCGGAAAGTATTTTAGAGCAACGAACAATCGCTCATTGGCGGCGGTTTATGAGGAAATTGATCAATTGGAGAAATCGAAAATTGAAGTAACAGAGTACCGCAGAAAAAAAGAGGAATTCTTCCCCTTTGCTCTGATTGCAGGAATTTTGTTGCTCATGGAATTTATTTTAAAGCACACTTTTTACCGTACAATCAATTAATATGTTTAGAGTAGAACATACATGGGTTTTGTGGTTTCTTTTATTGATTCCATTGATGATTGTTGCTTTTTACCTTGTTAAAAGATGGCGTAAAAAAGCGAAAGAGCGATTTGCTGAAAGTCATTTGATGCAGCAGCTAATGCCCACCTACTCCAATGCAAAATACCGACTGAAGTTTACTTTCTTTATCATTGGCTATGCTTTTGTGATTTTAGGAATTGCTAATCCGCAAGTAGGCTCTAAATTAGAAGAAGTTAAAAGAGAAGGAATTGAATTGATTATTGCTTTGGACGTTTCCAACAGTATGAAGGCGCAAGACATTAAGCCAAATCGCTTGGAACGTGCTAAAATGGCCATGCAGCAATTGTTGAAGAAGCTCAAAAGCGATCGCTTAGGAATCATTGTTTTTGCCGGTGAAGCCTACACGCAGCTACCCATTACCACCGACTATGCAGCTGCTAAGTTGTTTTTAAACACGGTTGACACCGACATTGTGCCCACCCAAGGAACCAATATCGCCGATGCTATTGATCTTGCTACAGAGTCTTTTGACTTTGAAAGAGGAAGTGGAAAAGCAATCATCATCGTTACCGATGGAGAGAATCACGAAGAAAATGCCATCACTGCAGCGGAAAATGCGGCAGAAAAAGGCATTCAGATTTATACCATTGGCATGGGAACGCCGAACGGTGCGCCGATTCCCGTGATTAAAAATGGTAGACAAAGCTTTAGGCAAGACGGTGAGGGCAGTACCGTAATCAGTAGTTTAAATGAAGATATGTTGAGAGAACTTTCTTCTATTGGAAATGGTATGTATGTTAGAGCCAGCTCCGCGCAAGTCGGTTTTGAACAAATACTAGCGGACTTGAGCGGCATGGAAAAAGAAGAATTTGAAAGCTCTGTTTACACCGATTATGAAGATCGTTTCCAGTTTTTCTTGGGAATTGCATTTATATTCCTTTTACTTTCAATGTTAATCAGTGAGAAGAAAAGTAAGTGGAGAGAAAAAATAAAGTTGTTTGAATCGTGAAAAGTGTAGTGAAATATAATTTGTTCTTGCTTTTGCTCTTTCCTTTCGGAATGATGGCTCAATCGGCTTATCAGGAAATTAGAGATGGGAATGAGGCTTATAAAAGTAACGATTATCAAAAAGCTGAAGAGCTTTTTAAAGAGAGCTTACGTAAAGATCCTAAGCCTGCTGAATCTTCCTACAATTTGGGCAATGCACTTTACCGACAAGAAAAATACGAAGAAGCAGCTCGGTATTATCAACAAGCGGCTGCTAAAGCTGAAGATAAAATCGACAAATCAAATGCATACCACAATTTAGGTAATGCATTATTGAAAAATCAAAAACTGGAAGAGAGCATTCAGGCGTATAAAAATGCGCTGCTTAACAATCCAAATGACGAAGAAAGTCGCTACAATTTAGCTTATGCTCAACAAATGCTTCAACAGCAGCAGGAGCAACAGAAAAAAGAAGAAGAAAAGAAAGAAAATCAGGAGCAGAAAGAAGACAAAAAAGAAGAAGAAAAGAAAGAGAGCGAGGATGAGAATGAGAGTGAGGATGAGAATGAGGATGAGAGCGAGAGTGAGAGCGAAGAACAGGAAGAACAGGAACAAGAACAACAACAGCAGCAGCAGCAACAGCAAGTTTCCCGAGAGGATGCTGAACGTCTTCTAGAGGCTTTGAATGAAAAAGAGAAAGATGTTCAGGAAAAGCTGAAGAAGAAAAAAGTAAAAGATGTGAATGTGGATATTGAAAAAGACTGGTAAATGAGAAGCTTTCTGACATACATTTTATTTAGCTTGTTTGCCTTGAGCAGTTTTGGTGCTAAAGTTCAGTTTACTGCCAAAACGAGCCATCAAGTGGTTGAAGTTGGACAGCGTTTCCAAATTACATTCACCGTAAATTCACGCGGCGGCAATTTCACCCCACCTGATTTTAATGACTTTCGACTGTTAGGTGGCCCCAATCAGTCGCAGAGCATGCAATACATTAATGGGCAGGTTTCTCACAGTACATCGCTGAGCTACATTTTAACAGCAACTGAAGAAGGTACTTTTACCATTGGAGCTGCAAGCATTACGGTAGATGGAGAGAGCTATGAAACGAATCCCATAGAAATTAAAGTAGTTGAGGCTTCCGACAACAGCGCCAACGCACAACGCAACCGTCAGCAGCAAAGAAAAAGCAGCGGCGATAAGCTCTCCGACCATGTTTTTATTAGAGCAGTAGTTGATAAAAATGAAGCTTATGTTGGCGAAAAAGTCAGTGTTACTTTTAAACTGTACTCAAAACTGGGCTTAAGCGGGTTAAACCTTGAAAAACTACCTGCATTGAATGGGTTTTGGTCACATCAAGTAAAAAGCGTTTACGACCAAATTCAGTTAGACAGAGAAATGATTGATGGTGAAATCTACAATGTGGCTGAATTACAACAAACGGTGCTTTACCCTCAGCGTTCAGGTGATTTAACAATCGATCCATTAGAGATGAAGGTTTCTGTGAACGTTAGAAGCCGCCGAAGTCGCTCTGTTTTTGAGCAAATGTTTGGTTCTTATGAGAGAAAAGAGTTAATTGTAGCTAGTTCGCCTATCAATATTAAAGTGAAGTCGCTTCCTCTAAAAGGTAAACCGGTTGATTTTTCAGGAGCTGTGGGCAGTTTTAATATGCGTTTGAGCAGTAATAAAAATCAGCTTAAAGCCAATGAAGCAATTGACATAAAAATCTCTCTTGAAGGAAAAGGAAACTTACCATTGCTCAGCGCTCCGGACTTGAACTTCCCTCCCGACTTTGAGGTTTACGATCCGGAAATGGAAAACAACTACAACATTAATTACAATGGCGCTTCAGGTGCTAAGGTGTTCAAGTATTTAGTTATTCCACGTCATGCCGGAGAATACTTTATTGAGCCTTATAAGTTCACTTACTTCGACTTAAGTTCAAAGACTTATAAAACCATCAGTTCCGACTCTATTCGTCTGCAAGTAGCCAAAGGAGAAGATTCTGCCAATGCCGTTTATCAAGCCAACCGCAAAGAGTCGGTTGAACTGCTTAACAAAGACATTCGCTATATTCGTACTCAGGGGATTCATTTATTGTCTGCAAACGAATTCTTCTACCAGTCTGCCCTATTTTATACGTTAATTATTTTAGCGGTTTTGTTGGCTGTGTTGTTTTATTTCTTTGTTAGAAAACGAAAAGAAAAGCTAAAAGACCAAAGTGGCTTAAGAAGAAGTAAGGCGAACAAATTGGCAAAGAAGCGACTTAAAACAGCGAAAAAGCACCTCGATCAAAATGAGCAGAAAGCTTTTTACGAGGAAATTTCCGAAGCATTGTACGGATATTATGCCGATAAACTGAACATTAGCATAGCAGATCTTTCACAGGAGCGAATAATTGAGCGACTGAACGTTGAAGGTGGAGAGGCAATTAAAAGTCAACTAATAAAAGTGTTAGAGGACGCTGAAATGGCGCGCTTTGCTCCTTCTTCAAGCATTAACAATCAAGCACTTTACGACAGTGCAGTTGAAATCATTAGTCAAACAGAAAGTTTAAATCTATGAAAGTTGTACTCCTAAAGCAGTTTACCTTCTTACTTTTTACAGCTTTGACTTTGGGGCTATTTGCTTCAGAAGATTTCGCCAAAGAGAAGTTAAAACAAGCCAATGAGCTTTATGAAAAAGGCGAATACTCGGAAGCGAGTAAGGCTTACAAAAGCCTTTTGGCAGATGGCTACTTTTCAGCAGATGTTCATTATAACCTTGGCAACAGTTATTACCAATTAAACCAAATAGCTCCGGCCATATTGCACTACGAAAAAGCTTTAAAACTAAACCCTTCACACGAAGATGCAGCTTTTAACTTGATATTAGCCAACGAAAAAACCATTGATAAAATTGAAGCTATTCCTGAACTTTTTATTTACAGATGGTGGAAGAGCATTTACAATCTTTTTGGAATGGATACTTGGGCTAAATGGGTGGTTGTTTTCTTTTTCATTACTTTAATGGGATTAGTAATTTACTGGATAGGCTCAAAGCTTTCGCTGCGAAAAATCGGTTTTTATACTTTTCTTACGGCTTTTGTGCTTGCACTATTTTCTTGGTTAATGGCCGATCGACAAAAGAGTAAACTAAACCGGATCGACTACGCTATAATTATGGAACCTACAGTAAATATCAACAGCTCCCCCTCTGCCGGCAGTTCTAAATTATTTGTGCTGCATGAAGGAACCAAAGTTAAGGTTGAAGAAGTTGACGAAGATTGGATGAACGTCTCCTTACCAAATGGAAATAAAGGTTGGGTGAAAATGGAGAAGTTAGAGGTTATATAGGAGGAAGTGCCTTGTGTTTGTAATGACTAAAATGGCAAAATGCCTAAAATGTGTTAATTCCTATTGATTTTTAATTGGAAACGAATTTTAGACCTACGATTGAGATAATTAAGGTGCTGAGAAAAAATAGGCGCATAAAACTAGCCGGTTCTTTAAATACTAAAATACCCAAGAGTGCTGTTCCGCAGGCTCCTATTCCCGTCCACACGGCGTAAGCAGTGCCAATGGGCAAGGATTGTGTTGCTTTAATGAGTAACAACATGCTCAATGTTAAACTAATTAGAAAACCGGCATACCAAGAGTACATTTCTGTGCCACTGCTCACTTTTGCTTTCCCCAAGCAGAATGCAAAGCCAACTTCAAAAAGACCGGCAAGGATTAAAATCAACCAATTCATGAAGCGAAGTTACTGCTTTGGATACTTCTTTTCGAAGTAATAAAGAATAAAGAAATAGATAACTCCGGCTACTAAAACAAGTGGAATACCCTTGAGTGCTTTGTCTCCGCTAATACTTTCTACTTATAAGTGGATTAATCACCGCATTGATTAAATAAATGATTGGTATAAAAATTAATGTTGATTTAAATGCTTTGTTTTTAGCTTCTTTTTGCATGATTTATAATTTTACTTATAAACTCTTAATTATACGTTGATAAAATACGCCGATAAATATTGCCAGTCCGAAACTTACTAAAGTTCCAATTAAAATATACTCCGTTAGCTTACGGTCTTTTGCTCTGGAAAGATCGCCAAACCTAAAAACAGATTTTGCTGCTATCAACAAGCCAATGCCACTCCATTGGTTTAATAATATAAATGCAAATACAAACAGACGTTCTAGTACACCTATGTACTTACCCGCACTTTCTAAGGAGTCCTCAGAAGTATCTTCCTCCACTCCCCACCTACTCATAATTACTTTTACAAGTACAGAAGAGACAAATGTAACAGCAACTAAAGCAAGCACTAACATCAATGAACTAGTTGAATATATTTTACTAAACTCAATGCTATATGGATAGTGAATAAAAACCACTACACCAATAATAATCAAATGCATAATTTGATCGAGCGTAAATAATAGTCTAGAATTTATTTTTCCTTCTAAATTCAATTTAGTCAAGTCAATTAATAAATGAGTAGCTACTATTAAGGCAATTGATGCCCCATAAGCTCCATTAAACTCCAGCAATACAAGAAGTAAAATCAAGTGAACCAAACCATGTAAATAGAAATACTTTGATTTATGCCCTTTGTTGATTTTGTCTTCTACCCAGCTATTGGGTTGCAAGACGAAATCTCCAATAAAGTGCGCCAATAATAACTTTACGGTCAGACTTATCATACTTGCAAAATATTATTTTGATAGTACTCATTCATTTTCATTATCTCGTCAAAACCACCTCTTTTGAGCGCCTCACTTATGCTGCTTTGTGATTTACTGAGCAGTTGAGCGATTTTTTTCTGACTCTTATTCGGATGCTCAATAGCCGTTTTAATTACCTCAGAAACTGTACTGCTCCAATTATTGGTCGTTAATAACGACAAGCTTAACATGATGTTTAATGCTTGATCCAATTTATTATTCGTTGACTTTATGGCCAATGTTTGTTTTTTCAGTTCTTCATAACATTCTCCCGAGTTTACAAATGCCGAGCCGTTCGATTCAGTTATCTTAGAAGATTCATACTTTATCTCCCCTATACCAATCGCCATTCGAACATCATACTCTTTTGTTTGCTTAACGGCTGCCTTTATATGATACGCTGCGATTAGTGCCTTTTCAAAGCTCAACAGTAATTGAAAGCTGTCTCCCCGATAGACTTCCCAGCTATTCGGCTCGCTTCCATATTGATTGAGCGTATCTTTTAACGGCTGCATCCATACCTCTGTTTTGCCTTGACGAGAATTAATGATGTCTCCTGTAATAACCGCTATCATCTTTTTGTTTTTTCAAATATATCGGTTTTTTAGCCGATATGCAAATTTATCGGACAATAAGCCGATAATTGATAATATCGGTTTAAATGGTGAATTTGTGGGGAAGAAAAAAGATATAAACTTTCATAAGAAGGATTGCAAATCCTTCGTAGCGAGAAAATCAATACTAACTACTCAAAACCTTTCCCAAAGCTCAATAAAATCATCGAAAAACCCTTAATACGCTTCTGAACTATCCTCTGATAATAGCTATCGGAGAGTCAACAGCGCATTCATCTTGGGTTTCCGATAAACCAGAGCCAACCGCCCCGTACCTTTGGGCGGAGAATGCTTGTTTATTTATTTTCTAATCAGTTAAAGCCATGAAGAGAGGTCCTGTTGACCAATAATCCCATGATTTCTACTACATCATTATTAATTCGATAATAAATGCTGTCTGAACCGTATGGACATCTTCTATAGCCTTCTTTAATATAGTCAATAGGTTCATGTTTAGCGATTGTTTCAAAGCAGTCCAAGAAGTTATTGAAATATTTATCAGCCTGATTCATTCCAAACTTTCGGATACCATAGTGGTGAATTCTGATTAAGTCAGCTTCTGCATCGCGGCTAATTTTATATTTAGCCATTATAAGAGGCTTTGGATTCAGCTAAAATTTCAGCCCCGCTTTTAGTAGTAAATCCACTTTTTTCGGCTTTCTCTAATTTAGCAGCAACCCAGTCAATTTGTCTTTGCAGACCTCTTGCTTGTCGAACAAGGTCATTGATCAATTCGCTCTTACTTGAGTATTCTTTTTTATCTACTTGAGCTTTTAGCCATTCATCATTAGGCTCAGTAAATGATATACTTTGACGTCCCATATTTTATACTATTTGGTTCGAAATTACACCAAATGTACATATTTTTGAAATATTGAATTGAGTATGCCCGTTAACATTCAGACTATAAATTGTATTTAAAGCTATGTCGTTTAAATTTAGAATAAAAATTACTTAGCACATACTTCAGCTGTATAAAGTTTAAAATCAATGTAATCATCGAAAAAACCTTAATGCCTTCTGAACCAACCTCCAGTTCCTATCGGAGAGTCAACAGCGCATTCATCTTGGGTTTCCGATAAACTGGAGCCGACCACCACGTACCTTTGGTCGGGGAATGCTTAGTTATTAATACTCGTTTAATTCTTTCGAGGTTGATACTTTTCCTTTTAATTCTCGCACACTTTTGAGAAAAAGTAAACTTATAAAAACTCACAAAGCTATGAGAGGTTTTGTAATGACAATTTAAAAACAAAAAAACTGCTTTCCCTAAGAAATAAGAAAAACAGTCTTAAGTATTGTTATTGTTAGGCTTTACTCTTTCACAATTTTCACTGCTCCTTTATTACCCACTTGCAAAAAGTAAACACCAGAATCTAAATAACTAACATCTATGGTGTTATTTCCCGCAACAGCTTCTTTTGTTACTAAGGTTTCACCTAAAAGGTTTATAATTTGAAGATTGGCGGCCTCATTTAGTTCTATGTTTAATTGTGTTTGCGTTGGATTCGGGTAGAGATTTAGTACTAAACTTTGCAATTCATTTTCATTGATTCCCGTTGTTCCTCCTTGGTAGGCTCCTGCATTTATGTTTCCTGCTGTTATAGACATTGGATTTCCTCCTAAGCCTGTTGCAGGGCTACTAAACTGGATAGCTGGGTCATTGTACCATAAGTTATAATCAGCCCATGTACCATGATTTATGGCAACAGAACCGTTAGCTAAAGCATAATTTCCTCCACCCACAAAGCCGGGGGTAGCTGAAACTGTGTTGTTTTGGAGAGTGCCATTTGCAAAATCTCCTGAATAAAATATACCTGTGTTACATACATTATTACGAATTGTAATGGTATCTGCAACTCCAGAACCATAATTTCTAATTAAAGTACCTGCTGTGGTTTCAGATATAATGGAATTATACACATTTAATTGAGTAGGAATGGTGTCTCCATTAGGCACAGAAGGTGCATAAACGGTAAATACATTTCCTGAGGTAATACTGTTATCAGCAAAAGTGGAGTTAGTAATATTAACTGTGGATTGAGCTACAGAGTTTAGGGAACCGCTAGTTACAAGACCAAGGGAAGTACCTGCAACAGTATTTTCAGTAAATAAACAATTGGTGATAAGTGTTCCTGCAATGTGTGTATTGGCAGTATTACCAACTACATTGCCTTGCGAAAAATTGTTTTTAAAAATACAATTTTCTATAACTGTTAATGTAGGTCTGTTGTAAGCTGTTTCAGCATTTATGGCACTTCCAAAATAAGCACTGTTGTTTTCAAAAATACAGTTTTCAATCTCCACTGCATTCCATGCTTGCGTTTGTCCGCCAGAAACAGGGTTAACGTATATTCCTCCACCAAATCGGTAACCTCCGGTTTGTGTTGTTGCCCTTGAATTACCGCCCGTAATGGTAAAGCCATCAATTTTTAAGGGTCTCGCACTACCATTTTGGGCAGGTCTTGCTGTAATAACCGAATAGGTATTGTCACTTCGTGAAGGATCATCTAAAGCAACTACAACAGAAGTTAGTGAAACATCATCTTGATTCACATCTCCACTTAAAATCGTAGGGTTATTTATAGGGTTGCGTTGATTTAAAATGGTTTCTGTGCCGTCAAATCCACCGTATAAATGTACACCATTGTTCATAGAAAGAAATGTGTAGTCCCCTGAGTCAGGAGCCACATAAGTACCTTGCTTTACCCAAACATCTGTATTCCCATTCACAACAGCATCACCAACAGCTGTTACTATGTTGGTGTAGGCGTTTGCCCAACTGGAGCCATCGTTTAGCCCTGTTGCAGATGGATCAACATAGATAGTGTCTGAAGTGACTTGAGCATAAGTGCTTACCACAAAAAAGAATGATAAACAAAGTAAAAAAGTAATTTTTCTCTTCATAATATTATAATTTTTATTTAGACGGTAAAAGTCAATATATCATTCAAATAGTTGGTTGTAAAAAATGAGCAGCTTTTTGAAGCTATATTTTTGATAAAGCTTATCTTTGAGGGATGTATCGTGAATTTACGCCCAACGATAATCTTAATAGACTTATTTCTAACTATGTGTGTTTAGATATGGAAAACGCACACGGTAAATTTTTCGCTCCGGATATTACACATACAAGTTTAATTGTTACCATTAAAAGTAAAGTTGAAATTCACCGAAACAATTCTACATTTATTCCACCACCAGTTTCAATCATGGGAGCTTTTAACTCGCCATTTTCATTTTCTTACATCAGCGGAGAGATAACCTCATTTATTGCGGATTTCCAACCAATTGGAATGTTTGAAATTACTAGGCAGTCGGGTGTTCTTTTTGCAAACAAATTTGTAGATGCCACTAAGGTGTGGGGGAAAAGTGAAGTGGCAGAATTATTCAACAAACTTTCTGCGCCTGTTTCTATTGAAGAACGAATCAACTTGTTTGATGATTTTTTAGAAGAAAAAGCTCCGGATGTATTGTGTGAAAAAAGTTTAATCGTTGAAAAAGCAGATGAAACGGCAAGAGCAAATAATTATCAACAGACTGTAAAAGAAATCACTCATGAACTTGGTATTTCTTTTAGCTCACTAAGCAGGGCTTTTAATAAAGTGTTGGGTATTTCTCCTAAGCAATATTTTACCAGATCATTGTTTGAAGAGATATTAAAACGATATACGGTTGAGAAACAAAATACGATTGATGTTTTGTCGGATTCTCCATTTTACGATTTTTCGCATATGAACAAGTGGTTCAAAAAATTTGCTCATACATCTCCAAGTGAGTTTGTGAATTATGATATTGGTTTTATAGAAAATGTATTAAATAGAGAAAGAGCCAATTTAAATTGGTGATTTATCTCATTTTTAAAGGTTCTTTAATCAATGCTAACGGTTCTCGGCATCGTGTAGACAAGTGAATTTTACTCCATTCTTCACCAATCTTAATTTTCACTTACGAATGTAGCTCATCCTCTTTAGAGTTGGCTAAAAAACTAGTGCCTCCCTTCGCTCTAATTACGACAAGTTAAAAATAATCACTTCCCAAACTCACTAAAGTCATCAAAAAAACCATACTGCGCTTTTGAACCATCATCCGATCATTATCGGATCTAAGTCAACAGCACATTCATCTTGGGTTTCCAATTTTTATCGGAACCGACCACACGAATGCTTAGTTATTGTGGGGAGTATTTTATTCAGTCTCCTTTGATGATTTTTATTGAGTTTATTTCAAATAGTCTGAGATGGCTTTCGCAATTTGCTCAGGCTTCTCCTCTGGAAGAAAATGTCCGCACCCTTTTATCTCCATCATTTCATACTCAAAAACACTCTGAGAAAGAAAACTATCTAAGATTCCAAGGGTAGCAGATGACGCAATTCCCTTGGTCGGATTTTTAATTTTAGGGTAGGTCTTCTGTGCTGCAATATCTTCTCCGAAAGTTTGATACCATGCATTGGATGCATTTATGTTTTCTCTGTTGTTATAATGATGATTGTACACTGAGCGGTCAAAATCATTGATGGCACCTTTATTAAGAAGTAGCTTGTCTAGAAGATGATTTAGCAACAATTCGAAACGCCCCTCAAGCAATTGGCCAGGCAAGTCACTTAACTGATTAAAAGCTACCCACCAAGGATATACAGGTAATCCTACGGGCAACATAGGAAGTTTGTACATGTTTTCATCGGGAGGTGGGGTATCTAATAAGATCAATTTATTAATTCTATTAGAGTGATTGACCGCAAATGAATAAGCTACATTGGCACCAATATCATGGCCGACAATATGAACTTTATCGTATCCTAAAGCTTCTACCAATTCCCTGATATCACCAGCCATATTTTTTTTTGCATATCCTTCTTTTGGTTTATCACTATCACCCATTCCACGCAGGTCAACTGCAATTACAGTATATTTTTCAGCAAGAGACGGCATAATATGGTGGTAAGACCACCAAGTCTGAGGCCAGCCTGGCAATAGTATCAATGGTTCTCCACTTCCTCCCTTCACATAGTGAATATTTATTCCATTAACTTTTTGAAAACAACTGGAGAAACCAGGCATTTTTTTGATAAGATTTTCTGTTGAATATTGATTCATATTTTTATGTTTTATTCTTTTAATCCGATAGCTCCTTTGAAGGAAATCCAGGCAATTTTTTTACTATCGTTTCTGGCAACATCGCCCGCCTCAACGGCATAAATGGAAGTCTCAATGATTGATCCGAACAAATCAAAAATCCAGGGAATCGTCAACTCATGGTTAATACGGTTCTCCTCTTGCAGGTTCTTCATGATTTTTAACCATTTCGCTTTAATGTTATCGGATTCAAATTCCTTTTTGCTATCTACATTTGAAAAGTTGCTTCGCTTATAGATCCTTTTGATAAAAGCGTAATTAGCTCCTTGCTCAATGGCTGCAAAAAGCATATTCCTCACCTTTGCTATTGGGTCATTATCGCTTTCGTAGGCCTCAATCATAGCCTTGTTACAACTGTTGAGCATTTCGTTTTTGCAAGATTCTAATAAGTCCTGACGATTTTCAAAATATCTATGCAGCGTTCTACGAGAAACACCTGCTTCCTCAGCAACTTTCTCTAGCGTATCAAATTCGTTGTTCAGAAAGCATGTTACTGCTGCAGTTATAATTTTGGCTTTTGTATCTACCATGTCACAAATATATGAAATATGTCACAAATATGTGACATTATTGTATTATAAATTGCTATGGTAATCTGATTAAGTATAAAATTGAAAGAGGTATTATAATTTAGAGTTAAGACTAATCAAAAGACTTCTCAGGCTTACAGTACTGTTCTTTTTATATGTGTGGCAACGTTTACTGTATCCTGCGTTGTGGTTTTGTTAAAGTTACAATTTCAATTTAGCACTTAGCAAAAACCGCTTGGCGGTTTTGTAAATTGCTCTTCAAAACAAAATCCGCTAGCGGATTTTGCGAGCTTTCAAATAGCTAATAAACTTGCCAAACAGCCTTATCCACAATGCAATATACAGCGTGTTAGCGGGTCGTTTTTTATTTTTATGTTAAAAGTGAAACTTAAAACCATCATGTCGATACTGAATTCTAATTTCAGATTTAATGTTTTTGCAGTTTGATTGTGCTGGTTTCCATTTTAATTTCTGAAAAGCTGTTTTCATTTGCAGTAATATATCTTTATTATCTTTTGTTATTATGTCCATATACATGTTTTGAATTTTACAGTGTAAAATTTTTCCATTTTCATTGACTTTGAGGATAGCTGTAAAGTTTGGGCGGAGTCTGCCAAAATTTGTGATATCCATTTTTATGGAATCATTAAAAATCTTTTCTATTTCACTTTTGGTTTGCTCAACTTTTAATTCTTTGTCTATGCATTCCAATTTGTCTTGTTTTTTTAAATAATTGGCTAAACAAAATAAATAAGTAGCATTAAAATATTCATCGTTAGTTTTCTCTTTTAAATCTGCATTGTAATTTTCTTCATTGTAATTCTGTTTTGGAAACTCTTTATAATCTTTGAGTTTATGTCTCATTAAGCCATTTTCTGAAAAATAGAATTCAGACTCAAAAACGTTGTTACTAACGTGTTCCCAACCTATGCGCTTAGATTCAATAAAGACTTTCTTTATAAAAACAATTTTATCATTTTTGTATATAAAGTTTTGATAAATACGATGATTATTACTCTTATCTGAAATGGTTAGCAATCTTATTTTACTAAGAGAATCAAGATAAATATCTAACCATACAGTATTATCTCCTATCAATATACCACTTAAGTGTTCAGCTAAGATTTTTGGGTCAAAGGGTTGGCTATTTCTTATTTCATTCTTTTTGATTCTATCAAAATTTATACTTTCTGAGATAATTTGCTGCTCATAGTTAGATAACTCCTCTATCTTACTTTGGTTAAAGTATAAACTATCAATTGGTTCTAGAATATTTTCTGTTAGAGAATCATATATTCTTTTCGCTGGAATCTTGATTTCAACCTCGTCAACCTGAAATATTAATGACCTAACATAGAGTTGGCTTTCAAGTTTGTCAAATCTTTGCTCAGGGCTACATCCTAGGAAAAATAAAAAAATAATACAGTAAAGTATATGTCTCATTTTTATTCCCGTTAACATTAGAGTAATAAGGTCAAGATTAATATTATAGGTGGTACTAAAAGTATTAGTAAAAAAAATATATACCCTTTATAAAGAATTCTGAATTTTCGCTGTGTATGGTTTTTGAGTGATATTATAAAAGGTGCAATTGTAAATAAAGCCATGAAAATTATTGGATAAATCCAAAATAAGCTCATTGAGTTATTGTCTAATACTGAGTAAAAGTCAACTGCTAAAAGTTTCATTTTCCAATTAAATATTACGCTTTTCGAATGCCCGCTAACGTGTCGCAGCTAAGAGACGTGGGGCTTTTCGAAGCAATTTCCTGTCCGCCCGTGACAAAGATAGCCACGAAGAACGAACCTTGCGGAATCTACCTGTGAAAGCTTCCCCTTTTTAGTACGGTTCTAAATTATAAATTATTTTCATTTATTAAAGCTTCTTGGTCGAAGTGAAGCGTAGCGGAACTGAGACCAAG
>MDTG01190071.1_pt1 | contig 69584 bp, 54 predicted proteins | sample 811421 | NCBI WGS metagenome assembly MDTG01 (sample SAMN05326645, study PRJNA326480) | marine metagenome | isolation source: seawater | place: Pacific Ocean: South East | collected 2011
CACGCAGCGCCCCGTAGCCGAAGCGACCGGGCATGGCTCCGACGATCAGTTCGTGATCCGCACAGAGCTCCGACACACAGTCGGGACGGGAGCAGTCGGCGACGACGGGAGTGATCGGGTCCGGAGCGGCTTCGCAGACGCCCTGCACCCGCTGCCCGTCGATGTCGGCCAGACTCACCTCGAACTCCGCATCGGCCGCAAGATCGCGTGCGATCACCGAACCGACCATTCCACCGCCGAGCACCAGTACCCTGGTCATGTCCAAGACTCCTACAACTGTGGGGCGATCAGGCCGACGAACCGCTCGTAGAGCAGTCGAAGCCGCGTCGCATGAATGAGACCTTCCACCGAATCCGCAATGAGCATCCGATTCCATTCCTCGATGGCCTCGATGCTTCCGGCATCGTACACCGCGAGCATGACCTCGAAATTGATGAACAGGCTCCTTCGGTCGGCGTTCATCGAGCCGACGAGCGCGACCTGATCGTCGGAAAGAACCGTCTTGCCGTGGAACATGCCGCCGGTGTAGCGGACGACCGTTCCACCGCACTCGGCCACGCGACGAAGGTACGTCGATCTGGCAAGGTCCGTCATGGCGTGATTCGACGCGTGGGGCACGATGATCCGGACGTCCACTCCCCTTCGTGCGGCCATGCAGATGGCCTCGCAGAGCATGTCGTCGGGAACGAAGTAGGGCGTGGCCAGCCAGAAACGCCTTTGGGACATGTAGGCGATGTTGATGACGCCGTAGTAGAGCGAATCACTGGGAATGTCAGGTCCCGAAGGCACCACCTGGGTGAGCAGGTCGGCGTCTTGCACACACGGGTCCGGCGGGGCGTCCGCGGATTCCAGGCGGCACTTGCCCGCGAACTCCCAGTCGCTCTGGAAGATCGCCAGGTAGTGGCGGACCGCCGGTCCTTCGAGCAGGAAGTTGAAATCCTGCCAACGATCCGGGTTCGCCGTCGGCCCCATGTATTCGTCGGCCAGATTGCTGCCACCGGCAATGACCCGGGTCCGATCGAAGATGGCGATCTTGCGATGGTCGCGGGTATTGGTGTTGCCGTGAAACGGAAGTCGCATCACAGGCAGGAAGATCACCGCCTGGCCACCCGCGTCGACCAGCGGCTTCAGATCCCGCTCCTTCACGTGCATCGAACCGAGTCCGTCGATCATGAGACAGACCGTGACGCCCGCCTGGGCCTTGCGGACAAGGGCATCGAAGATCGCCCGGCCGGTGGCATCGAACTTGAAGACGAACGTCTCGATGAAGATGCTCTCGCGAGCCTCTTCGATCTGCTTCATGAAGGTCTCGTAGACCTTCACACCGTCCTGGATGCACTCGAGGGCATTTCCCCGGGAGGCGGCAGGCAATCCCAGATTCCGAAACAGGGCATCGAGCGGATGCACGTGCGGACTGCAGGCCTGCTCGGTCTCGCCGAAGACCACCCCACCCTTCTCGCGGATGATCTTCCGGTATTTGCGATCACCCAGGAACAGATACAGCGGCACGGCCACGTACGGAACGACCAGCATCCAGAAGATCCAGATACCGATCCCCTGCCGCTGCCTGGAGCGGGTCATCAGGGTTGCGAGGCCGAAGAAGCCCAGCAGGAATCCAATGACCAAGATGATGTGCGTCAGAATCCAGGGCATGGCAAAGAGAAAAATACAGACTCAACACCTCTTCTGGGACCAATATCCATGTTTTTAGCCTCTAACTCTCACTCTCTGATAAATCCATGGAACATTACGCTGCTTCAATCGTATATTTACCTGACTGATTCCTGAAATGATCCTTCAACTGGGTGATTGTCTCAACGAATCGGGGATTTTGGTCTGGTTTCCTTCCCCAAGGGATACTCAGGCCGACAACTAGGATTGCTTCACACCTGTGGGTCATGACACCCACGGAGGAAGCCTGCTCTGGCAACGGTTGCCAGAGCATCCTCACCTAAGCCGCGCTGCCTGGACCATGAACTGTCCAGACGGATGCTTTCCGAGGAGTTTGGCCGTGACACGAACCGAACTACGTGCCTCTATCGTTCTTGAACATTTCGAATCCTTCTACCACCGCGTCTACTGCTTCTGCAGACGATCGCTTGCACCGGACATGGCCGAGGACATCGCTCAAGATGTGTTCGCCAAGCTGCTGCAGATCGAACGTCTTCCGGAAATGGAGATCTCCGTCAGCTATCTGATCAAGATCGCCGACAATCTGATCAAACGCGGTTACAACCGAAATCAGCGTTTCCAGCGGTTTCTGGAGGCCAATGACGGCTTCGGCGATTCCGCCTCCGCAGATACCGCGAAATCGTGGGCCGGTCTCGACACCGACGAACTCGGCGACGAGATCACCAACCAGCTGGAACTGCTCTCCGGCGAGGAACGCGATGCCGTCGAACTGGTGATCTGCCACGGACTGAGCTACCAGGAAGCCGCCAACAGCATGGGCGTCCCCGTCTCGACCGTGAACAACTGGAAGTACCGGGGCCTTCAGAAGCTCAAGGAGGCCACGGCCTGATTCGCCAGAGTCGGTTCCACCCGCCATCGAGCGATCCCCGGGATCCTTCGACCGCATGCCCCGGTTTCATTCCGCCGGCATGCCGGTGATCCCGCACCGCATCCGGAAACTCCACCCGGACGCCCATGATGGGCTCGCGAGATGGCTCGAAGTTGGGACTGGATCACCACATCCGACGGCCGCCGCGTGCAAAGATCGTCTATGATGCGTCCATGGAACGAAACCTCGAACCGGCAGATCGAACTTTGCGAATGACTGCGGGCGTCTTCCTGATTCTCGGGGGACTCCTGGCTGCCATTCCCACCTACCTCCAGATCATCGAGTCCTGGTGGTACATCGTGTCCGTATGCCTGATCATCCTCGGCGTCGGCGCCGTGCTTTCCGCCTGCGCCGCAAAGTGCGTCCTTCGCAACGCCATCGGACACTGATCGAGAAATCGACGAGTCGAAAAAAACAGAAGGGCGATTCAGTTATGAATCGCCCTTCCTTCTTCTCTCCTCACCTTCCGGCCGAAGCCGGTTTCCATCTCCGCGTGTCAGACGAGCCCGGATCGGATCCGGTCCTGCCTGCGGTTGGCTGTGGTGAGTTCCCTCTCTTCTTCTTCCGTCTTCATGGCCGCGACTGACGCCGCGGCCCACCACCTGAAATCTACCCCTCCAGATCTCAGTCCGCAAGGGGTACGAAGACCGCATTCGATCATTGACCTCAGGCATTCGTCCATCCGGTTGAACGGGTGCAATGCCTGGTCCCCCCTTCCGGATCCCGAGGGAAGCCGCCTCAAAAAAAACTGCCGTATTGCCCCCGGAATCGTCAGAACGTACCCTAGGCGACGTCGCAGCCGCCGTAGCTCAGTTGGAAGAGCACATGATTTGTAATCTTGAGGTCGGCGGTTCGAGTCCGCCCGGCGGCTTTTCTGGTTCGTTCAAGTCTTGATCCCCTCTCCCGGGGGCATTAGACTGCGACGCTTCCAAGGGCGAGTACCCAAGTGGACAAAGGGGGCAGACTGTAAATCTGCTGGCGTACGCCTTCACAGGTTCGAATCCTGTCTCGCCCATTGACCGTGGAACACCATACGGGGTGTAGCGCAGCTTGGTAGCGCGCTTCGTTCGGGACGAAGAGGTCGCAGGTTCAAATCCTGTCACCCCGATTTCAGTTTTCCGCCGTCGCAGGCAGGAGGCCTTCGAGCTTGTAGCCATGCCCCCTGCCGAACCCTCAAGACCATTCAGAGTGTCGTGCGCCCCCGGACTCGCTCCCTGGCTCTCCAGGGAGATCGAATCGATGGGGCTTCCTGTCGAGAAGACCGATCACACCGGAGTCACGACTCGCGGGACCATGCACGATGGAATGAAGATGCTCCTGTGGCTGCGAACCGGATTCCATGTGCATCAACGATTCGCGGACATCCGTGCAACCGATGCGGACATGCTCTACGCGGAGACCGTTCGACTCCCCTGGGAGCGGGTGATTCCCACCGAAGGCTGCCTCTCCGTGGTCTCCGCCGTGGACAATCCGACCATCACGAATTCGATGTTTCCGAACGTCAAGGTCAAGGATGCGATCGTCGATCGCATGACCAAGATCCACGGAAGTCGACCGGACTCGAACTCCAGAGCAGATCACGCCGTGATCCACCTCTTCTGGAAGGGAGACCAGGCACGGCTTTCCCTCGATTTCGCCGGCCCGAAGCTGTCCGACCGGGGATACCGACGCGAACCCGGCAAGGCACCGCTCCGCGAGACCACCGCGGCGGCGATTCTGATGGAGACCGGATACGACGGCTCACGCCCCCTGGTCGTTCCCATGTGCGGCAGCGGCACGATCGCGATCGAAGCGGCGCTCATGGCGGCACACCGTGCTCCCGGTCTGCTCCGCAGTCGATACGGGATCCAGCATCTGGAGACCTTCGACGAGGAGGCGTGGCGCGACATCAGGGCCGAAGCGAAGCGGGATGCGATCAAGACCACCGGCATCGCTCCGATCATCGCCACGGACATCGATCCGTCGATGGTCGCCTCCGCCGGACGGAACGCGAGGACCGCGGGTGTCGAGCATCTCATCGAGTTCTCGACCTGCGACTTCGCCGACACCCCCATGCCCGATGCTCCGGGGACGGTCATCATGCACGGCGAGTACGGACTTCGACTCGGCGATGCGGAGGAACTCGCCCCCACCTACGCCCGAATGGGCGACTTCCTGAAGCAGCGGTGCGCCGGCTGGGACGGCTACGTGTTCACCGCCAGGGAACATGCCGGTCGAATCGGACTGAAATCGGCGCAACGAACTCCGTTCGACAACGCCGGCATCGACTGCCGCCTGCTTCGATTCGAACTCTACTCCTGAATCCGCCGGGGTCGATCACGACGTCGGACGTCCACGACCCTTGCGAATCGCCACTCCGAGCAGGGTCAGATCGGCCGGGCTGACGCCGGCGAGCCGCCCCGCCTGCCCGAGCGTGGATGGTCGATATCGAGCCAACGCCTCGGCCGCCTCGCTCCGAAGCCCCGTGACCTTCGATGGATCGATCCAACCCGGGATCGGCTTCGAATCCGCCGCCTGCTGTCGCGAGATGGCCGTTCGCTGACGGGCGATGTATCCCTCGTACCGCATCGACGTCATCACCCGCTCGACCGACGTCCCATCGGTCTCGTCGAGTCGACGGGACACCTCCTCCACCGAGGTCTCGGGTCGCATGACGAGCTTCCGCAGCGCGGCCCCTCCCTCGACTCGTCCGGATTCGATCCGCTCGGCGATGCGACGAAGCGCCGCTTCCCGCTCGAGCCAGACATTCCATCTGCGATCGCACACGATGCCCCACTCACGACCGGCGGGCGTCAGACGTTCGTCGGTGTTGTCGGCACGCAGCAGCAGGCGGTGTTCGGCCCGACTGGTGAACATCCGGTACGGTTCGCGCGGCGTCTTCGTGACCAGATCGTCGAGCATGACGCCGATGTAGGCCTGCTCGCGACCGAGACGGACCGGCTCATCTCCGACCGCGAGCCTCGCCGCGTTCAGACCGGCCACGAGTCCCTGGCCACCCGCCTCCTCGTACCCGCTCGTGCCGTTGATCTGCCCGGCGAGAAACAGACCCCGGATCGACTTCGTCATGCAGGTCGCATCGATCTGATGAGGCCAGACCATGTCGTATTCCACGGCGTAGCCCCACCTGAGGATCTCGGCGTTCGCGCAACCGGGCATCGTGCGTACGAGTCGCTCCTGGACGTCACGGGGCAGCGAAGTCGAGATCCCGTTGCAGTAGATCTCGTCGGTGTGCAGCGATTCGGGCTCGAGGAACACGTGATGGGAATCACGATCGGCGAATCGAACGACCTTGTCCTCGATGGACGGACAGTATCGGGGGCCGCACTCGGCCTCCACGGCGCCGCTGTACATCGGAGCACGATGAAGATTGCCCCTGATCAGTTCGTGCGCCTCGGCGGTGGTCGACGTGATGCGGCATTCAACCTGATCCAGCCGGGGAAACCTTGCTCCCGGAAGCGAGGCCGGAGACAGATCACTGAAGGGACGGGGCCGCTCGTCACCACGCTGGTCGGGCAGCTGATCCCATTCGATGCTGCCTCGACGAAGTCGCGGCGGCGTCCCGGTCTTGAGACGACCGAGTTGAAACCCCAGTCGCTTCAGCGTTCCGCTGATGCCGTCCGCGGACCCCTCGTCGACGCGGCCACCGGGAGTCGAATCCCCGCCGGTGTGCATCAACGCACGCATGAAGGTCCCCGTGGTAAGAACCACGGACTGCGAGAGGAGTCGGCTCGGACGTGCGGTCCGGTCCTCCTCACCCGCCGCCTGCGGGTAGATGCTGCGAGGAGCCTGATCGGGATCGTCATCGAAGCGATCCGCTCGTGGATGAACGACGCCGGAACCCGGGGGAAGATCGATCCCGATGATCGCACCGGATTCGACGACGAGGTCGTCGACCGCCCCCGCGATCACATCGATGTTGTCGGCCTCCGAGATCAGCCGCTGGACCTCCACACGATAGGCCTCCTTGTCGGCCTGGGCCCTGGGCCCCCGGACGGCGGGCCCCTTGGACGTATTCAGCATCTTGAACATGATCCCGGTCGCATCGATCGCCCGGCCCATGAGCCCACCGAGTGCATCGATCTCCCGAGCCATCTGGCCCTTGGCCAGGCCGCCGATCGCGGGATTGCAGCTCATGGTGCCGATGCGCGAGGGATCCATGGTCACCAACGCGACACGGCCACGTCCACGAAGAACACCGGCAGCGGCCCAGGCCGCCTCGGTGCCGGCATGGCCTCCGCCGATCACGATCACGTCGTAGGAATGTTCCGTGGGAGCCATGGGAGGCTCACTCGACGTCCCAGGTCTCCCGCCCACGAACGAGCGTGGCGAGATCCTGACCGGTTCGATCCTCGCGGACGGCATTCACCTGTTCCTCGAGGAGGGAGTCGTAGGACGGTACGTCCGGATCGCAGAAGAGCACGCCCAGCGGCTCCGGAAATTCGGGATGCCTCATCCGGGTGAGCATCCAGGCCTGGAGACGATTGCGTTCGTCGTGCACCATGCAGTCCGCTTCGGAGAACTCGCCTCCGAGCTCGATGACCTCGAGGCGTCCGTCGACGAATCGGATGCCGCGATTCCGATCCGCTCCGTAGACGATCGGCTCCCCGTGCACGCATTCGACCGTGAACTCGGGCCGGGTCTCCTTCTGGGACGCGTAGAACCACGCCTTGTGGTTGAAGATGTTGCAGTCCTGGTAGACCTCGATGAAGCTGGTTCCGCGATGGGCCGCACCCCGCTGCATCAGCACCGTGAGGTGCTTCGCATCGATGTCGATCCCCCTCGCGATGAACGTGGAATCCGCTCCGAGCGCCAGCGACAACGGATTCAGCGGAGCATCGATGGAGCCCTCCGGGGTGGACTTCGTCACCTTGCCGCGTTCACTCGTCGGCGAATACTGCCCCTTGGTCAGGCCGTAGATCCGATTGTTGAGCAGGATGATGTTGACATCCACGTTGCGACGCATGATGTGGACCGTATGGTTCCCGCCGATCGAGAGCAGGTCGCCGTCACCCGAGACGATCCAGACATCGAGTTCCGGATTGGCGATCTTCACTCCCGTCGCGAAGGCCGGTGCACGGCCGTGGATGGAATGCAGACCGAAGGTCTCCATGTAGTACGGGAACCTCGCCGCGCATCCGATGCCGGAGATGAAGACGTAGTCCTCCTTCTTGCGGCCGAGGCCGGGGAGGGTCTTTCGGACCGCCGCGAGCACTGCGTAGTCGCCGCAGCCCGGGCACCAGCGTACGTCCTGATCCGTGGTGAAGTCCTTCGCCTTCAGTGTGGGCAGCGCGACGTCGCTCACGAGCCACCTCCATCCAGATGCTCGCGTATGTACTCGCGAAGTTCATGGACATGGAACGCACGGCCCTTCATCTCGTTGATACCGATGATGGGCTTGAGGAACCGACCCTGCAGGAGCATCTTCAACTGGCCCGTGTTGTTCTCGGGAACGATCACGGTTTCGTAGTGCTCGAGGGCGGCCTCGAGATTCCGCGGGAAGGGATTCAGATGCCGCAGATGGGCGACCGCGATCGAGTGCCCCTCTTCCCGGAGGGCGAGCACCGACCCCATGATGGCGCCCCGGGTGCTGCCCCATCCGAGGACGAGCACGTCGGCTCCGTCGGGATCGTCGATCTCCAGCGGTGCGATGATCTCGGCGGCGCGCTGGATCTTCTCGGCCCGCTGTCGGATCATCAGGTCGTGATTCTCGCTGTCGTAGGAGACGTTTCCGGTGACGTCCTCCTTCTCGAGTCCACCGACACGGTGTTCGAGACCGGGGGTACCGGGAATCGCCCACTGCCTCGACAACGTCTCGGGATCACGACGATACGGTCGATACTGCTCGTCCCCATCGGCGGGCTCCGTCGGATGCTCGATGACGATGGGATCGATGGCGTCCAGATCGGGAATCCTCCAGGGCTCCGCTCCGTTGGCGATCGAACCGTCGGAGAGGAAGAGCACCGGGCACATGCATCGAACGGCGAGCCGCACCGCCTCCACCACGAGTTCGAAGCAGTCGGACGGACCACTGGGAGCGATGATGACGCAGGGCGTCTCGCCGCTGCGGCCGTACATCGCCTGGAGCAGATCCGCCTGCTCGGTCTTCGTCGGCATGCCCGTTGCGGGCCCGGCACGCTGAACGTCGACCACGACGAGCGGAAGCTCGAGCATCACGGCCAGGCCGAGTGCCTCGCCCTTGAGAGCCAATCCGGGACCGGAAGTCCCGGTGACCCCGATCTGCCCTGCGAAACTCGCACCGATCGCGGCGCAGACCGCGGCGATCTCGTCTTCGGCCTGGAACGTACGGATTCCGAGATGCTTCAGACCACTGAGACCGTGGAGGAGTTCGGATGCGGGAGTGATCGGATACCCGGCGTAGAGGATGTCCTTCGATGCCTTCTGGGCCGCGGCGGCGAAGCCGAGCACCGTCGCCTCGGCACCACTGATCTTCCGGTAGGTCCCCTTCTCGAGGGGCGCCGGACTGACGCGATACTGCACGGGGAAGATCTCGGCCGTTTCACCGAAGTAGTATCCGGCCTTGAGTGCGGCGATGTTGATCTCCGCGACCTTCGGCAGATTCTTCTTTGCGCCGAAGTAGCCCTCGAGGTACTCGATGGTGGCATCGAGCGGCCGGTCGAACAGCCAGTAGACAAGCCCCAGGGCATACATGTTCCGGCACCGATCGATGTCCTTGGCGCCCATCTCGCTGTCGGCAAGCGACTCGCGGGTCAGTCGACTGATCGGAATGGGACGGAACTGGTAGCGGGTCGAGAGCGACTCGTCGTCCAATGGGTTCTCATCCGGAGCGTACCCGGCCTTCTTGAGCCCGACCTTCGTGAACTCGTCTTCATTCACGATGACGACCCCACCCGGTTCGACGTCGCGGATGTTGACCTTGAACGCGGCGGGATTCATCGCAACCATCGCGTTGACCGCATCGCCGGGCGTATGGATGTGGTGATCGGCGAAGTGCACCTGGAATCCGGAGACGCCGAAGGTCGTGCCACGCGGGGCACGGATCTCGGCGGGGAAGTCGGGGAAGGTCGCGAAATCGTTCCCGAACAGTGCGGAGGTCGTGGTGAACTGACCCCCCGTCAACTGCATGCCATCCCCGGAATCACCGCAGAATCGGATCGCGACCGAGTCGAGGTCGATCAGATCAGGGGGTCGGGATGGAGACTGGGTACTCACGGCATCGGTCGTCCACCCGGGACACGCCCGGGGATCCGAACCATTGTAGAGAAGCCGAACCGCTCGTGTTCGGCTTCCTCGGAACGAGTTGAAGTTCGTTCAGGAACCTGGTGTACCGGAACGGCGGGTTCCCCAGATCTTCATGAGGATCGCCATGTCGTTGATGTCCACCACGCCGTCCTTGTTCATGTCCCCGGCACGAGGCTTGGGACAGATGCTCGCAGCCACTTCCTTGCAGGTCGTGTTCGCACCGGCCCAGGATCCGCCGGCCTCGACGCAGGGCGTCTCCTCGACCTCGATGCAGGCGTCACCGAGACAGCAGGCTCCCTTGGGATTGGCGACCCCCATCAGATAGCCCCCGCCCGCAATGTCGTCGTTGTCGGTCTGGAATCGGCTGGTGCCGTCCTGGATGAGCGTTCCGCTGCGGTACCCGTGGTAGATCGCTCCACCCTTGTAGGTCGCGGCGTTGTTGAAGAAGATGCAGCTGGAGATCCTCGGAGTGCTGTCGTAGTTGTAGATCGCACCACCGTTGTAGGTCGCGAGATTCAGGGTGAAGTTGCACTCGGTGATCACCGTATTGCTCTTGTTCGCGTTGTAGATCCCTCCGCCCGCGTACCGCGCAGCGTTGGATTCGAACTCACAGTTCTTGATCTGCGGGGAACTGTCGATGTTGAAAATCGCCCCGCCCTTCTCTGCGGAGTTCTTCACGAAGCGGCATGAGTCCATCTGCACGCTGGATTTCGACCCACAGAAGATGCCGCCGCCGTTGTAGCTTGCATCGTTCTTCTCGAAGACGCATTTTCGGACCGTTGGACTGGAGGACATGATGACCATGCCGCCACCCACAGTGGCTTCCGGACCGTAGAAGGTCGGATCGCCGCTGCCCTTGGTCACTCGGAATCCCTCGATGATGGTATCGGGCCCTTCACCGCTGACGCAGCGGATGAGGCTGCTCTTGAGGGTCGTCCCGTCGAGAAAGGTCACACGAGGCCCGTCCGTCGCGAGGACATGGATCGGCTTGCCCTTGAGATCGATCGATTCGACATATCGACCCGGTGCAACGTGGACCACATCTCCGGGCGAGGCGGCATCGATCGCGTCCTGGATGGACGGGTGGTCTCCCGGCACGGCCAGCGTGGCGGCCATAGCCCCCGAAGAGACGCACAGGCACGCCGCGACGACGAATCGTCGCATCATGCGACCGCATGGATTGTTCGTGACCTGACTCAAGCCTGAACTACCTCGATCCAGAGACCACCTTGATGACACAAGGCTCATGCCGACAGGCATTTACGAAGACGAATGGCACGGAATACTACATGAAATCAAACGCCTGAGAACATGGTTCCGAAGCAATGAACAATACGCACCAAGTCAGAGAGCGGTTCGAGCCCATATGAAATGGAGTGACATCACTGATGTCATCGTCTTAACTGTGCCGTATTTGAAAGTAAATCCAAGTTTCGCAGGCTTGATTCTGCCCTGAAGCAGCCAAAAACGGGGTGCGCAGATCACTCAATCCCTACGGATGGAAATATCGCCAGCCGATCAAGAGCTTGTCCTGTGGGCCATGAAATCAGGTGGATTCCATTCTCTCGATGGTAGAATCACACATACTCCGTGCAGACACGGTTCGATCGAAGCGGTCCAGAATCCGAAATCAACGACAGGAAGAAGCCACCATGGCACTCATCGAGGTTCGAACCAGCCAAGGTCGCAAGAGAATCGATCTTGCCGGAAACGCCCTGACCATCGGCCGTGCAGATGACAACACGCTGTCGCTCAACGACGATCTCTCGAGTCGTCACCACTGCGTGATCGAACCGATGCAGGGAAACGACGAAGGCTGCTTCCAACTGAGGGACCTCGGCTCCCGGAACGGCACGAAGCTCAACAACAAGGATGTCGACATCCAGCCCCTGGACAACGGCGATGTCGTTCGGATCGGAAGCACGGAAATACGTTTCATCGATCCGAACCAGACGTTCTCGAACAAGCGGTCGAACGTCCCGAGCTTCAAGAGTTCCATGGAGGAGCTCGATGAACCGCTGGACCCGAACATTCCCACGCTGGACATCGACCTGCATTCCGATGCGGCCGGAAGCGTTCAGACCGGATACGAACGAAGGCTTCGCGAGATGGCCGGCGAAGGCGGCGGCCGCGACTTCGATGAAACCGACATCAGCCTGGTGGACACCAAGGGCGTCACCCTCCATCAAGCCACCTCCTCGGGCATCGAATCCGGCAGCGAGGACGAGGCCGGGGAGAGCATCCGAGCTCTTCGGATGCTGCTGTACACATCGTTCTGCGTTCGGGCGACCGACCTGCACGTCGAACCGAAGCTGCAGGGCTCGACCATCCGACTTCGCGTCGACGGATACATGATCAGCGCAGTGGACATCACGGAATCGCTGTTCAAACGACTGCTCGGACTGATCAAGATTCTCTGCCACATCGAGACCAGCCAGAAGAACACGGTGCAGGACGGCCACTTCTCGGTCGCCGTTCGTGGCCGCCGCGTCGACTATCGAGTCAGTCTGACTCCTTCGGTCCACGGACAGAAGCTGGTCATCCGTGTCCTCGACTCCCAGAACGCACCCAGCCGACTCCACGAACTCGGCTGCCTGCCCTGGCAGTACGAGAAGCTGCGGTCGATCGCGACCAAGGACGCCGGACTCCTGCTGGCCTGCGGGCCGACCGGCTCGGGCAAGACCACGACGCTCTACTCGTGCATCCGTGAAATCGACGTCGAGCAGCGGAACGCGATCACGATCGAGGACCCCGTGGAGTACTACCTCGACGGCTGCACCCAGATCCCCGTCGACTCCGATCAGGGCAACTCCTTCGGGAGCATCCTCCGCTCCGTGCTGCGACAGGACCCGGACGTGATCTTCGTCGGGGAAATCCGGGACATCGAGACGGCCACCGTCGCGATGCAGGCATCGATGACGGGGCACCTCGTCTACACGACGGTGCACGCCAAGGATTCCATCGGTGCGATCTTCCGCCTGCTGGACCTGGGCGTCGAGGCATTCCTCGTCGCCAACGCATTGAATCTGATCGTCGCCCAGCGACTCGTACGACTGCTCTGCGACCCCTGCAAGAAGAGCGTGATCCCCACGCCGTCTCAGAACATGAAGATGGGCCAGTCGCTCGGCGGGATCCCCGAGATCTACGTCCCCACCGGATGCAAGCAGTGCCTGCGCACCGGATTCGTCGGCCGACGGGCGCTCTTCGAACTTCTGGAAGTCACCGACGCCATGCGTGACCTGATCATGAAGAGTCCGACCATCCAGGGCATCCGGGAGATCGCCAAGCAGGGCCTCTTCACCTCTCTGGAGGAGTACGGCTTCCATCTCGTCGCCGAAGGCGAAACCACCTTCGACGAGATCGATCGGGTGGCCGGGACCGAATAACCCCGCTGCAGCCCGCATCAGAGCCGATGAATGGCCTTGGCCGACCCCACATCACCTGATACACTGTGTGGCTCGCAAAAGAAGTCACCTCAGGTGGCAGGAGTCCGACCATGTCGACCGCAGATAAGATCAAGCCGAATCAGACCATGACCTTCACCGTGCAGCGTGCTCCCCGCACCACTGCCGCGAGGAAGACCATGGAGCGTCTCATGGGAATGCAGACCAGCATCCAGAGCGGCAGAAGCAAGCTTGCCACGCTTCGACGCATCAAGGACAACGTCACCTACATCCGGGCCGGTCGCAAGTGGGTCAATCGCAAGCGAGCCACCAAGCTCGTCGTCGCGGAACCCGGCGCCACGTTCACCCTGAAGGTGACTCCGCAGATCGTGAACGACCTCAAGAGCGTCGCCGATCATCTCGAAGTCGCCTGACCGCCGTTCCTCCGAATATCCACTGAACGCACTGCCCGCTGTCGCTGCGCCTACTTGCTGCCGCATGGTCCCCATGACGAGATCACCGCGAGCAGATCGAGGATGTCGACTCGACCGTCGAGATTGAAGTCGGGACCGCACGCCCCCTTGCACGCACCCCATTGCGAGATCACCTCGAGCAGGTCGAGGATGTCGACCACGAGATCGCCGTTGACGTCACCGGTGCAGCTTGGATTGCGATGCACATCGAGTGTGCTGGACGTATCGCCGCGGACGATCCGCTCGCCGATCGTCACCAGATCGTCTATCCCATCGAGATCGAGGTCGCCGCTGGCGACGAGCTGGATCTCGTTGGGCGAATCCAGATCCTCGGCGTCGGTGAAGACCAGGATCGAACCGCCGTACAGTTCGGTGTCGTTGCGGAGCATCTTCACCACCCGGGTGCCGTCCACGAGCGTCGCCGCGACCGCGATGTCCTGGTCGCCATCCTGATCGATGTCCAGCAGGGTGATCGCTCCCGTCGACTCGGCGACCGGCAGCGTCAACGGCGCCTCGTAGCCGCGGAGGGACGAGGACTGCTTGAGCACGGTCACCGTGCCTTCCTCGTCGTCGCTGGCGACGAAATCAGCCTCACCGTCGTCGTCGACGTCCTTGCTCTTGATGTTTCCGGGTTTCGGACCAGCCGGATGTCCCAGCGGATCGCCGAGGGCACCGGATGCACCGACCGACATGGTGATGAGCATTCCCGGCTCGACGGTCGTCGCGCCCACGTCGCCCCCCTTCTCCTTGTCGTAGTCGGCGGGGTCGATGCTTCCGGGCTTGCCGTCGGTCGGAATCTTCTGGCTCGGGGCTCGACTGCCTCGCAATGATGCCCCGCTGTAGACCTGGATCTCCCGCTCCTCGCTGCAGCAGACGAGCAGGTCGGAAGTCCCGTTCAGATCGAGATCCCGCGCACCGAGACCAAGCGGCCCGGCTCCCACCGGCAACGGGGGGACATCGGCTGCGAACAGGCCGGTGCCGTCGTTCCGCAGGATGTCCACAGTGTCGTCGCCAAAGTTGGATACGGCCAGGTCGATGTCGCCGTCATCGTCGAAATCGCCGGCGGCGATGCCCGCCGGTTCATTGCCGACTTCGTAGCTGACCTGGGTGCCCAGACCGCCGAACTGATCGTTGTAGAAGATATTGACGCTGCCCGGCAAACCACCCAGCACCACCGCGACCTCCTGGTAGCCATCGCCATCGAGATCCTCGACCAGCACGGCGGTGGAGTTGCTGTCCACCGCATACGGATCACCGTCGTCGAAGTTCACCAGATCGGCGAGATCGATGACTTCGAGCCAGACCACGGCCGAACCTCGCTCGGCCGCACCCTGATGCAGGATGAAGGCGCGGTTCCCGGGAAGACCGGGAAGCAGTGCGAGGTCGAACCGGTCGACCAGCGGCCCGCTTTGGAGCGAAGAATCGATCAGCGGCAGGATCGCCTTGACGGGCAGGTCGGCGACGGAACCCTGCACGGCCAGCGTGCCGCCGAAGCTTGGCGTATCACTGATGTTCAGACGCGAGCTCATCCCCTTCGCGACGGTCATCGAGAGCCGACCGAGCTTCGACTGGGCCCAGGTGCCGTCCACGGTCAGCATCGCATCGTCGTTGAGCTGGGTAAATCCGGCGAAATCGCCGTACTTCGCCTGAGTCACGCCCGGAGTACCCAATGTGCAACTTCCGACGATGGTCAACTCACCTTCGGCAAGGATGACTCCACTGCTGCCCAGATCGGCAGGGCACCCGATCTGGAACGAGACTGGATCGGACTTGGATCCCAGCACGCTTCCGCCTTTGGCGGGGTAGCCGGTGACCGTGTCGAGTCCGACCCGGATCGCCGTGACATCGCTGGTCTCACCAAGAAAGAGATCGTAGGTGCCGGCGCCCCAGTTCGAGAAGACCGCAGCCCGCGATGCGGACGGCGGCTCAGGTACCCAGGCTCCGGGATCATCCATCGAACCACCCTGAAGACGAGTCCACATCGACAAGAACGGAGTCTGGAAAACCTTGATTCGACCCGAATCCGAACCGACATTCTCACCCGAGACGACACCTGTCAGCAGGTCACCATCGCCCAGGGAAACCGAATGTCCAAGCGCGTCTGAAGCAAGCGGCCCATCACTGACGAGCTTCGCGACCGGGACCCAGTTCGTCTCCCCGGTCGGGCCATCTTCGTCTGTGACTTCGAACTGCTCGTACAGCCAGATCCGTCCTGCGTTCACGCCGGCATCATCGGCAAACGGTTCAGCAATCACCATTTGGTCGCCGCGGTGGTCAAGATCCCAACCGAACATGCTGCCGGAGGTGGGATCGATGGGCATGATGATTTCCTCCGGCTCGAAGAAGCCGGTCGCCGGGTTGTACATGAATCGATGCACGAGACCGGCCTGTCCCTCGTCGGAGTTAAGCGACTGCAACGGTGCCCCGATGAACAGGTTTCCGTCGAAATTCAGCGAGATCGCCTTTCCGAACATCGGATTGTCCGAGACCCCTCGAAACAACGGTATTCCGGGATCCACGATCTGTTGGTACGGATTCCAAACGCCGCCTACGAGGTTGTACAGATACACATTGCCGACCGATCCGGCTTCGCCGGGAGCCCCCACAGCCAACCAGTTGCTACCGAGCAGATCGAGTTCCTGACCGAACAACTGACTCGGCGTCCCGCCTCCACCTTCGCCCTCGCCTCGGGCGTCGGGCACGATGGTCATCACCTGCCAATTTCCACCAAGCAATGCATAGGTATGCACGGCTCCGTTGGAACCGGAGCCCGGACTGCCCACAGCCACACGCTCGTTGTTGCGGTTCAGATCGACCGTGGCGCCGAATGTCTCGTCCATGGAATCGGGGTTCATGAACGAGTGGATCAGAGACCAGATCCCCGACCCGTCACGATCGAACAGCATGACATGCTCGAACTTCGTATCGGCCCCGACACCGATGACCGCCCAGTCCTGATCGATCGCGACCGATGTGATCAAACCTGCAGAAATCTTCTCCTCCTGCATGACGGTCCAGTTCGAACCGAACCTCCGCAAGAATGAGATGGTGCCGGGCCTGCTCGCGGCAACGGCCCAGTTTCCGTCGTGGGCAACCTTGTATCCGAAGTTTGCACCATCAACGGGCGATGGCGGAGCCAGAGTGATGTCGGCAAAAAGCGTCGGTACGACCGGAGCCTCCGGAATCTGCTGCCAACCGTCGGCTGAATCGTAGATGTAGACCGCGCGAATAGAAGTCTCGCCCTTGAAGCTCGGTGCGCCCACGGCAATGCGATCGCCGTCCATGGACACGGCGTGCCCGAACTCCGCGTTGAGTTGACCATCGATGGCCTTGATTCGTGCAGTTCGTTCCCAGCCGGACTTCAATCGTTCGTGGATCGCGACTGCGCCCGCTTCGGAACCGCTCTCTGCATCGCCCGGCATTCCGGCGACGAGCACCCCTCCGGTGATGTCGATGCTGGTGCCCATTCGCTGGGAGCCGACTTCCTGCGGCGTCAGTTCCTGCTCGTGCAACCAGAACGAACCATCATCGAGAAAAAGATGTACGGATCCGTTTCTGGGATGGGTCGCGTCCAATGCCTTGCCGGGCCGGCCCACTGCCAGCCTTGTGCCATCCAGCGCAACGCTGTAGCCGAACTGCTCCGTCTCGTCGGAGGAGGCGTCAGGAGCCGACAGTTCGGCTTCCTGCTGGTAGTAGTCGCCATCCTTCCTGAAGACCCAGGCACGCCCGCCATCTTCACTCGAAGCTTCGATGCTCGGGCCACCGACGGCAAGAATGCTTCCCTCGAGATCGATGCTCCAGCCGAACATGCGATCGAGACTCTGCTGATCGGGTGCGGCCGTCTGCAGCATGAAGGAGGATCCATTGACACCCAATCGCCAGATCGATGCGCGACCATGATTCCCATCTGCTGAACCATCGTCGTACCCAGGCTCTCCGACGGCCAGAAAGTTCCCGTCGAGCGAAAGCGAGTGTCCAAACCGGTCCGCATCGTCGAGACTGTCCGACGAAAGGACACCATCGAATTCCCAGCCCGACGGTCCGTTGACGTAGATGTAGACGACACCGGTACCACCGTTTCCATTGGCCTCGTTGGGACTGCCGATGACGATCCGACTGGCATCCATATCGACCGACGTCCCGAACGACCACGATGCCGAACTCTCGGCGAAGGCCTGCAGATACTCCCAATCACCATCAATGAACTGATAGAGGTTCGCTTCGCCCTGACCGTCCCCACGACCGGTGTCGCGAGGCGAACCGACCAGCAGCAGGTCATCGAACACCGCTGTGCACTGACCAAAGGCGTAATAGGAGGATCCGGATCCGGGATCAACCCGCCATGAACCGTCCTCGAGGACATCGGCCGGCGCAGACGACGGCCACACGACCAGAACGGCCACGGCGCACGCCACCATCCAGCATGCATTGCATTTCAGTGCCACAAGGGCATCTCCCCTCCCTCGTTCTAGGCCGAGCGCAGGCTCACGAGGGCACTTTCAGTGTGCGTGCAGAGGCCCTCAGGTGCAAGCAAAAACGACCTATCCACACCGAACAGCTCTTTAGAGTCTTGGAATCGGGGTGAGTGGGCTCATTCCGAAGGCCGCAGCAGGACACGCATCCGCTCGGCGATCGGACTCAACGGGGATGGCAGCGTGCCAGGATCAGTCCAGATCAGGTCCGAATACTCATCGGTGCCCGGCTCGAGCCCCTCCCCTTCGGCCTGGATTTCGTACACCACTTCCCAACTCCAGGAGGCGTCGTCGAGCAGCATCGCCCGAGCGATCGGAGCTCCGGCGGGGCTGCATCCGGTCTCCTCCTTCAGTTCGTCGAGGATCACCTGCGCGGGATCCCGCCCCGGTTCCACGCCGCCGGCGGGAGCGAACTCCCACTCCCCCGGATAGTGATGGACCCAGGACGCCCGGCGCCCCAGCAGCACCTTGCCTCCGTGTCGGACGAGTCCCTTCACACCGAGCGTGCGGACACCGCAGTCGAACTGAGCGTCCTGCACGGCCACGTAGCGATAGGAGCTTTCGGCCAGATGGATCGTCACGCCGCCATGCCCGTTGCGATGCACACCGAGCACGTGCAGGACGCGCCCGTCGAACAGCGCCGGATTGGCCTGCTGCAGACGATGCCAGCGATCGTCGACCTCGACCGGATCGATGCCCTCGGGAACGAACGGCTCATCGATGACCGACAACACCGGCGGCCGGCGCAGGAGGATGCATCGTTGCCCGTCGCCTGTCACCGGATCAACCGAACTCGATGCCCTGGGCCAGCGGAAGATCGTCGCCCCAGTTGATCGTGCAGGTCTGCCGACGCATGTAGAACTTCCATGAATCGGAACCCGATTCGCGTCCACCTCCGGTGTCCTTCTCGCCGCCGAAGGCTCCGCCGATCTCGGCACCGCTGGTGCCGATGTTCACGTTGGCGATGCCGCAGTCGGATCCGGCATGGGAGAGGAACCGTTCCGCCGTGCGGACCGAGTCGGTGAAGATTGCGCTGGAAAGCCCCTGATCGACCGAGTTCTGCTGTTCGATGGCATCCTCGAGATCCTCGTACTCGTAGATGTACAGAAGCGGAGCGAAGGTCTCGTCCCGGGCGATGGCCGGATCCGCACCCTTGGGAACCCGCACGATGGTCGGAGCCACGAAGTGCCCGGGAGCGTCGGCATGGGCATCGATGGCCTCGACGCCGCCGGCGATCACGGTGCATCCCTGATCGACCGCAGCGATCACGGCATTCCGCATCGCATCGACCGCGTGCTGTCCGATGAGCGGACCCACCAGCGTGCCGGAATCCATCGGATCGCCGATGGGCACGGACTCGTAGGCCGTGGCCATGCGTTCCGCGACCGAATCGACCACGCTGCTGTGGCAGAAGAGCCGTCGCGTCGAGGTGCATCGCTGTCCCGCGGTCCCCACCGCACCGAAGAGCGTGCCGCGGATGACCAGTTCGAGATCGGCGTTCTCGGTGATGATGATCGCGTTGTTTCCGCCCAGCTCGAGCAGGCAGCGACCGAGTCGCTTGGCGACGGCGGTTCCGACGTGGCGTCCCATGCGGCAGGAGCCGGTGGCGCTGATCAGCGGCAGACGACGATCCGCGATCATGGTCTCGCCGACCTCCTCGTCGCTTCCGATCACCAGAGCGAACAGATCGCACGGGTCGCAGCCTTCCGGGTTGAAGATGTCCTGGTTTCGCATGACCTCGTGCGTGACGTTGGTCATGGCGATCGCGCACAGCGGCGTCACGAGACTCGGCTTCCACACCATGGCGTCTCCGCACACGGCGGCGAGCATGGCGTTCCAGGCCCATACCGCCACGGGGAAGTTGAAGGCGGTGATGATTCCGATGGTTCCCAGAGGATGCCACTGCTCGTACATCCGATGAAGTGGACGTTCCGAATGGATGGTGAGTCCGTACAGCTGACGGGACAGTCCGACGGCGAAGTCGGCGATGTCGATGCACTCGACGACCTCACCCACTCCCTCCGGGTGGATCTTGCCCATCTCCATGGTGACCAGTGCGCCGAGTTCCTGCTCCTTCTCACGGAAGGCGTTGCCGATGCGGCGGACGAGCTCGCCCCGCTTCGGAGCCGGGAGCATGCGCCAGTGCTTCTGCACTTCCTGGGCACGGACCATGGCCGCCTCGTAGTCGGCCTTGGACTGCAGACGGACGGCGGCAAGCGCCTCTCCGGTCGCGGGGTTGGTGGAGATGACGCAGTCATCGCCTGCGGTCGCCGGATCGACGACGAGGGGATGCTGCCAGAGTTCGGCGATGGATTGGGTATTCGTTGACATCCACGGAGTGTATCCGAGGACGTGCTCCCTGCGAAGCGTGGGATCCCCTACAATCCCCTCCCATGCCTCTGGACCGCACAGGAATCGCCAAACGTGCCGCCTGCGAATTGCAGGACGGCTTCTACGTGAACCTCGGCATCGGCATGCCCACCCTGGTGGCCAACTTCGTGCCCGACGGCATGCAGGTGAACCTGCAGTCCGAAAATGGCCTGCTCGGCATGGGGCCGTTCCCCTCCGAGGAGGCCGTCGACGCCGATCTGATCAACGCCGGAAAGCAGACGGTGACCGCGGATGCGGGAGCCAGCTTCTTCTCCTCGGCGGACTCCTTCGCCATGATCCGCGGCGGTCACATCAATCTCGCCATTCTCGGCGCGATGGAGGTCTCCCAGGAAGGCGACATCGCCAACTGGATGATCCCCGGAAAGATGGTCAAGGGAATGGGCGGAGCCATGGATCTCGTCGCCGGAGTCCGCAAGGTGATCGTCATGATGGATCACGTCAGCAGGAAGGGTTCGCCGAAACTCATTCCGCAATGCACGCTCCCGCTGACCGGTCTCAAGTGCATCGACATGGTCATCACGGATCTCTGCGTCCTCGAGATGGATCCGGCCGAGCGGCGGTTCGTCCTGACGGAACTCGCTCCCGGGGTCACCGTCGACGAGGTCCTCGAAAAGACCACCGCGGAGATCCGCGTGGCCGATTCGATCCGCACCATCGGCGACTGAACTCAGAACTCCTTGGTTCGATGCTGCATCTGCGCCTTGAGACGGGCGAGGATGGAGGAGTGCATCTGACTGACTCTGGACTCGGAGAGATCGAGGGTGATCCCGATCTCCTTCATCGTCATCTCCTCGTAGTAGTAGAGGATGATGATGAGCCGCTCCGCCCGGGAAAGTCCCTTGGTCATCAGCAGCTTGAGATCGTCCCGCTGCAGCTGGGTCACCGGATTCTCCTGGCGGTGATCCTTGACGACGTCGATCTCCCTGACGTCCTTGTTGGAATCCGTCTCGAACCACTTGCGGTTCAGAGAGACGACGCCGACCGGCCTCGAATCGCGGGACAGCTTCCCGAACTCGTTCTTGTCGACCTCCATCCGGTTGCAGATCTCGGGGTCGGTCGCCCGGCGTCCATGCTGCATCTCGAACGATCGGCGGGCCTTTTCGACCTTGGCCGTCCTCGAACGCACCAGACGGGGGACCCAGTCCATGGCCCGCAGCTCGTCGAAGATCGCTCCTCGGATCCGCTGGGTGCAGTAGGTCTCGAATTTGACCCCCCGGTCGAGATCGAAGGCGTCGATCGCGTCCATCAGGCCGAAGAGGCCCGAGGACATCAGATCCTCGACGTCGACTTCCGACGGCAGACGCGTATGCATCCGCTCGGCGGTGTACCGGACCAGCGGCAGGTAGTTCTCGATGAGGTAGTTGCGGACGACGTCCGTCGGCTCGGTCTGGTACAGGACCCAGACCTCCCCAACTTCCATGTCCAGCAGCACCTCTGCGGTAACCGTACCGACAGCCTTGCGTCTAGATTTCTTCTTCGTTCTGGAGTTACTCGCAGTGGGCGATTTCGCCCCGCTGCTCGCGCTCCCCGTTGCTGACGAGACTGAATTCCGTTCAGCCTTCGTGGTTGCCTTCGGCATCGGTCCGCTCCTTGACCATGTCGCCGTTGATGTCGAACGCATCATGCGTTCAAGCCCGATCGTGCCGATTCGAGTCCATTCGAATCATGATCGACCAACATAAACCTAGCATGCGGTCCCCTCATCGGTCAAGGGGGGGCTTCATGCGGTGATCGAATCGGCAGTGTTCATGTCCAAGTCCTGAACATCATCCTGCCCATTCGACGGTTCCTCGGGCGCATCACCGGACGAGTCATGAGACACGGCCAACACGATCATTGTTCCAGCGCACCAGGCGAGTGCCCAGCAGACGATCATCGCCAGCATCGCTCGAACAAGTATCACAACCGGCTCGTTGCCGGCAAGCATTCCGTTGAGAACGGCGAGACTGAACCCGAAGAGACCGACACCGGCCGCCAAACGTGACGGAAGTGCCTTCCAGCGGGAAAGTTCCATGCTTTGTTGTCGTGAATCATCCATGTGTCACAGTCCTACTTACCGGAAGACAATCCTTCTCACCTCCCGGCTTGTTCAACATCGTCAGAAAAACCCAACCAGCGTGTAAATCGGTTGAAAAACCCATGTTGCGGGCTTTGACCGGGTCTCGGAACCCGTTCACCCAGCTCCGATGCCGCCAGATCGCGGATTCGCCTGGTCACCAGACCGTTGGGGGATCCGATCACGAAGGGAAGTTGATTCCTCACCGCCTGCGTCACCGCGGGGTCCCGTGGCACAAGTCCAGCCAGCTCAATTGGATACCGCAGGAACGTCGAGCAGGCCTGCTGCATTCGAAGGTGCACGTCGCGGCCTTCCGCTTCCGATTCAACCATGTTCACCAGAAGTCGGATGGAGATGTCCCGGGAGGCGCTCAGCAGCGACTTGATCATCCCGTAGGCATCGGTGATCGAAGTGGGCTCCGGCGTGCAGACGACGAGCACACGCTCCGCCGCCGCCGCGAAACCGACGACCGATCGGCTGATGCCGGCCCCGGTGTCGACCAGGATGACATCCGCACTTCGTTCGAGACGCACCAGTTCCCTCATGAGAATCTGACGACGTTCCGGATCCAGATCCGCCATGTCCGCGACGCCGGATGCACCGGGAACGAGCATGAAGCCGCCGGGCCCCGGGATCATGATCTCGCGAAGCGTCGCACGGCCCTCGAACACATGCTCGATGGTTCGACGCGGCGTGATGCTGCAGAGCACGTCGGCGTTGGCAAGTCCCAGGTCGGCGTCGAGCAGGACGACGCGCTTTCCCGTCTGCGCCATCGCTGCGGCGAGATTGACCGCGATGTTGCTCTTGCCCACCCCCCCCTTGCCGGAGGTGATTGCGATGGCCTTTGCGCTGCGGCGCATCGTTGCAGCCATGGTCGAATCCTCATCGAGCGTGAAGGTGCCGGGAATGGTCGAGGGACGGGTCGGTTCGAGCCGTCTCGACACCAGTTCATCACCGATGATCGATCTCAATCGGGTGGCCTGATCGTTCATGAGACACCTCCGGCGTTGAGCACCAGTTCGGCGAGCCTCGAGGGGCGGGCGGTTTCGATGTGGTCGGGAACCTCCTGCCCGGTGGTGAGGAAACTGAGCTTGCGTCCGATGCGATGCGTGACCTCGACGAGCATTCCGAAGTTGACGGCCTCGTCGAGCTTGGTCAGGATGACGCGGTCGATTCCGACCTGGGAGAACTCCTCCGCCTCGCTCAGAAGCACCGAACGCGACGCGGTCGATGCAAGGACGAGATGCACCTCGTGCGGATCGATCTGTTCCAACCACGAGCGAAGCTCCGCGATCCGATCCGTGTCCTTCTGACTTCGACCAGCGGTGTCGATGAGAATCACGTCCAGATCGGACATGCGTTCGATGGTGTCCGCAAGTTCATCCCTGGACCTCGCCACATGCATCGGCACTCCGATGATCTCCGCGTAGACGCGAAGCTGTTCGACCGCGGCGATGCGGTAGGTGTCGAGTGTGATCAGTCCCACCTTCTTGCCCTGACGAAGGCGATAGGCCGCGGCGATCTTGGCCACCGTGGTCGTCTTGCCAACTCCGGTCGGGCCGACCATCGCCATGGTGAGCGGTCTCCCGTCCGGTGAAGTGGAAAGAAGCGATCCGTCCGCAACCGGGATGAACGTCGCCAGATGATCGACCAGCGCGTGCCTGACCCGCTGCCGATCGACCAGTTCCTCCGGAGCGAGCGTGGACGTCACTGCGTTGAGGGCATCGGCGGCGAGTTCCTCCGAGCACTCCTGGGCAAGAAGATCCATGTACAGATCGAAGACCTCCTCGGCCACGGGCGGTGTCTCGTCCGGCGTCCGATGCTGCTGGACGTGAAGCACACGTTCGACGAGCCCCCTGATCTCGTCGAGTTCGTCGCGAAATGCCCCCTCCTGAGAGGGAGCCGTCACCTGCGCCGGCTGCTGCGGGACATCGATCTCCTTGAGCATGGATCTGGCCATGCTCCTGGTCTGTTCGCGACGGGCCTCGTGCCCCAGCGGCGTGCTGGAGGGGTCGATGCCGGACTCCAGATAGGCCTTGCGGGCGTGAACGGACGTCGTGATGACGGGAGGCTCGGGACTGGTCGGCGCCTTCTTGGGACGCACCTGATCCGCGGTGGTCGCGCGCAGCTCGACGAGGGTACGGGAGAAGATCCCGAGGAATCCACCCCGCCTGGTCGCACGAGTCTCGAGAATCACGGCATCCGAGCCGAGGTCCCGACGAACGGCCTGCACGGCCTCGTCCATCGAATGTGCCAGATAGGTTCGTACTTTCAAGTCTCAGCCCTCCATGGCTGCGGTTGCGTCCGGTCACCCGGACGGGGTTCAGGCGGCAACAGGTTCCGCCTCCAGGTGCACGAGTCCGAGGGACTCGACATCGATGTCCCGTTCAATTTCGTTGTATGCCAATACGATCACGCCGGGAACATGCGTTTCCAGCACGCTCCGGACCTGCGATCGCACGTTCGGTGAAGCAAGCACGATGATCCGGTGTCCGGCGCGGACCAGTGGTTCGGCCGCGGCGGATACCGAAGCGGCAAGGCGAGCCGCCCGGTCCGGGGGCATCGACAGCGTGGTTCCCGCCGGCGTGCGCTCGATGTGCGAGTTGACCAGCTGCTCCGTATCCGGATCCAGCGTCACACAGTGCAGTTTGAACGCTCCGTGCTCGTCGACGATGGCGTGCTGATGCGAGATGGTGCGACGCAGCGAGTTGCGGACATACTCGGTCAGCACGGCGGGATCCTTGGAATGCGGCGACCAGTCGGCGAGGGTTTCGATGATGGATTCGAGATCGCGGATCGGCACTCGTTCGATCAGGAGATTCTGCAGGACCTTCTGCAGTTCCCCCGGCTTGACGATGGCGGGGATCGCCTCTTCGACGAGCTTCGGCGAGGTCGACTTCAACTGCTCGATGAGACGACCGACCTCCTCTCTGGTCACCAGTTCGGACGCGTGCGAACGGATGAGCTCGGCGAGGTGGGTCGCCAGCACGCTGGCCGCGTCGACGACCGTGTAGCCCAGCATGTCGGCACGTCCACGCTGGGCATCTTCGATCCAGACGACGTCCAGATCGAACGCGGGTTCGCGCCCCGCGATTCCCTCGATCGGTTCGGCGGCCATTCCAGCCGCCATCGCCATCAGCAGATTGGGGTGCACCACTCCGGTGGAGATGATCTCGCCTCGAAGCTTCACCCGGTAGGTCGACGCATCGAGCTGCACGTTGTCGCGGATCCTGACCGGCGGCACGACCAGCCCGAGCTCCACCGCGAGTTGACGGCGGATCGCCCCGATCCGGTCGAGCAGGTCCCCGCCCCGGGAGGTATCGACGAGTTGAACGAGCCCGTAGCCGATCTCGATCTCCAGAGCGTCCATCGAAAGCAGTTCCTCGACCGCAGGCTCCTCGGCCGACTCCTGCGCGGCGGCGGATCTCGCCTCCGTCTCCTCCATCGCCTCGTTTCGTTCGTCCATTCGAGTCCGGCTCCACGCGATGAACGCGAGTCCGCCCGCAGCGAAGAGCAGCGGCAGCGTGGGAAGCGGCGTGAAGGCGAGGATCACCAGGAAGATCGACACCAGATACAACGCCAGCGGCTGCGATGCCAGCTGGCGGGGGATCTCGTCTCCGATCGTCTGCTTCTCGCCGGCTCTGGCCACGATCAGGCCGGCGGCGATCGCAACGATGAAGGCGGGAATCTGGGAGGCGAGGCCGTCCCCGATCGTCAGTTTCGTGAAGACGGAGACGGTCTCGGTGAACGTCCATCCCTTGATGGCCATCCCGATCGCGATGCCACCGAGGATGTTCACCAGCGTGATGATCAGACCGGCGATCGCGTCGCCGCGGACGAACTTGCTCGCTCCGTCCATCGCTCCGTAGAAGTCGGCTTCGCGCGTCACCTCCTGGCGACGGTCCCGTGCCTCCTGCTCCTCGAGAATGCCTGCGGACAGGTCCGCATCGATGGCCATCTGCTTTCCGGGCATCGCGTCGAGGGTGAATCTGGCCGCGACCTCGCTCATGCGGGTGGCGCCCTTGGTGATCACCACGAACTGCACGATCACGATGATCGAGAAGATGATGATTCCCACGATGACCGAAGTCCCGGCGACGAACGTTCCGAACGACTCGATGACGTTTCCGGCCATGTACATCGCCGACTCCGGCGACGGGGCGTCGGCATTCAGGATCAACCGGGTCGATGCGACGTTGAGCACCAGACGGAACAGCGTCGCTCCCAGAAGGAGCGCAGGAAACACGCTGAACTCGAGAGGACGGTCCATGTAGACGGTGGTGAGCAGAATCACCGCGGCGAGTGCGATGTTGGCGGCGATCAGGACGTCAAGAATCGCGGGCGGCAGGGGAACCACCAGAACCGCGAGCAGCAGCAGGATCGCCAGAGGCACGATCAGATGCTTGTGGTGACCGATCCGATCCAGCATTTCGCCGAATCCACCGGAGACCTTCACGTCGGAATGCGCGTTCAATCGACTCATGCCCGTTCATCGCTCCGATGCCTCATGATGCCATCCGTCCTTCCAGCTGATAGACCCAGGCGAGCAGTTCGGCGACCGCCTTGAAGAGGTCCGCGGGGATCGGTTCGCCCACCTCGACCTGTGCGTACAACGCCCTGGCCAGCGGCTTGCGCTCCACGATCGGAACGCCGTTCCGCTCGGCGAGCTGCCGGATGCGGAAGGCGACGAGTTCAGCCCCCTTCGCGACCACGACCGGCGCGGCCATGTTGGACGAGTCGTACTTGATGGCGACCGCGAGGTGCTCCGGGTTCGTGACGATGACGTCCGCCTCGGGAACGGATGACGCGATCCGCTGCATCGCGAGCTGCTGCATCATCCGCATCCGACGTCGCTTGTGGCCGGGATCGCCCTCGGCATCCTTCATGTCGTCCTTGACCTGCTGACGGGTCATCTTCAGGTCCTCCTTGTACTTCCATCGCTGATAGAGCAGATCAAGTACGCCGAGCAGGAGCAGCACGCCGCCGATGCGGATACTGAGATCGACCAGCATCCACCCGACCTTCGGCGCGATCGCCCGCATGTCAAGCAGCGGAAGAGCGAGTACGTCGGGGGCGTACTGCCAGGCCGTGAGACCGGCGACCAGCAGCACCACCAGCACCTTCATCGAATCGAGCGACACGCGGATCAGCCCGCTGATGCCGAAGATCCGCTTCAGGCCCTGAATGGGATCGAGGCGCTCCAGATTGGGTTCAAGTGGCTTGAAGGTGATCAGCAGTCCGAACTGCAGCAGCTGCGCCGCCGCCACCGCGATCAGCATCATCATCAGCACGGGAAACACCAGTCCGGCCGCTCCGCTCGAGATGTGCACAAGGGCCTGCCAGGCACCGGCCGGATCGAGCGTTCCACTGAGGACGTCGACGTCGATGAGCCGCTGCAGCAGCAGACCACCCTCTCTCACGAACGTGCCGCTCATCGACCACAGGATGAAGCTCGCGCCGATCAGCGCGATCGCCGCCGTCAGATCGCTGCTGCGGGCAACCCGACCCTCGCCGCGCGCTTCACGCAATCGACGTGGTGTCGCGTCTTCCGTGCGTTCGCCGAGATCATCGGCCATTCGGCAAGCTCCTCATTTGGGCTGGACCCAGTTCATGATGGCACCAAGTGTGTCGTCGATCGCTTCCATGCCGACCTCCTCGATCACCGCGAGTCCGGCGATGAGCACCAGAATGCCCACCAGGATCCGCAGCGGAAATCCAAGACTGAGAATGTTCAGCTGCGGCACCGTCCGCGATACGAACCCCATGGCGAGGCTCTGGAGGAAGATGATCGCCAGCACCGGGGCCGCGACGCGGATCGCCACCTCGAACGCCGCCAGCAGCATTCCCGTCAGGAACGTCACCAGGCTGGCATCGATCACGAATCCGCCAAGCGGCACGTGTCCGAAGCTGTTCATCACCGCGGTCACGATCGCCTCGTGTCCACTGACGACGAGGAAGCCGACGAGGGCAAGGAAGAAGAGGAGCTGTCCGAGCACGTCGGCGTCCTCCCCGATCGCCGGGTTGTACAAGGTCGCGAATCCAAGTCCCATCTGCTGCCCCATCAGCAGCCCGCCCATCTGCATCGCGATCAGCGGCAGTGAGGCCACCAGTCCGATCACCAGACCCACCAGCACCTCCAACGCCACCAGCGGCGCGAGTGCGTAGAGATCCAGCCGAAGCCCCTCCGTCGAGACCACACCCACCCCGTGCAGCAGCGGATAGATCGCCACTCCGATCACGAACGCAAGCAGGATCCGTACCCGCAGCGGCACCACGTTGGAACCGAAGACAGGCGCGAAGATCATCAGGCCGCTGACTCGGAAGATCACGAGCAGTGCTGCGGGGAGATGGGCGATCAGTGAATTCATGGAAGCTCATGTGGCGTGCCCGCATTCAGAACGCGGTGAACATCTCCAGAGCGAAGTCCGACAGTTTCATGATCATCCATGCCATCAGCGCGATCGCGACCAGCAGCATCGCGGCGATCTTCGGAACGAAGCTCAACGTCTGCTCCTGGACCTGGGTCACGGCCTGCACGAGGCTGACGACCAGCCCGACGATCAGTCCCGCCCCGAGAATGGGCGCGGAAAGCACCAGCGTGTACATCAGCGCCATGCGCAGTGCATCGATTCCTTCACCAGCCACGATCGATCTCCTTCGACGATTTCCGGACGAGCAGCGCCATCTACGGACCTCCCCCACTGGCGACCTCGGCCAGCGACTGCAACGGTTCCGGCTGCATCACGCTCGTGATGAGTGAACCTGCGACCAGTTGCCAGCCGTCCACGAGGACGAACAGCAGCAGTTTGAACGGAAGCGATATGAGCACCGGCGGCAGCATGAGCATGCCCATCGAGACGAGCATGCTCGCGATGATCAGATCGATCACCAGGAACGGTAGATAGATCCGGAACCCGATCAGGAACGCGACCTTCAACTCACTGAGGACGTACGCCGGTATCAGCGTGAGCATGTCGACATCGGATCTCTTCAGGGTCGAAGGATCGGACGTGTCGATGCCCCGGTAGTTCAGCATCATGTAGACCCCGGACCAGTTGCCGGTCGCCTCCAGCTGGGAGAACATGAAGTCGCGAAGCGGCTGCTTGGTGCGATCCCATGCCACCTCGTAGTTCTCCTCCTGCCCGTCGACGTACGGCTTGATGCCGTCTTCGTACATGCGACCCATCGTGGGGGTCATCACCACGAACGTGATGAAGAGGCTCAGTCCCACGATCACCTGACTGGGAGGAAGACTCTGCGTTCCCAGCGCCTGACGCAGCAGGCCGAGCACGATCACGATGCGGGTGAAGCACGTGCAGAGAATGAGGATCGATGGCGCGAGACTGAGCACCGTCAGCAGCACGAGAATGTTCAGCGTCGTACTGAGGCTTCCGTCCATCCCCGGTACCGCGTCGGCGGCATCCTGCAGCACCAGAAGCGGATTCAGATCGCTCGGAGCCGTGACCGCCGCGACGCACGGCGTCCCCAGCATCAGGAGACCGGCGGCGGCAAGCAGCATCGCCTTCCCGTTTCCGCGCACCGAGCTGGATGGGCGACTGCTCATGCTGCCCTGGTCCCCCCGAGGATCTTTCTCAGAAGGCCGGTTCCGTTCCGGGTCAGGTCGACCAGTTCGGATTCATCACCCCCCAGGGCATCGGACTGCTTGTCCTGCAGCAATCGCTGGAACGCCTGCGGCCCGCGGCCACCGGATTCCAGACGACCGCGGATGTCGTTCATGTCGTCGCCATTGAACTCGCTCAATGTCCGCATCGATCCGCCACCCTGATGCACCAGCAGCATCCGGGGGCCGACCTGGATGAGCACCAGATGCTGGCCACGTGCGATCGGATAGCGGGCGTGGATCTGGAGGATGCCCGAGGGACGCCCGCCTCCACCCAATGCGCCACCCGCTCTCCGCATCAGTTTCCTGACGCCCAGCAGCAGTACGACGACCACGGCGAGCGCGAGGACAACCCGGACGACATCGTTGTTTCTCGGATCGAGTTCGCCCAATGGAGATGCGGTCTCGGCTCCGGACGGACCCGATTCGAGCATTCCGTTCGGAACGCCGAGTGGGCGACTTTCATGCTTCGGGGCAGGGGCCGCGGCGATGGCCGGGCCCACGACATCGGTCGCCGAGGAAACCTCGTCGACCCCATGCACCATGCCGGTGCAGATCAGAACTACGCAGGCGACACCTGCTTGGATCACTCGACTCACTCTGGCCACTCGCCTTCCTGGCGTATCCGGACCCTCTCCGGTCCAGCGGGACATCCTGTCCCCTTAATGACTCGTCTTCAGCCCGCCTGCGCGTCCCCTCGATTCAGCTCGATCTGCTCGGCGGGGACCACTCCGCCCCCATGGTCCCCCTGCATCGCTCCCGCTTCCGCGGCGATGATCTCGCTGACACGAATGCAGAAGTTGTCGTTGAGAACCAGCACCTCGCCCCGCGCGACCTTGCGGCCGTTCACGAACACGTCGACCGGATCGCCAGCCGCCTTGTCGAGTTCGATGACCGAATCGGCACCGAGCTGGACGACGTCCTCGACGAACATCCGGGTCCGCCCCAGTTCGATCGTCACGTTGAGATCGACGTCGTGGAGCATCGTCAGATCGGGAGCTCCCGCCGCCGGACGGACCGACGGAGGGCCGAGATCCGGCAGATCGGTCGTTCCCGGCCGAAGATCGGTCTCCTTCCGAAGCTGATCCGCGGCCGCTTCGACTCGCCGAAGGGCCTCGTCGGCCATCGCATCGGCGGATTCGAGTTGAGTTGGATCCGGCACGGCGTTTGCATCGCCTGATGTGGGTCCGGACTGCTGTCCGGAGTTGCCGGGGGTTGATTGCTCCTGGTTCGCCATCCGTGGCTCCTTGGAACGGGGCTGCATTCACGCTTGAAGGTGACGAGGGCATCCTGCCCATCGCCCCGATGTGTAGCGCGCGAAGGCCCTTCCGCCGTTGAAAGCGCAAGAGCACCCTCGTCATCGGACGTTGGGAGCAGTTTCCTCGAATCGTCGCTGAGATCGCCCGATCAGGCGTCGGCTCGGAAGCCGGTCCCAGCCACGATCACACACTTGAGGACGATCGACTCACCGGATTCCACGTCATGGCCGAATCGATCGGCAAGCAACGCGTAAATCTTGCGCGTCACCGTCTCAAGCCCCGGTTCACGCAGGTGCCTCGGCTCCGAGGATTTCCAGGTGGAGTTGATTTCCGCACGAATTTCGTTGTTCAGACGCGCGATTTCCTGCTCGACCGCCTTCATGTGCCGTCCCCTGACCTGGATCCAGATCTCGGTGTCGCAGACGTAGGTGATCCCCGAACGGTTGTTCTGGAGCCTCGAGTCCAGCACCAGCACCTCCACGATCTCCTCGTGGGGATTGGCCGGCACGACTTCGATCGAACTGCCGGCATGAGCCGCCTCCGGACCGCCCGCAAGGGTCATGAATCCGAGAAAGGCAGCCGCTTCCACGGCCAGGACTCCGGCGATCAGGAGCAGGGTTCCGAAGCGACGACCCTTTGCCGCCACCGGCGTCGTCTGATTGTTGTGTCTCTCGTTTTGATGATCCATGGATCTACTCTCCGAATGACGCGTCGGCCACCGGGGCCGCCGAGTCGAGTTGAAGGGAATCGGACAACCGTTCGGTGAGGATGATGTCCACCCGCCGGTTCTCCGCCTGTTCCTGTTCCGTCATGGCCTGGGCGACGAGCGGCTCGCGGGCCCCCACCGCCTCGATCCTGAAGACCTGATCCTCCAGGCCCTCGGCAAGCAGCACCCGATGCACGGATCGGGCCCGCTGGTAGCTGAGTTCGTCGAGATCGGCCCACGGTGCATCGGCCGACAGGTACTTCGCAGCCGCATGGCCCCGGATCAGGATCACGTTGCGTCGGCCGGCGAGAAGGGTCGCAAGCTGACGCAGTTCCGTCCGGCCCGCCTCGGTGACTTCCGCCGTGTGCGGATCGAAGAGGTGCACTCCGCCGACGGTGAACCGGACTCCGTCATGGACCCGGGTGACCTGGGTGTGCTGGCCGACCAGTCCCTCGTCCGCGCTCTGGCTCATGCGGGACTCCTGACCATCCTTGGGAATGGACATCGTCTCGAGGATCTCGACCATGCTGCGAACCGGAATGTCGTCGGTGGGAAGCACGCCGACACCACCGGAGAAGCCGAAGGCCTCCTTGATCGCGGTCACGACCCGCTGGTACTCGTGGTCACGCTTGAACTCGGAGAACATCTGCAGAAGGATGAAGAAGCACAGGAGCAGGGCCATCATGTCACCGAAGGTGACGACCCATCCCGGGATTCCACGCTTTGCGCGTCGACGTCGACGTTGAATGCTTCTGGTGTTCATCATGCGGCCTGCCGGTACTCGACGAAGGGCTCGACGCTTCGGTGGGACGGCGCGAGGAACGTCCGGAGATTCATCTCCACGTTGCGGGGGTTGTCGCCCAGCTGGATCTTCTTGATTCCCTGGATGATCATCTGCTTCGAAAGGGATTCCTCGTAGGTGCGGTTCTCGAGCTTGTCCGCCAGCGGCAGGAAGACCAGGTTCGCGAGCAGCGCCCCGTAGAGGGTCGTCAGCAACGCAGCGGCCATTCCGGCGCCGATCGCCGAAGGATCCTCCATGTTCGAGAGCATCGCGACGAGCCCGATCAGGGTTCCGATCATGCCGAATGCGGGGGCGTACTTGCCCATCTGCTCGAACATGTTCCGCCCGGCCTCGTGCCGTTCGATGAGGTTGTCGAGTTCGATCTGCAGCGTCTCCTCGATTGCATCGGGATCGACGCCGTCCACGGCGAGCTGGATGCCCCGGAGCAGGAACGGATCCTTGATCTCCTGCATGCGCTGCTCCATGGCGAGGATTCCGTCGCGTCTGGCGACTTCGGCCAGCTCGACCAGTTCACCGACCTGTTCACGAGGTGTCTTGATGCGATTCATCAGTGTCTTGAAGCTGATTCGATGCAGGGTCAGGAATCGGGCCAGGGGCACCGAGGTCAGCGTCGCCGCCGAAGCCCCGCCGATGACGATGAGCATCGAAATGGGGTCCACGTAGGCCACGATCGAGCCGCCCAGAAGCAGGGCGATCCCGACGCATACGGAACCAATGATCAAGCCGACGAGTGTTGAAAGATCCACGACAGTCTCCTCCCACAGCCGGGGGCCGGTCGACACGACCTGACCTCCACGACGATGGCAGACCCGACATCGACCCGGGTCGAGGTCGGCTTGAGCGAAAGAAACGGACTGGGTGAGCATTGTGGATGGTCCGAGAACATGAACCCTCACCGGATCCCACAGACATCATCGAGGATCCCGTACCATGCCGGCATGCCTTCACGCGTTGGATCCATTGCGCAGGTTCTCGGACCCGCCATCCTCTTCATGACGCTCGCCCTGCCGGCCGCTGGCCAGCAGTCCTATCAGCTCGACGAGCACGACACCTGGGAGCTCGAGTCGTCCCCGAAGGTCGACTCGCCCGAGGGACGCCTGGCCTCGGCCCGGCGGATTCTCGCCGAGGGACGGGCCGGACGTGCCCTGAACCTGATCGAACGCTGGATCGAACGCAACCCCCGTTCCCAGCTGATGGCCGAGGCGATGGTGCTCAAGGGAGACGCCCTCGTCGCCCTGCACGACGAGTACGAAGCGCTCTACGAGTACGAATACGTGGTTCGACGATACCCCTCGAGTCCGGCGTTCACGACCGCACTCACACGCGAGTACGACATCGCGGTGCAGTACGCCCACGGACTTCGAAGGAAGGTGCTCGGCCTCCGGATCATGAGCGCCACGGAAGAGGCCGAGGAACTGTTCATCCGGATCCAGGAACGCCTTCCGGGAAGCCAGCTCGCGGAACAGGCCGGTCTCGAACTCGCGGACCTCTACTTCAGGCAGCGACGCATGGGCCTCGCCGCCGACATGTACGCCCTCTTCATCAAGAAGTATCCACGATCCCCGTCGCTCGACACCGCACGCCGAAGACTGATCTACGCGAATCTCGCGACCTTCAAGGGACCCGAGTTCGACGCCGTCGGCCTGCTGGAGGCGAAGGCCGAACTGCGGCAGCTGATCGCCACCCATCCGGCGGAGGCCGAACGCATCGGTGCCCGCGCCCTGATCATGCGCATCACCGAATCGGAGGCGCAGAAGCTGCTGACGACGGCCCTCTGGTACGAACGGGTCGGCGATCCGATCGCCGCCGAGTTCGCGATCAGGAACCTGGTCGAACGCTATCCGGAATCCGGAGCGTGCGTCCGGGCCCTGGAGCTCATCCCGGTCATTCTCGGACAACTTCCCGAGCACGTGATCAAGGGCGCTCCCGACTATTCGATCCTGCGTCAGGCGATCCTCGGGTCGGACGACGCCCCGATCGTCGATGCCGTGCAGATGGAGGACGACATCCGCACGGGCCAGGAACCGACCACGACGACCGAGGGCGAGACCGCCCCATGAAGATCCATCTGCTTGCCATCCTGATGCTGACCACGGCATGCGTCCAGGTCGGATGCTCCAGCGATCCGACCACGGGCTATTCAACGCAGTCGATCTTTCCCGAGAAGTACGCGACCGTGGCGATCCCCGTCATCGAGAACGAGACCTACTTCAGGGAGATGGGATTCCTGCTGACGCAGGCGTTGATCACCGAGATCGAGAGCCGCACCCCGTACAAGGTCACAAGCGAGTACAAGGCGGACTCCCTTCTCACCGGTCGCATCACCGCGGTCGAACTCACCAGCCTGTCGCAGAACGAATCCACCGGACTGGACGAAGAGGTCATCGTCGGCGTCACGATCAACTTCGAATGGATGGATCTGGAGACCGATGCCGTCATCGTCACTCGGAGCAACTTCGAAGGGGCGGGGCTCTTCGTGCCCAGCCCACCCTCCGGCGAGTACCTCCAGATCGGAGAAGTCGCAGTTGTGCAGCAGTTGGCTTCCGATATGGTCGATGAGATGCAGGCAGCGTGGTAAAATCCACCTCTTGGGGCCTATTCATCGCCCCTCGCCTAGAATGGACTCATGTTCGGATGACGGATCCTCCTCGGCGGATCCCTCCATATATACCGCAGGCCCAGAAGCACACCAGACCCCAGGGACACCCGACTCATGTCACAGGATCAGGGACCACCGAACGGCAACCAGCAGCCTCCCAACGGGGGCAATCAGCCACCGAAGCCGCCTCCTCCCCAGGGACGACTCGGCCGAGGCCTGATGAGTTGGGTCCTCATCATCGGTTCGCTGTTCATCTTCCTCGCCCTGCTGAACAACTCCCCCTCCGGCAAGGAGATCAAGAGCTGGAACGCCTTCAAGGTGCTGATCACCCCGTCCTCGGGAAAGCTCGCCGAGGAGTCGCCCGGCAACCCGATGCCCGTGGTCGTCAAGAACGATCGGATCATCGCGATGATCCGCCCGCACGATCCGGCACTGAACAACACGAGTGAACCCGCCCCGGTCTACTTCACGATCGACGGCGGCAACCGCGAGTTCTATCTCAACACCCTCGACACCCTCGGAGTCGATCACACCGCCAAGACCGGACAGAGCGTCTGGCTCCAGCTGGCGATCACGATCGGCCCGTTCCTCCTGCTGGTACTGCTGATCTGGTTCCTCATCGCGAGATCGATGCGCGGAGCCGGTGGCGGACCGGGCGGCATGCTGGGCAGCTTCGGCAAGTCGAAGCACCGCCTGTCGACCAAGGACACCACCAAGATCCGATTCACCGACGTGGCCGGGATCGACGAAGCCAAGGAAGAGGTCCAGGAGATCGTGGAGTTCCTCAAGAACCCCAAGAAGTTCCAGCGACTGGGCGGACGCATTCCGCGCGGCGTGCTTCTGGTGGGGCCTCCCGGATGCGGCAAGACGCTTCTGGCCAAGGCGATCGCCGGCGAAGCGGAAGCCCCCTTCTTCTCCATCTCCGGATCCGACTTCGTGGAGATGTTCGTCGGGGTCGGCGCCAGTCGAGTCCGCGATCTCTTCAAGCAGGCCAAGGAGAACTCGCCCTGCATCATCTTCCTCGACGAGATCGATGCCGTCGGTCGTCGACGCGGAGGAGGATTCAGCAGCGGCGGACACGACGAACGCGAGCAGACGCTCAACGCCATCCTCGTGGAGATGGACGGATTCGAACAGACCGACCAGGTCATCGTCATCGCCGCCACCAACCGGTCCGACGTACTCGACCCTGCGCTGACGCGTCCGGGACGGTTCGATCGACAGGTGCAGGTGACGCTTCCCGATCTCGTGGGACGAAAGATGATCCTCGAGGTCCATGCCGAAAGCATCAAGATGGGCGAGAACGTCGATCTCGAACGGCTGGCCCGTGGAACTCCGATGTTCTCGGGAGCGGATCTGGCCGCACTGATCAACGAAGCCGCCATCCTCGCCACCCTCGGCAACCAGGACCATGTGGAACTGCACGACCTCGAGGAGGCGCGTGACAAGATCCGGTTCGGACGTGCCCGCAAGAGCCGCAAGATCGAGGAACGCGAACGCATCGCCACCGCATACCACGAGGCGGGCCACACGCTCGTCCAGGCCCTGCTCGAAGAGGCCGACCCGGTGCACAAGGTCACCATCATTCCCCGCGGACAGGCGATGGGCGCAACGTTCAGCCTTCCGGAACGGGATCGCTACGGGTACGGCCGCCTGTACCTCAGTGCGACGATGCGGGTGCTCTGCGGAGGTCGCATCGCCGAGGAACGCAGGACCGGGGACATCTCCTCGGGTGCCTCGATGGACATCCAGATGGCGACGAACTACGCCCGGCACATGGTCCTGGAATGGGGCATGTCGGATCGACTCGGGTTCGTCCGCTATTCCGGCCAGGACACTCAGGAAGTCTACGTGTCGGACAAGGACTACTCGCCGGAGACGGCTCGCATCATCGACGAGGAGATCAAGCGACTCATCGACGAGGCCTACGAAGAGACCCGCACGATCATCGACGAGCACTGGGCGAAGGTGGAAGCCATCGCCGAGGCCCTGCTGAAGTACGAGACGCTTCAGAGCGACGAAGTGCAGATCCTCGTCGCGGGCGACACCCTCGATCGACCGACCGTCGCCGAACTCCTCAATGCCGAGACCCCGCCACCGCCTCCGACTTCCGGCACCGATTCCACGGGCGGAGACGAGGAATCGACGGGCGACATGATGCCCAGCCCGGCCTGAGCGGCCCGGCGCACGCCGTCTCCCCGTTCCTCAGGAGTCCGCTTCGGCGTCACTGATCTTCCGTGACCGGAGCAGATGGTGATAGTGCTGGGCGAAGCGGTGTGCCTCGTCGCGGATGGCCTGGCACAACCGAAGACCCCCGTGGTGACGGCTGAGCTTGAGCGGCTCCTCGCGATCGGGGAGATAGAGTTCCTCCTCCTTCTTCGCAAGCGACACGACCTGCGGTGGCTGCACATCGAGCGTCTCGAACACCTCGAGCGCCGCGTTGAGCTGACCACGCCCCCCATCGATGAGGATCACGTCCGGATAGAGTTCGAGGCCGCTGCCGGCGTCGTTGTAGCGACGGGACACGACTTCACGCATCGACTGGAAGTCGTCGTTGCCCGCGCTCTTGATCCGGTATCGACGGTACCCCTCCTTCCAGGGACGTCCGTCGATGAAGCAGACCTTCGAACCGACGGTTTCGCGACCACCGAGGTGCGCGATGTCGATCGCCTCCATGCATCGGATCGGCGCGTCGAGCCCCAACGCACGTTGGAGGGATCGGAGCGCCGCCGAAGGATCCGTCGCGAAGACCGTGACTTCCGGCTGCCATGCTCCGCCGTCTCCACGCCGGCGGGTCTCCCGCTCCGACAACCTCTGGATCGCATCCAGCTGATTGCGGATGGACGCGGCCCGCTCGTACTCCCGTGCCTCGGATGCCTCGGCCATCTCCGACTTGAGTTCGTTGATGACCGTCGACCGCTGGGAATCGAGGAACCGGAGGAACCGGTTGATGTCGGAACGATAGGCATCCTTCTCGATCTTGTTGGCGCAGGGCGCCGTGCAGAGATCGATCGAATGGAGAATGCACGGCCGGAACCATCGATTCCCGGGGTCGTCGCTTCTGATGTCCAGATGACAGGTGCGGAATCGAAAGACCTGCTGAAGCAGCTGCAGGGCCTCCCGCAATGCTCCGCTCGATGTGAACGGTCCGAAGATCCTCGCGTTGGGATATTCCGCCGGCATGCGGGTGATGTAGATTCCGGGGAACTCGTCCCGAGTCGTCACCGCCAGATACGGATAGGTCTTGTCATCCTTCAATCGGGTGTTGAAGTGCGGTCTCGTGTCCTTGATCAGACGCGATTCCAGGAGCAGCGCATCCCATTCGCCCTCGGTCTCGATGATGTCGATCTCGCGGATCTTGGCGAGCATGGGCTGCTTGCGAGGTCCGAGATCGGCCGACGCGTTGAAGTAGGAGCCGACTCGGCTGCGGAGCGATACGGCCTTGCCCACGTAGAGGACCCGCCCCTGGCCATCCTTGAAGAGGTAGACGCCGGAACTGTCCGGCAGGCCACGAACCCGCTCGGCCAGACGCTTCTGCACTTGCTCATCGGATTCAGGGTTCATTGATTTCATTTTAGACCTTCAAGATGGCCCAACCCCGCCAAAATACGGCCATGGAAGGCCAAGAAACAACATAATGAATGAAACCACCCCGCCTCAGGCCGATTCCATTGCTATATTCAATAGATCACAAGCAACCGATGCTCGGACATCCCGGGCTTTGACAAATAAGAACTCTGGAGAACAACAATGAAGCTCATCCTCAAGACCCTCGGAATCAGCCTCGTCCTGGCCATCGCCGGCTGTGCCAACAATGGCACCACCGCCAATCCCAGCCTGAGCGCTGCCGAAGACACCCCCTCCTGCGCATCCTCGTGTGCATCCGCATGCAAGTCGCAGTGCAGCAGTACCGCCAACAACGCCAAGATGATGCCCGCCGCCAAGCCCAGCCTCGGCGCGACGGACAACGCACCTTCCTGCAGCCAGAAGTCCAGCTGCTGCCCGAGCGCCGGCAAGAAGATGATGCCCGCCGCAAAGCAGTCGAGCCTCGGCGCAATGGAAGAGTCCAAGTCCGCCAACTGCGGTGGATGCCCCATGTCGGGCAAGAAGTAATCCGTTCCACACGGAACGCGAGACAACGATTCCGGAGGCTCCTCGTTCGAGGAGCCTCCGTTTCTTTTGAGCCTCCCTGTACAATGCATCCATGGAATCCCTCCTGATTCGTGGAGGCCGGATCATCGATCCCGCCTCGGGCCTTGACGCAACCGGCGACGTTCTGATCGTCGATGGACGCATTGCGGACATCGAGACAGGCTCCACCCTGGATCCACCTCAGGCCGAGGTCATCGACGCCGAAGGCTGCATCGTCTGCCCGGGTCTGCTCGACATCCATGTCCACTTTCGCGATCCGCATCAGGGGCAGCTCCACGAAGAGACCATCGGATCCGGCTCGGCCTCGGCCGTCGCCGGCGGCTTCACGACCGTCGCATGCATGCCCAACACGGCTCCCGCCCTCGACGATCCGACCTGGATCGGCCATGTCATCCAACGCGGACGCGAAAGGGATCTCGCCCGCATCCATGCCATCGGATGCGGCACGATCGGGAGGAAGGGCCGCGAAATTGCTCCGATCGGCGAACTCGTGGCGGCCGGAGCCATCGGAATCTCCGACGACGGCGACGGCATCGAGGACGACGCGATGATGCGTTCCGTACTCGAGGCGGTCCACGAACACGACACCTGCTTCATGCAGCACTGTCAGGTCCCTTCCATGACACGGGGGGCGGCGATGAACGCCGGACCGCTGGCGACGAGACTCGGTCTGATCGGCTGGCCGGTCGAAGCCGAGGAGGCGATGATCGAACGCGATCTCACAATCAATGCGGACATCGGAGCCCGATACCACGCACAGCACCTCAGCAGCGGCGGCAGTGTGGATCTGATCCGCGCAGCCCGCTCCACCGGTCAGCCCGCGACCGGAGAAGCCTCGCCGCACCATCTGCTGCTGACCGAAGCGGCATGCGACGGGTACGACACCTCCGCGAAGATGAATCCCCCTCTTCGCACCGAATCGGACATCGCCCGACTGAAGGAAGGAATCGCCGACGGAACGATCTCCATCCTCGCAACGGATCATGCACCCCACCCTGCCCACTCGAAGGCGACCGACTTCGCATCCGCCTCGTTCGGAATCGTCGGACTGGAGTGCGCCCTGCCTCTCTACAAGCAGGCCCTCATCGACGACGGCGTACTGGACTGGCCGTCCATGCTGGCAATGATGACGACCGCTCCCGCCGCACTGGTCGGCCTTGATGCCTCGGGAGCCGGACGACTCGAGACGGGAGGCATCGCGGACATCACGATCATCGATCCCGACCTCGAATGGCGGATCGATCCCGACGCATTCCGCTCCAAGGGGCGAAACTGCCCCTTCACGGGATGGTCGGTTCAGGGAAGAGCCCTCGCCACCATCGTGGGAGGACGGCTGCGGCACCACATCGAGGGAATTGAAGCCAGATTGCCCGGCAGCCTGCTGCAAGGCTGATTTCAGCCCAATCGTTGCCTGGCCCCCCCCAAATCTGTACACTCTTCGTTTCCCCGGGTTTTCCTCCCGGGCGATTCGGATGGATCGTGGACGATTCCGAATCGAATACTCCACCGGTGCGAACGCACCACACTCGTTCCCAAGCGCCCTGAGCGGGACGGATCCACGGCCATCCTGCGGTGTCGCTGCTCGAAAGGTCTCCAATGGCCGACCAACTCGTACAGGATCTCCTGGAAGCGGGCATTCACTTCGGACAGAAGAAGAGTGCCTGGAACCCCAAGATGAAGCAATACATCTGGGGCGAACGGAATCGAATCCACATCATCGACATCCGGTCCACGATCCGTGGACTGCTGACCGCCAAGAAGTACATCACCAAGATCGTCTCCCAGGGACGTGACGTGTGCTTCGTGGGCACCAAGCGCCAGGCGCAGTCCAGCATCGAGACCCACTGCCAGCAGACCGGCATGCCATGGGTCACCGAACGCTGGCTCGGCGGCACGCTGACCAACTTCCGCACCATCCGCGAACGCCTGAAGCGTCTCGAGGAACTGGAAGGTCTGGTCGAGTCCGGCGAGATCGACACCTACTCCAAGAAGATGACTTCGCAGCTGATGCGTGAAAAGCGCAAGATCACCCGCAACCTGCAGGGCATCCGGAACATGAAGAACCATCCCGGAGCCATCGTCATCATCGATTCGACCCGCGAGGTCAACGCACTGCGTGAAGCACGGAATCTCGGCATTCCGACGATCGCTCTCATCGACACCGACGGCGACCCCGACAAGGTGGACATCCCGATTCCCGGAAACGACGACTCGATGCGATCCATCGACGTGATCCTCCGCGAACTGTCCGAAGCCATCAACGAGGGACTGAAGCGACGCGGCGCCCACAACGAGGAGCAGGCTTCATCCGATGAAGCTCCCAAGTCCTCCAAGCGACGTTCCAGCCGCAGTTCCTTCCGTTCGGACGATCCCGCTCCGACTCCGGAAGCGGCTCCAGCCCCCGAAGCGGCTCCAGCCCCCGAAGCGGCTCCCGCCCCCGAAGCGGTCCCTGCATCGGAATCGGCTCCCGCGACCGAAGCGGCGGCACCGGCACCCGTGGCCGAATCGACCCCGGATCAGGCCTGACCAACGACGACACGTTTCAACAACGAAAAGCACCACGACGAGCACCCCGGAGATTACGACGATGAGCACCATTGCCGCCAAGGATGTCATGGCCCTGCGAGAGAAGACCGGGCTTGGCATGATGGATTGCAAGAAGGCCCTTCAGGAGAACAGCGGCGACATGAATGCCGCCGAATCCTGGCTGCGTGAGAAGCGCAAGGGAAAGATGGACACTCGGACCGAACGAACCACCGGAGAGGGACGCATCGGCGTCGCCATCGACGGATCGAAGGCCGCCATCATCGAACTGCAGACCGAAACCGATTTCACCGCGAAGACGGACGCCTTCCTCGCAGCCACCGATGCCGTGGCAAGTCTGGCGCTCGCCCTCGATGGCGGTGACATCACCCCCACCGACGACATGAGCAAGTACGTCGACGATCTGCGCATCACGACCGGCGAGAACGTGAACTTCGCCCGCGGCCGCCGCCTCGACGGCGGTTCGTACGGAGCGTACGTACACCACGACGGCAAGCGGGCCTGCCTGCTTCAGGTCGAAGGCACCGCTGATGCGGACGCCCTCAAGGGCATCTGCCAGCACATCGTGTTCCACGACCCCCTGGGCATCGACGCCGACGACGTGCCCGCCGACAAGATCGAATCCATTCGCGAAGCCGCTCTGGCCGAAGCGAAGGACTCCGGCAAGAACGAGGAGATCGCGGCCATGATGGCCGACGGCAAGGTGCGGAAGTACCTCGAGGAGAACACCCTCGTCGCCCAGAAGTACGTACTCGACGAGAACATGACCGTCGCCGATGCGTTGGGTACCGATGCCAAGATCACGGCATTCGTCCGCTACACCCTCGGCGGCTGAACCCCGATCAAAACAAATGTCCAATGAAGACAACCGATCCTTTGGATCGGTTGTCTTCGCATATAGAGTGGTTCTCCGGAGGGGAACGACACATGATCATCCCGCAACGATTCGTCTTCGCATGCCTCATCGGCCTGAGCAGCCTCAGCACCATGCAGACGGCAGAGGCTGCAGCAGAGAAGACGGGATTGTTCTGCTGGAACAAAACCGTCGTCAGCGACGCCTCGCAGTCGGACCAACTGCTCGCCTTCATGGACTCCGGGGCAGACCCCACACTCGTCGGCGGCCGCATCATCCTGAATGCGGCATCCATGGGAGACGGCGCCTACGATTCCCAGAAGTTCGCCGACTTCATCATGAAGGCCGATGCCGAACACCACCGCGTCTCACTGATGGTCGCCAGCGACGCCTTCGTCGCGTCCTCCACCCAGATCTCGTCGATCGCCGAGGCCACATCACGATTTCTCGACTGCCTGAATACCGCCTCGTGGCAGGACTCCAGCGGAACCCCGCACACCTGGAAGAAGAACCTCGACGCCAACGGCCATCCCATGATCGAGGTGTTCCTGGAAGTCGAACCCCATGACGACAGCAGCGTCTACGGTGGATACCTTTCGGTTCTGCAGACGACTCGAGCAAGCGTGGACAGCCACAACTCGAACGGTCCCGTGATCAAGGCCTCACTGGGCGCCTCCATGACCATCGCAGGCGTCATCAGCGATCACGCCCAGGATCTCCCCTGCCCCGGTACGACTGAAAGGGACTGCTGGGAATGCGCATTCGGAATGCTGGACCGCATGGTGCTCATGGCATACAGAAACGTCCCCTGCTACTTGAACGACATGTGCACGGGAACCCTGGAAGGCTCCCACTGTGCTCCCGGCGGCACGGGCCGGGATGGGATCCTCTACTTCGCATTTCCTGTCCTGAACTGGGCCAGCAGCAATGGAAAGATCGCAAGCATCGCGCTGGAGGTCAATCAGAACAATGCCGACAGCAATCTGGCCAACTGCCACAAGATCTCCTTCGGCACCGACGGCATCTGGGGCATGGGAACGACAGGACGACGCCAGTACATGCAGGATGTGAAAGACGCCTGCACGGCAGCGCTGTCCGGCGGCTTCGACCCCGACTCGTACTTCACGATCAACGACTACAACGGGCACTACTGCTTCGTGAACAATGCGCCATGCATTTCCGGCGATTGCTATGACGCGAACGCCAGTTGTGCCGGGTGCACTCCCATCCTGCCCCCCTACATGCTCACTGGAGATGTCAACGGCGACGGGCAGGTCAACACACTCGATCTCTACGAGATGCAGCGGCTGCTCGGCACGGGACCGCACGACACGAACTTCAACGGAACCGTCGAGATCCTGGACCTGCTCGATCTGATTTCAATCTGGAACGCCCACTACCCCGAAGAGCCGTGATCGACTCGACCGTCAATCGGCCGAGATGAGATCCGGACCGTCGCCCGCCTTCTTCTCGTAGAAGCCGTCGCCGGCCTTCTCGTACTTGGTGAATCCGAGCCGATCGAGATTCTTGTTCGACAGCTTCTGGTTGGTCGCGTGATCGGTCCAGTTGCCGGCGATGTTCGCGGAGGTGATGACCCGCTGCACGGGCTTGCCGTTCTCCGGATGCACGGTGAGCGGATCGTCGGCCATCTTCTGGATGACTTCGAATCGCTCTCCGTCGGAGCCGTCGGGCTCGATCACCTTGTAGACGTATACGGGCATCCGTGCATTGTAGGTGTTCAGCGGCTTCCGGGCTCAGTGCCCGGCGGGCATTCCACCCTTTCGAGGGTCCGAGGCGGCACGCTTGCGGCCATCAGGCAGCACTTCGACGACCTGGACCACGCCCACACTGTCTCGGCGTCCAGTCGCATGCCCGATCGATTCCATCGCATCGACGACCCCATCCGCCGTCCATCCCTGCTCGAACTGGAGCACGTCGGGAAGCCACTGATGATGGAACCGGGCTGCGGAGACCGCCTGGGCCGGAGTCATCTCCAGCAGCAGACAGTTGAGAATGACCTGCATGGTCCCGGTGATGATCCGAGGCCCCCCCGAGGCTCCCGCCACCAGACGGACCTGATCACCTTCGAGCACGATGGTCGGCGACATCGAACTGAGCGGCCGTTTCCCGGGAGCCGGGGCGTTTCCCGGACTCTGCCTGAGTCCGAAGGCGTTCGCCTTGCCGGGTCGCGCAGTGAAATCGTCGAGTTCGTCGTTGAGCACGATCCCGAACTCGGGCACGGCCAGCAGCGATCCGAAGGTCAGATTGATCGTCTCGGTGCAACCGACCGCCATGCCGTCGGCATCGACCACACTGATGTGACTGGTGCCGCTGTCCGAGGGCGGCGGTGCCGAGGATCCGTAGTCGGTCGGCGACCCGGTTCGTCGAAGATCGATCGATCCTGCCCGCTCGGCGAGGTACTCGGAGGCAAGCAGTCGATCGACCGGAACGGGATGGAACGTTCCGTCCGCGAGATGCGTCGCACGATCGGCGAAGGCATGCTTCATGCACTCGACCACCAGCTGGACCCAGGCCGGGTTCGTCGGCGATGGATTCGGCACGTCGTCGAGCCGCATGTCGATCATGCGCATCATCTGCTGCATCGCGATGCCTCCGCTGCTCGGAGGCGGCATCGACAGCAGCGTGTACCGATCGAAGACGACGGTCGATCTCAATGCATCGGTGGTGCTGGTGCGGTACCCCGAAAGGTCCGCCCTCGTCAGATCGCCACCGGACGTGGAGACGGCCCGCACGATCGCGTCCGCCACCGGGCCTTCGTAGAAGGCAGCGGCTCCGTGGTCCGCGATTCGCCCCAGCACGTCGGCCTGCCCGGGCTGCACGAGGACGTCCCCGATCCGGAGATCCCCTCCTCCGCAGAGATGGTCCCAGACCCACTGCGACACGTCCTGCAGACCCGGATGTTCGTCACGCATCGTGCGAACCCACTGCACCGCCGAGAGGTACGCCGCATTGACCTGAAATCCGTCGCGCGCGTGCCGGATCGCGGGTTCGAGCACGGTCGCTCGATCAAGCGTCCCCCAGCGTTCGAGGGCCTCGAGCAGACCCCGGACGTTTCCCGGTACTCCGACGGCCAGTCCGCCGAACCTGGAGGCGAGCGGGTCGTCGAGTTCGGCGAAGGTCTCGGGCCGCATCGATGCCGGTGCCGTCTCGCGATAGTTGTGCGCGAATCCGCGCCGCGTGGCGGGATCCCAGACCACCATGAAGCCTCCACCACCGATACCGCACGAGAACGGATCGACGACGGACAGGCAGAAGCTCGCGGCCACCGCGGCATCGACCGCGTTGCCGCCACGCCTGAGCATCTCCGCTCCGGCCTGGGAAGCCAACGGATGATCCGCCGCCACGGCGCCCTGTTCGTAGACCAGTTCCGGCGACACTCCGATTGCCGCAGGCGGACGTGTGCATCCGCAGCATGCCAGCGCGAAAGTCAGGACGAGCAAGCGGCGGATCATGATTCGTCTCCCAGCATGGCGATGGCCTTGCGGATGTCCTCGATGCGCCGATCGCCGCCCTCGCGTTCGATGACCAGATCGATGGGACGTTCGAGACCCTCGACGATCGAAAGGAAGGCGGGCCAGTCGACCGCCCCCTCTCCAGCCGGCATCTCGCTTCCCCAACTTCCGGGAGCCCCGGCGGGCAGGGCATCCTTGATGTGCACCTGCAGGACATGCGGCGCCAACGCCTGCAACGCGTCGATTGGATCACCCTTGCCATAGAGGATCATGTTGGCCGGATCGAAGTTCACTCCGAGATGGCTGCTTCGATCGAGCAGATCCAGAAGCTCCAACAGCGTCGTTGCCGTCTCCTGTCCCGTCTCGAACGCCACCTGCACCCGGTGCTTCGCGAAGACGTCGATGATCAGACCGAGTCGATCGAGCATGATCCCGCGTTCGGGATCGTCGGCATCCTTGGGAATGAACCCCGCATGCAGAGTGACGAGCTCGATGCCGTTCGCCGCGGCGCACTCCGCGATCGCGGACGCCATCCGGAGATTGCCCTCCCAGGTGGCATCGGGTCGGACTCCGCCGCTGCGGGCGATCGACTCAAGAGTGGAATAATCCTCCTCGAGCGGCTCCATCATTCCACTGAGCACTTCGATGCCCGCCGCTTCGAGCCGCGAAAAGGTATCGGACCATCGGGTCGGATCCGTGACGAGCGGAGTCAGAGCCAGTTGGACGGCCTTGAGACCGGTTTTCTTCAATCGGTCCACGAGTGATTCGGGATCCTCGGGCTGAAGACTCCAGGAGCATGTGGCGATTCGATGAATGGACATGAGGGGGGATTCCAGGAGGTTGCGGTCGAATCCGGAGGGTCCGGGCTGGATCATGGCAAGTCGAGTACCTAAGATACCCACTCTTCAGGGGTCACACGGAGATCGTGCCGTACCGGTGCCCCCACTTCAGCGAGCGCCGTGATGACCCGAGCGGAAATACAGACCGAGCTTCCATCCACCATGGGCTTCCAGCCCGATGGAACGCCAGTGCGCCCGACGCTGTACCAGCGTCTCGAGGCGTTCATCAGCCGACTCAGCACCAAGAACAACTTCTGGCACCGTGTCTGCAGCCTGATCTGGCTCCCCTTCGCCTGGCGAAGCGGCATCCAGATGCGGCGTGAAGGCCAGTCGCGGTTCGCGGCGATCCTTCCGTTCAAGCGGGTCAACCGGAACTGGTACAACGCGATGGCGGGAGCCGCCCTGCTGGGCAACTCCGAAGTGGCCGCGGGCATGTTCCTGTTCTCCGAATGCGGCAGCGACTACAACGTCGTCTGCAAGCAGATGCACTACGAGTTCCTTCGTCCGTGCCTGGGACCCGCCGTGTACACGATCCGTGGCGGCGAGGACGTGATCGAATCCGTTCAGGAACAGATCGGCGGCGGCGGCGAGTTCAACATCGACCTGAATCTGGAGATCAACCAGATTCTCAAGAACCGCGGACGCAATCTTCGCGTCGGTCGCTGTTCGATGACGTTCCACTGCACGCCCAAGCGAATGATCGAGGCCAAGCAGCGACGCAAGCGAAAGCACGCTTCGCGACGCGATTCCAAGGCCTGAACGAAGCTTCGAGCATCGTGGAGCCCCCTGACGCATGAGCTCCCTCTTCAAGACCATCGGCTGGGGCCTCTTCTGCACGAGCAGTTGGACCTGGTGCATCGGCATGTGGCTCCCGCTGCTGCTCATCGATCGATGGGGCTGGCCCGGCTTCTGGCTCTTCGCCATCCCGAATGTCCTCGGCTGCGCCGCCATGGGCTACATCGTCGGCTCGCGGGAGCGTTCCGAACATCTGGTCCGCCGGCATCGGGGCGCGATGCGATGGTTCTCGTGCATCACGATCGCCTTCCAGCTGTTCTGGATCACCGCACTCTCAGGAACCCTCGACTTCAAGACGCTCATGGGAAGCACGATCGCGACGATCGTGGTGCCGCTGGCGGTGCTCCTGCTGGGAACCCTCGTCGCGACACTGCCGCGGACCGGCTGGCTGCTGACCGGCGCAGCCCTGTTCGTCTGGTCGATGACGTGCTTCGGAATCCTCGGCACGGACTCCATGCGGCAGATCGAAAGCACCGGAACGATCTCCTCGATCGAACTGTGGGGCGCCGCCCCGATCATCGTTCTTGGATTCCTCCTGTCGCCCTACCTCGACCTCACGTTCCACCGTGCACGGCAGGAGACTCCGAGCTCGCACTCCTTCGCGGTCTTCGGCATCTCGTTCATGGCCATCCTGCTGTTCGTGGCGTCGTACTGGCCGATCGAGCATCCGGATCCGTTCGGAATCCTGATGGTGTTCTGGGTGCTGCAGCTGATCTTCACGATCGGAGCCCACATCCGTGAACTGCGAGCGACCGACGACCCCGCCCCGGGCCGCTGGGGCTCGAGCCGGAGCCTCGTTCGAGTTGCACGCATTCCGATCTCGCTGGTGTGGATCGTCTACTTCACGGCCGGCCTCGGCATCGCCGAAGTCTGGCTGCTCAACGACACCTACCTTCGATTCCTCGGCTTCTACGGCCTGGCCGTTCCCGTGTGGGTGCTTGCATTCATGTGGCCGATTCCGGCCGCGCGGACGAGACCGGTGTTCATCCTGCTGGGCGCCGCCCTGCTGATCGCGTTCATCCTCGCCGAACTGGGAATGGTGCAGACGCCGACCTGGTGGCTGCTTCCGGCAGCCGGCCTGGCCATCGTGGTCCCGCTGGCCACCGCTCGCCGATGGCCCGCCGCCGCCTGATCAGTCGTTGACCAGACGCCATCCCTGCTGCAGCAGCGGCTTGGCCTTCTTGTACTTCATCTTTTCCTTCTTGCCGCTGCGTGGATCGAGCACGGTCACGACTTCATTGCGACCGACGGCCGCAGCCCCGGCCGCGGGCTGACGCTTTCGGGCCGGGGGCGGCGTGGCGCCTCCGCCGGCCGTCTGGGCCCGCTCGATGTCCCGTCGCTGCTGGTTGGTGCCGGCGGCCGCGGCGGCGGCGGCGGCGGCGACCGGTGGTGCCCCCCCCTGCGCGGTGGCCGGAGGCCTTGCGTTCGGCGCGCCCTCGGGCTGCGATTCCTGTCGCTGTGCGACCTGAGGCTGGAGGCGGGCCTTGAAGATCAGATCCGTCACCTTGTCGCGGATCTCCATGGTCATGTCCTCGAAGAGCTTCGCGCCTTCGCGCTTGTACTCGATGCGGGGATCCAGCTGACTGAAGCTCCGGTATCCGATCGCTTCACGCAGTTGATCCATCGAATGCAGATGATCCTTCCAGGCTCCGTCGACGATCTGGAGGAGGATCCATCGCTCGAACTGGATCATCTCCGCACGCATCGCCTCCGTCAGGAGTTCGTGGACCGCTTCGACCGGATCCTCTTCGAACCGCTCGTCGTACTTCGGCGGCATCGCGACTCCGATGTTCTCCAGACACCAGGCATCCACGGATTCACGATCCGCTCCGGATGCCGTCGAACCGGCGGCGCGTGCACGCACCTTCTCTTCGTCCCACTTCTCGGCTTCCTTGTAGAGGACGTCGCGAAGCACCATCGGATTGGTCGAAGGCAGCTTGTCGGGATCCCAGTCGAGCTCGTACCGGAACCGGGCCCAGGCCGTGAACTGCGTCAACGCCTTCCGCGGATCCTGCTGCATGAGATTCGTGGTCAGATCCATCACGAAGTCGACCGGATATCGGCACTCACGCTGGCGATACAGCTCCCTGGCCTTGTCGCGAAGAAGCTCGGCCGCGAGTTCGGGCGTCTCGATGTCCGCGAACTCCTCCGCCTTGCACTCGATGTCGTACTTGGAGGAGACCCATGTCGCCAGTTCCTGCTTGGCGTAGTCCTCCACCAGGAAGGTGTCCAGATCGTCCAGACTGGTGGAATCGATCTTCCGCTCGGCCGCGTGCTGCAGCGAATCGACGATCTCATCGCGACTCATCTCCTGAAGAGCGGACACCTTGAGATCACCGTCGAAGTGGGATCTCGCCCAGTTGGAGAGACCGGTGAAGTCGTCACCATGGACGTCGCGTTCGACGACCTTGCCCTTGCCAAGATCGATCTCGTCGGACAGGAATTCGCCGAGCGTGACCTCGATGATGTTGGAGGCCTCGGATCTCGCGTTGTTTCGAATCGCCTCATGCAGGTCGACGCGATCCTTCCCCTTGATGCGATCCGGATCGATTCCGACCCCCAGATGCTCCCGGACCCACTCGGCGATGCAGTTGCCCGTGTAGCTCCCGTCGAGGAACCGCCAGGCCGCGTCGTCGATGGCGTTGTCGAGATGCTCGAAGATCAGTTCCTTGACCTTGAGCCCCTCGAGGACGTTCTGACGCATTCCGTAGAAGGAGTGACGCTGATGATCCATCACCTCGTCGTACTCGAGGATGTTCTTTCGGATCAGGAAGTTGCGTTCCTCGACCTTCCGCTGCGAACGCCCGACGGCCCGGCTCAGCATCGGATGCTCGATGGCATCGCCTTCCTTCATGCCCAGCTTGCTGAGGATCTTCAGCGTCGTCGGCCCGGCGAACATCTTCATCAGATCGTCCTCGAGACTGAGGAAGAATCGCGACGAGCCGTTGTCACCCTGTCGCCCCGAACGTCCACGCAGCTGATTGTCGATGCGACGCGATTCGTGTCGCTCGGTCGCGATGACGTGCAGCCCCCCCAGGTCCTCGACGTTCCGATAGAGACGAAGATTGTGGTACATGCAGGTGTCGGAATCATCCAATGCCGACAGGATGGCCTTCTCGGACATCGACCCCACCTTGGAAGCCTTGCCCCAGCAGTGGGCGACGAACCAGTGTTCGAGCAGGCGACGTCGAATCTGGTCGTCGGACATGTCCGCGACCTCCGACTTCTTGATGCCCAGTTCACGCGACGCCATGTGGCGATGCACTCGACGGACGATCTCGTCCTCGGGAAGATCGGCCGAGACGTCCCGGGGACAGATGCCCCGCTGCTTCCAGTGATCGAGGAGTTGCGGCGTGTCGAACTGCCCGAGCTTGATGTCGGTGCCACGGCCGGCCATGTTGGTCGCGATCATCACGGCACCGATGCTTCCGGCGTACTTGATGATCTCCGACTCGCGGTCGTGCTGCTCGGCATTGAGCACTTCGTGCTTGATGCCGAACTGCTTCATCAACGCATCGGAGAGTTCCTTGGACTTCTCGACGCTCGTCGTGCCGACGAGAATCGGACGACCGACGTCGTGGAAGGAGCTGATCTCCTCGAGTACGGCGTCGGACTTGTCCTTGACGTTCAGATAGACCACATCGTCGTGGTCGACGCGGACCACCGGTACGTTGGTGGGGATCACGACCACGTCGAGACTGTAGATCTCGTAGAACTCGGTCGCCTCGGTGTCCGCGGTACCGGTCATGCCGGACAGGTTGTCGTAGAGCTTGTAGAAGTTCTGGATGGTGATGGTCGCCATCGTCTGCGTTTCCTGCTTGATGGGAACGCCTTCCTTCGCCTCGATCGCCTGATGCAGACCGTCCGACCACTGTCGACCGATCATCTTCCGACCGGTGTTCTGATCGACGATGATGATGCTCATGTCGCCCTTGTCGTCGGGCGCGACGATGTAGTCCCGGTCACGCTGGTAGACGGTATGGGCGCGGATCGACTGCTCCAGAAGGTGGGGCAGATCGATGTTCTCGCCCACGTAGAACGATCCGACGCCGGCGACCCGCTGGGCCTCGGCGATTCCTTCGTGCGTGAGCGTCGCCTTCTTCTTGTCGAGTTCGATCTCGAAGTACTGCGAGAATCGATCGCGGGCCTCCTCCAGGGCGGGCAGCCGCTCCCGGATCGCCTGCAGACGGTCGCGCAGCGGCTTCGCGTCCTCCTTGTCGCGGACGTTGCGGATGTCCCCTTCGATGCCGGACGCCTCGACCAGGCAGGACTGGACCTTGTGATCGGCATCGGTCCACGGCTTCTGTTCCTTCAGCAGATGGATGCCGAGCTTGTCGGCCATCTCGTAGCGGGGCGCGTGCTCGTGGGCCGGACCCGAGATGATCAGCGGCGTCCGGGCCTCGTCGATCAGGGTGGAGTCGACCTCATCGACGATCGCCCGATCACGGCGCTTCTGGACCTGCTCCTGGACGGTCAGCTTCATGTTGTCCCTGAGATAGTCGAAGCCGAATTCCGCGGTCGTTCCGTAGACCACGTCGCACATGTACATGATCTGCTTCACACGAAGCGGCTGCATGTGCTGGGGGTGGATCGCCCCGACCCGGAGTCCCAGCTGCCTGAAGAACGGGAACGTCCAGTCGCGGTCGCGCTGCACGAGATAGTCGTTGACCGTGACCACGTGGACCTGCTCGCCGCTGATCGCGGAAAGGTAGCAGGCGAGCGGTGCGACGATGGTCTTTCCCTCGCCCGTCTTCATCTCGGCGATGCGTCCCTCGTAGAGCACGATGGCTCCGATGATCTGGACGTCGAACGGTCGGGCACGGAACGGCGGCTTCGATTTCGGCTCCAGGGCCCGGACCGCCTCGTAGAGAGCCGGCGGAATGTCGACCCAGACCCACGGCTCGATGGGCTGGAGATTGCCCAGCAGATCCTCCGTCGGTGGTCGCGCCTCGAGCCCGTCGATCTCGGCCTTGACCTGGTCGTAGAGCGATCTGGCCTCGGCCGGCAGTCGATCGGGATCGAACTCGTGGATCGGATTGAAGATGTTGCGAATGCCGACCGAGCGGTCCATCGCCTCGCGGGCGACCGCGAAGACCTCGGGAATCAGCTGCTCAGTCGTCGCACCGTCTTCGATGCGCTGCTTGAACTCGGTCGTCTTCTCCCGAAGTTCGACGTCGGTCAATCGCCGCGTCTGCTCATCGAGGGCCGTGACCTGGTCGACGATCTGGAGGTATCGCTTCACCATCCGATCGTTGCGGGTGCCGAAGAGTTTCTTGCCTACCTTGGATACAACTGGAATTGCCATTGGTCTGTCTCACACCGGATGCCTGAAAAAGTCGCACTGCCCGCACGGATGACCGGCGAGCCGAAGGGAACTTCAAGCATCGTGGGGCGGAGGCAGGACGTGGCGAAGCGGACCGAGCTGGCACACGATCCCCTGCCATCCCTCGACGACGACGCTGGCACCCGAGCCGCAGGCCCGAACCGCATCGGCGAGATGGCACGGAGCGGAATCAGCCGCCTGCACCAGCCCACGGCCGACCCCGACGACGGACGCGGCCCTCGCAAGCGACATTCCCACATGGCGGGGGGACTGCGATGCACCGGCCATTGCCGGGGCAGCGACCAGAATCGCGATCACGGCAAGCAGGGCCGGAGCACCTGAGAGCGGCGAGGGGCGAGATGATCCAAATCGGGTGTTCATCGATCGCACAGTGTATCGAAGCAACTTGCCAATGTCCCTCCAGAGGCAAAAAAAGCCCGTCCAACTGCTCAGGCGTATCATACTCCAGTCATGAGCAGTCCCAAGCACAGCACCGATTCCGGTTCATCACTGATGTTCAGCGTCGACGGGCTGGCGTGCGCCGCCTGCGCGGCCGCCGTGGAGACCGCCCTCCGATCGACGAACGGAGTCGACTCGGCGACCGTCAGCCTCACGCAGGGGCGGGCCACCGTACGCGGAGCGGACCTGGCGAACGAGCACCTCGTCGCCGTCATCAAGGCTTCGGGCTACGACGCCCAGCCGCTGGAACGAAGACAGACACCAGCGGAACTTCGCAGTGCCCTCGAACAGCGGCAGCTGAAGCACGAGCAGCAGTGGAAGCGAAGAGCGTTCATCGGGCTGAGCATCTGGATTCCGATGATGGTGCTCCACTGGACCACCAATGCCGTCGCCGCCCAGTGGATTCAGTTCTGCCTGGGAACGCTCGTCATGTTCGCGGTGGGCACCGGGTTCTACGTCTCGGCCTGGTCGGCGGCCCGCCACAGAACGACGAACATGGACACGCTCATCTCGATCGGGGCAACCACCGCCTACGTCTACTCGGTGATCCTGTTCATCATCATGCTGACCGGCGTCGAGAGCGGTCAGCCGATGTACTTTCCCGAAGCGGCCGCCCTCTTCGGCGTCATCAGCTTCGGACACTGGCTCGAGGCCAGATCGACCACACGGGCCGGATCCGCGGTTCGCGATCTTCTTGAACTCCAACCCGAAACGGCCGAACGACAGGATGCCGACGGCACGCTCGTGACCCTCACCAGCGCCGACGTCGAACCCGGAGACGTCCTGCTCATCCGCCCCGGCACCCGCGTCCCCGTCGACGGCTGCGTGGTCGAGGGCACGTCGGATCTCGACGAATCCGTGGTCACCGGAGAATCCATTCCCGTATCGAGAACCGCCGGCGATCCTCTCATCGCCGGCAGCATGAACACCACCGGCCGCCTTCTGATGCGGGCCGAAGTCGACGGCCGCAACACCACCGTGTCCCGCATCGCCGAACTCGTGACCAACGCGATGGCGTCCAAGACCAACATCCAGCGACTGGCCGATCACGTCAGTTCCATCTTCGTTCCGGTCGTGCTCGCCATCGCGGCGAGCACGCTGGTCGGCTGGTCGATCGCCGCAATCGTCCAGGGGGACGCGATGACGTTCCAGAACGGAGTCATCGCGATGGTCACCGTGCTGGTGATCTCCTGCCCGTGCGCTCTCGGACTGGCGACACCGATGGCGATCATGGTCGGCGCCGCGGAGGGCAGCCGCCTCGGCATCCTGATCAAATCCGCCGGAGCACTCGAGATCGCCGGCAAGGCGACGACCGTCGTCTTCGACAAGACGGGAACCCTGACGATCGGTCGCCCCTCCGTGACCTCGATCGAACCGGTCGGCCCCGACATGGACGAGCACACCCTGCTGCGATTGGCGGCCGCGGTCGAGGCGCCCAGCGAACATCCGCTGGCCCGAGCGATCGTCGACGCCGCGGACGAACGGACGATCGAACTGCCTGCGGTCACCGACTTCGAGGCGACCACCGGACAAGGCGTCTCCGGCATGGTCGAGACGCATCGGATCGAGATCGGTCGTGATCCGGAGGCGACCTGCCAGGTCCTCGTCGATGGAGCCCTGGCCGGCCGCATCACGATCGCGGACACGCTTCGGCCCGAATCACCTGACGCGGTCAGGATGCTCCGGGATCTGGACATCGACGTCCACATGCTGTCGGGTGATCGTCGGAGCGTCGTCGAACGGGTCGCATCCGAAGTCGGCATCGAACCCGGATCGGCCCATGCCGAGCAGACACCGGAGTCGAAGTCGGCCTTCCTCGATGCGATTCCGGGACGTTCGATCATGGTCGGAGACGGCATCAACGACGCCGCCGCCCTGGCCATGGCGGACGTGGGCATCTCGCTCGGCTCGGGGACGAACATCGCCATCGAGACCGCCTCGATCGTGATCCCCGGCAATCAGGTCACGGCCGTGGCCCACTCGATCGAACTCGCACGCCTCACACTGCGGAACATCAAGCAGAACCTGTTCTTCGCATTCTTCTACAACACCTCGATGATCCCGCTGGCGGCGTTCGGACTTCTGGGCACATGGGGCCCGCTGATCGCGGCCGGAGCGATGGGATTGAGCGATGTCACCGTGATCGGCAACGCCCTGCGGCTTCGACTGCTGGTCCGCAAACGACTGGGGCGGAAAAATACGGTTTGATGCGTCTGTTCCGAATCTCCGGGGGCGATTTGGCGAAGAACGACGCATAATGGGGATGCCGAAGGAATGATCTCCGTATAAAGCGATGCACAGGCGGAGCCCCGATATGCCCACCACCTCACTGAAGAAGATCAAGCCTGCGTCCTTCGACTACTGGAAGGCACAGCATCTGCTCAATCGGGCGGGTTTCGGAGGGCAGCCGCAACAGACTCTCGCGCTTCGGAATCTCGGCTCCGAGGATGCCGTCGACCAGTTGCTCGACTTCCGCTCGGACGATTCGTACTCGACTCCGGGTGACGAGTTCGACTCCGACATCATGCAACCGGCGACCGAGGAGCAGCGGAGGGAAATCCGTCGCGCTCGCCAATCGGGCGACGAGAAGGCGTTGGAACGCTATCGGATGGCACGCCAGCAGCGGCAGCGGAACGACCGCCGACAGATGGCCTCGATCCAGGACTGGTGGCTCGAACGCCTGATCGAAACACCGCGCCCCCTTCAGGAGAAGCTCACGCTCTTCTGGCACGGCCACTTCGCCAGCGCCTACCGGCCGATCGAAGACAGCTACCACATGTATCTGCAGAACCAGTTCCTTCGAAGGAACGCGGTCGGCAACTTCAAGGACGACCTGGTCCATGGCATCATCCGCGATCCCGCGATGATCAAGTACCTGAACAACAACCAGAACAACCGCAACAGCCCCAACGAGAATCTTTCCCGCGAACTGATGGAACTCTTCACACTTGGAGAGGGACGTGGATACGACGAAGAGGACATCAAGGAAGGCGCGAGGACACTGACCGGCTACAGCTTCCGGGACGATGGGTTCCAGTTCAACCAGCGGAACCACGACGACTCGAGAAAGACCATCTTCGGCCGCACCGGAACCTGGGACGGCCACGACTTCGTGGAACTGATCTTCACCCGCCCCGCCGCGGCGACGTTCGTCTGCGAGAAGCTGTACCGCTACTTCGTCAACGACGCTCCGGGCGGATTCACCAAGTCACAGGCCGCCGTCATCCGCAAGATGGCCGCCACCCTCAAACGCAGCGACTGGGAGCTCAAGCCGGTCCTCCGCCAGCTCTTCCTCTCCGAGCACTTCTACGACGAGGAGAACATCGGAGCCTGCATCAAGAGCCCCGCCCAGCTGATCGTGCAGTGCATCCGGTCGATCCAGACGCCGACCAGAAGCCTCCGGAAGCTCAACGAGGCGTGCGGCATCATGGGACAGAGCCTCTTCAATCCCCCGTCGGTCAAGGGATGGGAAGGCGGACGCAAGTGGATCAACACCTCGACGCTCTTCGTGCGACAGAACGTCGCGATCTACCTGTTGACCGGCCGTGACGAGAACGCCAAGCCCTGGGACGCGGGCCAATCCGACTTCACCGTCGAGCACCTGGTCGAGCACCTGCAGGGAATCAGCGGTCGCGACACCGTCCGCGACGGCGTGACCTACCTGCTGCGATTCGCCCACTCCACGCCACCCGACGAGGATCGGATCCGGCAATGGACGACCTACGTCAACGAACGCGGAGGCAGGCTCGACAACGCGACCATCATGAATCTGCTGGCTCTGATCACCGCCGCTCCCGAATACCAGCTCTGCTGAAGCGAAGTCCGCAAAGGAACGAATCATGCCCGACCACAACCAAACCCCATGGAGCCGGAGACTCTTCCTGCAGCAGGGCGTGACCCTTGCCTCGCTTGCCGCGACGACCCCCCTCTTCATCGAACGCTCGGCTCGCGGCGTCATGCTGCCGGTCGGCTCGCTCGTCTCGTCGCAGGCCGGGGTTCCCGAGGACCGCATCCTCGTCGTGGTCCAGCTCGGTGGCGGAAACGACGGACTGAACACGGTCGTGCCCTACGGAAGCAGCGACTACCACCGGCTGCGACCCCAGCTCGGCATCAAGGAACCGGGACGCACCGGTGGAGCGCTGGCCATCGACGGCAGCGATGAAATCGGCCTCAATCCCGCGATGAGCGGCTTCAAGGAGCTCATGGACGAAGGCGTGGCCGGCATCGTCCAGGGCGTGGGGTACCCGAATCCGAATCGATCGCACTTCTCCTCCATGGACATCTGGCACACCGCCGACCCGAAGGGCAAGAGCAACGGCTGGATCGGACGCTACTTCGACAACACGTGCGAAGGAACACCCGTTCCCGAAGCCGGTGTCGTGATCGGACGACAGTCTCCGCTCGCCATGCAGGGCGAGACGCAGTTGCCGGTGAGCTTCGAGCGAGCCGAGCTCTTCCGTTGGATGGGCACGGACATGGATTCCAAACTCGAAGAGCAGTACGAGCAGATCGCACGAACAGCCCATGTCGGGGCGGTCGAGGAGGAACGTTCCCAGAACGCATTCCTCAAGCGGACCACCCTCGACGCCAGAGTGTCATCCGACAAGGTCCGCAAGGCCGTCGCACGCTCCCCCCTCGTCACCTATCCGGGTTCGAACCTCGCCGGACAACTTCGAATGGTCGGAGCGATGATCCGCGCCGAACTGCCCACCCGCGTCTACTACGTCACCCTCGGCGGATTCGACACGCATGCGAATCAGGCCGGACAGCATGCCAGATTGCTGGATCAGGTCGGCAGCGCGCTGAACGCCTTCTACCGCGATCTCCAGGCCCAGGGCAACAACAGCCGCGTCATGACCATGGTCTTCTCCGAGTTCGGCCGGCGTGTGGCCCAGAACGGATCCGGCGGCACCGACCACGGGACGGCTGCTCCGATGTACTTCATCGGCGACATGGTCCGCCCCGGACTTCTTGGAACCCATCCCGCCCTGAACCGGCTGGACGACGGCGACCTGATCCACAACACGGATTTCCGAACCGTGTACGCATCGGTGCTCGAGGACTGGATGGGGGCGAACTCACGGGAGATTCTCGGCGGCAAATGGAAGAGCGAATCCCTTCTTCGAGGCGGATGATGCCCCTACAATCCTCGAGAACCGAGGACCACCGATGATCTCCATTCGAATCCAAGTTTCCCTGCTCGCCGCGACGATGCTGCCTGCGATCGCCGCGGCGGAGCCCCCGCCCAGACTCGATCGATACGACTTCGACTACGGAAACCTCCACGCACCCGTGGCCGCGGAGTGGCTCTCCGACGACAGGCTGGTCATCGTCGAATCCGCCCCGCCGGGAATCCGAGTGGTGGAGCAACTGAGCTGTTCCAGTCCCATTCCCATCGACTGCCTGAGGCCTTCCGGCATCGATGCCGGACCGGACGACACCCTGTACATCGTCGACACGGTCGGAAACCGCATTCTTCATGCCTCCCCCACCGGAGAGACAATCGGTGTGATCGGATCGTCGGGAGACGGGCCGGGGCAGTTCAGTGCACCGACCGACGTCGTCGTCCACGAGGATCGACTCTTCGTCACCGACACCGGCAACGATCGCATCGTCGTGCTCGACATCGACGGCACTCCCGTGCGGACCATGGGAACCCGTGGCACGAAGCCGGGGCAGCTTCGAAGACCGCTGGGCATCGATGTCGATCCGTCCAACCGGCTCGTGGTCGCGGACGCCGACAACCATCGCATCCAGCTGCTCACGCTGGAGGGCGAACCGATCGCCCAATGGGGCAGTTGGGGAAGCTTTCCCGGACTCCTTCAGGAACCATCCGACGTGCTCTGCATCGGCGACAGGATCGTCGTGACCGATCGACTGAATCATCGCGTGCAGGAGTTCGGCTCCGACGGAGCCCTTCTTCATGCATGGGGCATGCATGCCGTCAAGCCACGCCAGGGCCAGGGCCGCGTGCACTATCCGGATGCCCTCGCCGTGTCGCCCGATCGACAGAGGCTCGCGGTGGTCGAATCGTTCGAGGATCGCGTGCAGCTCTTCGGCCCGCACGATCCAGACTACGTCGACGACCGCCCCACGCTTCCTCCTCGCACCGGCATCCAGTCCCACTTCGGCCCGACCGTCGCCCTCGACGACCGCATCATGGTCGTCTGGGAACCCGAGGCGAGAGCGGCGCTCGTCTTCGATCACCAGCGGCAGACGCCGATCCGGCTCACGAGCATCTTCTCCCGCGGAGAAGGACCCGGCGGCTTCGGACATCTGGCCGACATGCACTGGAACCACGAAGCCAAGCGGCTCCACCTGTTCGATCGCGGCACGGCTCAGGTCCATGTCTACGAACTCGATCTGCCCGAAGCGGATCGACCTCGATTCGATCCGACCATGGCCAGACTCCAGACGTCGCGCAGACTGGACCCGTCCGTCCCGATGCACCGCATCGTCGATGCCGAGCAGACGCGATCCGGTTCATGGCTGCTGCTGGACGGCCCCGGTGGTGTGGTCCACGTGCTCGATTCGAACATGGAACCGGTCGATCGCTGGGGCGAAGGCCTGCTTCGCCAGCCCACGGCCATGACGATCTCCTCGGACACGGGAGATCTGCTCGTACTCGACGGAGCCACCGCACGGATCCACCGGATGGACGGGACCGGAACCCTGATCGAAACGATCGAAGCCGATGCGGTGCCCGGCGGGCTGATGACTCCAAGCGGCCTCGCCTCCGCAGGCAATGGAGACATCCTCGTCAGCGATGCCGGCACCCACATGGTGCACCGCCTGTCACCCGCAGGATCCCATCTGAACTCATGGGGCGGCAAGGGGATCGGTCACGAGGAGTTCTGGAAGCCCGTCGGAATCGTGGTGGATGATCAGGATCGGGTCATCGTCCTGGATCACGGAAACCACCGATGCCAGATGTTCGAACTCGATGGCACGTGGCTGATGACGTTCGGGGCCGGCCGAGCCTACACTCCTTCGAACCGTCCACCTCTGGATCCGAAGGAACCATCCGAGCCATGAGAACCATCATGAACATCCGACTGCTCTCCGTCGTCACGCTTGCGATCCTGCTCGGGGGATGCTCGAGCACCCTCGATCATCAACTGCAGAGCAACGACCGGCTCTACGACGTGTCCTGGAGCTCGGCTCCGACGCCGATTCCCGTCAACGAGTTCTTCACCCTCGACATCGAGGTGCGTCACGACGGCAAGTTGATGACGGACGGAAATCTCGCCGTCGATGCGGCCATGCCGCATCACAACCACGGCATGAACCACGTTCCGGACATCCAACGCACCGGTCCCGGAAGATGGCACGTGCGTGACATGCTCTTCCACATGCCCGGATACTGGGAGCTGTACTTCGACATCGAACAGGAAGGCGTGGTCCACCGTTCCCAGGAATCCATCGAGGTCGACTGATGCTTCTGTTCTGCAGCCTGTCGGCCGTACTCGGCCTCGTCGCCGAACCACCGGTGGAGTTCACGCCGAAGGAGCAGCGACGCATCCTGCAGCACTCGCCGGTTCCGGCCGTCCCGGAAGACACCACCAACGCATGGAGCATGGACCCCGACGCCGCACATCTCGGGCAGGCGCTCTTCTTCGATTCGGGCTTCTCCAGAAACAACCAGGTTTCCTGTGCGACCTGCCACGGTCCGATGATCGCATGGACCGATGCACTGCCTCTGGCCACGGGACTGGAAACGGGAACACGGCATTCCCCCTCGCTCCTGAACGCCGCGCACCAGCGCTGGTTCTTCTGGGACGGACGGGCCGACACGCTGTGGTCCCAGGCCATGCATCCGATCGAAACCGTCGCCGAGTTCGACAGCACCCGCATCGCCTACATCCGCCGCATCCACGACGACACGGCCTACCGGGAAGCCTACGAATCCATCTTCGGACCGCTCCCTCCCATGGACGACGAACTCCGATTCCCTCCCGGTGTCCGATCGGACTCCCCGGAATGGGACGAACTGCCCGCAGCCGATCGTGCCCTCGTCGATCGCGCCTTCGCGAACTGCTCCAAGGCGATCGCCGCATACGAAGGTCGACTTCGCAGCGTGGATTCGCCGTTCGATACGTTCGTCGAGGGCCTGCGTGAAGACGATCCTGGCAAACTGGCGGCATTGACTCCCGCTCAGCAGCGAGGCCTCCAACTGTTCGTCGGCGAGGCGGGTTGCCGCCAATGCCACTCCGGTCCCCTGTTCTCGGATTTCGAATTCCACAACATCGGCATCCCCACCGGACACGGTGGTCCTCCACGCGATCCGGGGCGATTCGCCGGACTGAAGGTGGTCCAGAACAGTCCGTTCTCGGCCCACGGCCCCTTCAGCGACGACCCCAACGGCTCCAGAGCTCGACGGACCGCCTCCGTTGTCCAGGGACAGGAGCACTGGGGCAGTTTCAAGACTCCGACGCTCCGCAACATCGAGCGAACCGCTCCCTACATGCACCAGGGGCAGATGGGACAGCTTGAGGATGTCCTGGCTTTCTACAACACCCTCGAGGACATGCAGGTCCAGGATCATCATCAGGAGACGGTCCTCCAGCCGCTCGATCTGACCGAGGAGCAGCTCGCAGATCTGGCCGCATTCCTGCGATCGCTCACAAGCCCGCTCCCATCGAGATCCCTGATGGGGCCCGTCGATCCTCGAACCGGTAAACCGCCCGCAAAGCAGTGAAAAAACGGCTTCAGGATGCAAAAACAGGTGCCATCTGAAGGACTTTGACTGGAATGAGACCGGGCTGGAAGTACATTGAATGACCCGGGGGGGCGTGTGAACGGACCCGAACAAGATCACCAGCAGGAAGTCTCACTGTGAATACCAAACTCGTTGCCATGGCAGCCCTCGGCGCTGTTGGAATCTCGTTCGCCTTTGCCCACCTCGATGACCCGAAGGAACAGGATCGCATTCCTCGTTTCGAAGGCCCGGCCTACCGTCCCACCGCGCCGGCCTCCCAGCGATCGGCTGCGAACATCGGCGTCTTCGATTCAGAGAACATCGAACTGCTGAGTTGGCTTCCGTTGAACGAGTTCGGAAGCCCCACCACCGGCAGCGACTGCTGGGGGTACGTTGCGCCGCAGTCGAATCGCGAATACGCGATCATGACCCACAGTGACGGAACGGCCTTCATCGAAGTCACCAACCCCGGCAACCCGCAGATCGTCGCGAACATCGCAGGCCCCAACAGCCTCTGGCGCGACGTCAAGGTCTACGGCAACCACGCCTACTCCGTGAGTGAAGGCGGCAGCGGAATCCAGATCTTCCAGCTGGCCAACATCGACTTCGGCAACGTCTCCCTCGTCGGAACGATCGACGACTTCGGCACCTCGGCCACCCACAACGTCGCGATCGACGAGGAGAGCGGATTCCTCTACCGAATCGGTGGTGGCGACAACGGGCTTCGAATCTACTCGCTCGCCAACCCCTCCTCACCGACCTACGTCGGATCCTGGACGGACCGCTACGTCCACGACGCCCAGATCGTGACGTACACCGAGGGCCCCTACGCGGGCAGGCAGATCGCATTCTGCTGCGGCGGCTTCAACGGCGGCTTCAGCGAAACCGGTCTCTGCATCCTCGACGTCACCAACAAGTCCAACATTCAGCAGCTGGCATGCCTGCAGTACAACAATCCGAGCTACTCCCACCAGGGCTGGCTCACCGAAGACCGCCAGTACTTCTATCTCAACGACGAGCTCGATGAGCAGGACTTCGGCACCCCGACCACGACCCGGATCATCGACGTCAGCGACCTCGACAATCCCGTTCAGGTCGGAACCTTCAGCAACGGCGAGTCTTCGATCGACCACAATCTCTACACACTGGGCAACCTGATTCTGGAGGCCAACTACCGCAGTGGACTGCGGGTCTTCGACGCCTCGAACCCGCTTGAACCCACCGAGATCGCCTTCTTCGACACCTACCCGGCCGACAACCTGGCCCAGTTCAACGGCATCTGGAGCGTCTACCCGTATCTCCCCAGCGGCGTGATCATCGGCAGCGACCTCGAACGAGGCCTGTTCGTCTGGCGAATCGACTACACCCAGTTCACGATGTCGCTCGACAGCAGCATCCCGGAACTGCTCGATCCCGCCGGTGGCAACGAGGTGCTCGTCGACATCTCCACCGAAGCCGAACTCGATGATTCAACCCTTCAGCTGATCTACGAGACCCAGAGCGCCAGCGGTGCGATCGATCTGGAACTGCTTTCGGGCACGACGTACCGAGCGACCTTCCCGGCCCTGCCCTGCGGAGAATCCGCGGCGTGGTACATCACCGCATCGCTGACCACCGGCCAGACCAGGACCATCCCCGGCGGCGCTCCGTCCTCGACCTACGACACCCTCATCGCCAACGGCACCAGCGTCACCTTCAACGACGACGCCGAATCCGATCCCGGCTGGAACATCACCGGATCGGCCACCGACGGCCAGTGGAACCGCGGCGTCCCCGTGGACTGCGGTCGCTGCGATCCGCCGTCGGATGCCGACAACTCCGGCCAGAGCTGGCTGACCGACAACAGTTCCGCCGACGGATGCAACAGCGACGTCGATGGCGGCCAGACGATCCTGACGTCCCCGCAGCTGGACGCGTCCAATGCCACCGCGATCATCGAATACTCGCGCTGGTACAGCAACGGAAGCGGCTGCACCACGGCACCACAGGACGACGGATTCCTCATCGAGGTGTCCGACGACAACGGTTCGTCCTGGACGACGCTGGAATCGCTCGGCGCCCTTTCCGGCGGCTGGGTCGATGCATCGTTCCTGGTCAGCGACATCGCCGGCATCTCCAACACCGATCAGTTCAGAATCCGGTTCATCGCCACCGATACTGGAGACGGCTCGGTCGTGGAAGCCGGTGTGGACGGCATCAAGATCAGCTCGATCGACTGCGACAAGATTCCGACCTGCCCGGGCGACATCAACGGAGACAGCTTCGTCAACGTCACCGACCTCCTGCAGGTCATCGCCAGATGGTCCCAGGCGGATCCCGATACGGACATCGACGGCAGCGGCATCGTGGACGTGGCCGATCTTCTGATCGTCATCGCGTCATGGGGCCCCTGCGACCCCTGAGTCGCCTTCAATCCAGCGAAATCATCCAACCGCGGAGGCCAGTGGCCTCCGCGGTTGTCGCATGCAAGCATGGACGTGCGGCCGATTGTCTAGAATGCGGTTCTCATGGGTTGCTCTTCATGCTCAAGTTGCGAGAACGGCGGATGCGGATCCGGCTGCGAGGCATTGGTGCCCGAGACACCGTTGCCCTCGATGAATCCGGTGGTCGTCTTCGACGGAGACTGCACGTTCTGCCGCCGGTGGATCCGGAGATACTGGAACATCAAGCACGACGGCATCGCCTGGTCTCCGTACCAGTCGGCTGCATCGCAGTTTCCCGCGATCTCCGAGGACCAGTTCCGGGAAGCCATGCACGTGGTCGAACCCGACGGGACGTTCCGAAGAGGAGCCGCCGCCTTCTTCCGTCTGCAGCAGCTCGTCGGACTTCGCTCCTGGCCCCTGTGGATGCATGATCGGATCGCGCCGTTTCGGATGATCACCGACATGCTGTACCGCTTCACCGCACGCCATCGAGGCGGAGCCGACAGGGCCAGTGCCCTCGTGCATGGCCAGGTCGCCGCGCCCTCGACCTTCCAACTCACACGACGCGTGTTCCTGCGATGCCTCGGACTCGTCTATCTGATCGCATTCCTCTCCGCCGGCAGTCAACTCGATGGACTGGTCGGCAGCTACGGCATCCGCCCGGCCGTGGAGCGACTCGAACTCATCGAACGATCGATGCAGCATGTCCCCTTCAACGACCTGCCGACCCTCCTCTGGCTCGATTCATCCGACGCCATGCTCCAGGCCCTCTGGGTCGGTGGCGCCATCGCCGCCGTGCTCCTCATGGCCGGACTGCTTCCGATGGGGATGCTCGCCCTGTGCTGGTTCGCCTACCTGTCGATCACCAACGGCGGCGACGTGTTCTTCCAGTACCAGTGGGACGTGCTGCTGCTGGAAATCGGCTTCGTCTCGATCTTCTTCGCCCCCTTCCATTGGCGTCTGAATGCGCCGGGCATCCGCCGCCCTTCGGCCGCGATCCGCCTGATGATGCTGTGGCTGCTGGCCAGATTCATGTTCTTCTCGGGATTCGTGAAGCTTCAGAGCGGCGACACGACCTGGCTCGACCTGACCGCCCTGGAGTACCACTACTGGACGCAACCGCTTCCGACCTGGACGGCCTGGTACGCGGATCGATTCGCGGAGTGGTTCCAGAAGGCGTGCTGCTTCATCATGTTCGCGATCGAACTCGGAGCGCCGCTGCTGGTGTTCGGACCCCGCGTGCTCCGAACGATCGCGTTCGTCCTGCTGGTCGGGCTTCAGCTGCTGATCATCGCGACCGGCAACTACGGCTTCTTCAATCTGGCGGCGATCGTGCTGTGCATGCTGCTGCTCGACGACGCCCAGTGGATGATGCTCTGGCCGAAGGAGTCACGCTGGAACCTGCGGACCGGACTCGCGCGAATCGGCTCCCGTCCACGTCGATGGATGAACGCCGTCATCGTCATCCTCCTGCTGTCATTGAGCATCCCGTTGAGCTGGACGCAACTGACGCGCGAGCCGGCCATGGAACAGTGGCAGGACCAGTTCAACGGCTACCGTCTGGTCAATTCCTACGGGCTCTTCCGGACGATGACGACGACCCGCCCCGAGATTCTGATCGAGAGCAGCCAGAACGGACAGGATTGGCAACCGGTCGTGTTCCGGTACAAACCAGGGCCTCTCGACCGACGCCCCGAGTTCTGCTTCCCGAACATGCCACGACTCGATTGGCAGATGTGGTTCGACGGCCTCTACGCCCAGGCGCAGCTGGGACAGCCGACCGGATCGACCCGAAGGATCCTCCCGGATCTCCTGAATGCCATCGCAGAGCGACGAGTTCCCGTCCTGGAACTGCTCGAGACCCCCCCGGACGAATCCGCCCGATATTTCAGATGGCATCTGGACGAATACCGCTTCTCGGATCGACTCCACAAGACGCAGACCGGCGATTGGTGGGTCAGCAGACGAATCCACACCTCGCCGATCCTGGAACGTCCTCAGGACTCCGGAACGAAGTAGATCGACGCAAGCCGTTTGTCCACAGTCGCTTGAAGCCTGAACCAGGTCGGCATTGGTGCCGATATTGTCGCATTTTCGAATGAAATGGCTCGGAAGTCGACTCTCTTGGTGCTGATTTCAATTTTCCAGTGAGAGATCCGCCATTGCCGACGCAATCTTCAGTGGAGACGCAACTCTTCGTGAACCCGAGGCCCTTTCGGTACGAATAGAAGACTAGACATGCCCACCGTAGATTTCACAACCTGGTGCACCCGAGTCCGAAACCGCCTCGCGGAGGTGGAACGTCTCTACGATCTGGCGATCGGCGAAGTGCTGAAGGTCAGTGACACGTCCATCAGGGATCTCACCGAACTCCACGGCTACGGCTGGACCGCAGCCGAGGCGTCGGCCTGCATCATCGAGAATGCCGGACTCCGTTGATCACCCGCTGAACGAACGATCCGGACGGCATCCGATCCGATTCAAATTTCCATCCGAACTCACAGGTGGCCGGCACCGGTCATCTCGGGCTGCTCGACGCTTGCAGGTTCGTCGAAGAACTCGGTGAATCCCGCGGAGTCGATGGTGCTGCCCAACTGGCTTGCGATCGAGTTCATGTCTTCCCGAGCGTTGTCCAGGGCACTCGTCGCTCCCGGGGAAGGCGTCATGTTGAAGATGATGCCGTCGGACTGATCGATCTTGGCGGCCCCCATCATGAGACGCCGCTCCTTCTTCTCGATCAGCTGAGGACGAATTCCGGTGTAGCCCTTCGCGAACTCCAGATCATGCGCCTTCATGGACGGGATGATCTTCTGAGCCGCCTTCAGGAAGCTTCGCTTGCCGTAGTAGGGCAGCTCGTATCCCAGATTCCGGTATACGAAGTTGTGGATGTCCTTGTCCTTCATCAGCTCCCAGAGCACGGCTGCGACGTCGTCGTCGAAGTTGAACGACTCCATGAAGCCCCATGCCGTCTTGGCGTTGTGCCGCTCGAGCACCGGGAGCACCAGCGCGGTCGGGCCGAAACGGGTCTTGTCCGGAGCGGTGAGATCCGGATCACCATGGATCGCCGCGAACGGAAGCTTGTCGTTCTGGACGGTGTAGACCTTGCGATCGAGCACCTTGGGTGCGAAGTAGAAGCTGCCCGTGACGGGCATGACCGACAGGTTGTCCCCGTAGCCCATCTTCTGGGCGATCAGCAGCGAATGGGCTCCGGCCGACACCACGACGAATCTGGCGTGGATCGTCCGATCCTTGCATTCCACCTCGTAGCCGTCATCGACCTTCTTGATGTGCTTCGCCTCGGTCGAGAGATGCACATCGACATCCTTGCCTTCGGCCTTGCGGGCCTCCGCGACGTACCCCTCGGTGACCTTGCCGTAGTCGACGGCATATCCCTCGGGATTGAAGATCGCGGCCAGCGGCTCCTCACGAAGCGAACCATCCACCAGCGCCACGTTCGGCTCGAGATCCGCGATGCCCTGGGCATCCAGCAGTTCGATCGTCGGGAAGAGCTCCTTGAACTCGGCATGACGCTTGGTGACCTTCGCCACCTCGTCGTCGCCGACGCCCAGCAGCATCTTTCCGTAGCGGCGGATGATGGTGTCGTCCTTGAGCACCTTCAGGGCGAAGGTCTTCGTGAGCCCGGAAGCGGCCTTGACGTGGGCGGCCTTCTCGAGCGAGTAGTTCGTCTCGATGTCGCCTTCATGCAGCGTCTGGCTGTTGTTGTGGGCATTGGAGTTGAGTGGATCGAGATGGTCGTACTTCTCGATCAGACAGAGGGACTTGATGTCCGTGTAGCGAGCAAGCAGGTAGAGCAGCGATGTGCCGCTGATTCCCCCGCCAATGATCAAGACATCGCAGTTCGAACGTTCCATGGCCTGTGTCTCCTCAAATCGAATGAACTCGCATGATAGCAACGCACCGACTTGTAGGAACAGGCTACACTCCACATCCAACGCCAGGAGCACATAAAATGCCAATTCCGATCATCCGACTCTACACCGGCGACGATGGCGAATCCCACTTCGAGCAGACGACCATCGAGACCGAACCCCACGGCGACGTGGTGATCATGAGCGGCCTGCAGGACTGCCACGAAGTCCAGTTCGCCGAAACCGCTTCCGGTGGAGGCTACGACTGGCACAATGCTCCCCGTCGACAGTACGTCATCACCCTCACGGGAACACTCGAGTTCACGAACCGGACGGGAGACACCCAGCTCATCCGGCCCGGCGACATCCTGCTGGCCGAGGACACCACCGGCGGCGGGCACAAGTGGAAACTGGTCGACGACCAGCCCTGGCGTCGCTGCTACGTGCACCTCGAATCCGATTGAGCGGACGGCCCCAACGCAGAATGGACAACGGCCCCGCCACATGCAAGGCATGGACAGGGCCGTCGAAGTGGGCGATACAGGACTCGAACCTGTGACCTCACGGGTGTGATCCGTGCGTTCTAGCCAACTGAACTAATCGCCCGAAGGGG